>Ga0315273_10011250_pt1 | contig 11443 bp, 10 predicted proteins | sample YL17G02_0_MG_FD_205753 | JGI IMG/M metagenome (GOLD analysis project Ga0315273, IMG submission 205753) | Sediment microbial communities from Yellowstone Lake, YNP, Wyoming, USA - YL17G02_0 | ecosystem: Environmental > Aquatic > Freshwater > Lake > Sediment | place: USA: Wyoming | collected... | reverse complement strand
GCGCCGAAGAGCATGCCGAGCACTGAACCCCGGCCACCGAAGAGAGAGATGCCACCGATAACGGCGGCAGTAATAGATTCGATATTAGCAAACTGGCCCAAGCCGGGCGCTATATAATGGATACGGCCGACTAGGACCCAGCCGGCGAAGCTGCAGATAACTCCCGAGGCTGTATAGACTGTGACTAATATGCGCGTTACGGGAAGGCCCGACAGTTTGGCCGCCTCTGGATTGTCGCCTACGGCATAAACATGCCGCCCCCAAGCCGTAAAGTTGAGGATGTACCACAACAGGCCGACCAGCAAGACCATCGAGATAACACCGAATGTGAGTGTCGCTCCACCGACGTCAATGCTGTTTCCGAAAAGCAGGAGTAATGACGCCTTCATTTCGATGTCCTGAGCGCCGATGGCTTCGCCGCCGGTGTAGATGTGGCTGGCAGCAGAGTAGACTAACAATGTTCCGAGCGTAACGATGAAGGGAGGCAGCCTTATCAGCGCCACCAGTGCACCGTTGATCACGCCGCACATGGCACCGAAGCAAAAGCCGCAAACTATGGCGATGGGTACAGGAATACCATATCGGAAGATAGATGCGCCCATCACGACGGAAGACAGCGCCATGATTGCACCCACCGACAGATCTATACCAGCGGTAAGTATGACTAGGGTTTGGGCTGCTCCAATAATGGCTGTGATGGTCACCTGCTGCACGATCAGCGACAAGGCGTAAGCCGAGAAGATTTTGTAGCCTACGAGAATGGCAAATAAAACGACTGAGGTTGCCAGAACAAGCAGCGATACCGCTGTTTGGTTTGCATGCAGAAAGTATTGAAACTTTTGAACCAGAGACCTGTTAGTCTTCTCGAACGATGATACTGATCGATCGCCTTGATCAAGAAGGCCCTCAATTTCACGATTTTCCATCTTTGTTCCCTTCAGATCATTACGAATTCAAGATTAGCTATTTTGTGTCGAAAGAACCATTCACAAACTCAGCTGCTACTGCGCATCTAGCCGAACGCCTGCTTACGGCCGATGACCGGAATGACAATTGCTGTATCGGCATTTGGTCCGCTCCCATGCAGCTCTCTCGGACGTCTGCATGACGAACCCCTCGACGCGCTCCGGCGGCAGGCGTCGGAGAAGCACCAAGGCGCGAAATCGTGGTCAGAATGGAGTGGTTTGGCCGCTGCTTTTGGCCCGAAGCGGCTGAATGCGATCCCGGGCAACTCTTCTGCAGTCAGGGGGTTAGCCGACATGAAGCGGATATGGTCAAACCGACGTGGATGACCTTAAGCTGAAATCCTAAGCATGAATGAAATGCACGAGTGTTAAACCGCCAGGATTGGTCAAGAGTGCACGTAGAATGTCGCCAAAACAAGGGTGGCCAACGCTATTGTTTCAATACATATCATCGCTATGGCCCGCCCCCCGATGCCGAGTACGTCCTTGAAGCTGGTGCGCATGCCCATGGCAGCGATGCCGACAATTAGGTACCAGCGCGAGGCTGTAGACATGAATTCGTCAACTGCCATTGGCACATAGCCAAGGCTGTTTGCGACAGCAAATACCACGAACAAGCCAACGAACCAGGGCAGCGAGTTGCGTAGTCCGCCCGAGCTGCCCGATGTGCTGGAAAGGGCCACGGTGATGACGAATGCCACAGGCACCAGCATAGCGACACGCATCATCTTGGTGAGCGCGGCGACGTCGCCGACGCTGTCGGAAACCGCATAGCCAGCCCCCATCACCTGGGCCACATCATGAATGGTCGCGCCGAGAAACAAACCAGTATCGTGGCTGCTCAGTCCCAAGAGCTCTGCCAAGACCGGATAGAATATCATGGCAATCGTGCTAAGCGCTGTCACGCCCACGACCGTGAACAGCGTCCAGCGCGAGGTATCTTCGTCTTTGGGGAGAAGGGCCGACACGGTGAGCGCCGCCGCCGCGCCGCAGATGCCAACCAACGCTCCGGTCAGCAGCCGCAATCGCCAATCAAGGCGCAATAGCCGCGACAATGCCAGACCGAGGGCAATGATGCTGGCAACTGTGGCGACCACCATCGCAATCGCCGACGGCCCGAGCGCGATCACTTGATCGGTTGTGATCCGGAAACCCAGAAGTGCGACACCATGCGCAGGATCGTCGTAGATGACATGAGGATGCCGGGCACACAGGGGCCTTCGTCGGAGAGGAATTTGAAGGACAGGCCCAGGAGGAGCGCGAACAGCATCGCTGGCGCCCCATAGTGTTCGTTGAGAAACAGTGCGGCGATGGCCACTGTCACGCTTGCCAGGACGCCCGGAAACAGACTCCGCGCCGTCTCCGACCAGGTCAGGAGCATGGGCTCACGCGAAGCCTTTCCAGGGCACGAGCCGGCGTTCAGCAAAGCGCATCAGCAGGTCGAAGGCATAGGCTATGGCGGCGATAATGATGATGCCCATGATGACTGTGGAGGTCTGCAAAAACTGCGAAGCGGAGAGCACCATAAAGCCAATGCCGCTGGTTGCTGCGACCATTTCGGCGGCAACCAATGTTGTCCAACCTACACCCATACCAATGCGCACCGATGTTATGATCTCCGGCAACGCAGCTGGCAAAATTACTTGTGTTAAAACTTGCCAAGGCGTTGCGCCTAGCGAGTAGGCGGCGTGAACTTGTTCGATGGCAGCTGATCTCACACCTGAGCGTGTGCCGATGGCGACAGGTGCAAAAATGGAAAGGAAAATCAGCAGGACTTTTGACAATTCACCGATACCAAACCACACAATCATCAAAGGCAAATAAGCCAACGGAGGTACCGGGCGATAAAACTCGATTGGCGGATCAAACACCCCGCGCATGACGCGGCTCATACCCATAGCCAATCCAACGGGGATAGCTGTGGCGCAGGCAAGTGCCAGCGCCCCAAAGACGCGCGAGACGCTGATCCATGTGTGTTCGAGAAGTGACTTGTCAGCAAAACCTTCTGTCGACACTTGGATGAATTTATTGAAGATCGCGAGAGGTGACGGCAGGAAAAGTGGTTTGATCCACCCGACCCATGTTGCCAGCGACCAGAAGCCAATGAGGCAAAGCGCTGATATAGCACTGATCAACAAGCTGTCGCCCTGGCCCGGCACGCCATACACTTCGCCTGGCTTTGTTGGTTTGATTTTAAACAGCGAACCCAAAAATGAAGGTGAAGTTGATTTCCTGCCGTCAGACATGGTCGCCTCCCGTGGCTTCTTCATCACCGAATATGATCTTCAAAACTTGTTCACGCATTTTGATAAATTCTGGTGACGCTTTCACCGTGCGGGCATCGGCCCCAGCCAGAAATTTCCGGCTGAAATCGAGATCAAAGGTGTGGGTGATGCGGCCGGGACGCGGCGACATCACGATCAACCGCGTGCCCATAAACAATGCTTCTTCGACACTGTGCGTGATGAAGAACACCATTTTTGACGTTTCTTTCCAAATGCGGATGATGAGTTCCTGAGCCTTTTCGCGGGTCAGCGCATCAAGCGCACCCAAGGGCTCGTCCATCAATAAAATTTCTGGATCACTGGCCAAGGCGCGCGCAATGCCAACGCGCTGCTGCATACCACCAGAGAGTTGGTACACGGGATGAGTTTCGAAAGCTTCCAAGCCCAATTGCTTGAGGTGTTTACGCGCCACATCATGGCGTTCGGATTTTGCGATGCCACGCAACTTGAGACCGAAAGCGACATTATCAATGACATTGAGCCATGGCAGCAAGGCATGTTTTTGAAACACCACCGCCCGGTCAGCACCTGGGCCTGCAACAATGTTTCCATTGAGATTGATTTTCCCCACTGAGGGCGAAAGAAATCCAGCCAACAGATTGAGCAGTGTCGATTTCCCACACCCTGAAGCACCTAGGGCAACCACAAACTCACCAGACTGAATTTCAAGGTCAACATCTGACAACGCTTTGACCGGTGGCGTGCTGGGTCCAAGTGGAAACTCGACGGTTACATGATCAACGTGAAGACTTCCCATGCGCAGCCTGCCCAACTGGTAAAAATCCACTCCGCCAAGAATGACGGAGTGGTAGCTTACGAAAGTATCATGTGACGGAGATGAATTACTTCATCGCCGCAGCAAGATAATCGGCGTTCACATACTTGGAGTAATCATCAAGCACAGCATCAACCCGCTTGTTCTCCATCAGGAACTTGGCTGTTGCCAGCATGTTGGTTTGATTTCCGCCGCCGAGCCACTCAGCAGAAGCCATGGTTGCAAGCGATGGGAACGTGTAATCCTTCAATGCTGCTGGTACCTCTGCGGCAGGTGAGCCAGTGCGTTCGGCGATTGCTTTGACCTGTGCTGAGTCAGCGGTCCAGGCATCCGGATTGGAGTTATAGGCGGCGTTGGCTGCTTCAATGGCCTTCAAGAACTTGGTCATGAAGTCCGGGTTTGTCTTGGCGAATTCCGTGTTCACAACCCAACCATCGAATGTCGGCGCGCCCGTAACCTGATTTGCGGCGATGATCATCTTGCCGGTTTTCATGGCTTTACCGCGGGCCGGTTCCCAAATGAAGGTCGCATCGATCTGACCTTGATCCCATGCGGCAGAGATCTGATCTGGCTTCATGCCAATCACTTCTACATCGGCTGAAGTGAGGCCTGCATTCTTGAGTGCACCCATGAGGGAATAGTGTGCAGTCGAACCCAGGGGAACGGCAACTTTTTTCCCCTTGAGGTCTTCAACTTTGGTGATACCTGCACCATCACGGGCGATCAGTGCTTCTGCGGCGCCGATGATGTCGGATATCCCAAACAACTGGTAATCCACGCCCTGTGAGGCGCCGATCGCCAATGGCGAGGATCCGATTTCCGAAATCTTGAGATCACCTGAAGCCATTGCCGCGATGACTTCCGCGCCGGACGCAAATTTGCGCCATTCAATTTCCCAGCCTGTGGCCTTGTCGACGTCACCGGCGGCGATTGCCGCCTGCATCGGCGTGGGCGTGCCGAAAGTGCCGATAACGACTTTCTCCGCCAGCGCGGCTGTGGCGGTGGCGCCCGCCAAGAGCATGGCGGCCATCGTTGCGAGTAGTGTGCGTCTTGCGATCATTGTTGTGTCTCCCTTCATATGCTGCTTGGTTTGTGTTCAAATTTTTCGTATCGATCTTCGCCGCTTTCGGCTTCACCAGCCGTTAGTTCGGTCGTGTGCCGTCAAAAACTCCGTTGTAGCCAAACAGCGCCACGCTGCCGCCGGTGTGCAGGAACACGACCGTATCTGATTTCTTGAAATGACCCTTGCGGCACAGGTCGATGAGCCCTGCCATGCCCTTTCCGGAATAGACCGGGTCAAGAAGGATGGCCTCGCTGCGCGCCACAAGATTGATGGCCTCGACCATGCCGTCGGTCGGAATGCCGTAGCCTGCGCCCACATAGTCGCAGTTGGCTACCACGCGCTCCCGCGCGACCGCGCCCGGCATGCCCATGTAATCGCAAGTCTGGCAGGCAAGCTTATAGACATTTTCTTCCTGCTGCGGGCGGGCCGCGCGGACGCCTATTCCAAGAACCGGAATTTGGCTGCGCAAGCCTTCCAGCCCGGCAACTAAACCCGCCTGTGTGCCGGCGCTTCCCGTCGCATGGACAACGTGATCGATGCGCAGGCTCATGTCATTGGCCTGCACCACCAGCTCGACGGCGCAATTCACATAGCCGAGCGCGCCGATGGCATTCGAACCGCCACCCACGATAATATACGGCTTGCCGCCTGTGGCGCGAATTTCGTCTGCGACTACTTCCATCGCCGCATTCATGTCGGTGCCGCCGGGATAGTTGCTGGTCGGCGCGCCATGAATGTGATCAAGCAGCACATTGCCTGAGAGGCAATAGTCCGGGCTACTGCTACCGGTGCGGTTCTCCAGCAGAATCCGGCACTTCATGCCGAGCTTGGCGGCGGCCGCTGCCGTCTGGCGGGCGTGATTGGACTGGATGGCGCCCTGGGTGATCACCGTATCGCAACCCTTGGCCAATGCATCCGCCATGAGGAATTCAAGCTTGCGGGTCTTGTTGCCTCCGGACGACAGGCCAGTGCAATCGTCGCGCTTGATATAGAGATTGGGTCCGCCCAGAAGCTTCGAAAGCCTGGGCATCGCCTCCAAAGGGGTCGGCAAATGTCCTAGGCGCACGCGCGGAAATCTGGCCAGATGCATCTCGTCGTAACTCCCCGAAGGCTTGTTTTACCGCAGCTTATGAAGCGATTACCGGGCTGGCCAATGCCAAGAGCGGACCAGATCATGCCGGTTTGGCATAATTCTTCAGGCAATGACGCATCACCGCCACGATCGTGTCACAGCTGTCCAGCGGCAAAGCCAAAGGAATCCGCATATCGCAGACCTCCCTCAACACCCGCTCCGACTGCGGCAGGTTTTGCTTTTCCATCACATATTCCCAGTGTTCGTGGACACTGGTGAAACCCACCGGCTCGGCACGGCCAAACCACTTCACAAAGACTCCGCGCGCCGCACAGGCTTCCAGGAATCTTTCCATTTCGGCCGCACTCAGGCCCTTCACGGAGAACTGGATTGAACTCATGACATACTGTTCTTTGGGCGAGCGTAGCGGAATGCGGATGTTCTGAATCCTACCCAGGCCGTCGGCCAGCCGGCGATAGCGATCATTCCAAACCGCAGAGCGTTCTGCAAGCAAAGCAATCTGGGGACGGCCAACGGCGGCGGTCAAATTCGACATTCGCAGGCTGAAATTGGGAATGCGGCCTCTATACTTCTCGAAGTATTCGAGGCCAGGCCGCGCCGTGTGCTGGGCGTAGAGCATGTAGCTTCCCGAATAGAGAATGCCCTTCGCCGCAATATCGGGATCATCGGTGACCAGCAGGCCGCCTTCGCCGGCATTGGCGTGCTTGAAGGATTGCAGGCTGAAACAGCCGATAGCCCCGAAGGTTCCCGTGAACTTGCCATCCCACTTGGCCCCCATGGTGTGGGCGCAATCTTCAATCACTGTGAGGCTGTGGCGTTTTGCAATCACCATCAGCGCCTCCATGTCACAGATGTGCCCGCGCATATGGGAAAGCAGCAGTACTTTGGCGCCGCTCGATGCGGCTTTCTTGTCGAGGTCATTGAGATCGATCTTGTAGGTCTCGTCGATTTCGACAAACACCGGCTGCGCACCTGCGTGTTCCACGGCACCTGGAACCGGCGCCAGCGTAAAGGCGTTCATCAGCACCTTGTCGCCGTGCCCGACGCCTACGCATTTCAGCGCCACGAACATACTGGCCCCGCAGGAATTGAGCGCAGTACAAAATTTCTTGCCGATATAGGCCGCGTAATCCTGCTCAAGGGCAGTGGCCTCGGGAACCCCGGTGCGGTCTTCGCCGTAGCGATGCAGCTTGCCCGCGCGCATCACTTCGATCGCGCGCTGAACGCCCTCCTCCGGAATCGCGCCGGGAAGACTTAGATCGAGATCAAGCCGGGGGTCATCCATTGTTTAACTCGAATTTCTCGGCGGGAAAGTATTTGCCGAGCCTGATGTCGGCGGTGCGGGCATGGGCCTCCATGCCTTCCAGGCGGGAAATGCGGGCCGCAACGGGGGCCACCACGCGGCTCGCCTCGCGCGTCATGCGTTGATAGGTCAGGACCTTGAGGAATTTTGCGGCGCTCAGTCCGCCGCTGTAGCGCCCGCCACCCTTGGTGGGCAGAATGTGGTTGGGCCCGGAACATTTGTCGCCGAAGGCAACGGTGGTTTCCTCGCCGAGGAACAGCGAGCCATAGCTGCGCAGCGTCTTCAGCCACCAGTCAAGATCAGCGGCCTGAATGTGCAGGTGCTCGGAGGCATATTGATCGCTCACCATGCAGGCCTCCTCGCGGCTGTCGACCAGAATGACTTCGCCATAGTCGCGCCAGGCAACCTCGGCTGCTTTGCGCGCCGTATCGGGCAAGGCGGCGATCATGCCCGGCATCATGGTCATCACGTCCTGTCCCACTTTGCGTGACAGCGTGATAAGCCATACCGGCGAGTCTGGACCATGCTCGGCCTGGCCGAGCAAATCGGAGGCCACGACCGACGCATCCGCTGTTTCATCGGCGATCACCATGGTTTCGGTCGGCCCCGCCACCACATCGATGCCAATCTGGCCGAACAACATGCGCTTGGCCTCCGCCACGAAGCGATTTCCCGGTCCAACGACAATGTCCGCCGGCTGGCTAGTGAACAGGCCATAAGTGAGCGCGGCAATAGCCTGCACACCGCCGAGCGCCAGAATGGTATCGGCGCCGGCAATGTCCATCGCGTAAAGGATGCCGGGATTGATGCCCCTGTCCTTCTGGGAGGGCGTTGCCGCAATCACATTCTGCACCCCCGCCACCCGCGCCGTGCCGACACTCATCAGGGCCGAGGCCGCATGGGAATAGCGCCCGCCCGGCACATAGCACCCCGCCGTGGTGATCGGAATCACTTTCTGGCCAGCCACGAGCCCGTCAATCAGGTCAACTTCGAACTCACGCACCGAATCGCGCTGGTGTGCGGCAAAGGCGCAGATGCGGTCGCGGGCAAAGCGAATGTCGTCTTTTACGGTCTCAGGCAAGGCCTTGCTTGCCGCCTCGATCGTTTTGCGGCTAACAATGATGTCGCCGTCCCAGCCATCGAGCTTGCGGGCAAATTCGGTAGCGGCCGTTTCCCGCCCTTCTTTGATATTCAGCAACATCTCACGCACCGTGGCCTGCGTGTCTGAATCACCGGTCGCTGCTGTCTTTGTTGCCTTCTTGAGATACTTGACGGTCATTTCGCGGTTCCTCCCGGCAGCGGCATTTGTCTTCTGGCATAAGCAACGCAGCGCCGCGCCAGCACATCGGTTGAATCGATTAACGGTTTTGTATTGTCGCCGGGTTTCAGCACCAGCGGCACTTCGGTGCATGCGGCGATCAGGATGTCGGCACCGCTTGCGATCAATTCGCCGCCCAGTTGCTGCATGCCGTCATGAACCGCGCGGCCGCGATCGCCTGACTTGATGCGGTAAAGCATTTCCATGAAGCGTAACTGCGATGGCGCAGCCAGTTGCAATGCTTCAATCCCGTGCCGGGCAAACGCCGTGTGATAGATTTTCGAGTCTAGACTGCCTTGGGTTGCCAAGAGTCCCACACGTTTTGCTGCGCGATGCACCTGCCGCACTTCATCGACAACTTCGTCGATGAGACTGACAAACGGCTTTGCTGTCGCTGCGCGAATGCTGTCTTCAAAAGCATGGGCCGTATTGCAGGCCATCACGATGAAGTCAGCCCCCGCCCGCTCCAGTGCCCGCGCCATGGCGGCGAGGCAGGGGCCGGGCGAAGGGCCAAGGCCGGCGATCGCTTCATTGCGGTTTGGCGTTTTTGGGTTGTCCTCAATGATGACGTGAAGATGGTCCTGATCTGTCCTGGCATGGGAATGATGCAGCAGCTTGCCGAAGAAGTCGTGCGTCGCCTCGGGCCCGAGCCCGCCGATCACGCCGACCACAAATTCGTTTTCTCTGTTCACATGAGCTTCCCGGATCACCCGCCACGCTAGTCGACACAGTGGAGGCGATCCAATGCGCAGTAGGGATGAAACTATGTCGCCCCGGCATTGGCAAGGGCTGTGGCCGCGGCCCAGATGGATTCGACATTTGCGGTGGATTTCTGCGTGGCCCGGTAGAGCCAGATGGTCAGCGCCGCTTCAGGCAAACTGCCTCCCGCACTCACAAGCCAGCCTTCCCTCAAGTCGGATTCGATCAGCTTTCTGGGCAGCCAGGCAATGCCCTCGCCGGCAATGGTCTGGGCGCGGACAGCCTCGGCAAAGGCGCTTTCATAGCTCAGTGACAAATTGAACCTGTTCGGCTCCGCGCTCAGCAGGCTGGCCGTCACCTTTCCGAGGAAGGCATCCGGTGCGTAGTTGAGAAACGGTGTGGCCTCTTTGTTGTCAGGCACCAACCGGTGGCGCGGCTGTCCCGAGGGGTCGGGAGCGGAAACCGCAATCAGCGCATCCCTGGCAATTGCAATCCCTGTGAAGCCGCTCGCAATGACCGGATTCGGCACTACCTCGCTGCGATAGCATAACAGAAACTGGCAGCCGCCATGGAGCAGCAGCTCGACGCAATCATGGAGGTTGTCGGCAATCACCTTTACCGTCGCCTTGCCGCCGATGGCCCGCCACCAGAGGGGGAAGAAATCGACCGCCAGAGAATGCGGCATGGCAAAATTCAACATGGCCCGGCCCGCTATGGAACTTGCCCTGACGTCTTCGCGGTGGGAGCGAAGATCGCGCACCACGCGTTCAGCCACCGGCAAAAACTTCTCGCCCGCAGGCGTCAGCGTGATGGGATAGCTGCCGCGGTCGAGCAACGGCACGCCAATCCACGTCTCCAACGCCTTGAGCCTGCGGCTGAACGCCGGCTGGGTTACATTTCGCGCCTCGGCTGCACGCGAGAAATTGCCGCTGTTCGCCACCGCCAAGAAGTCTTCGAGCCACTTGAGTTCCAATGCCGGAATTCCATAACTGCAGCGCCCTCTGGCGCCATCCGCCCGAAATATGCACATTTTTTTCGACATTGCTCAAGGTCTGTGTCAATTCTCGGGTTCCAACCACCGATTGAACTTACAGCACCGGGAATACGTCACATGAGCTCGACTCGGTTCATAGGCAGGTGTCAGATACTTCTGCACCTGGCCCTGCCAGACAGTTTGACCCCGGAGAAAATAGGAATAGGCTTTTTATACCAATATTCTGGACGCAAACAACCTGGGGTCAAAGTTCGACGCCTATTCACACCTGATAATGGTTCGATAAAGGTGGCATCGGGCTCCCGCAACCACAGACAGTTGACTCCCTGGGGAAATGTTCCCGGGGGGTCGACTTCCCCTCAAGTCTTCACCTCTGGCTTGGTCGCACGCTCCCAAGATTACCGCCAAATCACCGTGTAGAACGGCATCATAGTCACCATCCCGATTAACGGGCCCTATGGTCACTTTCGTGATAAGTCCACGAATGGTTTCCATGGCAGCCTGCCCCACTGCCCCGCCCTGCCTTTGATCATTTCGAAATTCCCTATATTCTTCTTGTTGATCGCTTGCTTGGTTTGTTGGGGCAATCAAAATTTCAACAGAAGAATTACTCGGACAAGTCATTGAAAAGCTGGTCCAAGTTCCCAAAATTTTTCGCCGAATGCTTTGTATTCTGGCGGGTCAGTGTCAGGTATTCGGGGCGAGGTTTTTGGCGTTTCAAACACTTTAATGCCTGGCTCTCGAATAAGTTCCGTCATAACTTCCAGAAATCGAGCCGCTTTTAACTCTGCGGGCTCATGTCTTGATTTTCAAAAGCGCTAATCTGCTGGAGGAAGCGCGTTCCACAACGAAATCACCTGGACATCTGGGTGGCTCACAGACGTGGTGAGCAGGCTGATATATGCGGGATTGAGTGAAAAGTGTTGACCACTCAGGACTGAACTGCCG
>Ga0315273_10011249_pt1 | contig 11443 bp, 8 predicted proteins | sample YL17G02_0_MG_FD_205753 | JGI IMG/M metagenome (GOLD analysis project Ga0315273, IMG submission 205753) | Sediment microbial communities from Yellowstone Lake, YNP, Wyoming, USA - YL17G02_0 | ecosystem: Environmental > Aquatic > Freshwater > Lake > Sediment | place: USA: Wyoming | collected... | reverse complement strand
ACTTTCTCGTTGGCCGCGACGGGTGAATCCAGCTTGGCCAGATCGAGCTCCCCAATCCCCTGCATGATATCGGTGAGGGCGGCGCCATACGAGCCGGTGTCTTGATTGACGACCGCGACCGGCAGGTTGATACCGGCGCTGCCGCTGCTGAAGATGGAAGCAACCAGGAAGGTGATGAGGACCGGGAAAACCAACATCGAGATCAAGTAAGTGCGGTCTTGAGAAACGACGCGCAGGTCTTTCGCCATGACGGCCAGTGTTTTGCGAATTGTGTCCATAATCCTCGTCCTTTAATCGAACTTGAAGCGCCACAGGCCGATCCCGAAGAAGGCCAGGGTGAATGCAAGCAGGACCAGCACGTCTGGCCACACCTCAGCCAGGGTTTGCCCACGGAAGATCAGCCCGAAAAAGGCCTGGTTCGCCCAATACTGCGGCAACAGGCGGGCGATATTCACCAATCCTTGAGGGAACAAGAACAGTGGGATGAAGGAACCGGAGAGGATACCCGCGGCAAATAACAGCACGCTGCTCAACCCACCCACCTGGTTTTCGGTTTTGGCAATCGAAACGATCAGCAGCCCCAGGCTGGTTGCACATAACACGGTGACGAGGGATATCACCAGCATTCCCAGCGGGTCAGAGAGGAAATTGAGCGGTTTCAAGCCCAGAAGCCGGATGAAGAAACCGCCGGTAATGAAGATTACGGTAATCTGCACCAGGCCAAGGATCAGATTGGGCAGCAACTTACCGGTCAGCAGGCCAGCCTTATGGATGGGGGCAGCCATTAAACGGCGGAAGCTGCCAAGCTTTTTTTCCTTGAAAATCGACATGGCGGTGTTCTGCGCCCCGAGGAAGACAAACAAGATCGCCATGCCCAGGACAGTAATTTCACCGATTTCCGGGAGCACCTGCGTCGCCGCAGCGCTGGCTTTAACCGGGCTGATCTCGGCTACGGTGATCAACGGCCGTTGAGCTGCCTGGGCCTGTTGTAGCGCCACTTGCTGCTGGAGGCGCGCCTGAGAAAAAGCATTGGCGGACTGAGGGTTAGCGGCCTGCATTTCAGCCATTTGCTTTAGACCTTTGTCAAGGTAGACCATCATCAGGTATTCGCGCACTGCACGCGCCAGGTTGCGCTCGACGGTAATGACCTCTTCTTCGCCGGCGAGGGGATGGACAGCCAGGCGCAAGCTGGTCTGTTTCCCGGAGGCGACGTCCGCGCTGAAGCTCGCCGGAATAAACAGGGCGATGCGGAGAGCCGAGGAGTTAAGCTGGTTTTCGGTCCTGGCCCGGTCTTGTGGCTGGAGGGTGAACTTGCCCGTATTTTCGATGCCGGCCAGAATTGCCTGGGTAGCGCCGCCATTGGGATCTTCGTTCACTACCACTAAAGTGAGCTGGTTATCTTCACCGGCGCTATTGGATGGGGTAGCCGGCCTGCTGAAAAAGGCGGTCGCCACAATAAACACGAAGGGCAACAGGAATAGCATGATTACTGCGCCGCGATCTTTCAGGAATACCTGAAGATCTTTGAGGGTAATACTGAGGATCTTCATCGTATACCTGTCCCTTTCACTCGCGCAACTTCTTGCCAGTCAGGTGCAAGAAGACACTTTCGAGATTGGGCTCGAGGATCTCCAGCGAGGTAATGGTCTGTTCCTTTCCGGCCAGGTAAGTAATGATATTGATCAAGGCCTGTTCGCTTTTTTTACACTCAACTTTGATGACCCGGGATTTGGCCTCAACGGCTTCCTGATCTTTCTCGGCAACCGGCGCAGCGACCGGCGGGTTTTGGACGGCGTTCTTGACCCCTGGCAAGGCGGCAATTTCTGCCACCAGGGTTTCGTTCACCTCGGATAGTCCGATATGGATCACGCCGCCGCCCAGCATGGCCACCAGGTTCTTGATCGTGTCCCCTGCAACGATCTTGCCCTGATCGATGATGGCCACGCGGTTGCAGAGCAGCTCGACCTCCTCCATATAATGGCTGGTGTAGACCACGCTCATGCCGCGCTCGCGGTTGAGCTTGAGCACACTTTCGAAGATCTGGTTGCGGCTCTGGGGATCGACACCGACCGTGGGTTCGTCCAGGAAGAGCAGGCGCGGCTGGTGGATGAGCCCGGCGCCGATGTTCACCCGCCGCTTCATTCCACCCGAGTATTTCTCAACCGCCTGGTTAGCGCGCTCGGTGAGGGCGACGGTCTCGAGCACATCCTCGACGCGCTGCTTGAGCTGCTTGCCACGCAATCCATAAATGCGGCCAAAGAAGGTCAGGTTGTTGCGCGCGCTGAGGGTCGGATAGAGCGCCAGATCCTGCGGCACCAGACCGTTGATCTTCTTAACCTGTTCGCGATCTTTGACCAGGTCGTAACCGCCGATGCGGGCGGTACCAGAAGTGGGCGGGATGACGCCGGTCAGCATGGAAATGGTGTTGGTCTTGCCCGCCCCATTCGGGCCTAACAGGCCAAAGATTTCGCCCTCTTCGACCGTAAAGCTGACCCCGTCGACAGCCGCAAAGTTACCGTATTTCTTAACCAGTTGATCGACTTCCAGAATTGCAGGCATCGCTGTTTCTCCTTTCTTTTATTGGACGCAGATTATCCAGATTGCGGTTGGGTACAATCGTCGCAGATTTCTTTATTAGATCAACCCTTCCGGCCAATCACCCAGGCATCTGTAGTGTCCTTGGGGATCGGAAGCGCGGTTACGGAGACCAGCGGCAAACCCAGCCGGTACAGCCTGGCAATCAGCGTGTAAAGCGCCGTCTGGTCATTTACCACGCCAGAAAGGATGGCGCGCTCATCTTCGAGGTATGAAATATCCAATCCTTCAAACCATTCCGACCAGTTTTGGTCTATCCGCCCTTGGATGCATATTTCCACTTGAAGCACGAGCTTGCCCTCCGCTAATACCAGCATACAGAAATATTCCTATTCTGTAATCTATCTTAAGATAGATTTAGAGGGATGATTATTAGAACCTTTAGTATAATTCTGCGTGCGAAGTGAATAGGAGAGGTGCCAGAGCGGTTGAATGGGACGGTCTCGAAAACCGTTGTGGGGCTCGTCCCCACCGTGGGTTCGAATCCCACCCTTTCCGCTGAGCGTAAAGTCTGTGCGAAATCGCTAGATTTCACCAGGGCCTACCGGCTCTCGATCTGTTGAAAAGCGGATGTGAAAGAACGAGGTTTTACACTGTGGTGTGGTCTCCACACCCGAGATCGCTCAGTGTCCGCTGGGCAATTTCACTTTTAAGGTGCATACCCTTCATTGTATATACTCCTCTGCTCATGTCAAGGGACATCTGCAGCAGGATTTCGACACCGGTACTCGCTTGTCCGGTATCTGTCTCTATGTCACAATTGTCCTCTTGCGCCTCCAAACACTCTACCAAATAGCGCCGTTCTCCATCCGGGCGCAGCCCGTCCAGGATGGAGAAGAGTGGCTCATAATCCGGGCGGGCTTTCACCCACAGGACGCGTTTGGCTACCACATCAACACCCACTTCGTGGAGCATGACGTGCACCAGGTCCTTGCGCTCCTCTTGGGTCGTGTTCTCCCAGGTCTCACGCAAATCCAGTAGAGTCTGCGCCGCCCGGTTGGTGGCAGGTTCGGGGACACGTTCCAATAAAGCCAGCTTCTCCTTCAGGGAGCTGACCTTTTGCCAGTATTGAAACTCTTCCCCTTCGTACAGCCCGCGTTCGTAATTCTCGCGCATCAGCCGAATCGTGTTGCGGATATCTTTGCGGTCGGCTTCCGGATCGAGCCCATCTCGCTGATCCTGGCACAAACGCCAGACCGATTCTTCCCCAACCGACAGGCAGCTTGAGCGACTGCACCAGCTCACCTATCTGGGCATCTGCTTTCGGCCCCCGTTTTCAGGGCCCCAGTCCGTCGAGTTCGCCTCGTTCGCGTTGTCGACACCAATCGGTGAGATAGGATAAGTATAGACCTTCCCGCCGCAGCAAGGCCCCGGTCTCTCCGGAGCCCTGACCGGCGTCCAATTCGCGCAAGATGCGCAGTTTGTACTCGGCCGTGTATTGTCGCCGTTTCGCTTTGGCGACCACTGCTGTGTGCGGGTTTTCTCCGGCCTCCTTAACATTCGAGTTCTGAGACAACGTTTTTCTCCTCCACCCTCAACACTAAATTATTGGCGGGAGTTGTCTCGCTATTATAGTCACAGAGGGGAAGACCTGACTCAAGAGGTTTTCGTAAAGGTCAGTCAAGCTTTGGAAAACTTTAGAGGCGAGGCCGGACTATCCACCTGGCTTTATCGAATCGCAACCAATGCCGCCTTAGATAGGGTGCGCAGTCCGTCTTTCCATCAGACTGTCCAGAGGTTTTCACCGGATGATTTAATCGCGAACGATAATCGGAGATGGATGACAGGAATGCCTGGACGGGGGAAAAGACGCCTTTGATTGAACCACAGATTTATCGGAAGGAAATGAACGAGTGTATTCTGGATTTTGTCATGAGCCTCCCCGAGAGTTATCGAGCTGTTCTTGTGCTTAGCGAGTTCGAAGGGTTAAGAAACAACGAGATCGCAAAAATCCTGGGACTATCTCTGGATACAGTAAAAATCCGATTGCATCGCGCCAGAGAAAAACTACAGGAAAAACTGGCAGCGAATTGCGATTCCTCTTAGGTCGACGGAAATGAATTTATGCCTGAATTGAAACCTGAAGATTTGGAATATCTGAAGAAAAAATAAAGCGCATCTTTTCCGCAGAAATCTGTCGATAAGGGTGTAAAGGAGACTGACACACCTTGAGACTGAACGCAGGTGGATATAAATACAGCCTATATGGTATAATTAAGATCGGAAATAACTGGAATAGATGGAATTAATCAAGCCAATTCCAAGGTTGATTTATGAATTTCGGAACAGGTCAGAACAAACTGGATGTGTTAAAAAAGGGCTGGATCTATGCTGCAGCGCTCCTGGTGGTAGCGATTACCCTGTCTTGTACAATGGTTACAGGTATTTTTTCAAAGCAATTGCAGATCCTGGGTTCAGATGGGCTTATGGGGCTCATCGCTTATGTAGGCACGGATGGAAATATTTACACGATCGCGCGGGATGGGAAACAGCAAACAGCCATAACCCAGGATGCCAATCCAAGCCCAGATTCTGGAGAAGCTGGACGCATCTATCAATACCCCACTTGGTCGCCGAACGGGCGCAAGCTGGCCTTCATGGGTTTCACCGGTTCGTTGCAAACCGAATTGCAGGCCCGTCTATATACCGCTTCATCCAACGGGAAAGAGCGCGTGGAAGCCTTCAGCAGCCAGGATTATTTCCCCTTCTATCTATTCTGGTCACCGAATAGCCAATATGTTACTTTTCTGAGCAACGCCTCTGGAGGGAATGGGCTGACACTGCACATGGCAGCGGCTGCAGGCGGTAATAGTCAGATCCTCGGCAACGGCCAACCTTTTTATTGGGACTGGTCGCCGGATAACAAGGTAATCATCGTCCATACCGGCGGAGCGGCGTCAGACAATCCGGATGCTCGCATGGCCCTCTTTGAGCTGGATGGCTCTATTCAAAAAAAGGAGTTGGACCTTAAACCTGCGTCGTTCCGGGCACCAGCCTGGTCGCCGGGAGGCAAGGAAATGGTATTGGCAACCGAGAGCCAGGCAGGCGGGGGAGAATTAGTCCTCGCCGGGCGAGATGGGAATGTCAAGCGTGTGCTGACGCAACTAAGCGGTCCGGTGGCCTTTGCCTGGTCGCCCGATGGAGGCAGCCTGGCATATACCAACCCGGTCGAGGGTGATCTTTCCGGTCTGTTAAAGCGACTTATCCTGATCGATCCAGCGCAACCAGATGTTGGTAAAGACATTATCCAGGGAGCTGTGGTGGCATTCTTCTGGTCTCCAGACAACCAGAAGATTGCCTATTTTAAAGTTAGCCTGGATAATCCGATTGAGGTTTCCCTGAGAAATACACAGAGCAGTAGCAAGATCAATCTTGAAGTCCAGGTGTATGATCTGCGCAGCGGGGAAACCAAACAGGTAGCAGCCTTCCACCCGACAAATGCGTTTTTGCAAGTCTTTCCCTTCTTCGACCAATACCAGCGTTCGGGTACGATCTGGTCACCGGACAGTAAAAACCTGGTCTTGGCTGCCATCGATAACAATGGGGGTTCCAGTATTCTCGTTGTGGGCGCAGAGGGGGGCCAATCTCAGAAAATTGCAGAAGGCGACCTGGCGTTTTGGTCATGGAAATAAACAAATGCCGGAATGGCCTTCTATTTTAAAATCACGGGTGATTATTCTTGTTGGGTAATCACCGCATTTCAAGACGCGTGCTTGTCCTGTCCGACATCTGCAGCAAGATTTCGACACTGGTACTCACTTGTCCGGCATCTACCTCTATGTCACAGTTGTCCTCTTGCGCCTCCAAACGCTCTATCCAATAGCGTCGTTCTCCATCCAGGCGTAACCCGTCGAGTATAGAGAACAAGGGCTCATAATCCGGGCGGGCTTTCACCCAGAGGATGCGGTTGGTTGATCGTGTGTGTGCTGTCTTCTCTTGCTCCCATGAGCCTCCCCTGGCTTTACTTGTTCCCGAAAATGTTTCCTGATCTTGCACTAGCGAAAAGCGGGGATGCAGGTCATCGACCATTCACGGTTTACAGAACCCACTGTCTACTGCAGCAGATGGCTCAGCAGGATTCCACATTATTCCTTCTGTGCATAAGCGACTGCTTCTTCCATGGTCATCGCGTGGCCGCCAGCCCAGGCCTGCGCGAAAGCCGACGGGGCCAGCCGGGTGTGGGCGCTGGCCAGATTGGCTTCATATTCACGCGTCTGCGCCTGCGAAAACGCCATATCGATGGACTGCCGCAATGCCTCCACAGCTGCGTAGAGTCGAACAGCCCGGGCAGGCTTCCCTACCTGTAGGGCGAACGCCGCAAAGATCAACAGAATTGATAAAATATCGCCTTTTGCGCCTAGCTCCTGTTGTAGGCTGAGTGCTTCGCGATACAACTTCTGCGCTCGTTCGGGGTCCCCACTGGAGGAGGTCAACTCTCCCAGGTTGCCAAGCGATACTGCCAGACCCTGTTTGACCCCCAATTCGCGGAACAGCGAGGCTGCTTCCTCGGTGAATACCAGCGATTGTGCATCCTTGCCCAACTGGTGGTACACCTCACCCAGGTTATGCAGGCAGATCGCAATGCTGTTTTTATCACCGCGCTCGCGGTGCAGCGCCAGGCTTTCCTCGTAGAATGTTTGGGCCGGCTTATAGTTCCCCTGCTGAAAAGCAATATCAGCCAGGGAGCCGAGGTCGTAGGCAAGGTTTTCCCGGTTTCCGCTCTCCCGATCCAGGGCCAGTGCCTCTTCAAGTATGGCTGTCGACCGAGGGTAGTTGCCGCGGGCAGATTCGATGGTGGCGAGCGATTGGAGGATCCGGCTGATGATCGCCGGATCACCGATCTGGCGGGATATCGCCAGGCTCTTTTCCATCAATTCGACGGCCTGGTTATTCTCGCTCTGCCGCCAGGCCAGCATACCGGCGCCCATGAATACTTTTGCCTGGATCGCAGCACCGCTGTATCCTGTTTCGAAAAGCGCAATCACCCGTTCCAGCCATTGACGGCCTTCATGCAGGTAGCCGCGCAGCCCCCAAAAACGCGACAATGCGCCGCCCAACCGGGCTGATAACTCCGCATCCCCGTTTTCCAGAGACCACTTCAGGGCTGCGCGCAGGTTATCATGGTTCTCCTCAAGCCGCTCCAACCATTGGCGCTGCTGGGGGGCATACAGACTCGGTTCTGCCTCTTCGGCAAGCCCCAAAAAATACCTTAAATGAGCATTTCGGGTGGATTCGAGCTCGCCTGCTTTCACCAGCTTCACATAAGCGTATTGTTGCACCAGCTCGTGCATACCGTAACGACCGCCCTGGCCGAAACGCAGCAAGGATTTGTCCACCAATGTTGCTAGTACCTGGGAGGGAGAGCAGGCGACTTGCGCCGCAGCCCCTTCGTCGAACCCACCGTGGAAAACAGAGAGGCGGTCAAGGGATTGCTGTTCTTCAAGGGACAGCCAACGCCAGGAATGCTCGAAAGCCGCCCACACACTGCGGTGGCGCTCGGGAATATCATGGATCGCAGAAACCAGCATCTGGAGATCCCTCTCGATCTCGGCCGCGATCGTAGCACAGGAGCGCTGGTGGACGGCAGAAGCAGCCAGCTCGATGGCCAGCGGCATCCCTTCGACGAGCTGGCAGATGCGGACCACCGCCCGGGCTTCAGATTCGGATAGAGAGAACTGCCTCCGTACTTTACGGGCATGCAGCATGAATAACTGGACTGCGCCATATCGTTCGATGTCATCCGGATTTACCTGGTCGGGGTAATCTAGCCCTTGCAGATCGAAAACCCATTCGGCGTGCAGCTTGAGCCGCTCACGCGAGGTAATTAACAGAACCACCCGGGAGGCCTTTTGGAGGATCTCGACTAAAACGCCCAGAGGTCCGCCGTCGATCCCCACTACCGGTTCATTCGTGCCAACTTCAGCACTGAGAGCCTTTCCCGCGCTGATAGCCTCTCGCTGCCCTTGCAGGGGAGGAATCAGTGGGTGAAGCAGGTGTTCGAAGTTATCCAGGACGAGCAGCATTTCTTGATCCGCCAGAGCTCGGATTAGCTGCCGCCGCGGGTCTTCTCCACTTGAAAATGAAATCCCCAGAGCTTCTTTAATCGCCGAAACGAGGAATTCTTCTGAATCCAAACCGATCAGCGGTACGCAGTAGACCCCGTGGGTAAACCCCCCGTCTTGAGCAGCGGCAGCATGCAGGGCCAGTCGGGTCTTGCCGATACCGCCCGGGCCAGTCAAAGTCACCAACCGGCAGGACGGCCGTTCTAATAGTTCTGCCAGCTCATTCAATTCCTTCTCCCTGCCGATTAATGGGCTGCTTTCTGTAGAGGGGTTACAAAGATGAAGGATTGACGGCGGACCTTCTAAAAGGGGAAGTTTGCCAGCTTTGATCGCCTCAAACAATGCTTGCGTCTCAGCCCCCGGTTCGACCCTCAGTTCCAGAGCTAAAACCCGCCGGCAGTTTTCGTACTGGGCCAGGGCCGCACTGCGCTGCCCATCGAAGGCCAGATCGCGCATGACCTGGCAGTAGGCTTCTTCGCACCAGGGGTCGAGGTCTAGCTGGCGGACTGCGAATTGATACGCCTGGGTGTAATCCCCGCGCCGCTCGTAAAAATCAGCCAGCCGGTATAAAGCAGTTAACGCCAGGTGGCGCATCTTTTCGCGCCAGGCCAGCGCCCATTCGTCGAATACGTTGCTGTCGCTCACAAAGAAATGCTCGAGGAAGTTACCGCGATAAAGCTCAACCGCCCGCTGCAGCCAATGAGCGCAGTGTTTACAGGTCTCGGCTCTGCGATGGGAATGGCTTTCACTGGCTGCCAGCAGCTCATTGAATGCGGTTATGTCCAGCCTGCAATCCGCTTCTGAATTGAACTGGATGAACTCGCGGTCGATGCGTAAGAACGGCGGCTGAGCGGTTTCGTCGCCTATGGTCCGGCGCAAGTTGGCCAGCGCCTGGCGCAGGTTTGACCGCGCTGCCAGGTCGGGCTGGTCGGGCCATAATAAACAGGCTAATTCTTCTCGACTGTGGGGGTGGTCTGCCTCAATTGCGAGATAGGCCAGCAAGGCGCGGACCTTATTGGATTCAAAACCGACCAATGGTTGTCCATCATGGGTCGTCTGGAAAGCCCCGAGGAAGGACAGAGATACACGCGCCACGATATTTTCCTTTATCTTTCTGAGGATGAAGCTTACGATCTCCTTACGATGATTTATTATACTCACAACGTACATCTCAATTGGAAAAATAGCCAATTCTTCTCGAAATACTCATTTATTACGGAAGTAGCTGAGGCTGGATCATCCATAAGAAAGGGATTGATAGAAGGAATGTGCCTATGCCCCCTGAGAAACGGTATATCGCTTACATGCTGCGCCTGTGGCGAGTGAACAACGCGGGGCTCTCGGACTGGCAAGCCTCACTTGAGGACCCGCACAACGGAAAGCAAATCGGTTTCGCCGATCTTGTAAGTTTGTTTTCATATCTCAAAGACCAAACGGGAACAGATCGAGAGAATGAAAAGGTCCTTGAGGATGATTAGGGATGAAAACAAAAAGGATTGGCCCCTTTAAGGAGAATCATTATGATCCGTCTGAATAATAAAACAACTGTTTTCAAAGGTCTGGCATGGTTGGTTTTCACCGCCATCCTGGTCAATATGGCATTCTCACGCCCAGTCGCGGCTTTAGCCACCATTAACTCCAGCGTTTATCTTCCGATTATTGATGGAGGCGCAGGAGGGCCGGTCGTATCGCCCACTCCGACACCTATAGCAACCTCGACTCCACCGGGTACAGAGGGCGCCCTGTTCCTGAACCGCACGAAAAAAACAGACAGCGCCAGTGCCGCGGTAGATGCGGCGGGTGGTTTCCACCTTGTCTATACGGCGTATGGTCCTATGGTGGATGGTAATGAAGCCTATTATGCCTACTGCGCCGCGAGCTGCGCGACCGAGTCAAGCTGGGTGAAGGTCATTCTCATCGATCGGGTCGAGGAGGTTCAACTGGCGCTCACAGCGGCCGGCCATCCCAGACTGTTATTGCGTGGGCCAAATCCAGATTGGAGTACAGATTTCTACAAATACGCAGCCTGCGATGTTAACTGCACCAACAGTGCCAACTGGACGATACTAGACGTGACAACCTCCACGTATTCTCCCGTTTATGTCAACAGCTATTCCGGGCATCATTACTTCGCCTTGGACCATCTGGATCGCCCCCGCTTTCTCTACCGAAAGACAATTGCCGACGCGTACTACGTTTACTGCGACACCGATTGCACCAACCCGGCGAACTGGTGGGAGTACCTTATCAACGCCGCCATAGTTAGCGATCCTACTAATTTTCCCACCCTAACCTTTACGAGCGCGGGCCTGCCGCGGATCACCGCCGTGATTATGGGAGATCCAGGCTCCAAGGACTATCTGACCTACATCGCGTGCGACACGGCCTGCATCAATCAGGCAAACTGGACCTATACCGCGCTGATGGAGCGAGGGAGTGGGCACGTTTCATCTGTATTACGCTTCAATTCGAGCGGTCAACCACGACTGGTTTTCAACCAGGGGTCGCTCAACTCCGGACCAGCCGGGTATCTGTGGTACTGGTGGTGTAACACCGGCTGTACCGACGGCGCAAATTGGGCCGGATCCAGCGTGGGTGCGCAAGGGCAAGCCGAGGATCCGGATCTGGCTTTAGACGCGCTGAACCGGCCGCGGATAGCTTTCAAGAGTAATTCGCCCGACGACGGATTGGGGTATGCCTGGTGTGATATGAGCTGCGAATCTACCGGTGCGATCTGGCAGGGCGGGCTGGTTGAACCAAGCAGTGACCTGGATAGCGATTGGGAT
>Ga0315273_10011248_pt1 | contig 11444 bp, 2 predicted proteins | sample YL17G02_0_MG_FD_205753 | JGI IMG/M metagenome (GOLD analysis project Ga0315273, IMG submission 205753) | Sediment microbial communities from Yellowstone Lake, YNP, Wyoming, USA - YL17G02_0 | ecosystem: Environmental > Aquatic > Freshwater > Lake > Sediment | place: USA: Wyoming | collected... | reverse complement strand
CCGCACCCCACCCGAAGTATACCTGCCGTAACCGTTCCTGGTCGAGGAGCCTGTTCAGCCATTTCCCTCCCGGGATCAAACAGGTGTAGACCAGGACCTTCTCGTTCAGCTCTTCTCTGCTCCGGAAGAATGCCTCGTTCTTCTGAAAATCATCGATCGTGGGGCACCAGATGTCGACGGCGCCGGCGAGCGTGTCCCGGTCGCTCGTCGCCTCCATGATGCGTATTTCGGGATAGATCGATCGTACCTGCTGCACCACATCTTTGTAGCATTGCGCCTGCACGGCTGTCGGCTCATCGGAGATGTGCTGGAGCCAGTTGTCGGTCAGGCCGTGTTGTGACGCGAAGTTCTTTGTCAGTGTGACGATCGTTTCCACGTCCTTCTTTGCCTCAACCGTGCCGTACGGTCTCTTTGTAAGAGAGACTTTCAGTTCGGGGTCTCCCCAATTGTCCTCATCGCCCCGATACATGAGATGGGGCGACTCAAAGTACTGAAAGCCGTGCCGCCGGAATACTTCGACAAAGGCGAGCATCTGTTTCTCATCGAGCGATATCCGGCCCTGCGAAATAGAGATGAGCTCGACAGGAATGCTGATGCAATTCTGCCTGCCATGGGCCATCATCGCCGCATAGAGGTCCAGCATGGCGTACCACTCTTTGCTCCACCGGGTGAGTCCGTGTCTCTCTTCCATCTGGACCAGGCTGTACCAGTTGGTGTAGAAAAATGTGCTCTCCGAAAGCGGGGGCAGGCGAACCGGATGGATGGTCGCGATGAATGTGCCCTGCTGGCTCCAGTTTCTGCCTTTTGCCGAGATCTCGATGCTATAGGTGCCGGGGGCATTCAGTACGCCTGCGGGGACCGACAGCCGCAAGGCGGTGTAGGGATTCCGGGCAGTGAGTGTTGTCGTCGAAAGCGGCTGCAGCGCCTCGTAGACCCGAAACGGAGCCCGGCGAATGACATAGGGGTTGCGCTGATTGGTGAACATCTCCGTCCGGCTGTCCAAGCCCGTGTTCTGCTCAACCGGGACGTCCAGGAGCTGACTCCAGCTGCCGAGGGGGAGCGGCGTACCATGAAGAACGCCGGAAATCGAGAACGAATCCCCGGGCGATACAGCGAGGAGCACGTGGACGTCCGCCTCGGTGCCGGCCGGGAAGTGGGCTTCATATCGCCGGTCCCACCGATCTGTATCGTTCGAATCCGGAAAGAGAGGCTCCAGCGTATCAACGAGCTTTAGCCGGGGTTGTGCATGGGCAGAAACAGCGAGAAGGAGGAGTGTGCATGCAATGCGTATGGCGAGTGTGCTCATGACCTGCTCCAGAGTTGGGCTCAGAAAGCATTTCCTCGGCGCACATCCGGCTTCAGGGCTTGCGGAATGTGCGCTTGTCTGAGCCGGCAGCAGTTCAGGCGTCAGCGGGAAATGCGCTTGGGAGTTAACTTCAATGTGTGGATCGCATAGGGTCCGGCCTGGACGGCAATCCTGTTCCCTTCGATCGGCGCCGTTGTGCTGACCTCTTCGAGAAGGTTCGTCTCCTCGGCTTTCTGCACCGGGATGAACATCTCGAGGTGGCCGCTTGTGGCCTTTCCTGCATCATCGAACAAACGGACGATAACCGTCTCATCGTCCTCACATTTCTTCATCGTACTCAGGACGAGGTTGTCGGCATCCAGCGAGACAAAGCTGCCGGATTCGGCAAGCCGCGCCTGCGGGTCCCGTGGCGGATCGACGACGGCGATGAGAGGCGCGTTCGCTTCAACGCCCTGACGTTTCCCGCTCTGCCTGGCAGGGCCGTGAGAGGTGAGCGAAAAACGATAATGATGATCGCCCTTCTGCAAATACCATGGACCTTCGCCGTGGCAACTCCTCCGGGATGCAAGCAGCACCGGTTGAAGCAGGAAACGATCCGGTGCCGGGTCCGTCGGGTTCAGGTAATCCCAGACCGCCACCGATGAGCTGAGCGTCACTCCGGTTCGAGAACCATATAGCCCGATCCAATTCTGTATCGCGCGCGGTCGGACCTGCGAAACCTCCTGGGTATATCGCTCGCCCGCCGCTCCCTGCATCTCGCCCGCACCGACGTCGAGCACGCCAAACGGCACTTCGTATGCGACCCGTCCCTGTTCTGCGCGGACGGGAAACGCGAGCCGGAACTCCCTGTACGGTGTCCCATTCCACCCGAGGAGGGAGACTTCGAAGTCGATCCGCTTGACTGCGTGGTACAGAACAACACGTTGGATGACATCGGCGTGAGCCAGCGCGTACCTGGCTTCGACAACATCGCGGACCGGACCTGATTCCACGCTCCGCCAGCTTGCCGGATGATTCCCCAGTTTGTCGAACCCTTCCATCGTCGGCTGCTGCGGTTCACTCCATTCGCCGGCATCTTCGCCTACCGATTGCATCGTAAACAGCTCTCCTCCCAGGAAACCGCCCGTTTCCAACAGGGGTTCATTCAACTCCCTGTCGAGAATCTGCTTCACGCCTCCCGCGCCGAGCTCCAGCCGATAGAATTTGTTCTCGAGTGAAGTCCCACCCTGCGGTTGCGTCTTTGGAGGCTGCACCGTGAGGGACGGGCGAACGTAGTAGGTGACATAGCCGACCGGAGGGACGTCCCGGGCGACGAACAGGAGTTCAGCGGAGGCAATGCTGTTGTCCGGACGTTGCTGTTTGACAACGACTTGCACCGGCTGGGCGTTGCCGTCGGCGTCGTAGAGCTCAAATCCTGTCGTGGCCACGCCACCCTCCGGAGTGACGACGACCTGGACAGGCCCCGACCGCTTCCATGAGAGCGCATTGAACACGACGAGGCGGATACCTGAGCCTGACGCGGTCTTGATGCGCGAGGCGATGGACTTCACGGAGGAGGTCAAGAGGCCCTTCGAGATGTCTCTGGCGGATTCGTATTTCGCTTTGAACACACTGTCGGTGATGTCCCCGTTCTTCCCGCCCCATCCGTGGTCCGGATAGAGCTGGGCCTCCCACGCCCCGGTCAGCGCAGCCTGAGGATACGAAGCGAACGATCCGTTGAGCAGTGCTTCAACAGTGCTGAACGTTTCGGCAGCGGGGAGCAGGAAATCCGCCTCCCGTTTCGCCGAGATTGCGTGATGGTGTGTGGGCCCGTGAATGTACAGCCAGATATTCGGCCGCTCCCCGCGAATGGCGGGCAGGGCGCCTTGAGCGGGTGAGATCTTGTCGAGATAGGTTTGAACGGTCGTGTATCGGATAGCAGGGAGGGAGAATGATGTGACGGATCCGTCGGTATTCACGATGCTCCTCAAATTGCTCCATCGCGTAAGCAGCGTGTCGTACCTGTCCGGTCCGCTCATATCGGACATCGAGATCAGCGGGAGATCGTGCGAGACGAAATTCGTCGCGGCAAGCCAGTCGGCGGCGGTCGAAGCGACATATCCCGCGGCCTGCTCAAACCCGGCACCTTCCACCCGCGCCTTGAAATCGGCGTAGTGACCGGGGCTGAACGCCACGATGGAGGAGCCGTCCGGACTAAACCAGGAATAGAGGCCCTTGCTGAACCGGCTCATCACGAGATACGGCACTCCAGCCTTCCGCATCACTTGCGCCATCTGAAGCGTGCGCCCCGGGACATCCGGATTCCAGTAGATCTTCGTATCGCAGCCGGGAAACTCTTTGCGGAGCCATCGCCGCCCGGCGACAAATTGCCGGACGAGCATTTCACCGGAACACAGATCTTCGTACGGTTGATTGAAGGTTGCCCCGACGGCAAGCCTTCCGTCTGTCATGAGCTTATGGATTTCGTCCTTCCGGTCTGGATGGCGCCCGAGGTATTCTCTCAGGCAGAGAACATCTTCCAGGTCGAAGCGATAGTCGGGGTCACCCTTCATGATCTCGAGGAGCGGGGTGATGATCTTCTCGTCTCTGTCGCGGATGCAATTCTCCGGCGAATCCATCCAGGCGATGTCCTGGTGGGTGGAGACCATCAGATGCTGGGTTCCCCGTCCTGCGCTGAGTTTCGCAAGCTCCAGCAGCGAGGTGCCGAGACCGGGGTGGTAGGTGGCCTCGTACGTCAGGTGCCAGCCCGCCGGCCCGGGAGGAGGTGCCGAAAGCGACACCAGCTTCCGGGGGTACACCAGCGTCGTCTGTGTTCCTGTGAAGAGCGTGTCGAGCCGCAGGAGCACTTCGTCACCGACCGAGACCGTCAGCGGGGCGGTGATCTTCTCGGTCCGGACCTTGAATTCCGCGCGTGCAGAACCGTCCCGGCCGCCGAGATCCGTTGTCGCAACCGAACCCCGTCCTGTCGCCAGGCGCAATGTCTTTCCCTGCCAGCTCGAAGGGCCCACGAATTCCAGGGCGTATTGTGGGCCGACCGGGCGCATCGTCATGGTACAATAGGCCTCATTCTGCACGAGCTCACGGTGGTAGCCGACGACGTCCGGGGCCTCGAACACCATACACCAGGCCGGGTGGTTCGCCTTCTCCCCGACAAGCGAGAACTGCACCCGCTCACCTTGCTTCACCCACGAGGCGGGGAGGGTAATGCGCAGGCATCCGAAGCGATCCCCGTATTTGTCTCTGGTCGCGGCGATGAACCGGAGCTTCCCTCCCTCGCGGCCGGCCACTTCCCATGTCTCTGCCTGCGTCGTCACGAAGTCGAACCGCGGGACGCCATTGACGGACATGCGAAACGCAAAGCCTGAGGGTTCCTGACCATACATCCCTGCCATGACCACGAAACTCACGCTGCCGGTTGGCGATGCCGCCGGCACGCGCTGGCTTTTCCACACAATGGCCATCGTGCCGGTTGTTGCCCGTGTGATCAATGCTCGCCCGGGATCCGGCCGGTAGGAACCATAGACGAGCGCAGATCCTTCCACCGTTTCGGCGAAGCCCTCACTGCAGTCGCCAATCGCATGGAGAATATGAATGTTGTGCTCCACCCGTTCCTTGAAGACGTCAGACCCGGCGAGGGCAGAGAAGGAGGAGAGGAGTATGGCGCAACCGAGAATGAGTGTCCGAGTCATCTTAGTTCCAGATTCGTATGAATTTTGTCTCAAGGCCTTGAAAGGTGATTGCCGTCAGCGGACGGGGCTGGCCGCCGAGCGCGTCCACCTCTTCCATCGTCCACCCCTTGCCGGATTCCGCCAGCTTCAGCGGCGTGGCCTGCCCGGACGTTTCACGGAGCTGAAGGATGATTCCCTGCTTCGCCGGCCTGCTGCTGATCAGGAGCACAGATGATGGCGCGAACGGCCATCCCGACCGTGTGCTGGCTTCAGTGGACGACGCCTTCCCTTTCGGCAGCACGCGCGAGACGAACGGCACGCGAACGCCCCACCCGAACTGCGTGGCGAAAGAGTTGCTGGCATTCCGGCTCGAGGTAAGCGCGTAGCTCCAGGACATCTCTCCTTCCTGGCTGGACCGGAAGTTGGTGGTCCAGTAGTTGTTCAGCACCCAGGAGTAGATCTGCTGCGTCTCCGGCTTTGCCCCGGGTTTAAACCGTCCGGTATTGATGCCGCCGAACTGCATGAGCGGAATCTCATCGCTGACCAGCACGATCTGCTCAGTCGGACTGCGAAGCGCGGCGAAATTCTGCACCGTGTTCCAGTCGGATGCCGTGCCGGGAATCTGGTTCTCACCCGGCTGAACCAATCCTCCCTGGGCCTCAAACTGGAGCGTGCCCTGCTCAAGCGCGAACGGGAAAGCCACATAGACGGCCTCGGGATCGTTCACCGGGAGCTTCCTTGCTTTGAACAGAACGTCGATACGCTTTGTGGTCTTGAACAGGCGGATTTCGCAGGTCACACCGTCTTCGCCCGCAAAGCCGTCGCTGGAACCGCTCAGTCTGACGCTCTGCCAGATAGGGCCGTCGACTCCGGGTTTGACCTGGACGTTGCTCAACGTCGTTCGCGTGTGTTCCCCCAGCCGGTATTCTTCCATGGGGCGCCGGCTGACGAGTCGTTCGTAGATGAATGCGCCCAGTTGCTGCGAGCGCTTCGGGTCAAGCAGGTCCCGTCCGAGCTCCCGGTCAAACAGACTGCTGATCGCGCCCCCTTTCTTGTCGAGCGTCAGACGAAAATACTCGTTCTGGATTGTGTCGGCGGGGGTAAAGGGGACCTCCCGTGTTCGCTCCTTGCCGGTCATGACGATGCGGTAGGTGTTGTAGCCGAGCGGGGGAACGTCGCTGATCCAGAGCGCCCAGTAGTTTCCCTCGGCACGACTCTCCACGAGCTGGACCGGGATATTTTTGTTGCGGTCGCCGACGATCCGGAATTCGCGCTCCCTCGGCATCACCTGGTTGTCGGCGAAGAGCACATTCAGCCCCGACCGTGCCCAGTTGAGCGTGTTGAACACGACGATGCTCGGCTCGGACGAGAGGGGGAGGAATTGCTGGATCTGCCCCATGGCCGCCTCCCGCAGTATGCGCGACTGCATCACTGCCTGCCAGGGATACGAGGATTTCTCTGACCACTGGACCTGCGTGTTTTCCGCAAGGGGCTCGGAAATGCTCTCCGCCGCCCCGAAGGTATGTTCATTATAGAAGTGGAGGTTATCCACCACTGCCTCCATCTGCTGGAACACCGGCGCCGGAAGTGATGCTCCGAAAAGCTGTGCCATCGACAGAAGCCCCTGGTTGACGATCAGGTCGGCCTGTGCCTGACGGCCTGCGGCGGTTTCGCGCACCGCGCACCCATACCCGTCGGTCCACCAGTCAGGCCATGCCGCCCGGAACACCGGCAGGTCCTTGCCGTGCTCCTTCTTCACCCACTCAAGGAACTCGTGGACTGTGGCGGTCCGGAGTCTGGGCCATTCGTACGTCTCATTCCAGCGACGGACGTTTTCGGATGCGAATGTCGATGGCGGCGAGTTGTCTGTGGAATACCCGCTGTGCTGCACGTTGATGCTGGCATAGGGATACCCATTTGTCTCCAGTTCCTGGAGATAGGCCGGGAGGTCGCGCGAGATGAGCTCGAAATCTTCCGTATGGATGCCGAAGAAGTTTCCCGTCATATAATGGTCCGCGCGATACGCAAGCACACGCTTCCCGGAGGGGGACTCCCACCAGAAGGGGGTCGGGACCTTGAACGGTTTCAGGGCCCGGGCGGCATTGATGCCGGATGTGACGTATGGAATGCCGAGGCTCTGAAGGTAGTCGACCAGGCACCAGGCGTACCCGTTAACATCATCCTGCATGGCCGTTCGGACCGGCAGCCCGAGTTCACGAAACATCTTGATCGGTTCAAGAGAGTGCACGAGAGCATTTTCATCGGCAACCTCGGCCCAGTTGAGCAGCATCCCTGTCACCTCGATTCGACCCTCCAGGACGCGCTTCCTCAGGCGGGCGATTTGTCCCGCAGGTCGTGTCTTGAGATACTCGCGCACAGCCCATGACGTCTCGCAGGTCCAGCGGAACTTCGCCTCCTCCGGATACGTGTCCGTCTGATCACAATAGTCCAGCGCGTAGTCGATATAGCGCAGATGCTCCGCGAGGATTTCCGTTTGCGGACGCGTATAGCCGATGTCGGTGTGGCTGTGCTGCACGAGGTAGACGGTCCAGTGGCGCACCGGGGCGACATCTACCGAGACGCTCTTGCGAACCGTTCCCATCTCGAGCTGGACCTGCAGTGTGGTTGGAGCGCTGACCGGGGTAAGTTCCACGGAGTGGCGGGTAATCCCGTGGGGGACGGGCAGTTTCTCCGTCGGCAGTCCCGTGACCGCTACAACCCCAGTTGTTGGCTCGCCGAGGTTAATGATTTCAAGATCAAGCGGCTGGAGGGACTGTCCGCCTTTCCGGAGGATCACCGGCCGGGTCGACGCCACCATGCCGTCTGCGAGAGGCGTCGTGAATGTCATGACCCAGACAGAGCCTCTTGCGGCTTCGCCGGTGATGCGGAGTTCGACAGGCTTCCCCGGCGTCACCATCTCTGGTGGAAGGGAGAGCCGCATGAAGCCGAAGCGGTCCCGGTGCCGGTCCACCATCATGGTCTGGAACGTGAGGCGCGCTCCCCTGGCTCCCGCGACCTCCCAGGACTCCCGGGAGGAGGTTGTGAACGTCGCCACGTCCTTTCCGCTGACGGCGAGGGTGAACACACGTTCTCCCAGATTGCTCCCCAGGCCGGCGAGCCAGATGAACGTGACCGGGCCCGTAGCCGGGGAGGCCGGCACCGCCTGTGTCTCCCACGCGATGGTGCTCTTGCCGTCGCTCGCCCGCGCGATCAGCGCCGTGCGTGCGGCGGCGATCGGCGACGTATACGACATCGTTTCGCCCGACACGGTCCTAGCATATCCTGACATGTCCGACCTTCCCTCTGGTTGATGTGCGGACAATCCCTCCTGCACGCAGGGGATGAACAGTGTTATGGTGAGTGCAACACTGAAGCAAAGAAGACGCGCGCTCATGGACGACCTCGTGTGAAGTGCCTGTGTCATTTCAATCCCGCTAACGAACCACGATTTCATCGGCGAACACCCAGGCTTTTCCCTTGTACTCGTATCCGATATGCCACGGGGGGCACATGCCGACATTCTTCGCATGAACGCGCACGAAGTTTACGGACCTCTTCTCCATGGTGACGGAGTAGTCCTTCAGGAACACCCCGTCCTTTCTCTCGTTCTCGTTGACAGTCTTCACGGCCCCGACCGGTTCAAAATTCGCCCCGTCATGCGAAACAAAAAACTCGACGTGCTCCGGGAAGAGGATCCAGGTGCGAATATCCTGGAGCATCGTGACCCGGATTTCCCGTAGGTCTTTCTTGCCGCCCAGGTCGAGAACCACGTCCATGTCGTTGAACTCAAAACCCTGGAAATATCCATCGAAATAGGCGGCCCCGTGTGTCCCATCCACCATGTTCAGCGGCCCCTGGCCGGGCCACTTCTCGCTGTACGGCTGGAGATATTTGGGCGGCGGGTACAGTGCCCTCATGTAGCTCGCTTCGCCCGTTACCGCAGGCGTAGCACGCCCCGGATAGGAGAGCGCCGCCTTGATCGTCTGCGGCCTGGTGATCGTGAATGGTCCGGGATAGAGGGGAGAGGTTGCCGTCGGCTCTGATCCATCGATGGTGTAGCGGATCTCGCTCCCATCACCAAGCACAGGGCGGATATCGACCATCGCACTGTCAAAGAAGAAGGTGTTTCCGGCAAACGTCAGACGCTTGATCTCGGAGATCGCCGAGACTTCGTCCGAGTATTCCCCTGACTGACCGGCGTCATCGACGGCACAGACTCTATAGTAGTAACTCCGGTTCGGCTTGGTGCTCTCGTCCGGATAGACGATCATCGTGAAATCGCGCAGTTCCCGGGTCACCGTGGCAAACCCATGTGGTATCACATGGTCGAATTTCTGTCGGGCGTCGACGCTGTACAGCATGGTCTCCCTGCCAGGGCGGAAGCCCGGATTCTCGCTCCGGTAGATCCGGTAGTGTGTGACGTCAGATTCGACATTCGTGTAGAAGAGCAGGCAGATGTAGTTGAAGCTTGAAACGGGACTCACGCTCGTCGCCGCAAGCCCGAGGACCTTGTTCGGGAGTGAATTCTTTTCTTTCGCGGAGAGCGTGCTCACCCGGACCGGCTGGCTCGGGGCGCTCTCACCGGCGAGCGACCCCACTGCCTGGACCCGGTAGTAGTACGTGGTCGCGGGTTCGATCTTGTTGTCGAGCCAGCCGCCGAAATTCAGGACCGGCCGGTCGGTGTACGATGGTCCGGTTGCCGTCCCCACGCAGGATCCAAGCGACGACGGGAAATTCTCTGTCGTCCCCCGGTAGACGCGATAATAGTTCGGAGTCTTCGTGTTCCCGTCAGTCCAGGACAGGGCGATCTCGCGGTCTGAAGCCGCCCGGGCGCGAACCGCAGCGGGCACAGAGAGCTTCGCGGATTGGACAGGAACCACGCGGACCGTTTTTATCCCAAAGGGTCGGATCGAGAACGCGATCTCGTTGCCGTTCGACACAGGGAGAGCGACCCCCCGGTCGTCCTCGATCAGGTTGGTCTCCGTTGCCCTGGCGATCCGGTCGAATATCGGAAGCCGGACCCGAACCCGGGATTCTTTCCCTGTCAGCTCGAAGAAGCGAAGAATGAACCCCTCGCCATTCACTTCGGCAGGCTTCACTGTGCTGCACACGACATTGTCGACGTCGACGCTCAGGAAGCTGTGCTCGTTCGGCGGGAGGGTGCCCTGATGCTTCTTCTCGATGACAAAGGTCTCCAGCGGATGCGACGTCTCCCATGCAAACGCGTGGGCCTTGCCCGCAACCCAGTCTCCGTCGTGCGCGCGAACGCTCCACCTGAATGTGGCGGGTCCCGGCTGCGACAGCGGGATGTTGGTGAAGAACATGTTGTTCATCAGGTAGAGCGAAACCTGGCTCCTGCCGGGCCTTTTCGCTTCGAATTCTGCGTCGCTGGGGGCGAGCCAGAGTGCGGGTCGCGGCGCTCCGTACACCACAAGCGGTGCGTTGACCGTCGCGAGCGTGACGCCGTAACGGGCGTTGGAGAAGTCCGTGAAGTGCTGGATCCCGAAGAAGCTCGAGGTCGACCCTTTGAACTGATTCGCGAGAGGCTCGACCACGCCGCCCGGAAGCTCGTGATGAATCGTGAAATCCGGTATGTCGAACGGGAGAACATAGAACAGCGCTTCCTTGTTCTGGGCCGTGGCCTGCTTCAGCATGCGTCCCGATTCGGACTTGTCCAGGTTGACGATAAAATCGATCCTGTCGGAGTTCTTGTAGAGAATGACGGTCTGCTCGATGGACCGGCATCCTACCGCCGCGACTTGTGTTATGACGCCTGAAGCAAGCGGACCGGTGAAGGACTTCCCTGAGAGCATGCGTGGCCGGTACACGTTCGGCGTTCTCGTGAACGCCTGGTCGATGCGCTGGTAGAGGTACTGGTTGAACTTGTACGGCGATGTCCGGTCCACCAGCTCGATATTCCGTTTCCTGTCCCGGATGCTCGCGACCGATCCGGTGCTGTCGTCGATCCGGATCCTGTAGAACTCGTTCTCCAGCCCGCCTGAGAAGTGCTGGAGAGGTTGTCCGGTGGAGCTCCCTGGCGCGTTGCGCACGACCCGGAATGTCTTGTACCCCATGGATGGAACATCGCTCGCGAGGAACAACAGGCTGCCATCCGGCATCGTCTGTGAAAGAGTCTCCCTGCCCGATGCGTTGTCGATGAGTGTTGCGGCCTGGCCGTGCGGCAGCGTGATCGTCGCACAGCCGGAGCGCCTGGTGTTCAGAGGGTTGAACACGACGACGGTGTTGTCGTGGTTCGTGGTGATCAGCTGTTTGAACTGGTCGACCGCCTGGGATCTGGCCGAGCGGGCGAATTCCTGTGCCTCTCGTACCAATCCCTTGTGCATGACCTGTTCACATTCATAGTAGTTGGCGTTGGCAGCCTTCGGGTTCTTCTGGAATGGAATAGGGAGGACGTCTTCTTCGCTGAATGCGCCGTTGGTGTGCTCGTGATACGAGATGAGTTTGTGGTA
>Ga0315273_10011247_pt1 | contig 11444 bp, 14 predicted proteins | sample YL17G02_0_MG_FD_205753 | JGI IMG/M metagenome (GOLD analysis project Ga0315273, IMG submission 205753) | Sediment microbial communities from Yellowstone Lake, YNP, Wyoming, USA - YL17G02_0 | ecosystem: Environmental > Aquatic > Freshwater > Lake > Sediment | place: USA: Wyoming | collected... | reverse complement strand
TCATCTACGCGGTGGTCAACGGCTTCCTGGACGACGTCGACATCAAGTGGATCCGGAAGTGGGAGGCGGACTTCCTCTCGTACCTCGAGGCAACCCAGGCCGCTATCCTCGAGGGCATCCGGACCAAGAAAGCGCTCGATGACGACCTGACCGCGAAGCTCAAGGCCGCCATCGCCGCCTTCAAGCCGTTGTTCCAGGCCGAGTAATGGCGAAGGCCTCCAAGGCCCTCCGGGGCCGCATGCGGTCGGTCCAGAACACGCGCAAGATCACGCGGACGATGGAGCTGGTGTCCACATCCAAGCTGAAGCGGGCCCAGGACAAGGTGGTGGCAGCCCGGCCGTATGCCAGCGCCCTGGCCGAGGTTCTGGCCGACCTGGTCACCCCGGAACTTGCCGAGCGCTTCCCGCTGCTCCGCCGCCCCACGCCACCTGCCAAGGGCGGGCCGCGCCGCGCGGCGGTCATGCTGATCACCAGCAATCGCGGCCTCTGCGGTGGCTTCAACTCGAACCTCATCAAGCAGGCGCTCCGGCGCATTGAAGAGCTGGAAGCGGGCGGCTACGAGGTCGAGCTGCACCTGGTCGGCCGGAAGGGGATCGGCTTCTTCAAGTATATCGGACGGGCCATCGCGAGCCAGCGGATGGACATCGGCGACAAACCCACCGCGCAGCACGCGGCGGAGCTGGTCGCCCCGATGGTCGAGGAATTTGCCGCGGGCCGGCTCGCGAGCCTCGACGTGGTGCACGCCCGTTTTGTCACGCCTATCACCACGCCGCCCAGCACCCTCGGCGTCCTGCCGGTCAACACCCCGGTGGCGAAGAAGGGCGGGCTCAAGGCCGATTACATCCTGAAGCCGGGAGCCGACGAAATCCTCACCGAGCTGCTGCCGCTCTACGTCCGCAACCAGGTGTACCGTGGTCTGGTGGAGACGGCGGCGGCGGAGCATGGTGCCCGCCGGACGGCAATGAAGAATGCGACCGATAATGCCGGGGAGATCTACGAGCTGCTCAAGCGGACGTACAACCGGCAGCGCCAGGGGGCGATCACGCAGGAGATCGCCGAGATTGTTGGCGGCGCCGCGGCGCTGGAAGGGTAGTTCGGGACCGGCACCGAGGCCGGGCCCCACAGGGTGCAGGGCGGGTTCGCGGAGTAAGGGCCGCCCATGGGCGGCCCCAACTAAAGGAGAGAGAGCCAGGCATGACGACGGTGACGGCAACGAAGAACATCGGCAGGGTGGTCCAGATCATCGGCCCGGTACTCGACGTGGAGTTCGAGCCGGAGCACCTCCCCGAGATCTACAACGCGCTGACCATCGACGACAGCAGCGGACCGCTGCCGATCCGGCTCACCGCCGAGGTGCAGCAGCACATCGGCCAGAACCAGGTCCGGGCCGTGGCCATGTCCACCACCGATGGTCTGGTGCGGGGCACGTCGGTCACCGACACCGGGTCGCCCATCTCGGTGCCGGTGGGCGATGCCGCGCTGGGCCGGATTCTCAACGTCCTGGGCGAACCGGTGGACGGGGGCGCCGCGATCCCGGCGTCCAACGAGCGGTGGCCGATCCACCGGGAGACACCCAAGTTCGTAGATCTCGAGCCCAAGACCACGATCTTCGAGACCGGCATCAAGGTCATCGACCTGATCGCCCCGTTCGTGAAGGGCGGAAAGATCGGCCTGTTCGGCGGGGCCGGCGTGGGCAAGACGGTCGTCATCATGGAGCTGATCAACAACGTCGCCAAGGGCCACGGCGGGAAGTCGGTCTTCTGCGGCGTGGGTGAGCGGACCCGCGAAGGGAACGACCTCTATCTGGAGATGGAGGAGAGCGGAGTCATCAAGTCGTGCGCCCTCATCTATGGCCAGATGAACGAGCCGCCGGGTGCGCGCCTCCGGGTCGGCCTGTCCGGCCTGACCGTCGCCGAGTACTTCCGCGATGTGGGGGGGCAGGACGTGCTGCTGTTCGTGGACAACATTTTCCGCTTCACCCAGGCGGGCTCCGAGGTGTCGGCGCTGCTCGGGCGCATGCCCAGCGCGGTGGGCTATCAGCCCACCCTGGCCACCGAGATGGGCGACCTGCAGGAGCGCATCACGTCGACCAAGAAGGGCTCGATCACCTCGGTGCAGGCCATCTACGTGCCCGCCGACGACCTCACCGACCCGGCGCCGGCCACGGCGTTCGCTCACCTCGACGCGACCGTGGTGCTCTCCCGCTCGATCGCGGAACTGGGCATCTACCCCGCGGTGGATCCGCTCGACAGCTCGAGCCGGCTGCTCGACCCGCAGTATCTCGGCGAGCGGCACTACAACGTGGCGATTGGCGTGCAGCGCACCCTGCAGAAGTACAAGAGCCTGCAGGACATCATCGCGATCCTGGGCATGGACGAGCTCTCCGAGGATGACAAGCTGGTGGTGGCCCGGGCGCGGCGCATCCAGCGCTTCCTCTCCCAGCCGTTCTTCGTGGCCCAGCAGTTCACCGGCTTCGAGGGCAAGTACGTCAAGCTGCAGGACACCATCGAGAGCTTCGAGCGAATCCTTTCAGGCGAATTCGATGACCTCCCCGAGCAGGCCTTCTACATGGTGGGCAGCATCGACGAGGCGGTCGAGAAGGCCAAGAAGCTGGCGAGCGCGTGATGCGGGTCACAGTCATCTCCCCCGAAGCCGCTATCTTCGACGGCGAAGCCGATGCGGTCACCGCGCCGGCCTCCGACGGCCAGGTCGGCATCCTGCCGCGCCATGCGCCGTTCATGACCCTGCTGGGCCGCGGGCCGCTAGTGGTGAAGGGCGGTGGCACCACGCATCGGTTTACCGTAGAAGGCGGGTTCCTGCAGGCCATCAACAACACGGTCCGCGTGGTTGCGGAACAAGTTAAGGGGGGGTAGATGAATCGTCGTGTGATCCTTGCGGTGCTGCTCGGCGGGATGCTGACGGCCGAGGTCGCCTCGGCCCAGGTGCTCGGGACCCCAGTGTTCCGGAGCCCCTACCAGGCCTTCAAGAAGACCGAGATCAACGGGTACATCTCCGACCCGGGGAACGGCGCCGACCTCGCCATCGAGGGCGCCTTCCGTTTTGCGCGCAAGAACTTCGATATCGGGCTGACCGCGGGGTTCATCGATTTTGGCACCGATGATGCGTTCGGCATCGGCATCGATGGCCGCATGGCGATCCTCAAGCACTCCGAGGATGTCCCGCTCGACGGTTCCTTCACCGCCGGCTTCGGTGCGCTCTTCTCCAACGGCAACAGCGGATTCTCGATACCGCTCGGTTTCAGCATCGGCCGCCTGATCGAGCTCGAGAACTCCAAGGTATCGTTCACTCCCTACGCCCATCCGATCCTCGCGCCCGCCTTCGGCGACTTCGATGACCAGGTCCTGTTCGCGCTCGGCCTCGGGGTTGACGTCGCGCTCAGCCCGGCCTTCGAGGTCCGGGTCAGCGGCGCGATCGGGGACTACGAGGGAGTCGCCATCGGCGTGGCCTGGCACAAGTAGCGGCTCTCATGCGGGCCTGTGACGACCCTCTCCGGCCCGGCCGGAGGGGGTCGTTTCGCGAGGAGCCACCACAGGCGGTACGTTGACTGAACCGGCGCCCGCCCCTTAGCTTGCCGCGCCCCCTACCAGTGGGTCCCCGAGCCGGAGGCGCCATGCGGTCGTCGTTTCGCTCCATCGTTGCGCTTGCCGTCCTGCTCGCCGCTTCGCCCATCGCCGGAACCGCCCAGACCGTGACTGGCCTGCCGGTCCTCAACAGCCGAGTGGCCACAGGCCTGACCCTCGCGGGGGAAGTGGGATTCCCGGACAGTGACTATGGTGACGGCACTGCCTACGGGGTGCGGGCCAGTCTTGGCCTGGGGGCCTTCGGCTTCGGCGCGGTGCTGTCGAGCTGGGATCCCGAGGTGGCCGGCGCAGACTCCCGCGTGGCCATCGGCGGTTCGGTGAACTACAAGCTGCTGGGAGGCCCGCTGATTCCGCTCTCCATCACCCTTCAGGGCGGGGTGGAAGCGGCCAACGATGCCGATGTGGACCAGCTCCATTTCCCGATCGGCGTCGGGGTGGCGCTGACCATCCCGAACCCGGCCCTGGCCATCCGGCCCTGGCTCGCACCACGGCTCGACATCACCCATCTCTCGGGCGGCATGACCGACCAGACGGAAACGAACTTCGGCATCAGCGGCGGGATCGAGTTCGGCCTCCTCGGTGGACTCGGGTTCGGTGTGGCGTACGACCGGGTGTTCGCCGGCGACGGCTTCGATCCGTCGGTCTGGAGTGTGGGGCTCAATTACACCATCAAGATTCCCGGCCTGTGAGAACCCTCCCAATGCAGTCTCCTGGCGTGCTGCTCGCCCTCGTGGTGCTCTGCGCCTCGGGTTGTTCCATGACCTTCGATGCTACCCGGCTCGGTGTCCCAGTGACGATGGCCTCGGCGGGGACGCCAGCGGAAGGCGAGCCCTTCGAGCTCACCAGTCACGCGACCTACGGGTTCTGGGGGATGGTGAAGTTCAACGAACCCTCATTGGAGAAGGCCCTCGCTTCCCAGCTGATCGGGGGGAAGGGGGTGGCCGACCTGAAGATCTCGGTCCGCAGCCGGTTCTCGGACGTGTTCCTGACCGTAATTACCGCTGGGATCATAGTCCCTCGTTCGGTGACCTTTCAGGGAGTCGTGGTCAAGCAATAGCGCCGCCGGGCTTTCTCCGTCATCGGCCGGCGTCATGTTTCGACCAGCCGTTCGATCAACGTCGCACAGCGGTCGGCGGCGCCCTGACCCTCCTCGACCACTCGGCGGGCCGCGCGCCCCGCCCGCGTCCGCCACGCGGTGTCCCGGGCCCAGTTCACCCACCAGGCCTCGAGTACGGCCGCTCCGCGGCGCCGTGGGAGGTACTCCAGCGCCTCCGCCTGATTGAGCAGCCGGGCATCCCGGCTGTCGCGCGCCTCAGGCCCGGCGAGCACCGGTCTGCCCAGCGCCGCTGGCTCGAGCACCGAATGAAGCCCGCCGCGACGGTACCCTCCACCGACATACGCGATGGTGCCCTGGGCATAGTCGAAGGCGAGCGATCCGACCTCCTGGCTGACCAGAAGGGCATCCTCAGGCGCGGCGTCTTCGGGCAGGACCGGCTCGGGAAGGCCCAATGCCGCCGCTCTCCGGCGAATCCGCTTCCACCCTGATGGCGACGGGCGGTGGGGGACCAGCACCAGGCGGGACGAGGGCCGCTGCTCGAGGACCTGGCGGAAAGCGGCGAGGAGGACATCCTCATCGGCTGCCCAGGTCGATCCGGCCACCAGCGTACTCGCCCGCTCGGGCGGCTGGGTGTTTCCGTCGAGTCGCTCCAACACCGCATCGTAGCGGGGATCTCCGGCAATCTCGATTCGATCCGGGGCCACCCCGAGGCGCGAGAGGGCGCTGGCATCCTCTTCCGAGACGGCGCCAACCAGTCCGAGCGTTGCGTAGGCGGGTTCCAGCAGCGTGCGGGCCGGCCAGCGGAGGCGGCGGCTGCCCGGTCGGACCGTGGCCGCAATCATGCCCAGCCGCACGCCGCGGGAGCGGGCCGCGATGGCCGCGGCGGGCCAGAGGTCATGCTTGCACCAGACCATGGCGGTGGGCTCGAGCGCTTCGAGAAACGCCGTGACGCCGGCCACCGTATCCCAGGGGAAGTACCCGGTGACGTCCACTTCGAGCTGCCGGGCCACCAGCAGCGCGGAGGGGCTGAAATATGTCGCGACCAACTGCCACTCAGGCTGGCGCTGACGCAACCGGCGGATGACGGGCTCGGCCTGCCGGAGCTCACCCGCGGAAGCGGCGTGGACTACGACCAGGGGGCGGGACCGGTCACGACACGCCGTTGCCCAGCCCGCGAGAGCGGCCGCACTCTCCCGCCGTGCCCTCAGGACGTCACGCGCCGAGGCGGAGGCCAGGGAGGCAACATGCGGCGCGATCGCGGTTGCGATCCGATAGGGCAGGGGGAGCGTGGTGGTCACGATGACTAGATTATGGCGATGAATCGTCTCGACGGATATTGGCGGTCAACCCGGGCACCGCGCTACAGCCTGCTCTTCGCGCTGCCCTTGCTCCTCGCGTACGAGATCCTCGCCCGGGTGGTGGCGTCCGACTCCGGCATCCGGAACGGTGCCGACGTCCTGCTCAAGAGCCTCTTCATCCTGCTGGGTGGCCGGCACGGCCTGACCGCTTTCGCGGTGGTCGTCCTGGGTACCGGGACCGTGCTGGTGGTGCGCGACTGGCGACGGAGCGGTGCGCCGGCTCCCCGGTTCTTTGTGGGGATGTGGCTGGAGTCGGTCGTCTATGCCACGCTCTTCGGTGGTGTGACGGGAATACTGACCGGCCTGCTGCTCAATGGCCCCCGCGGGCTCGCCATCATCCAGGGGACCGCGCTTGGTCCGGCCGAGCAGTTCGTGGTGTCGCTCGGCGCCGGGGTGTACGAGGAACTGCTATTCCGTGTGGTGCTGGTCTCTCTCCTGGCCCGGGCCGCGCAGGCATGGTTCACGTGGCGGCCCGGCTGGTCAGGAGCCTTTGCGATCGTGCTGGGCGCGTTTCTGTTCAGCGCATTCCACTACGTGGGCCCGTTCGGGGACGCGCTCGAACTGGGGTCGTTCACGTTCAGGATGGTTGCCGGCCTGCTGCTCAACGGGTTGTATCTCGCTCGTGGCTTCGGCATCGCCGCCTGGACCCACGCGCTGTACGACGTCTTCCTGCTGCTCTGAAGGCGGTTTCTGACCGGGTCGGGGTCAGGAGCCCTGTTTGGCCGCAGTGCGCTCCTTCCACAGCGAATCGAACAGCGTGCGGTAGACTTCGATCGGGGCGGCGCCACGGAGCAGGCCGACCCCATCGACGTAGACTGTCGGCGTGCTCTGAACCCCGGCCTGCGCCGCACCCTCCGCCTCTCCCCGAACGAGCTCGCGCATCTCCTGTCGAGCCAGGCACTGCGCCATCTCATCCCGGGACAGACCAGCGCTGTCGGCCAATGAGAGCAGGAACGGCGCCGGATCTTTCAGCGGGGCCCATTTCTCCTGGTACTGGAACAGCAGGTCGTGCACTGGCCAGAACTTGTCCGCCCGGGCGGCGCACATCGAGAGCTCGGCAGCCGGCAGGGCATTGGCATGGATCTGGGTGAGCGGAAACTGGAGGAAGATCCAGCGCACCTTGCCGGTCGCGATGAACTCCTTCTCGATCACCGGGAATGTCTCGACCGCCTGCTTTCGGCAGTAGGGGCACTGGAAGTCCGACATCTCGTAGATGGTCAGCAGCGCGGTGGCCGACCCCTTGGTCCGCTGAGCGATCAGGGTCTCGTCCTTGGGATCGCCCGCCTTCGAGCCGCGGAACGCCGTGAATCCCGCCGCCACGAGGAGAAGCAGCAACGAGCCAAGCCCGAACATTGCGCGTCGCGACATCGATCGCTCCCGGGTCACAGGATCAATAGCGGGGGACACGCCGGCCACTGGAGCGGTCGAGCACAATGCGCGACCGTCGTGCCGGGACATTCCAGTACCACTCCCCGTTGGGATCCCAGGGATCCCAGGAGCGGGCGTAGATCCACCAATCGCCAACCGGCAGGTGGAGCGTCGTACTGCCGTCCGGACCGGTGCTGTCCGCGACTGGCTCCCGTCCCAATCCCGTGGTGAGGTGCTTCGTAATGCTCTCGTAGTCCCGGTAGGCACTATCTTCCCAGCGGGACATGGCCGCGCGCAAGGTGTCGATGCGGTCCCCGACGGCGTTGCGGGTGCGCCGGAGTGCGGTCTGCGCGTCGCCCCGCTCCCGCTCGAGTCGGGTCAGGGTGTCGGAACGAGCGCCGAAGGCGCGGTAGAGGGAGTCGTAGCCCGCGGACGCGCGGGACATGGTGTCGAGCCGGGCCCGAGTCGCCGCCAGCGAGCGCTCGAGCGCCCGCGCACGGAACGCCACACCCGCGTACGTCGCGAACGGGCCGCGGAACACCTGAAACAGGCTGTCGAGTTCGCGCGTAATTGCGGTCGGCCTCGGCGTCGCCCGCTCCAGCTCACGGATCACGCTGTCGCGATCGTAGGGCAGGGCCACCAGGCCAACGTTCGGCACCGGCGCCTCGAGGGAATCGGGCCCGGGAATCGCGACTTCGATCGTCAAGTCGCGACCGGTGCAGGCGGCGAGTGCCACGAGCATCGGAGCGAGGAAGCGCGCCACCAGGGAGTTCATGATCATGGGACGGCGGAAAGCTACCCGTGCCCTCATCCTGCTTCAACTCGTGCCCGCCCTGCTGGCTGGGCAGGACCAGGGGGTGCGCTCGCTCTTTCCCGAGCGACCGCGCGGCTATCTCACGGATGTGGCCGGGGTCGTGGACCCCGCTTCGGCGGCAGCCATCGAGGATCTGGCCAGCCGGCTCCGGGGTACTGCGGGGGCGGAGCTGGCGGTGGTCACCCTTCCCAGCCTTGGCGGCCGTGCCCCGGGCGACGTGGCGCTGGCTATCCTGCGCACCTGGGGAGTCGGCGCGAAGGCAGAAATCGGGGACCGGACACGGAACGCCGGTGCCGTGCTGCTGCTGGTGCCGCGGACCTCGAGCCAGCGGGGCGAGATCTATCTCAGTGTCGGCCTGGGTCTCGAGGGCGTCATTACCGATGCCATCGCCGGACGGATCACCGATCTGATGGTGCCCGAACTCAGGGAGGCGCGCTATGGCGCGGGACTGCTGCTCGGGACCCGGGCGGTGGTGGCGACCGTCGCCCGTGGATTCGGAGTGAATGATTCGACGCTGGCGGCGGCGGATCCGTTCCGGGGCAGGCGGGCCGCGGAACCGGCGATCAACCCGCTGCTGGTCTTCATCCTCATCATTCTGGTGATGATCGTCGTCTCGACCCTAGCCCGGCGGCACGGGCTCCTCCCGGCCCATCGGAACCGTGGCTGGCGTCATCGCGGCGGCTGGGGAGGCGGTGGCTGGAGCGGTGGAGGCGGGTGGGGAGGTGGTGGAGGCTCTTCCGGCGGGTTCGGCGGCGGCGGCGGCGGCATGGGTGGCGGAGCGGGGAGGAGCTTCTGAATGAGTGAAATCGAGCGCTGGGTCGAGCGACTTCTCGGCGATATCGACGCGGCAGGCATCGCTGACGCGACCATCGTCCTGCATGGTTCGGCTGCGCGGGGCCAGTACGTCCCGGGATGGTCCGACGTGAACCTGCTCATGATCCTCGACCAGCTGACGCCCGACGTCCTGGACCGGCTGAGATCCGCCCTGACCCGATGGCAGCAGGACGCGGATGCGATACCGCTGCTGTTCACCCGCGCCGAGTGGTCACGGGCGGCGGATGCGTACCCGCTCGAGATCGCCGAGATGCAGACGGGCTACCGCGTGGTGCGCGGCGCCGACCTCATTGCCGCGGCCAGGGTGCGCCCGGCCGAACTGCGGCTGGCTCTCGAGCGGGAGCTGCGGGGCAAATTGCTCCGTCTTCGCCAGGGGTATGCCCTCTACGGCGGCCGGCCGGAGACGCTGGCGGAAGGCTCGCGCCAGGTGATTTCGTCCCTGCTGGTGCTGTTGCGCGGCCTGATTGTGCTGGCCGGCGGGACGCTGCCGGCGGACCCAGCCGAGGTAGTGGCAGCCGCGGCGGAGCTTGCCGGCTTTGGACCGGCTCCGCTCTCGCGGATGGTGACCCGGCGTCTGCAGACCGATTGGAAGCTGACGCGGGAAGAATTCGCAGACCTCCTCGCAGCAATCGAGCAGGCTGCCAGATTCGTTGATCATTCAACCCATGGAGAGGTGTCATGATGCGGTACGCGAGCCGCTGGCTGGTGGCCCTGGGTGTCGTTCTTCTGACCGGCTGCGGGTACAATCGAATCCAGGGGCTGGACGAGCAGGTCAACAAGGCGCAGGGTCAGATTCAGGCCCAGCTGCAGCGGCGGGCGGACCTGATCCCGAACCTGGTCGAGACGGTGAAGGGATACGCCAAGCAGGAGCAGACCATCTTCACCGCGGTGGCGGACGCGCGCGCTCGGCTCGCCGGTTCGGTGCAGAGCGGCAATCTCGAGGAGATGGCGGCGGCCAATCAGGCGATGAACGCGCCACTCGGACGGCTGCTGGCCCTGGTTGAGAATTATCCCGATCTCAAGTCCGATGCGAACTTCCGGGCCCTGCAGGACGAACTTACTGGCACGGAGAACCGGATCGCGACCGCGCGCCAGGACTACAACGATGCCGTGAACCAGTTCAACAGCTTCATCCGGACCTTTCCGTACAATCTGACCGCGAAGATGTTCGGGCACGACCGCTCGCGCGCCTACTTTGAGGCCCGGGCCGGGACAGCGGAGCCGCCGCCGGTCAAGTTCTAGGATTGAGGCGGCGCGGCCGGCATCGGGGAGTAGTGCCTCGCTCGAGAGATCCGGAAAACACAACGGGGGCAGCTTCGCTTGCGAAGCGCCCCCGGTTTCGTTTGCGCGAGGCCTTGCTCAGTCGACCACGGCGTCTGGCAGCACGTAACGGAGCGGATTCTCAGGCCGCCCGTTCACTTCAACCTCATAGTGAAGATGCGGGCCGGTTGCCAGCCCGGAATTCCCCACCTCAGCGATCTCCTCGCCGCGCTGAACGACCTGGCCCGGGCGGGCGAGGAAACGTGAGCAGTGCGCGAACCGCGTGTGGATGCCGAAGCCGTGGTCGATCTCGATCACCTGCCCGTACCCGGTCTCCCAGCCGGCGGAGACAATACGGCCTCGCGCCGGCGAAAGAATCGGGGCGCCCATCGGCGCGGTCACGTCGATGCCCTGGTGGGGGCGGGCCACATGCAGGATCGGGTGCTCGCGCATCGAGCTGAACGCGCTGCTGAGCCATCCCGCGGTCGGCATGATGGACGGCATGGCGGCAAAGCGATCACGATGGCTCGCGAGTGAATCGCCGGCCTCGTTGAACGAGGCAGCGAGCAGGTCGGCCCGACGGATAAGGGCGCTGAGGTCGACCCGGACTTCCTCGGTGCGCTGGATCAGCACGCTGGCGCCGGGGTCGGGCTGGCTTCCGGGCGCGGAGGGCCCGCCGATGCCAGCCTGCTGAACTGAGGGGTCGTTGGGCTCGAGGTTGGCCAGGAGCCGGATCCGGGCATCACGGAAGGCGATCGTGCTCAGGGTATCGGTGAGGTTGGCGATCTCGCCGTGCATCCTCCCCAGTTCCGCCGCGATTCGCTGATTCTCCTGTTCCAGCTGCTCGGCTCGCTGCAGGTCGAGCGAACGGGACACCGCCCCGTACCCCAGCAGCAGGGCGACGGCGGCAACGAGGAAGGCTGCTCCGAAGGACGCCTTGAGCACGCGCTGCGAGACCTCGATGACTTTCGAGGCACTCGAGCCCGGCGGCACGACAACAAGGGTCCACTTCCGGTTGGCCATTCGCGTCCCAGCCTAAGGGTCAGTTCCAGCTCCGGAAAGGGAAGTCGCGTGCCCGCCCTGGTTGAGCACTTCTGAGGGCGGCCGGAGTGGGGGCATTATGTGGCGCGGTACTGGGTCTGTCAAGCGGT
>Ga0315273_10011246_pt1 | contig 11444 bp, 10 predicted proteins | sample YL17G02_0_MG_FD_205753 | JGI IMG/M metagenome (GOLD analysis project Ga0315273, IMG submission 205753) | Sediment microbial communities from Yellowstone Lake, YNP, Wyoming, USA - YL17G02_0 | ecosystem: Environmental > Aquatic > Freshwater > Lake > Sediment | place: USA: Wyoming | collected... | reverse complement strand
AATAACAAACCGCAAAAACTCTGGACCCTGGCAACAGAAAAAAGAATTTCAAGGTTAGTGGCTTCAAATGGTAAACTTATAGCGGTTTCTGATGATGGAGATATCCTGGTTTTCGGTGCAACTCCTTTTTCAAATATTTCTTTTATTAATAAGCAGGAATCTGAAGTCAAAGGTGAATCTTCATCAACAGACGAGATTATTAATAACACAGGGATCACCTGTGGTTATGGAGTCATATTTGGGACCAGGGATATTGAACTTTTGAAAAGCCTTGTTTCAAATACATCCCTCACACTAATTGCTTATGATAAAAACCCATCAAGAATCACATATCTCAGGGAATATTTTGATGGATTGGGTGTTAAGGCCGACCGTCTGAGTTTTCTGCTTTTAGATATAAACTTTCCATTGTTGCCAAAATATTTTTCTTCATTGACCATAATAAATGACCTTTCATTGCTCAGCGGTAATAATCCGGACATATTGAGCTCTGTATATGAGTCAACCCGGCCGTATGATGGGAAGATATGGGTGAAAACGGATGGCAGAGAACAAAAAATGATTTCTCAAGCCGTTGCCGTTCTTGACCTCTATGGTGCTGAATATAAGAAAGGAAAAGGATATTTTCTTATTTCCAGAACCGGACCACTTGAAGGATCTGCTGACTGGACTCATAATTATGGAAACATCTCCAATACAATCAAGTCAGACGATGAAAGAGTAAAGGCTCCTCTGGGAATTCTGTGGTTTGGCGGAAATTCCAACCTTGATGTTCTTCCTCGGCATGGACATGGCCCTGGAGAGCAGGTGATTGACGGGCGTCTCATTATTCAGGGGATTAACAGCATCAGCGCAAGGGATGTTTACACTGGCAGGGTAATATGGAAAAGGGATTTCGAAAAACTCATGGATGATAATTGGCTGGTATATTACGATGAATCCTATGATGAAGAGAATCCTCTTGATCCGAAATACAATCAGGTACATCTGCCAGGAGCAAATTCTAGAGGGACGAATTTTATCGCTACGAAAGAGTTTGTTTATGTGATTGAAGGCAGCAAGTGTCATCTTATTGATATCAGATCAGGCGATCTGATAAAGACATTCACCACAGGAGATTCGGGTACACAAAGGCTAGGATATATTGGCGTTTATAATGATTATCTGATTCTTGGAAATAATTTTTCAGATTTTCCTGAAATCAGAGATGTGGACGAGAAATCGGAGAATAGAAAATTTGTGGAATTTGATCTTACTGCCAGTAAAGAGCTTATAATTATGGATAGATTCAGCGGCAAAAAACTGTGGAGTATTTCTGCAAATCATGGTTTCATTCACAACTCTGTAATTTGTGGAGATGATATGCTTTTCTGTCTCGATAAACTTCCGCAGAATTTAGAGACAAAACTCAAAAGAAGGGGAGAACCGATTCCCGGGGGATCAAGACTCCTTTATCTCGATATTAAGACAGGTAAAGTGCTTTTTGAGGAGACAAAAGATATCTTCGGTACCTGGCTTGGCTATTCTGTTAAGCATAAATTTCTTTTACAGGCAACCAGGCCTTCCCAGGATATGCTTACAGGTGAAGTTGGAAACCGGATGATAGTCTACAATGCCATATCAAAGAAGAAAGTGTGGGATAAAAAAATTGAATATGACAATCCTCCAATAATTCACAATGATAAAATTTATACAAACGGAGAGGGTTTCAGCCTGATCACCGGCGATCCTATAGTTGAAAAAGACCTTTTAACAGGAGAGGATAAAAAATGGAATTTTAAAAGAGAATATGGTTGTGGAATTGTCGTAGCCAGTGAATATCTTCTTACATTCCGCTCAGCTTCAGCTGGCTTTATTAACCTCGAAACCTTTGATGGAACCGGCAGTCTTGGAGGCTGGAGATCAGGATGTTCTACAAACCTAATTGTTGCTGATGGTGTCCTTAATTCTCCCGATTACACCCGCACTTGCCAGTGCCCTTACCAGAATCAAACATCCCTTGCTCTTATAAATATGCCCTGGATGACATACTGGGCAAACAGTAACTATAAATGGAGCGGAAAACGGATAAAACAATTGGGACTTAACCTGAATGCTCCCGGCGACAGAACCTCTGATAAAAACACTCTCTGGCTTGAATTCCCTTATGTCGGGGGAGCATCTCCTGAAATTCCTGTTAAAATTGATACAGTGAACTATTTTGTAATCAGGAAAGATCCAATATCTGTTAATTCGGAAAATACCCAATGGATAAGTGCCAGTGCAATAGGTGGATTAAGATCCCTGGAAATAACTTTATCAAAAGAAAAGGATGCGCAGGAGACATCCTACAAAATCAATCTCTATTTTTCTGAACTGGAGAACAAAAAGGAAGGAGAGCGTGTTTTTGATGTAACGATACAAAATAAGAAAGTACTTGAGAACTTCGATATTATTAGAGAAGCAGGTAAAATCGACAAAGAGATAATTAAATCATTCACTGGTATCACAGCCAATAGAACAATGATGATAGAAATGAATCCGAAAAACGGAAATACAATTTTATCCGGTATTGAACTGATCCAGGAGAGTATACACCAAATTCAAACCAATGCCAGATGAAACCGGTATATTTTAAAATAATCATTCTGGCGGGTTTGATAAGTCTGGCCTGCACAACAAGAGTGTCGGAATGGATACTACTCAATGCTATACCCAATAAGTATACCCTTATCTGCTTTCATAATGGCCCTGTTTCAGAGACGCTTAGAAAACAAAACCTTTCTATTGGCAATAAAATAAAGAGTGCCAATATTCGATTTAAAACTGTTAGCAGAAAAGATATTAAGGAACCATATTATGGATTATATTTTGAGGACCGGCTTTTCTCCAGGTACAATAATCCTGATGAATTCAGGAATCTGATTACCTCCCCATTACGTGAGAAGATCGCAGTAGAATTGATGGCAGGCAAACTTTGTGTAATGGTTTATCTTAAAACTGATAACAATGAAAAGGATGAAAAGGGTCTGTTTACATTGCAAAAGGCCCTTGCGGCTTCTCCGTTCGGGAAGATCATTACTGTGTTTGAATTAAGCAGGAACACAACGGAGGAGGTACATTTCGCAACTTTGCTACTTAATGTTGAAGATGATCTCAAAGGAATTCAGGAGCCTATGCTGTTTGGTGTTATTGGCAGATTTAAAGCTCTTGAACCTCTTCTGGGAAGAGGTATTTCAGAAGAGAATATTACTCTGATGATCGATTATCTTATTGCAGAGTGCAGCTGCCTTATAAAAGACGACCTACCCGGAACAGATATTCTTTTTACTGATAAATGGGAGAATCCACAGCCTGCTCTTCTGAATAAAATAATAGATGATAATCCCTCCCTTGGCAACTAGATGCAGAACGACACAATTTCATACGACACGCTGAATAACAGGCCTTTGCCTAAATGGTTGATTGATCAGAAGGAGGGCCTGAATACAATTCAACCACAGAAAATTGTAATGAGGAAGGATAATTCTTTAGAAATTTCTTTTATTGTAACTGCCATTTTCATCTTATTGATGGTTGCCATTTTAACAGTTTATTTTCTTAAAAAGCATGAGAACAAGGTATGATGAACCCGATTAAATTAGCCATTAAAGAGCTCCTATACAGGAAGATCAGTTCTATTGTTATTATTTTCACAGTAGTTGTTGCAAGTTCTGTATCTGTAGCCATTTACACCTTAAGTAAAGCCAGCGAAAATGAGACCAGAAAGATCATGCGCGAACAGGGTTTAAACCTTTACATTTTTCATAAAGGCACAAATCTCATTGATTTCTATTCAATAAATAATACAGGAACCTTTCCTGATAATTCTGTGGATGTCCTTGCAGAATCAAAAACATTTGATGCAGTCAGACATCTTACAGGGATTCTGCAGATAAAATATCCCGATTGGGAAGATCCGAACGGATCAACACATCAGATTGTTTTATTCGGATACAAAGATGAAGCCCGTCAAAAATATCTACCTGTGCAGGAAATCATGGGATTTGATGTAAAAAAGGGGACTGTCCAGATAGGTGCATTAATAGCAAAAAATATTAAAACCGGAGCTCCATTTATTATCGAGGGAGTAGATGGCAAACATTATAGTTTTAAGGTGGATAAGAGGTTGGAGGAGGGCCGGGGAATGATGGATGAGGGAGTATCATTTTATCTGGAAGACCTTCAGCAGGTACTTGGGATGCAGGGGAAAATAAACAAAATAGAAGCATTGGGATGCGTTTGTAAGGATGGGAGGATAAAGAATGCAAGAAATCAGGTTCAGTCAATATTCTCCGACCTCGAAGTTACAGAAATAAGCAGTATTGCTGATGCCCGTGAAAATCAACGTGTAATGATGAATAAATATGGTGCTTTTATCATACCTTTTATTGTAATATCCTGTCTGCTGATTACAGGACTGTTATTCTATCAGAACGTGAATGTGAGAAAACTCGAAATAGGTCTTTTAAAAGCGATAGGCACCGGATCATCCACGATTCTGTTCATGATTCTTTTTAAAGCTTTTATTCTCGGATTGACAGGTGGTGTAATTGGTTTTTTCCTGGGCAGTTGGGTCGCAGAATATTTTGGAAAAGAAATTTTCATGTTCACAGCATTGAGTATAAAACCAGTGTGGTCGATCTTTTATTATTCAATTGTTATTTTTCCTCTTTTATGGATGCTCAGTAGTTGGATTCCTGCTTTGCTTGCAACCAGAATTGATGCTGCAAAAATCCTTAGCCAGGAATAAGTATAAAGTAAGTAGTAAGTAGTAAGTAGTAAGTAGTAAGAAGTAAGAAGTAATGTGTGATGGTTGAGATCAAAAGTATTTCAAAAAGATATATAAAGGGTTCTGTGGAATTTACTGTTCTTGATAATGTAAGCTTTAAAATTGAAAAGGGTGATTATCTTGCTGTTACCGGGGTAAGCGGAGCAGGTAAATCTACACTGTTGAATGCAATCGGAGGTTTGATACATCCTGATTCAGGTGAGGTTTTTTATAATGGAAGAGATATCTATAAGCAGAAAATTAAGTTTATAGATGAATACAGAAAGAAGCATGTTGGATTCATGTTTCAGCAATTTCACCTTATGCCATACCTGACTGTTCTTGATAATATTAAACTTGCTTGTTATCAAAAGCAACTACTTGATAGTATACAAAATTATTTGGAAAAGTGCTCTCTTGCCAGTTTGAAAAATAAGTTTCCTTCAGAGTTAAGTGTTGGCGAAAAACAGAGAACCGCCTTTATCCGGGCAATAATTTCCAATCCTGATCTACTACTTGCTGACGAACCTACCGGAAATCTTGACCCCAGCAACAGAACTATCCTGATGTCCCTAATTGAAGATTACCAAAAGAATGGAGGTACAGTTTTACTGGTCTCCCATGATCCGTTAGCCGCGAAATACGCAAATAAAAGAATAATCCTTGAAAAAGGCAGAATTGTGTACTAACCCTTTGGTCTTTACACCCTTCGGATTGTCTTAAAGCTGGGCTGGCTTGCAGTCAACCTGTTATCTGTCGCCTGTCGCCTTTCATCTTTTACCTTTGCCCCATTACGCCTTTGCGCCCCCGATAAATCGGTGCAGGCTATTACGTGTACGTATAAATACCCTGTAAAAATAGGTTTTAAGCTTCTTTCGCTCTTTTTGTATAAGAGTTACCTTTGTGTTAATCTTTTCACAGATCACATTTTTGACAGCATAATGGAAAAGCTTTACGACTTACTGTTAAAGGATATCCGGTTTGAAGAAGGACTGAATGCCTGTATGAATTGCGGAGTCTGTACAGCTATCTGCCCTGCTGCCGAGTTTTATAACTACGATCCACGGAAAATAGTAGACTCTGTTCAGACAAAGGACGATGATGAGATAACAGAACTTCTGAAATCTGAAACAATCTGGTATTGTGGAGAGTGTATGTCATGTAAAACACGCTGTCCACGGGGAAATGCTCCCGGATTGATAATCATGGCGTTACGAGCCCTTTCACAGGATCTTGGTTTTTTTGTCGAATCTGAAAAGGGACGACAGCAGCTTGTTCTGAAAAGGACCGTTGGCCATTGGATACTTAAGTATGGTTATTGTCTTTACCTTGAAGGAGTTGGTACAGCACTGCATCCTGAACAGGGACCAGTCTGGGATTGGATTCAGGATAACTGGAGTGATCTTTTTAAGAAAATGGGGGCTAATTATAAAGGTGATGGCCCTGGAATTCTGCGAAAGATACCGGAAGATGCAATGGATGAATTAAGAAGGATTTTTGAAGTAACTGGAGGGATGAAAAGATTTGAAAACATTGAAGAATTTTCAAAGAAAAAAGCCGAAGAGTTAGATATGACTCTTGATGAAGGTATTGATAATGAGTATTTCAGGCACATTTATAAAACTAATAATGGTTGTCATACACGATAATATTATTACAGGATGAAAATTGAAGGGAAAAAAGCCATCTGGAAGGATTATCAGAAGGAGATTGCTGATGATAAATTCTATTATGTGAGGAGCTGCGTCAGGCAAAACTTCTTTCCGGGATCAGAAACAACTTTTCTTAAGATTATGCGCGATGAGCTTAAGAAAGATGTATATGAGCATCCCTGTCATACTACCTGCACCGGTATCGGTTATCATGGCGATATCGTTCCGGTTGAAACTACAATGACTGTAGTTGCACGTCAGTTTGCTATCATGACTGAAGCCGGTTATGAAAACCTCCTGCCATCATGCATTACATCCTTCGGATTATATACAGAAATACTTGATACCTGGCATCATTTTCCGGAAGTCGAAGAAAAGGTGAGACAACAATTAAAAAAAGCCACAGGGAGAGAATTTCAGATTCCTAAGAACCTGGCACATGCGAGCGATGTCATCTATAAATTCAGAAAGGAGATTGCTGCAAAAGCAAAATATAAACTTATAAACAAAAATACCGGTGAGCCTTTGAAGGTTGTTGACCATATAGGTTGCCATTATGCCAAAATGTTCCCATCAAAAGGGGTAGGTGGAGCAGAATATCCGTATGTTCTCACCGGCATTGTTGAAGAGTGGGGCGGTCAGATCATTGATTATCCTGAACGCCGTCACTGCTGTGGGTTCGGCTTCAGACAATACCTTGTTCAGGCAAACAGGGGATTTTCTGTTGCTTGTTCTAAAGAGAAATTTGAATCAATGAGGCCATTTAAACCCGATATGATTATTACCAATTGTCCGGGTTGCCCGATGTTTCTCGACAGATGGCAATATGTGATAAATGAAATGGAAGGGAAAAGATATGGTCAGAATGGAGAGGGCATACCTGTCTTTACTTACGAAGAGGTTGCCGGACTGGTTCTGGGTTATGATCCATGGGACTTAGGTCTTCAGATGCACCAGACTGACTGTGAACCTGTCCTCGATAAAATGGGTATTGAATATTCACCGGAAGACAAATATAATACAGGAGTTAATGTAGAACATTCAAAAAGCCACAACTTGATAAATGTTTGATTGTAAATGAGTAAGCATGTTGTAGTAATTGGTGGTGGTGTCGCAGGACTTGAAGCTGCAGGCCGGTTATCAAAGGCCGGTTTTGAAGTTAGTCTTTTAGAAAAGGATAACAAAACCGGAGGACATCTGAATGACTGGTATAAGCTCTTTCCGGACAGGAGGAATAGCGATGAGGTTAAGGCTTACCTCTATGGGATAACCCTCCATGACGGAATTAAGTTACTGACTAATACCACGATTGAAAAAATTAGCGGTAACAAGACTCACTTTTCAATTATTACTAATAAGGGAAAAGAGTTGGTTGCTGATGCTATTATCGTTGCGACGGGATTTGATCTGTTTAAAAGTGCCAGGAAAGAGGAGTATGGTTATGGCATTTACGACAATGTTATTACTTCAGTCGAACTTGAGGAAATGTTCCGGAATGGTAAAATAGCTTTAAGTAACGGGAATGTACCAAAAACAATAGGTATAGTTCATTGTGTCGGATCGCGCGATGAGAAGGTTGGTAACCTTTATTGCTCTAAATTGTGCTGTGTAACTGCAGTAAAGCAGGCTATTGAGATCAGGGAGAATCTGCCTGAATCAAAAGTATTTTGCTTCTATATGGATATGAGGATGGGTGGAGCCTATTATGAAGAGCTTTACCGTGAAGCTCAGGAAAAATGGGGAGTGAACTTTATCAGAGGCAAAGTGTCTGAGGCAGGCGAGGCAATTGATAATAAGTTGGTAATTAAAGTTGAAGATACCCTTGCAGGCAGACCGCTTAAGATGGAACTCGATATGCTCGTGTTAATGGCCGGTATGGAAATGTCGGATGGTGGTAAAAAGATTGCCGGAATGGGTGGTCTTAATACAGGCGAAAACAGGTTTTTTGCTGCTGCTGATCATCATTATGGCAGCAACAGAAGCAATATTAAAGGGGTATTTTATGCAGGTACCTGTACCGCTCCAATGAATATTACCGAGACAATATCACATGCCCGTGCAGCTGTTTCAGAAGTAATGGATTATCTGAGGGATGGAAGATAATAGTATGGAAAAATATGGATATACCATATCGAAAGGACGACAAATAGACTATGAATCCAACGACAGGAGGATAGCAGAATATATTTATGAAAGAGAACCGAGTTTCAGATTATGTATCGAATGTGGTGGTTGTTCTGCTACTTGTACTACAGGTAATATAACAAAATTCAGTCTCAGAGAACTTCATATACTTATCAAACGTGGTGAAAATGATCAGGTACGGCAGAATATAAGAAAGTGCATGCTCTGCGGGAAATGTACCATGGTTTGTCCACGCGGAGTTAATACAAGAAATATTGTGGTTCTGGCAAAACAGGCATTCCAAAAATCAGATGAATATGCAATTTGATCCGTTTGTAATACCGTTTAATATTGGTCTGTACTTCATACTTATTTACGTTGTTGTAAGGAGTGTCATTTGGTTCCGTGACCTGTCACGGCCTGATAAGCTCAGACTGCAGCGGGGCTTCTTCGGGAGTGCTTTCGCTCTGAGCCTGAAAGAGATTTTTCTTGAGAGCCTGATACATAGGAAAATACTGAAAACAAACATAAGGCTGGGTTACATGCACATGAGTCTTGCCTTTGGATGGTTTTTACTTATTCTGTTTGGTACTATTGAAGCTGATGTCTTTGGAATGAATCACCTTAATGCTCCATACAAATCAATCTTTTTCAGGTTTTTTAATCCTGAACATGGCAGGATGGGATTTGAGGCAACCTACGGATTTTTAATGGATCTTATCCTGGCATTTATCCTTTCAGGCTTGTTCCTGGCTGTATCCAAGCGGTTCTTTTCTAAGGTTGTCGGAATGAAGAAGTCGACCCGTCTGAAGACCACTGATAAAATTGCACTTACTTCATTATGGCTTATTTTCCCCAGCCGCCTGCTGGCTGAAAGTTTTACCTGCGGTGCTTATGGTACAGGTAGTTTTCTGACAGGATCCCTGGGCTCATGGCTTGCCTCATTTCTTCCAGCGCAGCAGATGGCTTACCCGTTCTGGTGGCTATATTCCCTTTCGTTGGGTACATTTTTCATTCTCCTTCCCATTACAAGGTATATGCATATTCCAACAGAAATATTCCTTATTTTTATGCGAAACTCAGGAATAAAAACTGGCGATAAGGCTGGTTCCTTTTCAGAGGTTGAAACTTACTCATGTTCTTCATGTGGTATTTGCATAGATGCATGTCAGCTTAATTTTTCAGCTGGGATTACCAAAATCCAGTCAGCTTATCTGATGAAAGCTATTCGTAATAACGATAATGTTTCTGATATTGTCCATAACTGCCTGATGTGTGGCAGGTGCGATCAGCATTGCCCGGTAGGAATAGAACTTTCGCCTATCAGGATGATCCAAAGAAGAAGAGGTGACGCTGAAAATGATAACAGGAACATCTATAAAGGTTATTTTCAAAACCGTCAGAGTGTTATAGGAGATAAAACGAATGGTTCTGCTGTTTATAACTTCCTTCCTGAATGTAATCCTGAAAAAGTTGATGTTTTGTTCTTTGCCGGTTGCATGACACACCTTACCCCAACCATTATAAAATCCATGATAAAAATCCTTGATGCCTCAGGAGTGAATTACAGTTTTATTGATGAACAGGGAGGTGTTTGTTGTGGACGTCCGCTTATGCTTGCCGGACAGGATAAGGAAGCAAGGGAGCTGATCAATTATAATTCGCAGATGATATGGAAATCAGGTGCCCGCACACTTGTTACATCATGTCCTATATGCTATAAAGTTTTTAAGGAGAGTTATTATCTTGATGTCGAAGTGCTTCACCATACTCAATTCATTAAAAATATGATAGATAAAGGTTCTTTAAAGATGAATTTCTTACGTAAGAGAGTTGTCTACCATACTCCATGCGATTTGGGAAGAGGCTCAGGGATTTATGATGAACCAAAAGAGGTTCTTAAGCATGTATCGCGACTTGAGAAGAGCAAATTCGAAGATGAGAATTCGCTCTGTTGCGGAGGCAGTCTTGGTAATATGAAAATAAGCTATCAGAAAAAAAACAAAATTGCACGTGATACTGCTGCAGAACTGACAAAAGGAAATCCTGACATCCTTGCAACAGCGTGTCCCCTTTGCAAAAAGACCTTCTCTGCCGCAACTGAAACTAGAGTTGCAGATATTTCCGAGATTGTCGCTGAAGCTATAATGCAACCTGGAATAAAAAAATATATCAGTAAACATGTCACCTCAATAAAAGAGTTGGCAAATATTTCCTGAAAAGTAAATCCAGCTTACTCCAAACCCCTCTTTTGAATCTGCCTCACCTTAACCCCCCCTGCTTTGCAGGGGGCTGGGGGATGGGTTAATTTGACCATAAGGGGACCAGCAGTATGGCAAAGAATCACCAGACTTTTAAGGTGAGTTCTTTCGAACAAAGCGGCCAGATTATTGTTATCAATATCGTATCAGCATTTATTATTGAAATATTTGAATGTAATTTGAGGGACTAATCAGTGCTTAAAATGAGAATATGTGTTGAGTGGCTGAAACGGCTTGTTATTAAAAAAGGAACCGTTATCACTAAATATTCTACATTGGTCAAAAAGAATTCCGTATCTGATAAATGTGTAGTAGATTTAACTTTTAATAAATGATAATTAGAGTGAAACCTCAGGATTTTTTTTAAAACAATTGGTACTCCCGAGTTTTTGAACGGGTTAATTAAAGTTTATAAATTCTTTTTAATTGAATACTGAAATTGATTTTATGGCGTTATATTGTAAATATACTTATTAAAAAAAGATTAAAGAAAAATGAAAAGAAAATATTTTGTAGGTATGATAATGATTGGGGTTGTCTTATTCTATTCATGCAATAATAATGGTGAACAGAATGAGATGAAAAACAGAATGGTTCAAAATAAGATATTACAACAGG
>Ga0315273_10011245_pt1 | contig 11445 bp, 7 predicted proteins | sample YL17G02_0_MG_FD_205753 | JGI IMG/M metagenome (GOLD analysis project Ga0315273, IMG submission 205753) | Sediment microbial communities from Yellowstone Lake, YNP, Wyoming, USA - YL17G02_0 | ecosystem: Environmental > Aquatic > Freshwater > Lake > Sediment | place: USA: Wyoming | collected... | reverse complement strand
TCCGGCGCATTGTCCGCCTCCTTCCTCAGTTCCCGGGATCCTCGAGCTTCTTCTCGAGGATCTCGAGCAAGGCCGCCTTGGCCTTGGGGGTCCCGATCTCACCCAGGGCCGAGACCGCGGCGCGGGCCAGGCGGGCGTCCCTGCCCTTGGCGATCTCGAGGAGGACGGCTACGGCTTCGTCGCTCTTGGTCTGGCCGAGGGCATAGAGGGCTTGTTCTTTGAGTTCCCGGTCCGTTTCCGACTTAATGATCTCGACCAGGACCTTGACCGGGGCGCCGCCCTCCTCGTCCGTCAGGGCCATCAGAACAGCCCGGCGGGCCCGCCCGGACTTGGCGTTCTTCATCACGTCGAGGAGGACGTCGGAGCCGAGATCCTCTTTGATCTCGGCGAGAGCGAAGACGGCCATCTCGGCCATCTCGTCGTCGACACTCGTCAGGGCGGCTTTGAGAAGGGCGTCCTTCGCTTCGGCTCCGCCGTGTTCCCCCATGGCCATGAGGGCGTCCCGCTTCAACTCGACGTCCGAGGACGAAGCCAGGACCTGCTGCAGGATGGCCAGAGATTCTTTACCTTCGATCTCGGCGATCTGGAAAAGGGCGGCACGGGCCATCTCTTTATCGGTCCCGGCAAGCAGGACCTCCTTGAGGAGGGGCAGGGAGTCCACGTCCTTCCGTTCGGCGAGGGAGAAGAGGGCGGCCTGCCGGATCTCCGTGTCCTTGGCCTCTTTGAGTATCCGGCGCAGGGCGTCGGTCGCATCCTTGCCCTCGATCTCCTGGATGGCGAAGGCGGCGGTGCGGGCCATCTCCGTGTCGGCATCGGTCAAGGCGACCTGGGTAAGGAGGGCGACCATGCCGGGGTCCTCCGTTTCGGCCAGGGCGAACAGGGCATCGCGACGGACATCCTCCGGCGCTTTCGAGGCCACGATCTCTTTCAGGAGCTTGACGGCTTCCGAACCGCCCCTGGAGCCGACGGCGAAGAGGGCGCCGCGGCGGACCTCCTCGTCCTTCTCGTTCAGGGCGATGTCGCGGAGCTTGGCGAAGGCCTCGGGCTTGTCCATCTCCTCGAGCATGAAGACGAGCTGGCTCTTGAGCTTGGCGCTCGTCGACTTGTCGTAGAGGTCGACCATCGTCTTGAGGGCGTCCACGTCGCCGATGTTTTGGAGAGCGTAGAGGGCCGTCATCTTGATGTCGTCCTCCGCCGCGTCCTGATAGGACTCGATGATCGTCTGGTATTCGGGCCTGCCGGACTTGGCCAGGCCCTGGGCGATCCGGATCATGTTCGACTTGGCGTCGTCGGTCCACTCGCTCTCGGGGAAAGCGTCGACGAATTTCTGGTAGCACTTGAACACGGTCTCCGGGGACTGGTTCGTCTTTTCGAGCGCGTAGCAGGACCAGAAGCGGGCGTCGTCGACCCAGTCGCTTTTAGGGTGCTGGCGGACGAGCTCGTCCATCGCCGTCTTCGCGGCCGCCCACTTTTCTTCGAGGACGAGAGAATAGGCCTGTTTGTAGGCTACGGCGTCTTTTTCCTGGCCGGGGACGTCCTCGGCCGGAACGAACGCGGCGGCGGCGAGGCCCGCAGCCAGGGCCAGAACGAGGATCGTTCCGAGGAACAGTGATTTCGGGTTTCTCATTGGGAATCTCCTTATATCTTGTTTTTCTTGGGGAGTTTCGACTCCCCCGAGGAAGAGGCTGGATCGACTGTGCCCCGGGCGTCCCTTCCCATGCGGTCGAGGTCGATCTTGAGGAAGATACCTCTCCGGTCGACGCCCTGCTTGATGAGCTCGACGCCCTCGACGTCCTGCCCGGATCCGAGGTTGGCGATCTGCATCATGATGACCTCGAGGTCGGAGACGAGGTCGCGCAGTCTCTTCTGACCACGTGCGTTGAGGGCGCCGCGGATCGCCGGCGCTTCTGCGGCCAGTTCCCGGGACACCGTCTTTTTCCCGCCGAGGTCGAAGGCATAGGCGTCTTCCTTGGCGGCGTCGTAATTGACCAGGCCCAGGAGAAGGATCTTGGAGCGTTCGATATAGTTTTGCGCCTGCACGACGGCCCCGCTCTCCATAGCTCCCCGGGTGGCCGTCGAGACGGGGGCCGGAGGAGCGACCACGCGGCTCCCGATCAGGATCCCTACCAGGAGCAGGGCGGCCGCTCCGGCGGCCTGATAGGACCAGCGGGGTATGCCCGAGAGGGCCCGGACAAGGCGAGCCACGAGGGATGTCCGGGGGGCCTCGCCGGCCTCTTCCCAGACCTTTCGCCGGGAGAGCCTGTCCCAATAGCCGTCCCAGAATGCCGGGCCGGGATCGGGCCTCTCCCGCCGGTCCATGACCCTGAGGGTCGCCCCCAGAACGGAATATTCGGAGGCGCAAATCGGGCAGGAGCGCAGATGTTCGTCGAAACGCTCCTTGTCCGTTGGCCCGAGCTCGCCGTAGAGGGACTCGATCATGCGGTCCTTGGATGTTCGGCAGCTAATCATGGGAAGCCTCCACGCCGGAGATCAGAGGGGAACCGCCCAGCTCTTTCTGGAGCTTGCGGACGGCCCGGAAGAGATAGCTCTTGACCGACCCGATGGACAGGCCAAGGGAAGAAGCGATGTCCTTGAGCATGAGGTCGTCGTAGTGACGGAGAAGAAAGACCGCCTTTTCCTGGGGCGATACCTTTTCGAGAGCCCGGGCGATCCGGGCTTGGAGCTGACTCGATTCGGCAGCCAGGGCCGGGTCCACCGCGCCGCCGTAGGGCAGGCCCGCGTTGTCGTCCCGGCTCCGGGACTCGAGGACTTCGTCCCCGACCGGTTCGGGCACGAATTTCTTCCTCCTGAGGTGGTCGATAGAGGCGTTGTAGGTCACCCGGTAAAGCCAGGAGCTGAGCTTGGCGCCTTTCCTGAACGTCGAGAAGGACCGGAAGACTTTTAGAAAAACCTCCTGGGAGATGTCCTCGGCGTCGACGGCATTCCCGACCATGTCCAGGGCCAGGTAATAAACCTTCTTCTTGTACTGTTCGACGAAATCCCGGAAGGCCGCCCGGTCGCCCCGGGCCATTCCTTCGATAAGCGAGCGTTCATCCATTTGAGTCATTCTCCGGCTTTCACCCCATTAGACGGATGGACGGCCCGAAGGGTTGGCAGGGTTTCGAAGTCCGCGGCCGGTCGCGGTCCGGCCCTCCGGACATCAGGTCAGGCGAGGAGCCGACCCGGGCCTATTTCCAAGCGCCCTTGACGTACTTTTTATAGCGCTCGCGGACCCGGCCGCCGCCGGCATCGCCGTTATGGACCAGGACGCCAACGCGCTGGGTCATCGACTCGCCCTTTTTAAGCGTGAAGGGTTTGCCGCTGCGGTCGTCGGGCCGGCGCGGCCCGAAGGTCCCGTATTCCCGGGTCAGCCAGCGGTGCTCCCGGCCGTCGGGCCACTGGAACACGGCCACGCCTTCCGGGATCCCATCCACGGAGTTCGAATAATCGATCCAAAGCGCGGGCTTCATGTTCGTGCCTTCTTGGCCCGTAGCCCCCGTGTCGGAGGTGATCTTGCCGCCCTTCTCGCCGCTGAAGTCGGACGCGAGCCTGAGGAACGGCCAGGCGTAGTGCACGTCGTCGCTCGCGAAAAGGACATCGCCGAGCGAAGCGGTGAGTGTCCAAGTCAGGTCGAGGAGGTACTCCCCCGCCCCCAAGCTGTGGACGACGAGCCGCCGCTTCTCGTCGAGGACCGGACGTCCTCCGTCCATCTCCCAGACGAGTTGGGCTTTGATATCGGCCCGGCCGCCCTGCGCGTCGAGCCGGTTAAAAGACTGATGACGTATCCTGTCGCGGAACGGGGGGACGTATTCTCCGGCCGCAGTCTTGACCCCGCCGTAGAGGGCGTTGTAGAAGCTCGCGTCCCTATCGCTTCCCTCCGGACGGACGTTATCGGCGAACCAGAAAGAGCGGTGGTGGGGATAGGGTTCCGTTTTTTGAACGAGCATGTTTTTCCCGCTCGGGCTTCTCATCGGCCAGTAGTGGGGCAGGTCGAGGCCATCGCCATAGAGGTAGACGATGGCCTCGCGGCCGCCGATGAGAACGGTCATTCGCCCGGCGGGCTCATCGAAGAGCAGACCCACGACCTCCGCCATCGGCTTCCTCGGAAGGCCGATCGCGGCGAGTGCCGTCAAGCAAAGAAGCAGGATGGCCGCCCAAGCCAGACGGCCGCCCGCGTTCAGACGGCCCATGGTGCCCGATGAGGGTAGTCGAGCCGCCGGTTGGCCTCGTCGTCTTCTACGAAACGCTCGGCGGCGGGGTCCCAGGCGAGCTTGCGGCCGAGCTTCATGGCGATGTGGGTCATCATGCAGATGGTGTTGGAACGGTGGCCGACTTCGACCGGGGCCGCCGGCGCTTTTCGGCTCCGCACGGCCTCCAGGAAATTCTTCATGTGGTTGCCGCTCTGGACGAGCTTGACCTCGCCCTGGCCGGGTTTCCAGCGCAGGATCTCCGGGTCCGAGGCCTTGATCGCGCCGCGCTCGACGAAGACCCAGCCCTTGTCCCCCTCGAACCGGACACCGGCCGGGTCGCCGGTTTCCATGATCAACCGGACGCCGTTCGCATATACGGCCTCGGCCTGGAACTTAGTGTGGACGTTGAACAGACCGCGGTCGGGGAACTCGGCCTTCGCCTCGACGCTGACGGGGCCCGTCTCGTCGGTTCCGTTCCCCCACTGGGCGATGTCCATCATGTGCGAGCCCCAGCCCGTGACCATGCCCAGGCAATACGGCTCGATCTGAAGCCAGCCGGGCCGCTCGTAGCCGGAATGGGGATGGACGCGATCTTCGCAGAAGAGGGCCGACGCCGTGGGCCCCATCCAGAAATCGTAGTCGAGGTTCCTGGGGACGGGCGACGGCCGCGGGTCGCCGCGGCCCTGGTCTTCCGGCAGCCAGACATGGATCGTGTGGAGCTTGCCGATAGCGCTGTTCCTGGCGATCTCGCAGGCCCTGAGGAACTCGACCGAGGAACGTTGTTGGGAGCCGACTTGAAGCACGCGTTTGTTTTTCTTGACCGCCTCGACGAGCTTGCGGCCCTCGGCGATGGAGTAGGTCAGCGGCTTCTCCAGATAGATATCCTTGCCCGCTCCAGCGGCCGCGACGCCCATGGCCGCGTGCCAGAAGTCGGGTGTCACGATGAGCACGCCGTCGAGGTCTTTACGGGCCAGGAGGTCCCGGAAGTCGCGGTAGGCGGTGACGCTTTTCGCCGCGTCCTTGCCCGTTTCGAGGGCGTAGATCTTTTCGGCCAGCCACTGGGCATCGTCCAGCCTGTGCGAGTCGATGTCGCAGACAGCCGTGACACGGGCCCCGGCTTCGAGGCCCCGGTAGATGAGCTCCTGCATGTCGGCCTGGCCCTGACGGCCGACGCCGATGCAGCCGAATTGCAGCGTGTCGCTCGGCGCGGGCCGGGCGAATACGGATGACGGGACGATGGCCGGAGCGACGGCCGAAACCGCCGCGGCCTTTAGAAAGCTTCTTCGAGTCATGCCCTGGGATGTCCGTTTACGACTCATGATGGCCTCCCCGCCCAAAACCTATCACGGTCAATAATCGCTGTCAACGCCGCGGCTTCTAAGAGGGACAGTCCTAGGGGACATGTACTTCCGGTACGTGTCCCCCTGCTTTGGAGGAGGCTGCGGAAAAGGGGCAGAAGGGATAACGTAGGAGGGAGCATAAAGCGGTGATTTAGCCTTTCCGGGACGGATACGCGGACTCCTCCCATCGGATCCGGCCCGGGAAGGCGTTAAGAATTTAACCCGTTCGACTCCCCGGCCTTAAGCCCGGGGATATGCGCAGGGTTAATACTGAGCGTCACCAATCCAGTTTTAAAAAGGGGGGTTGGTGGCAGCGAACGTATCACCGCAGCAAACGACGACGATACCCGAGGCCCCTCCGCGGCCGACGGCAGAAAATCCGCAAAGAGCGCTATTCTTAGTTCATATGGGCAAGTGGTTCAAAAGAGGGAAAGGATCTTGACGATGGCGCCGGCGGCCACGACCAGGATGGCCAAAAGGAGCAGGATGTTCCAGACGGTCCCTTTGAGGCCCTTGTTGACGGCGTCGCCGAGGTAGCTTTTTTTATTCTGGAGGATGAAGAAGGCGATGTAGGCAATGGGCATCATGACCAAGGCGATGGAGGAGGCCAGGACCGGCAGCCAGAACGGCGTGGGATAGAAGGCGCCGAGGATTCCGATGTTCGCCGTCATCGTCGCCGCCCGGTAGGCCCAGCCCCGCGGCTCGAACCCGAACATCTCGCTGAGGACGAAACCGCAGATGACCATCTCGATGGTCAGCGTCGTAAAGCACATGCCGAGGACGCCCAGCGAGAATATCACGCGGCCCGCGGCGACTCCGGCCACGGGGGCCAGGGCATGGGCGGCATCGACCGCGCTTCGGACCTTGATCCCCTGGACGTGGAGCGTGTTGGCACAGGCGATGACGACCAGGCTCGTCGTCAGGACGAAGGGCGCGAACATCGAAACGGCCAGATCGAAGTTCTTGAGCCCCCGGTGCTCTTTCCCCCAACCGCGGGCGAGGAGCGTGTAGGGATAGAGAAAGGTCATGTTGACGCCCACAGCCGCGCCCAGGGCCCCGAGCACGATGGTCAGGCCTTCGCGGTCGCGGGGGATGTAGAACCCGAAAAGCCCGTTGAGCAGGGCCTTGAAATCGACGCCGGTCTTGATGACCACGAGGAGGAATGCGGCCGACATGAGCAAAACGAGGACCTTCAAGACGCGTTCGAAGAGACGGACGGACCGGCGGCTGCCCTGCCCGTAGCTCCAGCAGAGCGCGGTCCCGGCGGCGAGGAGGGCAAGGGCGATGGGCGCCTTGGGGACGGCTAGGCCGGCCACGTCGAAGACGTCCTGGGTGACGTTGACGGCCAGTGCGTATTGAGGGAACTGCCAGATGATGGAGGCCACGAGAACGACGGCTCCCCAGGACAAGGCCAGGGCCGGATGGAGTTTTTTTCGGAACACGTCGTAAGGCCGGGCCTCCGTCGCCAGGAGCTGGTGGCCGATGGCCGAAAACACAACGATGCCGAGAAACATGGCCACGGGCTGGACCCACAGAAGCTTGTAACCGAAGACGGCGCCCGCGAAGATCGACGACCCGGCCGAGCCGGCTCCCAGGGTCAGGGCGCTCTGGACCCAGCCGGGACCGGAGAGCGACCAGTAGCCCCGCCACCTGCGCCAGCGGCCGGGCCGGGCCTCGATCTCCCTCAGTCGGGATTTCTCTTGCTCCAGCGCCTCGGGATCGCGGGCCTGGACCATGGGCAGGCCGCGGCGAAGGCCTTCGGTCCGGTTATCGGCTGACACGACCTGATCCCTATTTTATCGATTCGGAGCTTTTGCCGGGTCCCACCGCTTCGAGTTTCTTCACAGGACGGAGGATGCCGCACATGCCCAGGATCGGTTCCTCGGCCAGCAGACGGAGGACGGGCGCGAGCTCCTCGCTCCCGAGCGGCAGGTTCTCGAGGCGCCTGCGGAACCGTTCTCCCCAGGCCACGGGGCCCGCTTCGACCGCCTCCGAGAAGCTGGCTTTGAGTCCAGCTGCGGCCTTCATGTGCACGCCGATGAATCGTTTGAGTTCGCGGTCATAAGCCGTACGGTCCTTCGCCCAGAGTTCGAGGAGACCGACATAAGCCCGGATGGCCGCGTCCCTCCGGTCGAGCGCCCCCTCGAGACCTTTCGCCTTGGCCAGGCCGACAAGCCGGGCGAACTCGGCCGGGTTCTCGTCGACGGCTTTTCCGAAATAGATCCGGGCATCGCCGCGCTCGGCCAAGCCGGCGTTACCCATGACCACGAGTAGAACGAGGTGGTCGGTGTTGACCAGCCGGTGCACGACCCCGGGCGGAAATTGGATATAGCGCCCGGGCGAAAGCTCGACCGACCGAAAACCGTCATTGAGGTCGTGAAGCTCGACCCGCCCCCGCCCGCTCACCACATAATAGCCTTCGTCGGTCACGGCGTGGACATGGGGAGAGCCGGACATGAGCCCGTCGGGAGCCAGACGCTGGTCGTAGACCGTCAGGTGCGTCAGGCCGATGCCGCTGATCAGGTCCTCCGCCCATCCTTCGGCCGGCCGGGAGGCCATGGCGACGAGCGCCAGAAGGACGACCGCGGCCAACGTGCCCCGCGGGAACCTGGCGGACGGATTATCCGATATTGGCGAGCCCTGGTGATCGAACCTAGTCATGGGTTCCTCCTCACTCTCCCCCATTCTTATCAGAAGCCGGATAAAATGCCAAGAAATTGGGGGACACGTACCGACGGTACATGTCCCCAATTGAGGTGCGTGGCCCCCATCACCGCCAAAACGGGCAGCGTCCTTCGGAGTCGAGGGACGAGCCTTCACAGCGGAAGTGGACCGCGGCGACTCGCCCCGGCCGCCGTCAACCAGCGGTTTTGCGTTGTAGCTCCTGACGGTCTCGAAGCTCAGACGCAGGGTTCCGGCACTTGTAGACCGCCTCGATATAACTCCGGCCGCTGTCGAAAGTTCCGGGGCTACGGGATAAGGAGCCCGTATGGGGCGACATAGAAGGGAGACGCGTAGAATGCATCGACCGACGCACCCTTTGGCCGGGCCGTCTTGGCCTTCAGCAAGGTGAGTTTTTTCCGGGCAGCCGCGACCTCCGGGATTCCGGGGTCGGCGTCCTTCCAGCCTTTGACCACGATTTCGTACTGTTCGACGGCCCTGTCCAGGTCTCCCTTGGCTTCGTAGAGGGCGGCCAGGCGGATCCGGCTGAAAGGATGGACCAGGGCCTTCTCCCGGGCCTCGGCGTCGGGCGAGACCAAGCGCTCGTATTCGGCGATGGCCTTGCCCGTCTCGCCCTTTTTCAAGAGCGCCCGAGCGACGAAGTCCGCCTGGAAAGGCAGGTTTTTCTGCTGGACCGTCATGTAAATACCGAGGTCGATCATGACCCCAGGACTGTCCTTGAACACCCGGATCGCCTCGTCATAGGCGCCCTCTGCGAAAAGGATCTCCCTCTTCAGGTGGTCGGCGGCCATGAGGTTGAAATCCTTTTCCTTCTCTCCGACCGAGGCGGACAGGGCCAGGATCTCCTCGAGCTTCTGGCGCGCCGTGGCGATGTTGCCGCCTTTGACGTCCAAGAGGCCCGAGTAAAGATTTCCGTAGATCTTGTTCAGGGTCGGCGTCGCTTGTTTGCTCTCGGCCCTGTAGGCGAGCCGTTTATCGAGGTAGGTCTTGTAGAGGTCGTACCGGCCCCAGTCATAACAGGTCCAGAGGGCATCGCGAAGGGTCGTGTCGACCAGGCTAAAGTTGCCAGATGCCTTGGCCATGGCCTCGGCCGTGTCGAGTTCGAGGAGGGCCTCGTTGAAGTGACCCATGAGGGAATAATAGAACCCCTTCCACTGGTGGCCCTGAGCCCTGATGCCGTCCGTCTCGGCATGGGCGATGAGATGGTCGGCCCACTGGAGGGCCCGACCGTAGTCGCCCTCCATGGCATAGAGATAGGCCAGCTTCCAGGCCGAAGGGAACTGGGGCCTAATGGCCAAAGCCTGTTCATACTTGGCCCTGGCCGTGCTGAACTTGCCCGTCAGGAAATAGAGGTCGCCCATGGAGTCGATGGGATTGGCTTCGCCCGGTTGGGCCGCGGCATAGCGGTCGAACGTCTTGAGCGCTTTCTCTTTCTCTCCCATCTCGCTGTATGTATAGGCCAGCATGTTCAGGGCGTAGCCGAAGGCGGGGTCGATCTCGAGGGCCTTATCGAACAGGGGGATGGCCTCGGCGTACTTTTTCTGGTTTTTGAAGAACCAGGCCAGGTCCACGAGGGCCCGCTTGTCCCCGGGATCGGCGTGGATGACATCCTTCAGCCCCTTGACATATCCCTCGGGGTCTTTCTCCATGAGGCGGGACAGGGCCGCGACATAGAGTCCGTCCTTGCCTTTGGCCGTGCCGGTCCGGCTGAGCTTCTTGAATTGCTCCAAGGCCTTCTCGGCCCGGGGAGCGTCGGCCAGGTTCTGATAAACGCGGGTCAGGTAGAAATAGGCTAGGGCGAAATCCGGGTCCATCTCGACGGCCTTCTCGAGGGACAGCCGCGCTTCGTCGAAGTAATAGCGGTCGAAGTCCTCCTGCCCCTTAAGGAAGGATTCATAGGCTTCCATGGAGGCGGTCGTGACCTGGGTTATGGGCACCACGCTCTTGGCGGCCGCGCGTTCCGAAAGCCCCATGCCCTTGGAGATCTCCCGGCTCAGCTCGTCGATCTGCGTTCTCAGGATGCTGCCGACCCCCTCTCCCCTAGAGCCGGCGCTCTTGAGGAGGTTCTTCGTCTGGACGTCGTAGATCTTGGCGTCCGTGGCAAAGAAATTCTCGGCCTTGGTGAAGCTCCCCAGAACGATGGCCTCGACCCCTTCGCGGCGGCAGATCTCGAACCAGGCGTCCCGCTCGGCCGAGAGGGATGGCTCGCTGTCCCTTTCGTCCGAGCGGCGCAGGTTTGCGTCCCTCGGGCCGGCGAGGTCGTTCAGCCGTTCCCAGGACATGACCTCCAGATATTTCGACTGTTCAAGGCTGGTGATGAGGAGGTTGGGGATGGCTTTCTTCAAGTACTCGTAGGCCGCGTCCCCGGTCAGGTTCTCGAAGCCGACGACGGCCAGCGTGCGGACGGCGCCCTTGGCCTTGGGGATGATCCCCCTGATAACGATGCCCGCCGCCATGATGCCGAAAAAGGCGACGGCCGGGATGAGCGCCTTCCGCCAGGGGAAAGACAGGATGGGGGCCGGCAGACGTATTTTTCGCGTCGTGGGCTTGGCCCAGGGCGCCGGGACGGGGGTCGTCTGCATGGTTTCCTCGACCTGACTCAGGTCGCGGCAAACCTCTTCGGCCTTTTGATATCTCTTTTCCCGGTCCTTCTCCAGGCACTTGAGGATAATGACGGCCAGCTGGGGCGGGGTCTGCGGGTTCAGCTCTTCGGGCCGCGGCGGCCGCTCGGACTGCTGTTTGAAGGCGACGACAAAGGGCGTGTCAGCCGCGAACGGCAGCCGCCCGGTGACCATCTCGAAGAGGATGACGCCGAAGGAGTAGATGTCGGACCGCCGGTCGGACTCCTTGCCCTCGACCTGTTCGGGCGACATGTACTCGGGCGTGCCGATGACGATCCCCTCGGCCGTGAGGTTCTGGCTGCCCACAGCCCGGGCGATGCCGAAATCCAGGATCTTGGCGTTCCCTTCCTTATCGATCATGATGTTGCTGGGCTTGAGGTCGCGGTGGACGATGCCCGCGTCGTGGGCCTCGCTCAGGCCTCCGCAGACCTGCTTGGCGATCGTCACGGTCGTGGCGATGTCGAGCCGCCGCGAACGTCGGATGAAGCTCTTCAGGTCCTCCCCGGGCACGTACTCCATGGTGATGTAGTGGAGGCCCTTGTCCTCGCTGAGGTGGTACATCCGGCCGATGTTCCGGTGGGAGATCTTGTGGGCCAGCTTGATCTCGTTGAC
>Ga0315273_10011244_pt1 | contig 11446 bp, 5 predicted proteins | sample YL17G02_0_MG_FD_205753 | JGI IMG/M metagenome (GOLD analysis project Ga0315273, IMG submission 205753) | Sediment microbial communities from Yellowstone Lake, YNP, Wyoming, USA - YL17G02_0 | ecosystem: Environmental > Aquatic > Freshwater > Lake > Sediment | place: USA: Wyoming | collected... | reverse complement strand
AATTTCTTTGCCTCGCCCCTAAAAATTAGCGAGTACCTGTCCGGTCTGGTACTGACCAGCATCTCTACCGGAATAATCGGGATGATTATTATGACCACCATCGCCGGATTGGGATTCGGCTATAATTTTTTCAAAATCGGATTGATGCTGGTGCCTTTCATAATGATTCTTTTCATTTTCGGAATGGCGATGGGAATTTTCATCACTGGGCTGATTTTCCGGCTGGGTCCGGCCGCCGAATGGATCGGTTGGCCCATACCTTTTATCTTATCTATCTTTGCCGGGGTTTTCTACCCGGTGGCCACCCTGCCTTTTGCCCTCCAAATCATTTCCCGGATAATCCCGGCCAGTTATGTATTTGAAAGCATGCGCATAATATTCAGTGACGAGGGTTTTTCCAGCCGGGTGGCGCTTAACCTGATTATTGGCATGGGGCTGGCAGTGTTCTATCTTATTGTGATGTATTTTTTCTTTATGAGCGTTCACCGGCGGAATCTGAAAAACGGCAACCTGGCCCGTTTCAGCGCTGAGATTTAGCAGTTGGGTCATGCTGTCCCGCCTCAGCGGGATCAGCATCTAATTCAGACCCTGAAATAAATTCAGGGTGACAATTAGTGATTATAACACAGTCTGAGAGCGGGAACGTCATTGCGACCCCGCCGAGGCGGGAGAAGTCACGCCAAAGGCGGATCTCCGCCTGACCTAGCCATTCGGACAGGTGCCTTAGGTACGACAATCTCATTTTATTATATGCTTTTGACCTTTATTATCAGCGCCAGTCGTAGATTGTGAGTTGAACCGGTTTATAGAAAAGATTGCGCTTGCCCGTGGCGCCCAAGCCGATATCATCATAATAATTAGTTCCCCAAGCCCAGAGTGTGCCGTCGGACTTTATGGCAAAAGATTGGTAATTACCGGCCGCCGCGTAAATCCAGTCTTTGGTATCACCGACACGGGCGGGTGTATCGCGGTTGGTCCATTCACCGTAATTGCCTAATCCCAATTCGCCGTATAAATTGGAGCCCCAAGCCCAGAGCGATCCGTCACTTTTTATGGCCAGAGTGTGCAATAAAGGATCAAATGTTTCTTTCCAATCCGTGTCCATCCCAACCTGAACCGGGGCATGCCGTTCAATCCAAGTACCAATCCCCAAATTTCCTTTACGGTTATTGCCCCAGGCCCAAAGAGTTCCGTTATTCTTGATGGCAAATGACTGGCCCAATTTAAAAGAAAGAGAAGCCCAATCACTGTCATTGCCCACCATGGTTGGCACGCTTCGGTCTGTGATATCATCCAGCCCCAATTGACCGTAACTGTTATTTCCCCAAGAGCATAAAGTGCCGTCTTCCCTGATAGCCAGAGTACTGCCCGACCCGCACTTGGCGTATTTCCAATTTGTATCCGTACCCACCTGAACCGGTTTATCCTGGTCTTTTTTATTTCCAATACCCAGCCAGCCTTTGTAATTACTGCCCCAGACCCAAAGTGTTCCGTTAGTTTTGAGCGCTACTGTGTGATAATCGCCGGGTGAAACAAAATTCCAATCTTTGTCGGTTCCCACCTGAGTTGGAGAGGTGCGGTCTTTTCTGTCTCCCAGGCCGAGCCGGCCGAAACCATTGTCTCCCCAGGCCCAGAGAGTGCCGTCGTTTTTTATGGCAAAAGCATTCAATGTTCCATAAACAACATATTTCCAGTTGCTCTCTGTGCCGACTTTAACCGGTGAAACTCGGCTATTATAGTCCCCAACGCCCAATTCGCCGCCTATATTCCGTCCCCAGGCCCAGAGCGCGCCATCATCCCTGATTGCCAAAGTGCTGCCCGAACCGGATGACACCTGCTTCCATTTAATCAGCACCGCGGCTGCCGCAGCCGGAGAAGAATCAGCATCAATCTCAATAGCTTTTTCTTCAGGCGTTTTTTGCTTCGTCGTTCTGGTCTCAGCTGAAGACTGTGATTTAACTGTATCAGGGTCAGAATATGGCTTTTCGGGAACCGCAGTTTTTTTTGTATTCTCCGCCTCGGCCAGAGTAAATTTATCCGGCTTAAAACTAATCTCTGAAGGAGTTGATTTCTCAATCGGCGGGGACTTGGCATCCGGCAAAATTATCGCCTTCTGGCTGGCCGGCAGTCTGGGCAGGCTGATTTCCTTGACCGGCGCCGGACGCCTGATAATTGGGATAACGAGATTAATCTCTTTCCACCAGACCACAACCAACGCCAGAATAACGCCGGCCAATACAATAATGCCAATTTTCTTCATTGAGTCTGCCCCCGAGAAAGAGTTCCTTTATTTATTCCTTTATGCACTGCTCATTAAAATATGTAGCATAATTTCCTGCTCTGGTCAACTATTTTGTTTCCCAGCACTAGCCTCGGGTGGGTTTATAATTATGGAAGAACCTCCTAAAAAATGTAGTTGCTCAATTTACCCGTTCCGGGTTCTCGCTCAGAGAACCCGTCAGGGTTCGTGGAGTTGAGCCGTAATCTTACGCCTGAGAATATACGAAAACTCACTTAGACCCAGTGGGGCCCGATAAATCGGGCAACTACAAATACCTCATCCATAATTATGAACCATATCCTTCATACCGGGTACATCTCTGCTTTTTGGGTAACTATATTGGGATTGCCACGCCCAGCCATACTGTCTGGGCTCGCAATGACGCAGCTAATATTAGTTGTCATTGCGAGGATGGTAGCGACGAAGCAATCTCATTCCCTAAAACAAGAGATACCCCCCTTCATACCTCTAGCCATAGATTTATATTGACAACAACCCGAAGTGCTGGTTAAATAGGCAAACTAATAATCTGGTGAGACGGAATAGCCATGTATCATTTTTTCTGTGACCGGTGCGGCAAGGGCTTGCTTATCGGCGAGGACGTCCGCTATGAGGCAACGCTGGAAATCAAGTCCGCTTACGACCCGATGGAAATAACCAAGGAAGACCTGGAAAAGGATTTTGGGGCGGATATCGCCCGGCTGATAGAAGGGATGAAGGATAAGTCCGAACAGGAGCTTGAGGACGAAGTCTACAAGCTCTTTAAATTTGACCTGTGCCATAAGTGCCAGAAGGAGATTCTAAAGAATCCCTTGTTTAAAAACTTGAATTCTCTTGACGAATAGAGATTCATCTGTGGAATCCCCGCCTGAACGGACGGGCAGGTGTGGCTAAATTGCTATGTATTTAGGTATTGATATCGGTTCGGTTACGGCAAAGGTAGTACTCGTCTCGTCTGAGCTTAAAATCCTGGAGACGCACTACGTCCGCACCCACGGCCAGCCATTTGAAACCGTTCTCAACATCCTCAAAAAGATGAATCCCAATACCGGACTGCATAATGTTTCGGTCACCGGCACCGGCGGCAAAAAGCTGTCCTCAATCACCGGCGCCGATTTTGTCAACGAGATCATCGCCCAGGCAACCAGCACCGGCATTTTCTACCCCCAGGTTAAAACCATTATTGAAATCGGGGGCGAGGATGCCAAAGTCATAAGAATCGAACCCGACGCCCGGGGCGGAAAAAAGGTGGCTGATTTTACCACCAACACCGCCTGCGCGGCCGGCACCGGTTCATTTCTGGACCAACAAGCATCACGTTTAGGCATCAAGGTCGAAGACATCGGCAAGGAAGCACTTAAATCCGCGCAACCGGCGACAGTAGCGGCCCGGTGCAGTGTCTTTGCCAAGACCGATATGATCCATCTCCAGCAATTAGGCACACCGGTCAGCGACATTATTGCCGGCCTGTGTTTTGCCATGGCGCGCAATTATAAAAGCAATATTGCCAAGGGCATCGCGCTGGAAAAACCGATTTCATTCCAGGGCGGCGTGGCCGCCAACCAGGGCATGCTCCGCGCCTTTAAGGAAATCCTGAAGATAGATGAAAAAGACTTTATTGTGCCGGAGCATTTCGCTTTAATGGGCGCTATCGGCGCGGTATTGGCTAACACCAAAGATTCCCACCTGGCAAAAAAAACACCGGTGGTCACAAAGATCAGCACTTTGGTTTCACAATTAGAGGATTACCTGTCAAAGCGGAAAATAGAGCTGAACACTACGGACCCGCTGGTCAGCGACGGCTATAAAATAGATATTGAAACCTACCCGCCTGACCGGGCGGACAGTCGGGCAGGCAAGCCGGCCAAAGGTGAACCGGTCGAGGCTTATGTCGGAGTTGATGTCGGCTCTATCTCCACCAATGTGGTGGTGATTGATAAGCAAAACCGGGTTCTATCACGGCGATACCTCATGACCGCCGGACGGCCGATTGAAGCCGTGCGCAAAGGACTGCTGGAAGTCGGTAAAGAAATCGGTGATAAAGTCATTATCAAAGGCGCCGGGTCCACCGGCTCTGGCCGGCACCTGACCGGCGAATTTTTCGGGGCCGACACGGTCAAGAATGAAATCACCAGTCACGCCCGGGCCGCGGCCGCATTTGACCCCAAGGTTGACACCATCTTTGAAATCGGCGGACAGGATTCCAAATACATCTCGCTCAAAGACGGCGTGGTGGTGGACTTCACTATGAATAAAGTCTGCGCCGCCGGCACCGGCTCATTCCTGGAAGAACAGGCCGAAAAACTGGCGGTCAAAATAGACCAGGAATTCGCCAACCGGGCATTTTGCTCCAAAGCCCCCTGCTCGCTGGGCGAGCGCTGTACGGTTTTTGTAGAATCCCAGTTAAATTACTACAAACAACAGGGCGTAATCAAAGACGACCTGCTGGCGGGCTTAGCTTATTCCATCGTGGAAAACTACCTTAATAAGGTGGTGGAAAAACGCAAAATCGGCGAGCGGATTTTCTTCCAGGGCGGGGTGGCTTTTAACCGCTCAGTCAAGAGCGCCTTTGAAAAAGTGGTCGGCAAGAAAATAATCGTCCCGCCCCATCACGATATCCTCGGCGCCATCGGCGCGGCTATCATTGCCAAAGAGCACATGTCCCAGAGGGAGAACCATGTACTCCCAGAGGGGCAGATGTCCGCCTCGACCGGACTGTCAAAATTCAAAGGCTTTGATTTGAGCCATATTCAATACGAATCGCGTTCTTTTGAATGTAAGGAATGCGTTAATAACTGCGAAATCCACCAGGTACAAATCAGCTCAGAGGAAACCGGCAAACCGGCGAACCGGCGGACTTTGTATTACGGCTCCCGTTGTGGCAAGTATGACGACACCGTCTCGGCCAAAATCAAAAATACAGCTTCTACCCTGCCGCACTTTTTCAAGGAGCGCCAGAGAATAATGCTTCAGCCCGCCAAGTCGGGCAACGAGGATTCTTTACTCTTGGAAAACAAGCAGTCCAAACCCACGGTGGGCATTCCCCGGATTGCGGCTTTCTTTGATTTATTCCCGCTCTGGAACACTTTTTTCACCGAGCTGGGATTGCAGGTAGTGCTCTCGGACGAGACCAACCGCTTCATCATCAAAAAGGGCGTGGAGAATGTGGTGGCTGAACCGTGCTTCCCGATTAAAACCGCGCACGGGCATATTCTCAACCTGCTGGATAAAAAAGTAAATTACATCTTTATCCCCTTCCAGGTGAATATGCCACCACTGACTGAGCATTTTGACCGCTCGTACAATTGCCCTTACATCCAGGCATTGCCGGACATGGCCAAGAGCGCCATTAATTACGAGGATTACAACACCATCGTCCTGCGGCCGACATTTTATATGGACCGGGGCCGTAAAACAATTGAACGCACCCTGACCAAAACGGCATACTCGCTGGAGCGGATGCAGAACAGCCCCCGGACTATCCAGCGCGCCATTGACAAGGCATTTGAAGCCCAGGAAAGATTCAATGAATGGCAGTCCCGCAGGGGCGAGCTGGCCTTGGCTGGACTAACATCCTCTAAACAACCGGCAGTTGTCCTGATTAGCCGTTCATACAACAGTTATGATACCGGGTTAAACCTAAACCTGGTGGAGAAACTCAGGCGTTTGGGCGTGCAGGTCATCCCGATGGACTTCCTGCCGCTGAAATCCGTGGGCGCGGCCATCGGCCGGGATTACCCCTATATGTACTGGCGCGCCGGGCAAAAGATTCTGGCCGCGGCCCGCTTCATCGCCCGGCAGAAGAACCTCTTCGCGGTTTACCTGACCAATTTCAATTGCGGGCCGGATTCCTACATCACCAAGTTCTTTGACAAGGAAATGCAGGGCAAATCATACCTGTCATTGGAAATAGACGAGCACAGCGCCGATGTCGGGATGCTGACCCGATGCGAGGCATTTATTGACACCATAAAAAACGCCGGCAAGGCAGTGGAGACTACGGCGCGGATTTCACCCACGGTTTCCTTCAGCTCATTTGCCGGCAACGGTAAAACCGTTTATATTCCCTATATGGACGACCACGGTTTGGTGGTAGCGGCGGCAATGCGCGCCGCCGGCATCAAAGCCGAAGCCCTGCCGTGCTCGGACGAACAAAGCCTAACCATTGGCCGGAAATATACTTCGGGCCGGGAATGTTTCCCCAGCATCACCACCACCGGCGACATCATCAAGAAAAGCTATCAGCCGGATTTCAATCCCGGCAAAAGCGCCTTCTTTATGCCCTCGGCCAAGGGACCCTGCCGCTTCGGACAATATAACAAACTGCACCGGATGGTGCTGGACGAAATCGGCTTGACTGATGTCGAGTTGATTACCTTTGACCAGACCGCCGGATTCCATAAGGACATCGCGGCAATTAATTCCACCAAGGTCAAAAAAACCATCTGGCATGGATTGATAATCGTTGACCTCCTGCAAAAGCTCAGCCGTGAAACCCGGCCCTATGAAGTAAATAAAGGCGAGACGAACCAAGCCTATGCAGAATCCCTGAAAGAATTGCAGGAATTTATTGATCCCGGCTCCGGCACGCAGGGGCGGGGTAAACCTTTCCCGGGGGGAAACGGAAAAACGCTGGATGATTTGCTTTTTGGCATCACCCGGAAATTTGACAATATAAAAGTTGACCGGGCCGCGCTCAGGCCCAGAATCGGGATCGTGGGCGAGATTTACGTGCGCAGTAACCCTTTCACTAATAATCATGTCATCGAGCATCTGGAGCAATTGGGCGCCGAGATTTCTTCTCCGCCTTTTGAAGAGTGGCTTGATTACATTGATTATATCCGGGAAGAGGATTACCTGCTTAAGAAAAGCTACCTGAGTTATCTCAAGCAGAAAGTCACCCTGTTTTTCCAGGAACGCGAGGCAGACAAAATCCGGGCGCATTTTGACGGCAAGGTCAGAAACTTCCTGCAGGAATCGCCCACTTCAGAGGTGTTGAAACTCGGTTCGGAATACATCTCACCGGCATTACAGGGCGAGGCGGTTCTAAGCCTGGGCCGGGCCGTGGAATACGCCCATAACGGCTATAATGGCATCGTCAACATCATCCCCTTCGGTTGTATGCCCGGCACGATTGTCACCGCATTGCTCAAGCGATTTAAGGACAACTACAAACTACCGGTCCTGACTCTGACTATGGACGGCATCAAGAATCCGGGCGAGGAGATGCGCCTGGAGGCATTTGTCCGCCAGTGCGCCGAACATCTGGACCAGAACACGAATAATGCGGATACTTTAGTGAAACGATAATATTTACCACAAAGACAGACCTACCTGCCGGCAAAGGCTACCCGGACGGCCTGCCTGAGGACAAGATACCATTGGGCGCGCGCATAATTGCGATAGCCGACGCCTATGATGCTATGACCTCAGCCCGACCCTACCGTAACGCCATGTCCATGTCCGACGCCAAGAAGATTATCCAGGCAAATGTAAATTCGCAGTTTGATCCTGGCTTGGCTAAAGCATTCTTGGCTTCCATTAACTAATATATATTAAAATCTGCCAGCGCCTCAGCATAGTCCTGTTACTCGCAGTTAATCCCGCAGACGGGATGTTACTGCGAGGTTATCCCGCTTCGCGGGGGAGCGTCTACAGCGAAGGGGAAATCGGTATCTACTCCCAACTCTCCCAGCTAAGATTCGGCGTATCCCGCATCGTACATTAAGGAAAATCATTCGATGGATGTGGAATTATCACCGCCTAAGGCAAGCAGGCGACTTAATTCCTTCTCTCTACTCTCTACTCCCTACTCTCTACTGCCTCTACGTCAGTAGAGGGCTGTGTATGCGATAATTATGCCAATGCTTATATTCATAAACTATTCCGCCGACACTGCGGGCATAATATTCTGAATCCAGACAAACCACTGTCACGCCATTAGCCAGCGTTACTTTCTGAAACTTAATCTCGCGCACCTTGGCCCAGAAAACGCCGATATGCCCGGTCGTCTTACTGAATTCCTCTTTCAAAGCAAAGCGGCCTGAAGTCTCATCTTCCTCCAGCACGTAGCGGGAGTCGTTCCGATAACGATTCAGCACCTGCAACTTAAAGTAGATAGGATAACTGCCGGTAGCAGACAAACCAACCCCAATGCCGACAGACTGAGCGAATGAGGAGGCGGGCTCCGCGCCCATCGGTCCGGTCTGGATTTTACCTGAAAGGAACCTATCCAAATCATCTTTACGTATCCGCCACTGATGACCTACCCGACCCGCTGGCAGAGAACCGTTGTTCACCAATTTCAGGATAGTATTATAGCAAATCCCCAGATACTCGGCGGCATCCTTAAGGGAAAATATCATTTTATCGTTCATAGAAGTCTATTACACCATCCTGCCTCAGAAAACAAGAAAAAGATTCAAATACACAAATAACACCAAACAACACCAACTAACGCTATATGAAACATCAAAAGCAATGACTTATATAACATCTTTATTGGTAATTGGTTATTGGAATTTGGTTATTCGGCGGTTAATCCGCCGACTGTACCACCGCAATACCCTCCCAATACCATCGCCATAGCTTCCCAAGTAGCCCCCAATAGGCGCTCATCTCCCTCTCGTATCCCTTGCAGGTGGAATACCGAGTTGGCCGCAAAAATTTCGGCAAAAACATTGACGGAATAGCCAAAAAAGCTAAATTATGCCTATGTGATTTTAGAAGTGAATCTGCCGGTAACCCGGCATCTCCAGCTCCACCTTCACCAGAAATAGTTTTGATATGAGAATTATCTTCTTTGGTGTTCAGAAAAGAGTTTTAGATGAAAAATAAAGTAATATTTGGACTCGCCGGCGTATTGATAACAATTACTCAATTGGGTTGTATGGCCATGAACGATTCACGGCTAAGTACAGCAAATATGCTTCATCCACCAGGGAAACCCATAATGACACTTGGGATGCCGGTGGAAAGAATTGTAGATTTATGGGGTTCTCCCAGTGCTGTTCTTAGTGATTTTAATAACCATTCATCACTTTTTTGGCTTACCGGCGGAGCCAATTCGTACGAATACCATTATGATTTACTTGATGGAGGTTATTGTTTGTTTATCGATAGAAATTCGGGAAGAGTCGCCTTAATGGGATTCATACCGCCGGGTTATTTAAATGACTTAAAAAGAAAAAATGATTTAAAAAGATTAAATGACCTTCTGGGCAAAAGCGTTGACCTGTATAAATCGAGTAAATATCAAGAGTCTATTGATGCTTGCGACGAAGCTTTAAGCATAAAACCGAGCTGCAAAGAAGCAATGGTTAATAAGGGCAATAGTTTGATCAAATTAGGCAGATTTGCAGAAGGAATTGCTTCTTATGATGAAGCACTTAATCTTGATCCAGAGTTTGCCGTTGCGTGGTATGACCGGGCATGGGCATATTCCAATATGCGTGAAAAATCTGCTGCCCTAAACGACTTACAAAAAGCTATTAATTTGGATGCTCAATATCAGAAAAAAGCCAGAAAGGAGAAAGATTTTCAGTGGCTTGAAGAGGATGAGGAGTTTAAAAAGATAATAGGTAAATAGAAATTGCGAAATGAGGGGGGAATTAAATATTGCCTGCATAGCGGCGGCGAAGTCCCGATAATTTCGGGGCCCAGCGTATAAAGTATGTGCTGCGGTGTCCCCCGAATTTCGAACTATCTGCACTGCCCCACGAGGTAACCGGCAAAATGAAAAAATTGCTGGCGTAAATGCATTTAATTTGATAAGTTATTAATAAATGATGTGTTCATGTAGGAATAATAAACAGAAAAATCAAGGAGGAAATTACATATGTTTATAGATAAAGTTGTTTCACTATATAATGATTTAGATTACAAACAAGAAAGTGCAAAAGGAGCTGTTTATCTCTTTAATAGAGTTGAAGGTGCCGAAATTGCTTACGAACTTGTTTACATTTTGGACAAATCACCCAATCAAGAAGATTACGGTGAATTTTCTTATCAATTGCAAAGCATTACCAAGAGACCAGGAAGTAAACGATTTCGTTTGGTAGCAGAAAATAATGCTTATTTGGTAGAAGACAAAAATATTCGTTTTTCCTCGGAAACTGGACGACACACTTTGGTGTCATTAATTACTGACTTATTCCATACTGACAGATTTTGTGATAAGGTTGAATTTGATTATAAAAATTATCGTGCAATGCTGACGGAACAAATGAGATCGTTGTCAGGAAGCAAAGATTGCGAGTATTATTATGTTGACCAAAGCGTTAAAGAAAAAAACAATGAGCTTGGACTTATTTCTCAAGGTTTCTTCCAGGAAACGGTATTGAAAAACGTAGGTTCTCCTTATCTATATCTAATACAAGCCCCTGCAGGCTACGGGAAAACGGCCTTCTCGTATGAAATTGCTCATCTACTTGCCAGAAAACATAGACAATCATCAGATGCTCCATTTCCTATATTTATACCTTTTTCTAAATACCGAAGATTTGGGAATATCCGCGACATTTTGAGAGCAGAGATTGAAGAGCTAAAACTTTATGGAGTAAATAGCCGTGCGCTTTTACGATTAGTTCAGGAGGGACGTGCAATTGTTGTGCTTGATGGATTTGATGAACTTATGGCAGAAGTGGGCATAACATCGGCAAAAGCAAATTTGAATGCTATTGCTGAGTTTGTTCAGGGAATTGCCCGCATTATTATGACAAGTCGTTCGGCATTTCTAACTACGAGTTTAGAATTTACGGAAATGGTGGAACATAAAATTGGTGAAGGGCAAATAAGAATACTAGAACTTGTTCCCTTTAATAGAGAACAACAAGAGCAATATTTAGTAAACTTAAAACTTCCAACTCAAGTTATAGCGCAGTCTCTTGGTATTTTAGAATCCAATCGAAAAATTCATCCAATTTGTAAAAGCCCCCTAATGTTAAATACAATAGCTAGTTTAGCTTCGTCTGGATTCAATGGCGACTTGACTATTGATATGCTTTACAAACGTCATATATCAACATTATGCAATAGAGAACGGGAACGTCAAGATTATAGAATTTCAAATGAGCTGCAAATAAAATTTCTTGAGAATTTATCAAAATCGATGTATGCCGATAACGCATTTTATTATGACCACGAACTGCTTGAGTTATTCTGGAA
>Ga0315273_10011243_pt1 | contig 11446 bp, 8 predicted proteins | sample YL17G02_0_MG_FD_205753 | JGI IMG/M metagenome (GOLD analysis project Ga0315273, IMG submission 205753) | Sediment microbial communities from Yellowstone Lake, YNP, Wyoming, USA - YL17G02_0 | ecosystem: Environmental > Aquatic > Freshwater > Lake > Sediment | place: USA: Wyoming | collected... | reverse complement strand
TGACTCTGATTCGCCAGGGTTGCGGGCGGGCATAAAGCCCGCCCCTACAGCGACGATTTTGGACCATCACGCGCAAGAAATAATGACGCTGTGTATAACGATATCTGCTCCCTTGTTTGCGAGGCCGATATGGTTTTATCCGAACCCCCCTCCGACTCTCTTTCACAAAAAGGGGAAAAGAACTCTAATCGTGGACTAGGTTGGAGGTTCCTTACCCAATTCATGCTCTTCTTCTGCAGGCCATGGTTGGTAGTGGATCGGTCAATAAAAACCGGGCATGGGTTTTCCCCTGTCCGGCCAAAGTCGAAAAGCGGAAAATGATCAGAGGTTCTGCGGATTTTTCTTTAATCCCTGAAAAACTTCTCTGAGGGCACGGGCCATTTCTTTTCCCCTTACGTAACGGCCAGTGGGATTTTTGGCCAAAGCCCTGTTGAGAACCTCATCGCAGGCTGGAGGAACCTGAGGGTTTTGTTGGGAAGCGGACAGGGGATTTACATGGTTGATTTGATAGCTCAAAGCCGCTAGGGTTGCTCCCCGGAAGGGCTTGACTCCGGTAAGGAGTTCGTACAGCACACAGCCGAGAGAGAAAAGGTCGGAACGCCCGTCAAGGTCCTCTCCCCGGATTTGTTCCGGAGACATGTAGGAAGGGGTTCCCAGTACTGAGCCCGCCTGGGTGAGCGTAGATGAGGGAATCTTGGCGATGCCGAAATCCATTACCTTGATCTGCCCCTCGGAAGTGCGCATGATGTTCGCCGGCTTGATATCCCGATGGATAACCTTATGCTGGTGCGCAAAATCCAGCGCTTCGGCGACCCGGGCAATGATCTCCAGAACTTCTTCCACCGGCAGCAGGTGTTCTCTGACAATGTACCGGGAAAGGACCTCCCCCTCTACATATTCCATCGTGATGTAGGAGAGTCCCCGATCTTCACCCACATCGAAGATCGTGACAATATTGGGATGGGAAAGTCTTCCGGCAGCCTGCGCCTCCGTGAAAAAGCGCTCTTTCAGCCCCTGGATCTCATGCTCCTCGTAAAGCCGATCGAAGCGAATGGTTTTAATGGCCACCGGACGATCGATGACCGGGTCCTTTCCTTTGTATACCACTCCCATGGCCCCACGGCCCAATTCGCTTAGAATCTCGTACCGGTCAATTTTCCCCCCGGGCCCTCCTACTTCCATCTGCGGCTTCCCCTCTGATAATGTGGGTTCCTGTCTCTCCGTGCCCATAACCGCCCCGACTGCCGCCTCGGTGGGACCTTCTTTCTCGGGCATGGGAGCATGTCTGGCGGTAGCCAAAATGTATTGCAGGATGACGAGCAGGCAGGGGAAGAAAATCTTCACCCATACCCCTTGACTGAGGGCTCCGATCATCAACCCGCCCATGGCCAGGGAAAAAGCCAGGCAAAAAATCAGCTGGAATGCCGGACGCATCCTGGGCAAGAAAAAGGACATGAGGAGCCCCGTTAACAGAATTAATCCGAACTCGAAAAAGGAAACCCATGATGGGCGGGAGATAAAACGGCCCTGCAGGAAAGCCGCCACGGTCTGGGCGTGTTTCTCCACCCCCGGCAATCGGTTGGAGAAGGGGGTAGATAGGAAATCATTAGCCCCCGCAGCGGTCACACCCACGAAAACAATTTTCCCGCGGAACGTATCCACCGGAATCTTCCCCGAGAGAATCTCGATAAAAGACCGATAGGGAACGCTCTGGTTTCCCCCGTAATAACGGATAAGCAATTTCCCTTGGGGATTGGCGGGAATATTCATTTTTCCCAGACGGATGGAACGGCCCACATTTACCCTCACGTCTCCCCGGGTCAGGCCCATGGCCGAAGCAGCGATTTGGACACTAAAAGAGGGATAATACTGGCCGTCATAATGGATGATCAGCGGTTCCCAGCGAACTTTCCCATCCGGGTCAGGCAGGACGTTGATATGTCCCAGGGCCCGAGCGGCCTTGGAAATCTCCGGCACGGAGGCAAAAATTTTTTCGGCCGAAGGAGGGGGGAAGTCGGAAAATTTTCTCGGGTCATCAAAGAGGAGAAAAGCAGCTGAAGAAACTTGAGGCAAGATCTCGGCCTTCTCCCCCTCTTTCTTTGATTCTCCCAGGGTGAAATAAAAAGGGAGGATTACATTTCCGGCCCGCTGTATGGACTCGGCCAGGACGCGGTCGTTCCCGGAAAGCCGTTCTGATTCTGTCGGGAGAAAGGTCAAGTCAACCGCAATGATTTTCGCTCCGGCCTGAGATAGATAGTCGATCAACTCGGCGATCTTTTTTCGCGGCCAAGGCCACCGGCCCAAGGTGGAGACCGAAGCATCATCGATGGCTACGATGATCACTTCTTTGGGGACCGGAATCGCTCCTCGAATCTGGAGCCCCAGATCGTAAAGCTTGAACTGGGCAACTTCGAAAAATTTCAAAGGGAAGAAAAAAAGGATGGCGACCAGAAGAGTCAAACCCAGCCCGAGAACAAAATCCATGCCCCTGGCTTTCTTCGTGGGGTTCCGGAGGCCTACAGTCATGAGAGTTCTAATCCCGCGTTTCTAACCCCCCGGATTTTTCGGTCATTGCGGTTTCGCCGGAGGTTTAAAATCTGCATCCCTCTCCTCATTCCACTGAACCCATTCTGTTTGCCGCTCGTTGTTCGGGTCAAAAGAAGTGGGTTGAGGAATCCCCCGCCCCGTCACGGTGATCTGCTGGAACTGGTGCACAACGATCTGGGTCCATTCTTCCCGCGATACGGTCGTCGGTCCCGGGACTTGTTGGGGCCCGGCTACTTCGTGGGGCTCTTCCAGCCCCATCGTCTTTCCGGGCGCGGAGGGAGTGGCCTTCGGGAAGGGATTATAAATATTCACGGCCCCTTGAAAGACCTGAATGGTCGTGGATTGATCCCCAGCCACTGTGACCTGATAGACGGTTCCCTGGACTCCGGCAATGGCCGTGGGGGTCTTCACGTCGTAACGGGAAGCCGGGTTGAAGAGCTTGGCCATCCGGACCCATAGCTTGCCCGTAGAAATATCCATTCTCGCCGTCTCTTTCTGCGTCGCCTTCTCCTCTTCCAGCTTGTGAATGGTCAACAAAGTATTTTCCGAAAGCCGCATGACGCTCTGATTGTCCAGGATCAACTCCGCTCGGGATTGACTCAGCACTTTGATCTGATCATTCTCCAATAGGATCACGTTGGGACGGGCTGAAGTCCATTGGGTCTCTCCCGCCCTCTTCACCTGGACCTGCCCCCCCAGGTAGGTTATTACCCCTTTATTAGCCCGGACCTGGGTCTCGGTCGTCGTTGGCTGTTCGGTCAGAGGGGTCGGGGAAGAGCGGGTTTCTTTCGTTTCCATTTCCCCTCTGGGTTTTGCCCGCTTTGAGGTCTTTTCGCCTACCTTTCTTCTCAAAACTTCCGCCACTGGGAAATTAAGTTGCTGGCCCACATAGATCGAATCGATGTCCTTGATCTGAGGATTCTCCTTCTTCAAGATTTCGGCGATTTGCCCATCATACATTCCATACATCTTAAAGGAAAGATAACTGATCGTATCCCCCTTGTGCACCAGAACTTTCAGAATTTCATCCGCATTTAGAAGACTGGGGACGGAAAAGGAGAAAAGCAGAATAAGAAAAAGCCCCATCCCCTTCAGGGGAAGCAAAATTTTTCTCATGGCCAGCCCTCCCCAAGCAATCTCGGATTATTTTACTTTGTTGAGGAAAAATATCACAACCGAAGCGGAAATACAAGAAAAATTCGAGCAAACGACGGAGAGGATAAAATAGGCCTAATTTGGCTTGGATCAAAATATAAAATACCCGGGCTTAAAAAATTATTTTCTTGATTTAAGGAACGCATAGATTATAATTTAAGCCAAAAATATGAAACGTCCTCCAATTATTGTTATTCAACTCGTCCATATTTTGGGACCCCTGAAGGGAGAAATTCAGGAATTCATTGAGCCGCCCATTTCGATCGGCCGCCATCCTGGCTGTCATGTTCGCTTTCCCGCCGATCTTGCGCCGGTCTCCCGGAAACACGCTGAAATCACAAGAGAGGGGAATCAGTTCAAGCTGATCGACCACAGCGCCAACGGTACTTTCGTTAACGGAAAGCAGGTAAAGGAAGTCCTTTTGAAAGGCGGAGATGTTCTGGAATTTTCCAGGGGGGGACCCAAGGCCAGTTTTCTCACCCAAATGAAGGAAGAGTCCTGCGCCCCTCCAGCACCCCCTCCTTCCAAAGAGCAACCCCTAACTTCAAAAAAGGAGCCTGTCATCGCGCCGCCTGAGGCCATAAGACCGGAGCCCGAAAAAAGAAAGGCAGTAAAGTCAGAGCCTGAGCTGCCAAGCGTTGAACCACCCGAGGAAAAGATAGCCATCCAAATCGTGAAAGTCCCTCTGATCATTCAATACGGTCCGACCCTTCGTTCCTATAAACAGCTACCCGTCACGATCGGGAAAAATCCCAAGTGTGATTTCCAGGTCGAAAAGCCTTCCATTTTGGACCGTCATGCCCAGATATTCTTCAGCCAGAATCAATACTGGATCAAGGACCTGACTGGGCAGAGGTCCGTCCAGATTAACAGGCAGCCGATCGGCTTGCAGTCTCCCCTTAAGCCCAATGATGAACTTGCTTTTACCCCCCAAGGACCTTTCTTTCGTTTCCTGGGAGAAGGCCGGCTAGCTGAAGTTGCCGCTCCTTCTGCTGAAGAACCGCCGGGGCCTCCGGCTGGGGAAAAGGAGGTGTCTCAACGGCCGACGCCCGAAGCCAAGCCTTCCGAAGGTTTGTTTTCCAAAGTAAAAAAATTATTCGAATCCTAACCCGCAAGGGCAAGAGGCTCTTCGGCGCATTATCAATACTTTTTCAGGTTTTCCCTCATACGGCGCACCCTTTCCAGGTCTTTTTTGGCTTTCGGATGTTCCGGATCCAGTTGGAGCGTCTCCTCCCATTCCTCTATGGCCTGGTCCAATTCTTGAGCGAGAAAATGCTTGACTCCCTTTTTATAATGAACCTCGGCCTGGGCCGGACGGCGCTTTTCAGGCTTTGGGGCTTTGGCAGGGACGAGCTTTTCTTCCCGGTGCTCGGGCTTGGCCACCCCAATCGGTTCAATAACGGGCAATTTGAGAGTCCTTCCCGGTTTTATTCCGCCCCCACTCCCCAGAACCCCAAAATAGGCAATCAGGAAGTCTTTCTCGGGGTCCTTGTATACTCCTTTGGCAATCCCCTTTAATGTGTCCCCTTCCTTGGTTTCGTAGAAGATATAACCGGGATCGGGCAACTGATGTTTTAAATAATCCAAGGCGGCCGTGTGATCAGGGTTGTAGGCCAGGGCGATTAAGAACTCCTTTTGCGCGGAGGGAATTGATTTCATCCGAAAGAAATCGAGACCCTTGCCAAAATGCTTTTCCGCTTCGATTCCGATCTGCTGTTCCAAACTCTCTATTCTTCTCCCAGCCTCCCGGTCTTCAGGGAGAAAGCAGCGAACAACCTTCCAGTCGAAAAGGGCCTTCCGCAGATCCTGATTCCTCTCGTCCTCCAAGGCCTGCTGGCGGTATTTCTGAGGAAAGGCCTGGAAGGGATCTCTCTTTATGGGTGGCTCCGGGAGCACTTGAGCCGGGGGCGGGATTACTTGAACCGGGGGCGGGAGTAAAGGAACGGGGACTGGCTCCTTGCGAGGGATGGGCTGAACGGCGCACCCAACAAGGAACAGGAGAATAAGGATTATGGAATATGGCCCGCGGGACACGATCGCATCACCTATAATGGTTTTCAATTTCCCATCCGGAGTTCAGCGTTTTCAACGAAGCGCCTGCTCCTCGAAATACGCCAAATTCTTTGCAAACTCCTGTAAATCAAAATTCCCATAAATCATGGAGCGGTGAATCCGGTACGGATCGACAAAAAAAGGATTGCCTTCCCTGTGCACGGTTAGGGCACCCCGGTAACCAAGCTTCCGCAGGAGGGCAACGACCAAGTGATTTGTGTCCCCATAGGGATAGGCCAGATACTTTACCTCTTTATTCAAATGCTTTTGGATCATTTGGGCGGATTCGGTTAACTCCCTCTTGATGGCTTCAAAATATTCTCTGAAGGGTTCATTCACCATTCTCTTCCCCAGGTTCCGATGAGTCCTCGTGTGGCATTGAACGTCAATGCCCCTTCGGGACATCTCGCGGATCAGATCCCATCCCTTCGAAGTAATAAAATCCGTGTAGGCAAAAAAAGTGGCTGGGTACCCGTACTTTTCCAGAATGGGGAGGGCGATTTCATACGCGGAATGCCACTCCTCATCAATGGTAATGACCACCGATTTTTTGGGGAGCTGGCCTTTGAAATCGAGAAAATTGAAGAACTCTTCCAGAGTAATGACCCGGTAGCCGTTCTCTCGCAAAAATTTCATCTGCGCCTCAAAGCTGCTTTCCCTAACGGTCATCCGGTCTGATTCATTCTTTGAAAATTTGTGGTACGTGAGCACGGGAATGGTTTGAAGGCCTTGGAAAGTTAACCCCCCCTTCGCGTAGGGCTGCAGAGGGATGACCAACTCCTGCCCGGGGTTCAGGGAAGTGATCCCGTTAAATTCGGAAATGAACCAGTCCTTAGAAGGATCCTTTAGATATTCCGAAGCCAGGGAAGAGAAGGTATCTCCCGGCCGTACGATAACACCCACAAAATCGGAAAATATCCGGGCGTGCGGGGGTACCTCGGGTGTCTCAGGTAAGGGAGGCGTAGGCGGCCTGGACGGAGGAATGGGGGCTTCCGGAGGGGGTAAGGCGGATGCAGATGGCGGTGGAGTTGGAGGCAGAGGCCGAAAGACAGTGCAACTTTCCAGGAAAAAGACGGCTGCGAGTCCAATAGGAACGAGGAGTTTCTTAACCACCGCTTTTTCTTCCCTCGAGATGGAGTAGGCGAAAGTTTTCCCACGGTTCGGTCCTCTGCATAATCTCTCGAGGCGGGAGAGGTTCTACGGAAACAAAATTTTCTATCGCTTCATAAACGTCCTTGCTGATAACGATCTCACCCGGGGGAGCCATCACATTCAGGGAATAAGCCGCTTTAAGGCTTTCCCCGACAAAAGCAAAATCCTTTTTTCCCCAAGAACCCGCAGGCGCGGCTAATACAACCCCTGAACTGATACCGATGCCTACCCGGGAAAGGAGTGGATTTCCCTTCCTTCCCGCATCTCCCAAGGCTCTTTGCATGGCCACGGCAGCCCGGATCGCGCGAAGGGTGTGGTGGCCGGTAAGCGAAGAACTGCTGAAAACTCCGACGACCGCACCCCCCACGAATTTATCCACATATCCGCCATAATCCAGGATGCATTTTTGGCCGATAGTAAGATATCCTTGCAGGTCCCGAATAATTCCTTCTGGGCCCCGGGTCTCCGCATAGCTTGTAAACCCTTTGATTTCCGCAAAGAGCACGGTGACCTGGTCCCGCCTTACTTTGCGTAGTCGGGCCTTCAATGCACCTTCTGATGCCGCCCGGGGTTTAAAAAAAAGGCCGGTGATCTTTCTCGGATATGATTTACCAGAGTCTGGAAGTGCCCGGCTTGACCGCTTTGCCAGGACAAAAGCGGTGCTCATAAGAATGACGACTGCGCAGAAACCGAGAAAAACGCTATTGTATATAATGGTTAGGGCTTCCTTCTGAATCTCCCTGTCGAGAAAATCGAGAGACAATCCTAAGTATACCGCTCCAAATATTTTGTTCGAGAAGGTTATCGGCTTGGATAGGCTCAGAACGCGCATACCCGAGGGCAGCGTGTTCTTGGAAATAATCGTTCCGTCTTTGTTGGTTTCCTGGGTATTGTCAAATTTTGTGAGGACGGCCCCAATATCTGAATCCGTTTGAGCTTTTACGCTATTCTGGCCATCCATTATCGCTGCGTAGGCAAACCCATCCAGATGTTTCGCATCTTGGACAAGGGCGTTCAGCCTTAACGTATCATCTTCCAGGAGGGGAATGACGGCGCTCCTGGCAAGGTGGCTCAGGATGATCTCTCCCGCCCCTATTTTCCCCCGGTAAATAAGGTCTTTTTCCCGATCGATTAGGAAAAGAGTCATCCCCACCAGGATGACCAGGAGAAGAAAGATCATCAAAGCCGAAAACCAAAAGAAGAGAGATTTCGAATTCAGGACTTGCTTTTCTTCGATTGGAGGATACACGGATTCTGAAGGTTCCTTGGTTCTTCGGGTAGCTCATCTCCCGGGAGATTACTTTTGGGGTTGCCCTTTGGGGCCGAAAAGTTCTATTTCTTCCTCTTTTGTGGGAGAGGGGCCGGGCTTGGCAGTTGGCGCCTTCCCCTTCTTGGGTTTGTAAAATCCGTCCACGAATTCTTTAGGCATCGGCTCGCGGGTCTTCAACAAATCTTCCGGTATCAGAATTCGATTGCCCCCAAAAATCCGTTGGGGGTCGATATTCGGGTTCGCCTCAGCTAAGGCCCTCCAATTTTCGATATTCCCCGTATACCAGCCGGCAATAATCGATATCGTCTCCCCGGCAAATTTTACGGTATGGGTAAAATAAGATTTTTTTTCCGCGGAATCCGCCTTGGCCGGGGGAGTGCGCGTGGGAGGCTCCATGGCGGAAGGGAGAGCAGGGGTCGGCTGGACTGGAGCGGGTTTGCTCTCACGAGGAGCCGGAGGAAGGGTCTCCGGTTTGGGGGCGGGCGTTTTTGCGGCGCAACTCATGCAAAAGATCAATAAAACCAATCCACAAGCCCACCCGGGCATTTTCTGTGGACAATAGCCTTTCATTATTTTTCTCATGCAGTTCCCTTTAATTTATTCAGGAGTTTTTTGGCCACCTCATTTTGAGGATTGATTTTAAGCGCCTTTTCCAGGTTCTCGATGCTCTCCTTCTTTTTTCCTTGTTTCTCTTGAACGATCGCGAGATTAAAGAGGGCCTCATCGAGATAGGATGGGGCCAATTTTACCGCATGCTCGTACATTTTTTCTGCTTTAGAATACTCCTTGTTCTTAGCATAGATAAATCCAAGATTAAAATAGCCATCGGTGAACTGGGGATCGAGCTCAATGACTTTTTGATACGCCCCAATCGCCTTGGGAATGTCCTTCAGTCTCATGTAGACAAGGCCCAGTCGGAAATGAACCTGAACATTCTTGGGGGTCAGCCCGACTGCCTTGAGTAGCAAGGCTTTGGCCCCCTCTGGGTTTTTTTCCATCAGGCCGTCGGCCTGTTCCAGCAGGGCCTTGGCCTGCGTCTGGATATCTGGGCTTTTCTCCTTGGGCTTTGGGGGTGGTTCTACAGGAGCTTTGGCCGACGGAGCTTCCGGCAGCGCTTTTGTGACCGCTGATGGAGGGGATTCTTTCGTTGAGGTCGAACCCTGCTTCTCTTTGGGCCAAAAAGCGAGGACAAGTGCGACGGCCACCACAGCGACGGCCACCGCTCCATAGAGAAGCCTCCGCCCTTTCGGTTTTTGCGGAACCTCTTCCTCGGGTTTAGGCGCTTCCTGGCCCAGACTTTCCTCCGCGGCCTCCTTTCCCTTCTCGGGCGCCATTTCCTTTTCAGCCCCTGCAGAAACGGCCTCCTCGATAATCCGGTCTACGGTGGCGATCTCATCCTTAAAGAGGATCTTCATGTAATTAGCCAGCCCCCCGGATGTGGGGTGCAAACCCAGAGCAAAGATACATTCTTCCAGATCCGCCAGCATCTGGCTGCAACTCTGGTAGCGGTCTTTCGGTTCTTTGGCCAGAGCCAGGTGGAGAATTTTATACAGCTTGGGCGAAAGTGTAGGAGCAATCGCCTCCGGCGCTTCAAATTCCCCTTCGCGCACCTTGGCCAGAATTTGCAGGGTGTCTCCGGTAAACATTCGCCTGCCGGTGGTCATCTCATAGAGGAGGATCCCCGTGGAAAAAATGTCCGAGCGGTGATCGATCGTATGGCCCGAAGCCTGCTCGGGGGACATGTAGGCTACCTTGCCTTTGATCATCCCGTGTTGGGTTACGGTACTCTGGCTGGCGGCTTTCGCGATTCCGAAATCGACGATCTTGATCTCACCTTCATAAGTTATAAAGGTGTTTTGGGGGCTGATATCCCGGTGGATAAGGTCCAGCGGCTTCCCATGAAAATCTTTCAGTCTATGGGCATAGTCGAGACCGGAGCAGATCCGGGAGGTAATATGGAGGGCGTATTCCAGGCTCAGGGGCAATTTTTCCCGCCTACCCTTCTCGAAGACGGCCCGCAGATCCTTGCCGGACAGGTATTCCATGGCGATGAAAAAAGAATTCTCCATGGACCCAAAATCATAAATTTGAACGATATTTTGATGGGAGAGTAAGGCGGCGAGCTTGGCCTCATCGATAAAGGAACTGACGAGGTCCTTTTCGTCCACGAGATGGGGCAGGATCATCTTGATGGCAATGAGTTTCTCGAAGCCCTGAACCCCGAGAATCTTGGCCCGGGATAGTTGAGCCATCCCCCCCGCGGCAATCTTCTCCAGGAGCAGGTATCTTCCAAAGCGTTTGGGCTGAATTTCCAGCACGGAAAAGCTCCCACCCGGTTTGAGACTTTTGGGGATTATAGCATAAATGGAATCATAAGAAAAATATCTATATTTGAGCCCGCGCGAACCCAAAATAACCAACTCGTCAAAGGATAGGGCTAGATATTTCTTGATTGAGCGCGGAAATTGGCCTATATTTTGACGAGGAAAAGGATGTAATGCGGAGCGCCGCTCTGCCCTCACAACGGGTAAGGTTGCCCTGGCAGAAAGGATCACTTCGGGCGGAAGAGCTATGAGATTTTCCTGATGGGAGGTATTCCGATGAGAACGAAAACGGGTAAAATTCTTGGGAGGATGTTTTCTCTTCTGGCCATCATATCATTCCTGGTCGTGGGTTGTGCAAAAACCCAGCAGAAAGTATCTACCCCAACGGCAAAAGAACCGGAAGCAGCTCAGGCTGTTTCTCCCGCCCCCAAAACCCCGCCCCCTCTACCCCAAGACCAAGCCGTGCCCCCTCCACCAAGCAAGGAGTTGCCGGCACAAGGACCCACGACTCTCCCGCAGAAGGATCAGCAAGCCGCGGAGACCAGCCAAGATCCGATCGCCAGTGGTTCGGTCCTTTTAAACCCGTCTAATCTGCAGGATGCCAAGACGATCCAGAGTCGTCTGGCCGAGCTGGGGTTCTATAAAGGGGCAATCGATGGGCTTTGGGGGAAGGGATCGCAAACTTCCCTCAAGGCGTTTAAAGAAAAACATTCCTTGAAGAATCCCAATACCTGGGACAAAGAAACTCAAATAGCCTTATTTGCGAAAACTAGTCAGGCCGGGCAGCCAGCCGCGGAGACCAGCCAAGATCCGATCGCCAGTGGTTCAGTCCTTTTGAATCCGTCTATCCTGCAGGATGCCAAGACGATCCAGAGTCGTCTGGCCGAGCTGGGGTTCTATAAAGGGGCAATCGATGGGCTTTGGGGGAAAGGGTCGCAAACCTCCC
>Ga0315273_10011242_pt1 | contig 11446 bp, 11 predicted proteins | sample YL17G02_0_MG_FD_205753 | JGI IMG/M metagenome (GOLD analysis project Ga0315273, IMG submission 205753) | Sediment microbial communities from Yellowstone Lake, YNP, Wyoming, USA - YL17G02_0 | ecosystem: Environmental > Aquatic > Freshwater > Lake > Sediment | place: USA: Wyoming | collected... | reverse complement strand
TCGCCAGGGTGAGGTTTCCGGTGGTCTTGTGGGCGTCGTTGATCCGGCGAACGGTGCCCTGTTTGTTGATTGGCATGTCCCAGGCACCGTTCTCGCCGAAGACTTCGTCGCTCGGCTTGACGCGGCGCAGCGCGAGCAGCGCTCCCCCGGTGAAGATCTTGGCCGTGGACCCGGGTTCGAACGGGTCCGTGAAGAAGGAGGCCTTGTTGCTGACCACCTTCCCGTCCACGGTGTTCCGGGAGGCCAGCGCCAGAATCTCCCCGGTCCTCGGCTCGAGAATCACGATGTCCGCCCCGCTGGCCTGGAACTCGGGGATCGCAGCATCCAGCGCACGCTCGGCGATCTCCTGCAGCTCGCTGTCCAGCGTGAGGTAGACATCGCGCCCCGGAATGGGAAACCTCGACTGGCGGGACGGCGACTGATAGGTGCGCCCCCGCATGTCCTTGAGGACGACCGCTTCGCCCGGTGTTCCCGTCAGCGTGGAATCGAGCGCCAGTTCCACACCGCTTGCGCCGCGCCCGCTATCGGGCGTCAGGGCACCGATCACCGCCCGAGCGAGCGGCCCCGCGAGATAGCTCCGGACATAGTGCGGCTCCAGATACACGCCCCGGAGCGGCCGCAGTTGCTGCACCTCGAGGGCATTGTAGCGGCCCGGGACGTTCACCCACTTCTGGGTGGCCAGATCGTGCTGGAGAGCGGCGAAGGGGAGGTGCAGCGCGCGGGAGATTGTCCGGGTGTCCTGAGTGCGGTCCACCAGTTCGTTGGGCGCGATGCCGATGACGTATGACTCCTGGGTGACCACGAGAGCATTGCCGTTGCGGTCGTAGATCCCCCCCCGCCGTGCCGGCTCAATCTTCCGCTCCAGCCGCGAGCGCGCAGCTTCTGCCTTCCACCGCGCCCCCTGCACCAGTTGGAGCTGCGCGGCGCGGACGATCACCGCCGCCGCGCCAAGCACCAGCATCGCCTGAATGAGCCCGATCCGGGCCGCTGGCTTGGCCATGGATCAGCGGCGGTTAGAGGGGCGGCTCACGAGGCGCATCTCCGCCGAGTTCGGGAGGTGCAGTCCCAGCTCGCGCTCAGCGCGATCGATGAGCTCCTTCCGACCCGTGGCGATGCGGAGCTGCCGATCGAGGGCCGAGCGCTCGGCCTCGAGGGCGGTCCGATCCTGACTCAGCTTGCCAACGCGGCGGGCGAGAAAGGCCGCGGACGCTTGCCGCGCCTGAATCGCCACGGCCACGCCAAGGAACACCAGCAACCAGAGCATGATCCAGTGGCGTCCTTTAAACCTGGGCCGTACGGAAGATGCGGAGGGTGGCACTACGGGCCCTCGGATTCGTGGCGATCTCGGTGTCGCTCGGTCGGATCGGCTTCTTGGGCTCCAGTCGCCCGAGAGGCCGTCCGCGGCAGGTGCAGATCGGGGCTTCCGCAGGGCAGACGCACGAGCGGCACCACTCCTGGAAGGCATGCTTGACGACCCGATCCTCGCCTGAATGATAACTGATCACGGCCAGGCGCCCACCACCCTCCAGCGCATCACGCAGCAGCGGCAGCGCCGCTTCGAGGCCGGCGAGCTCGTCGTTGCAGGCGATCCGGACCGCCTGAAACAGCCGCGCGAAGTCCCCCGGCCCGCTGCGGGGACCGAGAACGGCGCGAATTGCGTTCACGAGGTCGTCACTGGTCGCGAAGGGGATGTTGCTCCGGCGGCGGACCACCTCCCGCGCCAGCCGACCGGCGTGCCGCTCATCGCCGTACTCCTGGAAGATCCGGCGCAACTCGACCTCCGGAAGCCGATTGAGCAGATCCGCGGCGGTCGAGCCCGTCTGGCTCATCCGCATGTCGAGCGGTGAGCCGGGGCGGAAAGTAAAGCCCCGGTCCTGCTGGTCGAGTTGCCGCGAGGACACGCCGAGATCGAGCAGGATGAAGTCGGGACGGACTCGCCGGATCGCCTCCAGCGCGCTGGTCGACCCGTATGCCGCCTGGAGATACCGCACCCGGCCCGCACCGAGCCGTGTCCGGGCCGCCTCGAGTGCGGCCGGGTCCCGGTCGATGCCCAGCACCTCGGCACCCGTCGCGAGAAACCGGGCCGCGTGTCCGCCGCCACCGAGGGTCCCGTCGACAACCCTCCGGCTGCCCTGTGCCGCAGCGGCGATCTCCTCCCCCAGCACCGGCACGTGATATTCCGGGTCAGGCTGGCTCATCCGCACGCTCCAGAAAGCAGCACACCCCGTCCGATGCTGGGGACGGGGTGCCGGAAGACCAGGAAACGGGGCTGACGGGGCTCGAACCCGCGACCTCCGCAGTGACAGTGCGGCACTCTAACCAAGCTGAGCTACAGCCCCTGAAAGAGCGGGCCGCAATATAGGCAAGGGGTGCCCCACTCGGTAGGGGCACCTGCGGGTGTTCACTTGCAGTATACGCGGATCATCGACGCCGTCCGCGGCTTGAGCCCGCTGATGTAGCCAGACATCTGGTCGCGCGCCTGCTTCTGCGCGGCATACGACTCTGCCGCGGTGAAGGCCGCAGCTGCCTCAGTGGTCATCGTCTCGACGCTCTTCGCGAGGTCGCACGACTTTTGGGCTTCGGCCTTCTTGTCGGCGGCCGCGATCAGGTTGACCAGCGCCAGCCCCAGGAAGTGGTTCGCGATCGGCGCGACCCGCCCCGATGGGTTGGCGTACTTGAGAACGGTGCGGGTCGTGTCGGCGATCAGCTGCCAGTTCTGCGGCGGCTGCAGCATCGGCGCCGCGCCCTGTAGCATGAAGGCGGCCGCCCCATCCCGTGCCTGGGCATCCCCATACTTCACCACAAACGCGATGAACGGATCGGACCCCTTGTAGTCCTTGGCGTCCTGCCGGGTCTTGGCCTCCTGCAACGCGAAGCCGACCGCGGAGGCCGAGTCCACCTTCACTAGCAGATTGAGCGCGGCAACCAAGCTGTCACCGAGCCCGACCTGGGAGTAGGCGCCCACCGCCTGCTTGAGCAGCGTCAAGTTCTGCGGGAACTTGCGCAGCGCCGCCGCCGACCACTTGACCAGCCGAGCGGTATCAGGCTTCTGGCTCGCGAAGACCAGGTATTTCACGTAGAAACTGCTGTCCGCCCGCGAGGAATCGAGGGCGACGATCTGCTCGAGGTCGTCCAAGGCTCCGCTGTAGTTCTCGCGGAACGCCCGGGCGTTTGCCCGCAGCTCGAACAGATCGGTGTTGCTGGGGTCGAGCTTCAGGCCATCCTCGGCGACCTGTTCGGCCGCCTCCGGGTGACCGTAAGCGAGGAACTTCTTGAACGCCAGTTCCCGGAGCGGCTGGTTGGTCGGGGCGATGAGCAGCATCTGCTTGAGCGCTTCGATCGTCTGCACCGTGTCCCCGGCGATCTCGTAGCCGGCCGCGAGCTGAGTCCAGGAGGCCAGGCTCAACGGGTCCCCCTTCACGGCCGCCTGGAAGTATCCCATGGCCTGGGCCGAATCCGACTTCTTGCCTCTGGCGAGCGCCAACTGACCGAGACAGTAATTCGCCAGACCGTGGGTGGGCACCACCTCGAGGGCTTTCTTCGCCGCCGCGGTCGCCTTCTCCGGCGCGGTCTTGGATTGGTCCACGCAGGCCCGCACGTCGGGCCAGACCTTCAGCACCAGGGAGAATCCGTCGGCCACCTTCGACCCGAGCTCCGCGTGATTCTGCGAATTCACGACTGGCGTGCTGACCACCATGCCGGCATCGTCATTGAGCCCGGAGAGCCGCGCCGTGATCAGATGCTTCCCGGTGGCGTCGTGAGTCACCGTGGAGTTGATCAGTACCCGGGCATTCAGCGACTGCGCGAAGGCGCGCAGCGGCAACGGACTCAGGATGGCGTCCCCGGGATAGCCGAACTGCTGGAGCGCCTGATTCATCTCCTCCCGTGTCAGCACCCGGAACTGCCCGCCGGCGAGCTTGTCGATCCGCTCCCTCATCGCCGTGCCAATCGCAACGGAGTGCGAGGAATCTTCGATGGCGAAGGAATGCGGGTTGCCGACCAGCAGCCGGGGCGCGGAGGCGGTTCCCGTCTCACCCCTGGTCCGACGGGTGGGGATCTGGGCCGAGAGGACCCCGGCGGCGCCAGTCGTCAGCAGCCCCAGAGTGAGCACACGAGCCACGCGCATCAATGGTCTCCACGAATGAGGGTCGCCGGACATCCACTGCAACGGACGTACCGGGCCAACGGCAGCGATGGGCGAAGAGGGATTCGAACCCCCGACATCCTGCGTGTAAGGCAGGCGCTCTGAACCAGCTGAGCTATTCGCCCGGAACACGATTGTCCCCGCGTATGAGCGTCTCGGCGCCGCCGGTCGGCCCCCGCCGTCAGGATGTCCTGGAACCCTTCGTCAGAGCGCGATCCCGAGCGGAAACAGCACGCAGTAACCCAGGACCAGCAGCGCTGCGGCGCCGGTCGTTCCGCCGGCGTGCAGCCAGGCGTACCCCGCGATGAGGGAGACGACCGCTAAACCAAGGAGCAGGACATTGCGCGGGCCAAACCGGAGCCGGGTGCCCGAGGCTGTGGAGTCGGAACTTGGCATGGGAATTGAGCTTACTGTGGGATGGCGCCCCGGTCAACAGGCCGGCCTCCCGGGGCCTGGATCGTCATCCTCCGAGGACGGCGTCTCTTCCGGCACCACCCATCCATGGTCGAGCGCCTCTCGCCGGGGAACATCTCGGCGCCGCCGGTACCACAACAGGCCGGCCAGGCTGAACGCCACCAGGGCCCACATGCCGCCGGCGGCCAGCCAGGTCAGCAGGCTGTAGCGACGCTTCGTCGACCGCTGCCATTCTTCCTCGAATCGGTCCACCGAGAGCCCGGTCGCCGCGACGAACGCGGAATCGAAGGACTCGCCCACCGCGAGCCGCGCCAGGAGCGGCGCGAGACCGCCGGGCGGTGGCCGTTCCGCGATCGCCGAGACAGCGGAGGCGGCGAGCGCATATGCCAGATCAGCGGCGGTGGCCGACCCCCGCAGCATGGCGTCGAGTTGCGCGAAGGTGGGCACCCTCCCCACGGCGACCGCGAGATTGAGCTCGAGCCCCTCCATCCGTCCCAGCTCCCCGGCCGCCCAGGACGCGTACCCCTCGTCGAACCAGAGCGGGAGCCGTCCCCGAACCGATGACCGCAGAATCAGGTGGCCCAATTCGTGGTGGAGGGTCTGTTCGATGTTGGGCAGATCCGCCCGAAGGAGGATGGTGCGCGCCGAGGGGAAGGCCACCCCCGCGCCCCAACCCGGGGCCCGTCCGCGAGACAGGCGCGCCAGCGAGGCCGAATCCCCGACCAGCACCAAGGTGAACGGCGGTGGGGCGACGCGTCCGAGCCCCGGCCAGACGAGGGGACGTTCCGCGCGCTCGGCGAGGGCCACGGCCATGGGCTGGCGTGCCGGCGGGGCCACGACGGTGATCTGCCCAACCTGGATGGCCCGTGGCGGCCCCTGCCACAGCGCGAGGGCGAGAATCAGCTGGAGGCTGTGCGAGGGGGCTCGCCTCCGCTCGCCGTGAGGTCCAGCATCTCCTTGCAGCGCTTGCCCCACGGATTGAACTTGTTGACCCTGAAGCCCTCCGTCCACGAAGTCTTCGCCGCGGCTTGGTCCCCCATGAACCAATTGGCGCGTCCCAGCTCGTAGAACGCCTCGATCAGGTTGGGACCGAGCTGTAGAGTCTTCTGGAAGAAGGTCACGGCATCCTCGAACATTTCCCGCTCGAGATAGACTAGGCCCAGGTAGTAATGGGCGTACAGAGTCGCCTTGCGATCGTTGTCGAGCCGGATGGCCTTGGACAGATGCTCTATGGCTTCGCCGAAGATCCGCTTCTTGAGGCAGATATACCCGACGTTGATCCGCGCGAGGGAGTTCGCGGGCTCCTTCATGAGCACCCGGCTGAAGGTGGCCAGTGCGTCGTCGTAGTCCTCATGAAGCATCTGGGCCCAGCCCAGGAGCGACTGCGCCTGAGTCTCCGAGGGCGCGAGGGCGAGCGCCTTGGTGAGCGCCTGAATGGCGCCGGCGTAGTCCCCCAGCGAAATCAGGCTCCACCCCTTCTCGACGAAGGTGGATGCCCCCAGGTGGTCCTGCTGCACCACCGGCCGGGCGCCAGTGAACTGCGGAGCCTGAGCGGCCTCGGCCGTGGCCGCCAGCTGCTTGTACCGATCGACCAGTGCGCGGATCTCCTCCTTCACCTGTCCCAGCTCTGCCAGGGCGGCATCCACCTGCTTGAAGAAGGCGATGATCTCCCGCTTCACCGCTTCCCGTTCGGCGGAGGACGATGCCCGGTCGAGCCGAGCCGCGATCTTGGTGTACTGCTCGCGGTACCCCCCGACGAGGGCGTCCGTCCCCGGCTTCTCGCTCACGTCAGCGCCTCCGAAAGAGCCAGCCATTCCTCCCCCGTCAGGAGTCGGGCGGCATTGAGAACCAGAATGCTCCGGCCGGGTCGGGCGATCGTCCCACTCGCCGCCCCCGCCAATCCCGCCGGCTGCTGCCCTTCCGGCGGCCGGATCGTGCGGGTGTCGACCCGAAGCACTTCCTTTACCTGATCCACGACCACGGCGAGCGGGGCCGGCTCCAGCGCGAGCACCATGGTGCGGGTCTCCTCGTGGAAGACTGGCCGCTGCCCGGCTCGCGGGCGGAGATCCACCACCGGCACCCGGGCGCCGTGGTAGACCATCCTTCCGGCGAGGAAACCGGGACCCTCGGCCCATGCCTCCGGCGGATCGTATCGGAGGATCCGCTCCACCTGGATGATGCCGATCGCCAGGTCCTGCTCTCCGAGGCGGAAGACCACGAATTGTAGTTCGTCGCCCGATGCCACGACCCGGCGGCTCATCGACGGGGAACCTCCCGGAGCAGGACGCCGACCTGCTCCGCGATGGCCCCGAGCGGCAGCACCAGATCGGCGCCTCCGGCTTCCAACGCGGCTGCCGGCATGCCGTAAATCGTGGCGGTGCCGCGATCCTGCGCGATCCCCACCCCGCCGGCATCATGGATTGCCCGAAGCCCGATCGCGCCGTCCCGTCCGAGGCCGGTGAGCACTACGCCCACCGCGGCCGGGCCATACATGGCCGCGACCGAGTGGAACATCGGATCGGCGGCGGGTCGTACACCCCAGACGGATGCCTCCTGATCCAGCGCCACCCGGAGCCCGTCGGCACCCGACTCCACGCGCATATGATAATCCCCCGGCGCCACGTAGGCGGTGTCCGCCTGCACCGCCATGCCATCCTCCGCCTCCACGACCCGTACCGCACTCAAGCCATTCAGGCGCTCCGCCAGGCTCCGGGTGAAGCCGGGGGGCATATGCTGAACGATCAGCACGGCCGTCTCCAGGCCCACCGGCAGGCCGGGCACCAGCTCGGCCAGGGCGCGGGGACCGCCGGTCGAGGCCGCGATGGCGATACAGCGCCGCGCCTCGCCTTCCGGCCGCGCGAACGCCGCGTGCGAGCCGCTGGCGCGCGGCCGGGCCAGCATGGGCACCCGGCGGACGTCCGCGGCAATGGCAGCCCGGAGCGCCTCCAGCAGCTTCGGGGCCATCCGGAGGGCGGAGATGCGGCCCTGTCCGTCATCCTTCGGGACCAGCTCCACCGCCCCAAGCTCGAGCGCGCGGATCGCGGCCGGCGACCCCGTGCCAGCGTACGCGCTGACTACCACCACCGGCCGGGGCGACTCCGACATGATGTAGCCGATCGCGTCGAGCCCGCCGAGCTCCGGCATCTGCAGATCCATCGTCACCACGTCCGGCTGGAGCGCGTGCACCTGTTCCAGGGCCTGCCGCCCGTTCGCAGCCGTCCCGACGACCCGGAATTCTCCCGAGCCCGCCACCAGTTCCGTCACCAGGCGGCGGAAGAACGCGCTGTCGTCGACGACGAGTACGCCAGGCAGATCAGAGGAGTTGTTCACGCTGCCCAACCGCGCGCACGGTGACCCGTCCCTCCGCCACCCGGAACCACACCGAGCGGCCCTGAGTCCCGCCGACGGCCTCGGCCACGACGGGAATCGCCATCTGGTTCAGCACCTCCCGGACCGCAATCACGTTCCGGTCGCCCATCTGTATCGAACCCGCCGGCACCAGGTTCGCGAACATGGCTGCCCCACCGACCAGCCGGGCGATGAGCCGGCGGCGGTCCGCGCCGAGGGCGGCCATCTCTTCCACCAGCGCAGGGATCGCAGTCTGGGGAAAGCGGCCTGGATTGTCGCCGGAACGGCTCAACGAGCGCGAGGGCAGCAGAATGTGCGCGAGGCCTCCCACGGCGGAGTCCGCATCGTGCAGCAGGATGGCGACACAGCTCCCCAGCCCGACGGTCGCCAGCACGGCGTCGCCACGAGCGGACCGAAGGTCGGCGACCCGGACCAGGATCTCGTCCGGCATCAGGCGGCCTTCCGGTAGATCCGCTCTCGCGGCTCAACCATCTCGAATCGGGATCGGGCGTGGCCCAGGATCGTTTCGACCTTGCCGAGCACGAGAATGCCACCGGGTCCGAGGGCATCGGCGAACAGGTGCATCAGGCGCTCCTGCGTCGGCCGGTCGAAGTAGATGAGGACGTTGCGGCAACAGATGAGGTCGTACCCCGTGGCCGGCGGCGCCTCTCCGGTCAGATCGAGCCGTCGGACCGTCACCAGCGAGCGGTACTCCGGGAGGACCTCCAGTTGGCCATCGCCCGCCAGACGGCAGTAGCGGGCCGGCATCGCCGGGTCAGACTCGCTGAAGGCACGAGGGTCGTAACGACCGGCCGCGGCGCGCTCCAATGACTCGCGATCGATATCGGTGGCGTCGATCCGAACCCGGGGAAGCCATGCCGAGCGGTCCATCCGCTCGAGCACGATGGCGGCAAGCATCGCCAGCGTGTAGGCCTCCTCGCCGGAAGCGCACCCGGCGCTCCAAGCCCTGAGGGCGCCCTCCCGGGCGTTCAGCAGGCCCGGGAGGAGGTGCTCCCCCACCCATGCCCAGGTTTCGGGGTTGCGAAAGAACTTGGTGACGTTGATCGTCAGGGCATCGAGCAGCCGGTCCAGCTCCTCCGGCCGCTGGTCGAGGACTTCGAGGTATTCGGTGTACGAGTGCGCCCCGCAGGCCCGCATCCGGGCGGCGATCCGGCGCCGCAGGCAGCGATCCTTGTACGCCCCCATGTCCAGCCCGCTTCGCCCCGCGATGCGCTCGGCGAGTGCAACCAGACCGGGATCGTCGGCCCCGGTCATGCAGTCGCATCCAGGGTGTCGAGATTGGCCCGGGCCAACTGATGGCCGGGATTGAGTTCGGTTACCCGCTTCCAGCACACCCGGGCCCGTTCCCGGTCCCGGCGTTTGAAGGCGATGTTCCCCATCTTGAAGTACAGGTCGTCACCAAGCTCAGGACTCAGCTTGGCGGCGCGTTCGTAGGCCTCGAAGGCGTCGTCGTAGCGTCCCGCCCGATAGAGCAGGTCTCCGAGATTCTTGGAGACCTGCGCGAGAGTGGGATTCTCGGCCAGTGCAGTGCGGAGCATCATCTCGGCGGTGGCCAGATCGCCGCTGAGTTCCTGCAAGACCGCTAGGTTGTTGCGCAACGGCGCGCTGCTCGGGTGGGCTGCTACCCCGCCTTCGGCAACCTCCATCGAGGCGACCAGATCGCCCTGGCAGGCGCTGGCCAGTGCCATGGCCCAGTACCACGTCGGAGGATGTGCCCGCTCCCCGAGCAGTTCTCCCGCCCGCTGCAGCCGGCTCAGCGCCACCTCCGGGTCATTCCGCTTCAGGGCCGTCACCCCCCACCCGATCATGATGCGCGCTTCCTCTCGGGCCTTCGAGGCCGCCTCGGCGTAGGCCGCCTCTGCCTCAGCCAGACGGCCCAGCTGCTCATAGGCGAATGCGAGATTGTGCAGCGCCGCTGGCTTCCGGTTCCCCAGGTCCACCGCCTGCTGCAGGACGTCCACCGCCTCCAGCCAGCGGGCCTGCTTCAGGGCGATCAGACCGAGGAAGTAGTGCGCGCCCGCCTCGGCGGGGCGGAGGTCGGCGACCCGCCGGAACTCGCGCTGCGCCTCGTCGAGCATTCCCGTCCTATAGAATGCGATACCCAGATTCTGGTGCTCCTGCACCCGGGAATCGTTGGCGCGGGGGCTGGCCGCCTTGGCGGAGGTGCCGACACGCCTCACATACCCGGCGGTGATCAGCCCGAACAGTGCGGTGGCCGCGTCGAACTCGATCAGGGAGCATTCATCCATGACCGCACGGACGTCGCGGGTCCCGTCGAGAAGCGGCAGGATGCGCCGCTGGGCCGGGGAGAGATCAACGTCCTCTCCCGGGGTGTGCGACGGATCGACTGCGAAGATCAGGTCGAAACTGGGGATCTTCTTCTCGATCTGGCTCCATTCATCGACGCGTCGCGCTCCCTCGAGGAGCAGGCTTTCCGGGTTGATCGAGACGGTGAAGACCTGCTGCTCCGGCTTCACCCCCGCCTCGAAGTTGAAGGTCCCCTGGCTCCAGGTGAACAGGTGATAGACCGCTTCCTCGATCTGCAGGAACAGCAGCTGCTCCAGCTGCTCGCTGCTGACAAAGCCCAGCTCGATCAAGATGTCGCCGAGCCGGCGCTCGCGGTGGACCTCTTGCACCCGGATGGCCTGGTCGAGCTGGTCGTTGGTCACCAGCTGGTTCTTGCGGAGGAGGTCACCGATGCGGTCACGACGGTTGACGATCGAGGCGTAGCAGATCCGTCCGTCCTCGAAGTAGATGTAGCCGAAGTTCTGCCGGTCCGCGATCGCCAGGCAGCCGGTCTTCTTACCGAGGGCCAGGAGCTGCAGCACGTCGGGGAGGCTGGCCTCTTTGAGGCTGCCCTTGATCGCCATCAGCGCAGCTCCTCGAGAAGACGATCGCTGATGTCGGGCCAGTCCCAGACCATCTTCTCGCGGCTGCGCAAGTTGCCGGTCGGCGAGAGGAGGCCGCTGGTGCGCATGCCGCTGGTGCGCCGTGCGGGACCAGCGGGGCTGCCCTCGAGTACCTGCCGGGCCAGCCCGGCGCTGGGTCGGACCTCTTCGGCCTCCGCGGCTGCCACCACCCGCTGCACCAGCCCCTGGAGACCCCGCACCGTCTCCACCGGTCGCGACGCGAGGTAGGCGGCAAGTTCCGGCTCTGCCTCGCCCACCTTGTCGCGCAGCATTCGAGCGACGATGGCCTCCCGGATGTCACGATCCGGCGGTGGCAGCTCTACCACCAGGCCGGCCTCCAGCCGGGTGCGCAGGCGCGGCTCGATCCCTTCCAGCTCCTGCGGTGGCACCGCGCTGGTGAAGATCATCTGGCGGCTATTTTCCGCGAGCAGGTTATAGAGCCAGAACAGCTCTTCCTGCGTCCGGTCCTTCCCGGCGAGCACATGGACGTCGTCCAGCAGCAACGCGGTGATCCGGCGGTAGCGCGCGCGCCACCAGGCGATGCGGTCACGGTCGATCGCCCGGATGAGGTCATCCACGAAGTCCTGCGCCCGCAGGCACGCCACCAGGC
>Ga0315273_10011239_pt1 | contig 11449 bp, 12 predicted proteins | sample YL17G02_0_MG_FD_205753 | JGI IMG/M metagenome (GOLD analysis project Ga0315273, IMG submission 205753) | Sediment microbial communities from Yellowstone Lake, YNP, Wyoming, USA - YL17G02_0 | ecosystem: Environmental > Aquatic > Freshwater > Lake > Sediment | place: USA: Wyoming | collected... | reverse complement strand
CTGAAGTTTGCCCAGGCGATGGAGAGGACGGGCATCTTCGACCAGGTCCACCTGGCACGGACCGGCTGGGAGCCGTTTCACGCGGGCACGGCTGTGACCTTCCAGGTGGAGTGTACCTCGGGCGGGAAAGCGGGGGTATCGCGGTGAAAATGAACGGGCCATGGCGGAGAGAATGGCAGTGGGATGCGGCCGGAATAGCGCTCGTGGCCGTGCTGTCCCTGACGGCGTACTTCGCAGGTTTCCGACCGCTTCTGGCCGGGCACGAGGAATGGACCGCACGCCGGGCCGCGTTGGCCGCTCAACGCGAGCAGGCGGCCAAACTCCAGAAGGCGTTGACGGCGGCCCAGGGCCGTCTCGAAGAAACGCGGGCGGCCCTCGCGAAACTGCCGCTGCGCCTCCAGCCAGCATCGAATGTCATCGCCCAGTTGGCCGCCGTCTCCGCGCTGGCGAACGAAGCGGGCCTGAGGATCGACGACATCCACCCGGAGCGCGGCGTTCCCGGCACGCACTACGAGACGGTCTCTATCCAGATCGTCGGCAGCGGCACCTACACGAAGTGCACGCGGTTCGTCAGTCGCCTGTGCAAAGTGCTCCCCGACACCAACGTCTCGTCGCTTGAGATGGGCACCACTCCGGCCGACCTGATGGGCGCCGGTACGTTCCGGTTCGGCTTGTGCTGGTACACCGCTCCGGCGCCCAGGTAGTGCAGGCACGCGGGAACAAAAGTCAGAATTGAGGCAAAATGAAGCTCACCAAGACGCGCATAGGTTCCCTGGCGGCGCTGGGGATCGTTTTGGCGGCATTTACCGTGGACCGGGTGTTCCTGTCCTCGGAGACCACGGCGCCGCGGCAGGCCCACGCCGCATCGGAGCCGTCCCGCCCGGCACCCAAGGCGGCGCCAGCGCCCGCCGTTTCGCCGCCGGCAGAGCCGGCCGCTTGTCCCGGCCGACCCTCGGCGGCCTCTCGCCTGAAAGCCCTGGCGGAGCTGGAGAGCCTTGACGGCACGGATTTCCGGGACGCGTTCGTGCCTGCGCCGGCCTGGCTGGCCCAGCTGAAGACGCCGGAACCCGTCATCGAAGCCGTCCAGGAGACCAATGAGGCCCAGGAGTTCGCCCAGCGTCATACGTTGACGGCGGTCATCGTCATCGCCGGCGGAGGCGGCGCCGTCGTCAACGGCAAGACGGTCCACGTCGGCGAGGAACTCGACGGGTTCCGACTCGTGCGCCTCTCGCCCAACAGCGCCCTCTTCCAGGGGGCCAAGGACCAGGTGGAGGTCTCACTGCCCCCCCCTACCGGACGGCGATGAAATCGTGTGGGCGGGGCCGCGTTTCCCGTCAAGTCATCTCGCAGAATGGTCGATATGGCATGTGCCTTTAAGATGCTGGAAAAGACACCCAGGAGGTGTCGCATTGACAAGGGGTCTAAGTATGTCCGGACCGCGCAACCGTCGTAAGGCCGGTTTCAGTCTCCTCGAACTGGTCATCGTGGTCGTGATTATCGGGATCATCGCCGCCATGGCCATTCCGCGCATGAGCCGGGGCAGCGCGGGGGCCGCCGATTCGGCCCTGAGCGGCGACCTGGCGATCCTGAGGAACGCCATCGACCTGTTTGCCGCCGAACACAACGGCGCCTACCCCACGCTCGCCAACATCAAGTCTCAACTCACGCAGTACACCGACGGTCTCAACACGTCGGCGCCCGTAGCGGCCAAAGACAAGGACCACATCAACGGTCCCTACGTGAGGGCCATCCCGACGCTGCCCGTGGGCGCCAACAGGGGGAAGGCCGGCTTCACGGCCACCGCGGGCGGCACGGACGCCACCGCGGGCTGGTACTACAACGAGACCAGCGGCGAGGTCAAGGCCAACTGCACCGACGCCGAGGTCGACGTGGCGGGTAAGGCCTACAACAGTTACTAACAGCCTCCGGCACGTCCTTGGTAGATGATGGGAGGGACACCCAAGAGGTGTCATATTCATAAGGAGATCAAGCTATGTTGAGACCGTGCAACTGTCGTAAGGCCGGTTTCAGTCTCCTCGAACTGGTCATCGTGGTCGTGATTATCGGGATCATCGCCGCCATGGCCATTCCGCGCATGAGCCGGGGCAGCGCCGGGACCGCCGATTCGGCCCTGAGCGGAGACCTGGCGGTCTTGAGGAACGCCATCGACCTGTTTGCCGCCGAACACAACGGCGCCTATCCCACGCTCGCCAACATCAGCTCCCAACTCACGCAGTACACCGACGGGTTCAACACGTCGGCGCCCGTCATGACCAAAGACAAGGACCACATCAACGGTCCCTACGTGAGGGCCATCCCGACACTGCCCGTGGGCGCCAACAGGGGGAAAGCCGGCTTCACGGCCACGGCGGGCGGCACGGATGCCACGGCGGGCTGGTACTACAGCGAGATCACCGGCGAGGTCAAGGCCAACTGCACCGACGCCGAGGTCGACGCGGCGGGTAAGGTCTACAACACTTACTAACAGCCCCGGCCTGCCGCCGCAGGTCGCAGACGCGCCGTGGCGGGCTGATCGCAACACCGGGTCGGCAGGAAGTAAGCGGAGAGCCGCTCGCCGCTGCCCGGCCGAGCGGCTTCCCGCTTTCCTCAAGAGGCCCGTCCAGGGCGACAGGGGCTCTCGATGAATCCCCGCGGTGACCATCGCGCGTTCTCTCTCCTCGAAGTGGTGGTCGTACTGGCCATCCTGGCGCTGCTGGCGAGCATGGCCGCCGCGCGCTTTGCGGCCGCCTCGACTCACTACCGTTTGGACGCGGCGGCCCGGCGCGTCGCCGCCGACCTCGCCCTTGCCCGGAGTTGGGCCCGGACGACGAGCCGGAGCCAGCCCGTCGCCTTTGATCCAGCCGCCGGGCGCTATCAACTGCCGAACGTGCGTCCGCTGGACACCGCGTCGGGCAGCTACCTTGTGGATCTCAAGAAGGCGTACAGCGTAACGTCGGTCTCGGTCGACTTCGCCGGCCAGACGACCGTCCGGTTCGATGCCTACGGGTATCCGGACCGGGGAGGAACGGTCACGCTCCGGGCCGATGTGCTGGAGAAGAAAGTGGTGCTCGACGCCACTTCCGGAAAGGCCACCGTTCAATGAACCTGCGGCCGATCCTTCGCGCCGTCCCCGTCAGGTCCCAACCGCTCCGCGCCTTCACCTTGCTCGAGTTGGTGCTGGCGATCGTCATTCTCTCGCTCATCGTGGCCGCCTGCGGATCGGTGGGACTCCTGGCCGTGCGCACCCTCAACGCCTGCAGCGCTCCCGACCCGTTAGCCGAGGGCCGGGCGGCGGCCGACGAGATCGCCGCCGACCTCCGCATGGCTCTCGCTATCACGGAACAAACGCCGACGGCCATCACCTTCACGGTGCCTGACCGCAACGGCGATGGGAACCCCGAGACGATCCGCTATGCCTGGTCGGGGGCCGGGATGCCCCTGACGCGCCAGATCAACGGCGCACCCTTGCCGGCGGCCCCCATTGCCCAGAACGTGCAGGTTTTCGACCTCCAGTACCTGGCGCGGACGGCGGGCCCGCCGCCGCCTGCCGAAGGCAGCGAAGCCGTCCTCGTCTGTTACGACAACGTCCTTGGCACCAAGGAGATCGGAATCAAGAACACCACTTGGGTTTGCCAATACTTCAAGCCTGTCCTCCCCCCCAATGCGGTCTCATGGAAAGTCACTCGCGTCAGGGTCCAGCTCCGACGGGCCACGGGCTCGGGCTCGCCGTACTCAGTGGAGTTCACCAGCGTCGACGCCAATCAGAAGCCGATGGGCCTGCCGCTGGAGACCGTCGTGCTGGACACCGCCAACATCCCCACGGCGGCCACGTGGATCGACGTCCCGTTCAAGAACCTGAGCGGGCTGGACCCCAACCGCGGCTACGGAATCGTCCTGAAGCAGACGGACCAGTTCGCCGTCACCTACTTCGTTCGCTACGACGACGCCGCCTTGCCTCTCGGCTCACGGCTCTTGTGCACCACCACAAACGCGGGCGTTTCCTGGGGGGCGGCCGAGGCTGGAAAGGCCATGCAGTTCTACGTCTACGGTACGGTGACCACCCAGAGGCAGTAGGGAGCGGGCCTTGACGAAGCCGATAGGGACAAGGCGGAAGAGGGGCGGCGGGCGCCGCCCAGGGCTCAGCCTGGTCGAGGCTGTTATCTCGCTCGTTATCGTGGCCGTGATGCTCGTGGCGGCCTTGGGCGTGGTCGGCGGGGCGGCACGGGCCAGGATCATCCAGCGCAACCAGTGCCGCTCCACCCTTCTGGCCCGGCACATGCTCGAGGAGATCATGCAGTGCCGTTACGAGGACCCCGACGGAACACCGCTCTTCGGCGCCGAACCCGGGGAGAACCGGGCGACCTTTGACGATGTGGACGACTTCAACAACTGGGAGGAGTCGCCCCCGCAGGCACGCAACGGTACGCCTCTGCCCGGCTACGCAGGCTGGAAGCGGTCGGTCAAGGTGGTCTGGGCCGACCCGAACAACCCGAACGCCGTGCTCCTCACGCCGACGGGCCTCAAGAAGATCACCGTGACGGCAACCAGTCTCGCCGGCAATCCGGTCACGCTCACCGGCCTGCGGGCGGCCAGCAGCCCCTACGAGAAGAAACTCAAGACGGCCGCGACTTTCGTCAGTTGGGCCGGTATGACGATCCAGGTCGGCCCGGACGCCAACGCGAAAACGTCATCGAGCGTCCACCTTATGAACCAGGTGCCGTAGGCTATGATCAGGCCAGCCCTCAGAGCGGACCCTCGCCCTCGCGCCCGCCGAGGCTCCGTCTACATCTTCGTTCTCGGCGCCGCCATCGTCCTCCTGATCATCGGCCTCTCGGTGATCACCGTGGCCCGCCTGAGCGCCCGGACGACGACCGCGGCCGGCGACGTTGCCGAGGCGGAGATCCTCGCCGAGGATGCCGTTGAACTGGCCCTCGCCGCTATCGCCACGAACAGTACCTGGAGAAGCGACTTCACGAGCGGCACCGAGACCTCCCAGAAACCTCTCGACAACGGCACCGTGAGTTTCAAGCTCGTCGATGAGGTCGACGGCGACCTGGCGAACAACCCGCGCGATCCGGTGCGCGTTTACGGTTACGGCCGTTTCCACGACGCCCTCCGCCTCTACAGTCTCCTCGTCAGCGCCAAGGCCACCGGCTACCCGGTCTTCAAGACCCCCGCCCACGCAGGAGACTCCGTGGACGGGCACGACACGATCTTTGCCGCCGGCGGGCCGTTCTCGTCCAACAACCAGTGGACCGCCAAGGCAGGCAGTATCGTCAACGGCGACATTCAGGGCACCTCGGTCCAGCTCGACGGACAGGTCAACGGCATGGCGACGGTCCTGGCCGTTCCTCTGTCGCTGCCCCCATCCAGCCTCTTCGACCGGTATAAGGCCCAGGCCACCGACATCGCGTTCTCAAGCATCCCTGGCGGGATCATCGGCAGGAGGGTCCTGAGTCCGGCGGCCAATCCGTACGGCGCGGCCAACGCGAAAGGGATCTACCACATCCTGGTGCCAAGCACGGGCACGCTCACGATCTGGCAATCGCGACTTGTAGCCACGCTCCTGGTTACGCTGAGCGATGGAGCAACGTTGGCGACGTCGGGTCCGTTTCTGATGGAGCCGCCGCGGCCGGACTACCCCGCCCTGCTGGTCAGGGCATCCACCACCCATGCCGCCGTTAACCTGGGCGGTTCCTCGAGCCCCCTCAGCGAAGCCTCGTGCGTCGTGAACTTCAACCCGCCCGGCACGCCCTATCCCTGGCCCGACGGAACGTCGGACACCAGCCTTCTGGGCACCTACCCCGCCGAGTTCCACGGCCTGCTCCACGTCATCGGCACCGGATTCACCACGAACATCGGCGGCAACTTCGCCGGCCGCGGCACGATCATCACCGAAGGCAAGATGCACCTGGGCACCGGCGCCCGGCTGACAGTCGACCCGGGTCTCTACGACAATCCCCCGCAGGGCTACGAGACCTCAATCCAGATGGTGCCCTCTTCCGGGACTTGGCGCCGCGAGGTCTTGCCCTAGAGCTTATCCGAGAAACCGCGACTCGGCTCCCCGCTCAGCGCATTGCCCCCCGCGCGCCCTCATCCAACCTTGACGACCGGCGGACAAACGTGTAGGGTGGTCTTAATATGGCGGTCTGGCGGTGCAGGCCGGGGCAACGCTCCGGCCTTCCTTAATCACGAAAGGTGAAAAGATGCCGGGGCGTTGCCCCGGCCTACATTCATGCCTGACATGGGCAATCCGCTGGCTCAGGCCGTCTCGCGAGACCTGTTGCCCTTCATCCAGAACCCCGCCCAGTACATCGACGGCGAGGTGGGCGCGGTGCGCAAAGACTGGGCCGCCGCCGCCGTCCGCTTCTGCCTCGCGTTCCCCGACACCTACGCCATCGGCATGAGCCACCTCGGCTCGGCCATCCTCTACCACATGCTCAGCGCGCGGGCCGACGTGCTCTGCGAGCGGACCTACGCGCCGTGGACCGACGTCCACGACCGCATGAGGGCGGTGGGCATCCCCCTGTTCTCCTGGGAATCGCGCCGCCCGGTCCGCGAGTTCGACATCCTCGGCTTCTCGCTCCAGTACGAGATGCTCTACACGAACGTGCTGGCGATGCTCGACCTGGCGGGCATCCCGATCTTCGCGAGCGACCGCACCGAGACCGACCCGATCGTCCTCGGCGGCGGGCCGGGCGTCAACAACCCCGAGCCGATGGCCCCGTTCATGGACCTCATGCTTATCGGCGAGGCCGAAGATGCCCTGCCCCTCCTGATCGACCGCTACCGCGCGCTTCGCGCCGCCGACACCAAACGGACCGATATCATCGTGGCGCTCGCGCGCGAGTTCGACTTCCTCTACCCCTGCGGCCTCATCGAGCCGGAGTGGAACGCCGATGGCACGCTCGCCGCCCTCACGCCGAAGATCGACGGCCTGCCGCCGGCAACCGTGGCGGCCCACGTGGCAGACTTCGAGAACGCGTTCGTCCCCACCGCGCCGATCGTGCCGAACACCGAGGTCGTCCACGACCGAATCACAATCGAGATCATGCGCGGCTGCCCGCGGCAGTGCCGCTTCTGCGAGTCCGGCCGCACGAAAGGCCACGTGCGGTTCCGCAGCCCCGAGAAGATCATGGAGCTCGCCCGCGAGACCTACCGGCACACGGGTTTCGAGGAGATCTCGCTCACGAGCCTGTCGCCCAGCGACCACCCGAGACTCAAGGCGATCCTGACCACGCTCGACGCCCAGTTCGCCCCGCGCGGCGTCAGCCTCAGCCTGCCGAGCCTGCACACCAACGATCAACTGGAGATCGTGCCGCGCCTCCTCGGCAGCGTCCGCAAGAGCGGCCTGACGATGGTGCCGGAGGCCGGCCTGCCGCGCCTGCGCCAAGTCATCGGCAAGGAGATCCTCGACGAGCACCTCTTTGCCGGCGCCCGCGAGGCGTGGTCGCGCGGCTGGAATCTCATCAAGCTCTACTTCATGGTCGGCCTGCCCACGGAGACCGAAGAGGACATCCGCGCGATCCCGCGCCTGGCCACGCGCGTGAGCGACCTGAGGCGCGAGTTCGGCAAGGGGCCGGGCAAGGTCAACCTGGCGGTGTCGAACTTCGTGCCGAAGCCGCACACGCCCTTCCAGTTCGCGCCGATGGCGAGCGAGGAGTACCTGGCCCGCACGCGGGACCTCCTGCACAAGCTCTTGCCCGAGCGGCGGATGGCCCTCCGCGTCCACCGCGTGGACCGCAGCATCCTCGAGGGCGTCCTCGCGCGCGGCGACCGCCGCCTCGGCCGGGCCATCTACGAAGCCTGGCGGGCCGGCGCCAGGTTCGACGCCTGGGATGAACTCTTTAACATGTCAGCCTGGCAAGCCGGCTTCAAGGCCGCCGGCATCGATCCCGCCTTCTACGTCCACCGCCCGCGCGGCCAGGCCGAGGTCCTCCCCTGGGACCGCGTGACCGTCGGCGACGCGAAAGCCGACCTCTGGGCCGAGTACCAGAAAGCGCTGTCAGAAACATAGGTTGTGGCCGACGTTTCGACGCGCGACCCGACGCCTGGGCGCACCACAGCCCAAACGGACTAACCCCCATTTACCCTATTTCCTACTTGCCCTTTTGCCCGATATGGGCATAATGGGGAGAGAGGAGGAGAACGGAGATGACGACCAGGACTGTGGATGCCCGGGGCCGGCTCACGCTCGGCCCGCGCTATGCGAACCGCCTGGTGATCGTGCAGGAGAGCGAGGACGGCGCCTTGGAGATCATCCCGGCCGAGGCCATCCCTGCTCGCGAGGCATGGCTCCACAAGAACGCCAAGGCCCGCCAGGCCGTCCGGGCGGGTATCGAGGAGGCCCGCGCGGGCCGTTTCGCCAAGGCGCCGAACGTCGGGGCCGACTCGGGCTCTCAATGAGGATGACCGCAGATGGCCACCGTCCGATGGACGCTCACGGCCCGCCGGCAATATGATGAGCTTCAGGCCTCCGCCCACAAAGCAGGCCAGACCCGCACCATGGCCGGCAAGTCGAAGTCGTCCCGACAGGAAGGGCTTTTCAAGCAGGTCCGCAAGACCCTGCTGCTCCTGGCGGACAACCCTCGGCATCCGGGACTTCAGACCCACCCGTACCATTCTCTCGAAAGCCCGTTCGGCCCGCAGACCAAGGTGTTTGAGGCCTACGCGCAGCACCGAACCACGGGCGCGTACCGCGTTTTCTGGTGTTACGGCCCCGGCGCCGGCGAGATCACCCTCCTCGCCATCACGCCCCACCCGTAAGGCGCCGCGGCCCACCTATCGCGAACCGCGGCGCCGCCGTGGCCCGCATGGAGGTTAATTATGCCCATAATCATCCGCCGGATGCAAGACCCCATGGACCGCCGCGGATTCATGGCGCTGGTGGGCGCGGGGACGCTCGGGGCTCTGCTGCCGCAGGCGCGGGGTGAAACGCCCGCGGGAAAGGCGAGAAAGCCAAATATCCTTATCATCTTGATCGACGACGTGGGGTGGGCGGGCATCGGGTGCTACGGGAGCAAGGACATCCCCACGCCGCACATGGACGCCCTGGCGCATGGCGGCGTCCGGTTCACCAACGCCTACGTGTCAGCCCCGCTGTGCAGCCCCACGCGGGCGGGCCTCATGACGGGCCGGTATCAGCAGCGGTTCGGCCACGAGCACAACCCCGGCGGCGGGGGCGTCAATCTCGGCTTCGAGTTCGGCCTGCCCCTGACCGAGACCACGATCGCCGATTGCCTGAAGCGGGCCGGCTACGCCACGGGTATCGTGGGCAAGTGGCACCTGGGATTTGACCCGAAGTACCAGCCCACCGCCCGCGGGTTCGACGAGTTCTTCGGGTTCCTGGGCGGGGCCCATCCCTATTTTGCCGGCGACCTGGCGCGAAAGGCTGGCGGGGCCAACGCGATCATGCGCGGCAAGGAACCGGTCGCCGAGAAGCAGTACCTGACCGACGCCTTCTCGCGCGAGGCGGTCGCATTTATCGACAAGCATAAGAGCGAACCGTTCTTCCTCTACCTCCCCTACAATGCGGCCCACGCGCCGATGCAGGCGCCGCCGAAGTATCTCGACAAGTTCGCCGGCATCGCCGACGAGCGCCGCCGCACCCACGCGGCCATGATGAGCTGCCTGGACGATGGGCTGGGCCGGGTTCTCGCGAAGCTCAAGGAGAGCGGCCTCGAGGACGACACCCTCGTGCTCTTCGCGAGCGACAACGGCGGCCCCACCCGCATGACCACGAGCAGCAACGGGCCGCTGCGGGGCTACAAGGCCCAGGTGTACGAGGGCGGCGTCCGCGAGCCGATGATCGTCCGCTGGCCGGGCCACGTGCCCGCGGGCAAGGTCTACGACGAGCCGGTGACCAGCCTGGACTTCTACCCGACAGCCGCCGCGGCGGCAGGCGCCGAGCCGCCGGCCGAGCGCCGCCTCGACGGCGTGGACCTGCTGCCGTATCTGGACGGCAAGAAATCCGGCCCGCCGCACGAGTACCTCTTCTGGCGAATGGGGCCGCAGTCGGCCGTACGCAAGGGGAACTGGAAACTCGTGAAGATCGGCGCCCGGCCCGCGGCCCTGTACGACCTGGCTGCCGACATCGGCGAGAGCAAGGACCTGGCGGCCGAAAAACCGGAGGTTTGCGACGCCCTCGCCAAGGCCCTGGCCGAGTGGGACAAGCAGTTGGTCAAGCCGCTCTGGGGCGGCCGGGCGGCACAGCCGCGCGCGAAGAAGGGCAAGTGAGGTCAAGCGCGGTATGCCCTGATACGTGCAGGGCGGGGGGTCCCCCTTCCCGCTTTTCTTTAAGGCGTTACCCGCCTACGTCCGATAAGCCCGGTGAGCGAGGGGCTCTAGGGTGTGATGGGTCTGCGCCCTTCCCCCAGGTTGCTCCTCAGAAAGAGGTGCTCGCATGGGCAGACAGGGATTCTTCGACCGCGTCCGGTCGTGGTTCGGCCGCCAAGGCGACCCCGGTAGGGCCACCGGTCCGTCCGCCAAACGCTGCGCGCTGGAACCCGTGACGGCCGACGCTCAGGCGGCCTTCGAGCGCACCGGCGCCGCCACGGTGGCCACGGCGGCGACGCTCTCCGTTTCAGAAGAACTCGACCCGTTTGCCGAGGAGCGTTCTCCGGCAGCCCTCTCGCCCGCCGCTGACGGCATGGCGCGCCCCCCCGCACCAACGCATCTTGATCCGCTCGACCCGACGTGGATGCAGTCGCTCGAGGAACTGCCGCGGCGAATCGCCGAGTCGGCGATTGAGGCCGCCGGCAGCGCCCGCGCCCTCCACCAGATCGCCAGCGAGCTCGGCGGCCATCGCCAGACCTCGCGGGTCGTCATGGACGCCGTCCGGCGGCTGCCCGACCTGGCCGCCAACCAAGCCGAACTGACGCGCGACGTCATCAAGGCGCTCGACCGCGAGGCGCTTCTCCTGGAGGCCCTGTACGATGGGTTGACGGGCATGCGGGCCTCGTTCCGCACGGTCGAGGAGAGCTCGCGGCGGCACGTCATGGCCCTCGCCCAGCTTGAGACCTCTCACCGGCAGGTGCTGCTGGAGTACCAGGGGATGCTTGTCAGGGCCCACAGGAAGCTGGCGTGGCTGGCCTTTGGGGGCGTGGCCCTGGGGGCGGCGGCGCTGGGAGGAGTGGCGTACGCTATCGTGACGGTGTTTGCCAGGTAGGGGCTCGACGCCATTTTCGATTCTTGATTTTGGATTTTCGATTGAAGGACAAGAAGAAAACGGCGCGCCGAGCTTCATTCCGGCGCACCGTTGTTTCCTATCCGTCAAATCGAAAATCAAGAATCGAAAATCGAAAATCAATTGTGCGGTTTGCTCTCCTTGCCTCGCGGCAACAACAGCCGGGGCTTCGCCTTGGCCTACTCGACCAGCCGCTGCGGCGCCTCCAGCCCGTCCCGAATCACCTCCAGGAACTGTGCCCCCTGCATCCCGTCCACCAGCCGG
>Ga0315273_10011238_pt1 | contig 11450 bp, 8 predicted proteins | sample YL17G02_0_MG_FD_205753 | JGI IMG/M metagenome (GOLD analysis project Ga0315273, IMG submission 205753) | Sediment microbial communities from Yellowstone Lake, YNP, Wyoming, USA - YL17G02_0 | ecosystem: Environmental > Aquatic > Freshwater > Lake > Sediment | place: USA: Wyoming | collected... | reverse complement strand
TTTAAATCTCTGCAGCATAAAGAACAGATAACACCCCATATACAGTCATACAGTGGAAGTTCGGGTATTACAAAGGTGTATCAGTCTATTTTGCAGGAAAAAACATTGTTTATATGGGGAACCCCATCAGACAGACCTAATGAATTCTTTTACAGATACGCGCCTGATTTTTTAAAAAGGAATAAAGTAATCAGACTTATAATTAATTCAGGTACAAAAAAATACAGGCATGAAATAAAAAATCGACATGATTTAAGCAGGGTAAGCTATGTAAAACCTGTCGAATTAATTACTGCCACAAAGATATTCATAATCTCACATAAAGAAAAATACTGTATTGAAATTATAAATCCGGCAATTGTAAAATTTCTAAAAAACAAATTCAACCTGATATGGAAAAAATAAAAGGGCCCCGCCTATTTAGGCAGAGCCCTTTTAACAAATTCTAAACAAACATACTATTGAACAGGAACTTCATCTACTGGAACCTCTTCCCATCCTTCCAAATCCATTGTTTCAAAATCTTCAGGCAATGTGCCGTCCTCAAGCGGATAACCTGTTGTATCATAATCAGAGTACGTGTCGTCAGTTGCTGTTGGCTCAACTGCGCCGCCGAACCAAGCTGCCATATCATCCCCTGTAATTTCTGCTTCGTGTTTTGGAGTTTCAACTTTATTGGCTTTTGTAGGATTCATTAAGAAAACCAGACTTGCTGTTCCGTTCATTTCAGTTTCGCTCATCTTTACGTTAAGAGTCATACCTGTCCAGACTTTTTCGTTTACTGCCGTATATAATTCGCCTGTAATTTCTCCTTTTTCAAGAAACATTTCAAGCTGCGCAGCCTGTTCTGAACTCATAGTATCAGCAAAGACCTCTTTATCAAGTTTGCCTGAGAAAACATAACTCTTTACACCAAGAACATCTCTTGTTCCCTTATATTCAATATCTTTTAAGAAAAGAGGATCGCCTTCATTGTATTCAATCATGGCGTAACCTTTTATATCTGAATCACTTGCGGTTGCGAATGAAAGAAGCGTCCATTTGCCTTTATAATCCGCTGTAAACATATCAATCATGGACTGAGCTTCTTCATCTGATATTGTTACATTTCCTATTTTAACAAATAAACCGTCTTTATTTCCTCTTACCTCTAAATCAGCTTTTGCTGATTCTCCATTTGATTTGCCGTCTACAGAGAATGCAAACTGATTTTCCATATCATCAGTGTTTGAAGTACCTGTTACTTTTGCCCATCCTTTAAGTTCATTTTTTACGCCGTCAACATCACCTTTTAAATCAGCGTTAACATTAAACTCAAAAACAGCTTTAGTAATATCTTTTTGATTTAGAAGCGCTTGTTTAATAACAGCCTCAGGAGACATTCCTGAAGGAAGAGCGTCCTGTCCGCAGCCAACTCCGAAGGCGACTAAACCTCCGATTAACACCGCAAGGACAATTTTTGAAAGTGCTTTCATACCTCTTTTTGGTTAAGAAATGAAAAGTCTTACAAATTGTAATGAAAACACTATGCAAAGTCAAAAAAAAAGGTATTATATTTAGGCGCCTATTTTCTTGAGTATAAAATGAAAGTAAAAAAAACTATTTTAGGTCTATTTGCAGGCATTTTACTAATGCAGTACCAGTATGTATATGCAGCAGAATTTAGTGATGTTCCTTCTGATTATATATACTCCTCTGCAATTACATATCTTGAGTCAAATAATATTGTTGACGGATATATTGACGGAACTTTTAAACCTGAAAATACAATAAGCCGGGTTGAATTCTTAAAAATTATAATGAACGGTACCAGGGTTACACTCGACTCAAATACACCTGCTGATTTTAATGATATACAGAATGATCTCTGGTACTCTCCGTATATTAGAAAAGCTAATAGTGAAGGATGGATCACAGGTTATCCTGATGGAACATTTAAACCGGGGAATCCAATAAATAAAGCTGAAGCCTTTAAGATCCTCGGAGAGGTGCAGAACTGGGACAGACCTGCTAATGGAGCTGTTCCTGAAGCCCCGTATTTAGACACTCCCCGATACGCCTGGTATTCACCATATATTTATTTTGCCAAAGAAAACGACCTTATTCCGGATAATTCGGAATATTTGTATCCACGTAATAATGTCGCGAGAGGGTATATGGCTGAAATAGTTTACAGAACAATATTAAATGATGTTTCAAACTACGAACCCCAAAAAACAGCGACAGATATAATAAACGAAGTGCCTTCTGTAAACACACCTGCGGCATTTACTCCCATAAACGAAAATTATTTTTCAAGAATCGAACTAACATCGCCTGCCCCGAATTATTTTTATTCAAATGAAATTTATATATTTGAGGGAGATATAACTGATGGAAAAAATTACGATATTATATTTGCGTTTCTATCGGAAACTGTTGACGGGCAGGACACGTACCGCCACTTTTTAGGAAAAATTGACGGCTCTCATTTTGTAATTCCTGTGATTTTCGACAAAGCCGGACAGTTCAATTTTGGTATTATCCCCGGTGACAACGGTGAAAGCAAAATCGCTGAAATCACAGTCTTAAACGGCATTCCTGAAGCAGGAAAACAGGGCAACACAGATACCCCAAAAAATTTAAAAATAGATTTTAAAGATAGCAGCACGAAAATTTCGTGGGAAAGCTCTTTAAATAATGTTTTCCGCGTTTATTTTATACAGGAAAACAATGCTGAAGGATATTTTATAAGGGATAAAAAAACACTCGATATTTTTTACGGAGATTTCTGGAAGTTTACAGAAGGAGATGTAAAGTGGAGAGTTTACGGTGCACAGGCAGGTTCTACCATGCCGGTTACATTAACAAGCGACTGGGCCAGAAGCGCTGATGTATCATTTGAAGCAGTAATACACAATTATTCTCTTTCAGATGAAGACGCGATAACAACAAGTACAATTCCGGAAGAACTGCCAAATGCCCAGCAAATAAATATATCCGGAACAACTCACGAAAATATTTATAACGAAGGCGCTGTAATTAATCCCGACGGACAGATTGACAACTTCGCAATAAACACTTCAGCGCAAACATTTGATTATTATGGTTATCCTATAATTCCAGCTGGGGCGAAATTTAATTTCTCATATCTTCCTCAAGAAATCGGCACTTATATTCTCGAAATAAACAGCCAGTCAGGATCTGCTGTAGTAAATACACCTGTTTACATAGGCAATATAATTCCGTTTATACCGGATTTCTTTGATCTTCAGGACCCTCTTGAAACAACCGAAAAATTAAATCTTGATGAAGCGCGAACTGAACTCCTGGGATACATAAACGATGAAAGACTTTCAAAAGGCTTAAACTCTGTTTCGCTAAGAAGTGATTTAAATATTCTTGCTCAGAATCATTCCAATGACATGAAAATCCGCAATTTTTTCTCTCATATAAATCCTGACGCCGAAACTCCAGAAGACAGAAGGAAAGAACTTAATATTAAAACCAATGTTGGAGAAAATTTAGCCTATTCACCGACTGTATATTTTGGTCATCAGGCCCTGCTTAGAAGTGCAATTCATCTTGAAAATATTTTAAATCCCGACTGGGACTCTGTGGGAATTGGAGTTACTCTTGATGATGAGGGGTATTTGTTAATAACCGAAGAATTTTCGCACAGAGAATGGGGTGATGCTGATCTCGAAAATATTGAAAACCAGATTTTAGACTCTATAAATCAAAAGCGGTCGTCCTCTTTTGTTTTAAATTCCGTGTTAAGAGACATTTCAAGAAACTGGAGCAGTGAAATGATTTCACAAAACTTCTTTTCTTTTACCTCTCCTTCTGGTATAAACCTCATTGATATAGTGCATAATAACGGTTTCACCCAAGAAGGACGCGCATTCATTCTTAACGAAGTATCTGCGGCCTCTCTTATAGAGCAGCTGGGGAGTGATAATAATATTTTAAATACATCATGGAAGACGATCGGAATCGGAATTAAAAAAGATGAATGGAGCAGTTTATATTTAACGGTACTCTACACTTACTAAAGTTAGATGGATTTTAAAACCCGCAAAATCAGGTATCGCCGCGAACCAAATCCATGGCTGGTAAAAAACAAGCGTAAACTTGCGATAATTGGTGTCGTGCTTGTTGTAATTATATTGTTTTTTTATGGATGCGCCGCGTTAATTCAGAGAATTGGATTTATAAATATAATCGGAATTTTTGGTGAACCTCTAAATGAAGATCACTATGGCACAACCAATATTCTTATGCTTGGAACAGGCGGAGGAGATCATGACGGGGCAGATCTTACTGATACGATTATTTTGGCCAGCCTCGACAAGAAAAACAAAATCATTCCTATGCTTTCCATTCCTCGCGATTATTATGTTGAAGCACCTGATCTCGGAGGCGGCATGAAAATAAACTCTTTATATGAACTCGGAAAAGACAAATTTAGTTCCGAAAAAGGTATTCAATATTTAATCACTGAAGTTGAAAATTTATCAGGTGTAAAGGTGCATTATTATGTAAAAATAGATTTCAGCGGATTTAAAGATATCGTTGATGCGCTTGGCGGCGTTGATTTATATGTAGATGAAACAATAAATGATCCGTATTATCCGCTGGATGGAACCATTCTTTATGAAACCTTCTATCTTGCAGCAGGCCAGCAGCATATGGACGGAGATACGGCTCTTAAATATGCCCGTTCAAGAAAAACAACCAGTGATTTTGACCGTTCAAAAAGACAGCAGAAGCTTCTTTTTGCAATCAAGAATAAAGCAATGACAAAAGAAATCCTTCTTGATCCGGGCAAAATCACATCTTTGTATAATGCTGTTAGTTCGCATATAGAAACCAATCTTTCAATAAGACAGATTATTGAACTCGCTAAAATTTCTCAGGATTTCGGCGAAGAAAATATTATTACACGGGTTCTAAACGACGATCCGCTTTCATGCGGAGGATTTTTGTACACACCTGACAGAACATATTTCGATGGTGCTGCTGTGCTTGTGCCGATCGGGAACGGCCTGGATTTTATTCAGGAATATATCGATTTAAATTTCCATTATCCTGAAATCAATAAAAATCCTGTTAAAATTCAGGTATTAAACGGCACAAAAACACCCGGTCTTGCCTCGGACAGTAAAGCACAGTTAAGAAGGTTGTGTTTTGACATAATCCGATTCGGAAATGCACGAAATCAGGAAATAAAGGAAACAACAATTTATTATAAGGATAAAAAAAATCCACCAGCAGCTATTTATTTTATTCAGCAGATTATACAGGCAAAAATTTCTTCAGATATTCCCGAGGAATATTCTGATCCGGCTTATGTAAGCGAGGCTGATATCATTATCGAACTTGGTGAAGACTATGCAACTAGCAAACCTGAAGATATTTTCTTTTACTATTATCCAATAGCACAGCCGACAACAACAACCACTGAAGATGCAACAACCGAAGGGACAACCGATACTGCAGAACCAGCACCAGAGCAGCCAGCTGCCGAAACCCCTGCTCCAGCCGAAACAGTCACCCAATAATCTGGTAAGAATACAAAAATTTATCGCAAATAATTCCACAATCTCCAGACGAAAAGCGGAGGAGATGCTTCTTGAAGGGAAAATTTTTTTGAACGGGGAAAAAGTCACTAAAGCAGGAACCCTTGTTGATCCTTTAAAAGATATTATTGAAATTGAGGGCGAAAGACTAAGCCAAAACGCGCAAAAATTGTATCTTGCAATGAATAAACCTGCGGGTTATGTAACGACCCAGGCGCATTTTACAAAAGAAAAATCAGTAATGGCCCTTTTATCAGTAGGAAACGTTTACCCTGCCGGAAGGCTTGATAAAGACACTGAGGGGCTTTTAATTTTTACAAATGACGGTGAGTTCGCAAACAGAATGATGCACCCCAAATTCGAACATGATAAAGAATATATTGTGCATATTGATAATCCGTTAACACGTGAAAAAGAGGTAAGAATTACAAACGGAATAATACTGGACGGCAAAAAAACAGCGCCCTGCACAATTAAAGACATAAAAAAAGTTGGACCTGGTTTTTCTCTTCATATAATTCTTTCAGAAGGCAGAAAAAGGCAGATTAAAAGGATGTTTGATTATGTAGGCTGCAGCGTAATATATTTACAGAGAATCAGAATTGGAAAAATTCATCTTGGTAGTTTAAAATCAGGTGAGGTAAGATCATTAACCGGGGAAGAAATTAAATCCATATGATCACTTCAATCCTAAATCTTTACGCAGCTTTATCAATAGGTTCAGTTGACCCTGTGTATTTCCAGAATGATCCCGAGTCCAGGGCTTTTAACAAATACGAAGAGCAGATTGTATATTCAGTTCCGCCTGTAAAAAACAATACAGCTGTAAGCCCTTTGGTTGATGCCGAAGCGGGAATTATAATTGATTTTGAAACAGGTAAAATTCTATATGAAAAAAACACTAATAAAAAAATGCAGATCGCAAGCATTACAAAATTAATGACAGCAATTGTTGCTCTTGAAGAAGGCGATCTTGATGAAACAGTAACTATCTCCGAAAAAGCCGCATTGCAGGAAGGGTCAAAAGTTTGGCTTCTATCAGGGGAACAAATAACATTACGAAATTTACTGTATGCCCTTTTAATTCATTCGGGAAATGATGCGGCATATGCAATTGCCGAACATTTTGGAAGCGGCGATGTAAAAATTTTTGTTGAAAAAATGAATCAAAAAGCGCACGATTTGGGTCTTCTTTCAACTCATTATGAAAATCCCATTGGTTTTGATGCTAAAGAAAATTATTCAACAGCATATGACTTAAGCCTTCTTGCCAGATATGCCTATAGAAAGCCGTTTATTCAAAATGCTGTAAAAATAAAATCAATGACAATAGAATCCATTGACGGAAATCAAAGCCACAAGCTTGATACAACAAATGAAATGCTTGATAGTTTTTTCAATGTTTTAGGTCTTAAAACCGGCAGCACAGAGCTTGCGGGACTATGCTTTGTATCTATAATTGAAAGTGACGAAGGAAGAAAAATAATTTCTGTGATTTTAAAAAGTCCCGATAGATTTGTAGAGACAAAAGTCCTCGCATCCTGGGCATTTAAATCATTTATATGGTAATAATAACTACTTAAAATTATGATGCTGCAATTTGATGTAAATATTATCTTAAGACACTTATCTTTAATATTCATTTCTTTTACGTCAGCTTTTATTCTGGCAATTCTTCTTACCAGGCCATTTATCAGCCTTCTAAAAAAATACAAAATTCATAAACAAATAAGAGAAGTTGATGCCTCAGGTGAAAAAGCCTCAATATTTCATGCTCTTCATATTAAAAAACAAGGCACTCTAACAATGGGCGGAATTTTAATATGGGGAACAACATTAATAATTGTTCTTTTAAGCAGAGTACTCTCTTATTTTGGCTGGATTGACCACGCTTTAATAAACAGAAAAGAAACGTGGCTGCCGCTGGCAACTCTTGCTGCGGTTGGTCTGCTCGGCGCTGTTGATGACTATTTTAATATCCGCGGCAAGGGCAAATCAAAAGGTATTAATATAAAACCAAAGATGTTGTGGCTTTTACTTTTTGCTCTGTTGGGAGGGCTCTGGTTTCACTTTAAACTGGGCTATGACCAGTTCCATATGCCGGGAGTGGGCGATATTTATTTAGGCTGGCTTTATATACCTCTCTTTATGCTTGTGATTATTTCATCAGCAAACGCTGTTAATTTCACCGACGGCCTCGACGGGCTGGCAGGTGGCTTACTATGTATCGCTTTCGCCTCGTTCGGCGTTATTGCGTTTGCAAAGGGTCTTTTAATTCTCGCGGCTTTATGTGCTGTTCTCGGCGGCGCCACGCTTGCCTTTTTATGGAACAATATAGCGCCCGCAAAATTTTATATGGGTGATACAGGATCTCTTTCACTTGGGGCCACGCTGGGAGTTATAGCAATGCTCACGGATTCATTTATCCCTCTTATTTTAATTGGATTTGTTTTTGTTGTTGAAACACTTTCAATTATTATTCAGCTTATTTCAAAAAAATTCTTTCATAAAAAAATATTTAAAGTCGCGCCGCTGCATCATCACTTTGAAGCCTGCGGCTGGCCTGAGACGCTTGTTGTTATGCGGTTCTGGATGATTGGAATTATATTCGCGATGTTCGGACTTATTCTTGCTCTTCTGACTCTGCTTTAGATAATAACGGCAATATCAGCCTCTCCCGAATTCTGTATAACTTCTATCTGTGTTACATCCGGTGTTGGGATAATTTTATTTATATCTTCAGCATCAGGGTCAGTTATAACTGCCTGCATGAGTTCTGTGTTTAATGCTGTTTCAGTTTCCTCGGCAAGTTTATTTAATTTACGCGTTTCAGCAGAGTTAATCTGTTCTACCTCCTGCTGCATGGTTTCTGTAAGCATTTTGGCGTCTGCAAGGGTTGATGCTGCATCCTCGGTACTACCTATGCCTGCTTTAACATCATTTTTAACATCCTGAAGCGTGTCAGCTGCAATACCTGATTTGTTATCATTAACAAGATCTTTTGCTTCATTTATCTTTTCAGAAGCATGATCAAGAGCTACTGACTTTTGCTCCTCAGGTGAATTTGTTAATATTTCTTTTGCTTCTCTTAAAGCTTCCTTTATTGGATATGAAGGATTGTCAGGAAGTATTAATGCAAGTTTTTTTGACTCCTCTGAAAACTGCGTTTCAGCATAATTTTTCAACTCTTCAGATGCAAGTATAGAAGGAGAAATATCGCTAACAGAAGATTTAAATTCATTTAATATATTCTGAGCCTGTTCGGTTTTTCCCTCGGCAAACAAGGTATTTGCTTCAATTAAACGTTTTTTTGCAATCTCAATCTGAAGTTTTACTTTTTCATTAGGGTCTGATGTAACTAAAAGTTTTGTTCCCTCGTTGAGTTTTTTTGCAGTATAAAAAGGATCATCAGGAAGAACTCCTGCCTGCTCTTTTTGCGTTGCCTTTACTTCTTCAGTAACTTTCTCAACATATTTTTTATCTTTTACTTTGTTATTTTTAACCCACGCTTCATTTTCTGAAATATCCGGTTTAATAACGATTTTTTCCTGTAGTGGTTGTTCGTTATTTACTTCTAGTGAATAGCCCTCCAATAGCAGTTTATCATTTTTATTATCTGATTTGGGAAGAGCTACTTTAACTTTATTTAAAAATACAGAAACTTCTGTTTTTTGCGTGTTTACAGTATTTTTTACATCAAATGAAGCTTTATTTTCAACCGTTGCCTTCATTTCTGTAGTCTTTATATTAAAAGAGGATTCTCCTCCGACAAGATTAACAACCTGTGACCAAACACGTCCGCTTAACAGCTCAACTTCAACATTAGTTTTAGAAAAATTTTCTTTGTCTATAAATAATTTCTGTAGTTTTATCTGAGTTTGTGGAGATATTCTTGTAATACTGTCATCGCAGTATCTTATTTCTGCTGATCCCGTATCTTCACTAACAATTGTGTCTCCTTCTGCAAGTTCCATACCTGCATAAGCGCTTAAAAGTTCAGTACCTCTAAGCACATCAACTCTCCCTGCCACCTCGTTTATATATGTTCTCTTTGCAGCCCTTGTAATAGGGATATCAGCCACGTAAACAAAAAATATTCCCGAAACAACCGTTACGAGTAAAAGACTCGCAAAAACCTTTTCTGTATTCCATACAAACTTTCTGAAAAAAGAAGGACCTGCTGAATTTTTCTCTATAAATGCAAATACTTTTTCTTTTATTTTAGCCGCAAAAACAGCAGAAGGTCTTATAACCACAGAAAGTTTTTTAATTGCTAACTGCAGCCCTTTTACAGAACCAAGATCTGCACTTACACCCTGTTTAATATTATTAAAAACAGCCTTCTTAATCCTCTCCTTCTGAAGATGATCAACCGAAGGTTTGTTCATGTTATAAAGCGCGATTTGTAGCTTTTCAAATTCTTGTTTCATTGTTTTAATATAAGCATTAGCATTTACAATAACGATAAAAAACGGGATTTGTTACTCGATTTCCTTTAGTCCCAAGTCCTCCAGATGAACCTTTAAAGCTCTTAACGCCCTAAACTGCAGAATCCTCACGCTGCCCTCGCTTTTTTTAAGCACGCGGCTGATTTCTTCGTTTGAAAGCTCGTTGATAAATTTTAAAATCACCACATCGCGGTACTTCTTTTTAAGCTTACCCAGAGCAAACTGTAAACTTTCGTTATTAAGCGACCTCTGAACCCTTTCAAGAGGATTTGCTTCTTTTTTAGGATCAGATAGCCGCGGGTCAAGCTCCTGATGCGTGCGTGAAAGACGATAATGATCAATAACCAAATTATGTGCAATTCTAAACAGCCAAGACTTAAAATTCACATTTTTTCTTTTTTTGTACGATTTAATATTTTCCCAGGCTTTCAAAAATAACGTTTCCAAAATATCCTCTGCTTCACTTTTCTGGACTTTAAAAAAGATATACCTGTAAATAGGCGTAAAATACTCGTCATATAGCTTTGAAAAAGCTTCGGAGTCGCCTTTTTGGCTTCTTATGACAAGCTGTTCAATGTCCCTCTCCGGTGTCTTGTTAAGTTCATCGGTCATACAATGTATTTAACTATCTTTATACGTGTTCCTTACAAAATTATTTCATTATTGATTCAGCCTTTTTAACTGCTTTCTCAGAACCTATAAAAATCGGGGTTTTCAGGTCTAAGACATCAATTTTAATATCAAGAATACGCTTTTGTCCATCCGAAGCACGGCCCCCTGCTTTTTCCATTAAATAAGCCATTGGAGCGCATTCGAATAAAAGTCTAAGCTTTCCTTTTGGAGCATCTTTATGTTTAGGGTAAGCAAAAATGCCCTGACCTTTCATGAATATATGATTTATATCAGCCACCATTCCTCCGGAATAACGTAAAGTAAAATCATTTTTAATCCAGTAATCCATTAACTCCGAATATTTCTTATCCTCTTTTGCTGCACGTAAATTCCCCGGGGCAAAATTCTTTGCCTCCTCCTCAACTTTAATGTTTTCCTTTGTTAAAACAAACTCACCAACAGCATTTAAAATAAATTCATGCACTCCTTTTCCCACACTATAAACCAAAGTTACACGCGGACCATAAATAACATATAAAGCCGCAACCATATCATCACCAGTTCGACCTATAAGTTTTTCTCCTTTATATATGCCGAAAATACTGCCTATTGCAAAGTTTGCATTAACAAGCGAAGACCCGTCCAGAGGATCAAAAACAACAGCATAGTCTCCTTTTAATTCATCGGGTGTTTCAAGAATTTCATCCATTTCTTCCGATGCAAGAACTGTTGTGTAGTGAGAGTCCTGAAGTTCTTTTACAAAAATCTGGTTTGATAAAACATCAAGAGCAAGCTGAGCTTCACCGTACATATTACTGGTTCCCGCAAG
>Ga0315273_10011237_pt1 | contig 11450 bp, 11 predicted proteins | sample YL17G02_0_MG_FD_205753 | JGI IMG/M metagenome (GOLD analysis project Ga0315273, IMG submission 205753) | Sediment microbial communities from Yellowstone Lake, YNP, Wyoming, USA - YL17G02_0 | ecosystem: Environmental > Aquatic > Freshwater > Lake > Sediment | place: USA: Wyoming | collected... | reverse complement strand
GAGCTAAGGACCCGGCCGCCACCGGATGTCTGCGCAATACGGCCGCCCTGAAGCTGGCCGTCCGCCCGGACGGCAACCTGAGCTCCCTGTACGGCCGCTGTGACCTGCTGCTTTAGGGCAGCTTTATCAACGACCGGGTCGACTTTGACCTTGACGCCTTCAGCAACTGCTGCCTGTGCTTCTTCGAGGCCCGTCGTGATGTCGCTAACGACATTGGAGCTATCAACATGTAGTTCGATACTTGCGCTAAGACTGGGACCAGACCCTTCGTCTGCCATATGAACTACTCATCTTCTTCATCTCGATCGTCAGGATCTTCGAGTGCTTTTGCCTCGGCATCCTTTACGGCGAAGTAGTACGCCCGAAGCCGGGAGTATTCCGAGATGGGAATCGCCAAGAGTTCGTGCGGCCATCCGCCAAACATCTTGGCGATCTCCATTCGCAGAAGAACGTCCGGCTTCAGTCGTTTTTTGCTTCAGCGTCGTCAGTCTCATCGATCTCGTCGTCAGCGTTGAGATCGCTGACGATGTCGCACATCCGGAGATAGATCCGCTGTGGCAGCGACATCAGTTCGGTATCCGTGATCTTCGGTTCGAGCGAACTCTTGAGCACCATGAAGCGCATCATGATGCGACCATCGAATGATCCATCTGGCTGTCGTGATGCCAGGACACACGAATCGTTATCTTTGACCGACAGTTCCCTGAACGTGTATTCGACGCCACCCAATGTGGCAGTCGCCGTTCGGAACAGATCATCGGGTGCCGTGGACTTCAGTCCTCGACTAGCCATAGCTTGCAATCCTCCATTACCAGCACCTGGTCGACGAACGCCATTCGCTCGCCGGTGATCCTGTAGTGCGTATCTTTCCTAAGTTTGACGATGATGTCCTTAGTCAACGCGTCCTCCATGAGGAGCTGTTCGTTGACATAAGAAAAAGAGGCCCGAAGAGTCATCGGTCTCAGAGGTCCTGAGCCTGACTCTTCGCGCCTCAGCGTCCAACGTGAAATCGTTCCGACGACGGCCCCGATGGAAGGTACGACGACCTTTCCTTCAGTGCCAAACATGCTGCCCCAAAATGGCATGTATCCCCTCCGCTAGGAGTTGGGTGGAGCGGGCGGCCCCAAGTCGGAACCGCCCGCCATTAGACCTAGAGGTCGACGGTCCAGTTGCCCTGGGCCCTGAACTCGCCGGTGATCTTGACCGCGTCGTTGACCGAGGAGGTCACGTTCGCGTCGATGAAGCCCGACCCGTGTGCGACCAAGACGGTGGCACTGCCGTTCGATCCGTCCGAAGCGTACAGGTAGATGAGCTGCTCATCCAACGCGGAAGCGTCGAGCATGTCGTCGCCGTCCGTGTTGAGGAAGCCGCTGTAGTTGCCCTGGAAGTTCCGCAGACCGGCCAGGTAGGTCTTGTTCGTATTGCCGAACGACGTCGAGTCGACGTAGTCGCGGTTCAGCTGGACCGACCACTCCGTCTTCTCTGCGACCTTGGTCCCGGTGCCGATGGCCCCGCCCAGGTAAATCGCGCCGTTCTTACCGTGTTTCTTTGCCATGTCGTCCTCTCTTATCTTCTACGCAAGTTCCGCAGCAGCCGAGAAGCTACTGGTCTTGGTAGAGGGAAGCGGTTGGTCGGCCCATATCTCATAGATACCGCCAACCTGATAGATCTTCTTCCCCTCGCCATCCGTATCAGGCAGCGACAAACCGCTGACACGGCGACAAGTAAGGGTGGACTGCCCGTCTATCGCCAACTCTGCATCTTGCACAGTCGATAGCACGAGCGCGTCAAGGTTATCGGCCTCGACGCTATCAGTCGACCAGACAAAGATATCGAACCCAGCCTCAGTCATTACGGACGAATGGGTGTACGTCATCGGCGCGTAATGGATTTGATAAGTCAGGAACGGATACTTCGCTCCAGCCGGTGCAAAACCCTCGTGAATGCCTCCCGACAACGCCGCCTTTAAAACGGAGTTCGTTCTGAGGTAGCGCACGAGCGCATGCTTGATCGGCGCGACAGACACAAGCGCCATCGCTAACCACTTTTCCTTGGGTTAAGACCTCGGTCTCTTGCCTGTCCCTCCATCGCAGCTTCCAGAAACTTCTTGCCATGTTTCATCGCTGGAAGGAGGAACGGCTGAGCCGCATTATGACGAGTTGGGAACTCGACATATTTCGCATATGGAACAGGTGCTGAGACTTTTATCGAATATCCCTTGCCTGTGGTGGAAGTTCCTAACTCGATGGAATTCTTTAGCCTGCCACCAAAGCGAACCTGAGCTGATTTACGTGAGTTGACACTTAGGTTAAGCCACGCCTCGCCCTTTTCGTTGACCAGTCCCTCTCCGGTTTTGATGGCATGACGAGCTTGAGATGTGAGATCTTGGTCCAAGGCTGACCCTGGCTTAACTTCAAATCCGATCTGTGGCTGCTTATAGAAACGGTCACTCGTTCGCCAATTGTCCTTATACGACGTGGTACCCGGAGTGAATTTCTCTAACTTGTAAATCGGATTGATGCGTCGACCCTTGGCTGAATGCCATCCCGGTTTGGTTTTAGCAACACCGGTAGCATTTGTATCCAGGAACGCCACGCCGCCGATCTCGGTCTTCTTTGGCTTATAAACCTTGGACGTATACCCGCCAAGAAGAAGTGGGTTCGCGCGCTGCTTCTTATTGGTCGAACCCCGACGATTGACAAGAACCCGGAATTCACTAGGACTGTTCTTGATGTCGGCGATGTATCGCTTCCGTTGGTAATCGGTAAGTCCCCGCCTATTCTGGATACTGCGAATCGTTGCAGCGATCAGCGCAGGGCTTGCAGCCTTGGTTCGTGGCCTGACGCCGCCCTCTTTGTAGGCTTTCCGAACAGGAGCCCGTGACTTAGCGTTCTTTTTGATTTCTTCGCCGACGAGTTCCAGCGTCTTCATAGCCGCTTGCTCTACCAGCTCTTTGATTCTTTTCGATCGTAGAAACGACTCCGGTACTTCTGACATCAGATACCGACGCGTTTCATCGATACGGTCAACATCGCTTGGATGGTGTTCTCGCGAGTCGTATCTTCGACCGTGAATGTCTCGCCATCAACGATGACGCGATCGCCAGTTTGAATATCGGTACCAAGGTCCAAGTACAGTCGTTGGGTATTCACAATCGACTGAAGCCCGCCGCCAACGGTCATGACCGGCGTGACCGACACATACATCCAACCCTTGACCGACTCAGAGCGCGGGACCCACGACTCTGCCGTTCCGTTATCGGTTTCTGTGATCACGTGATCACAGATCGTGATATCGGTCGTAAAGCCTCGCCTTACTAGATTAGACAAGGCATTGAGCTGGCTCGTGGATAGCAAGCCGGTCATCGACTCGAACCGATCGATCTAAACGCATATGGATCGAGCAAGCTTGCCGCAGCTGGCGGGATAGTCGACGCCTGCTCCAGTCCGAACACCCCACGATTCGACCGAGCAAATGCGACCTCTGCGACCTTGAAGGACGACAGTCCTGACATACCGATGGCGGCCAGGTGGCGCTCACCAAGGGAAGCCGTAGCGATCAAGCCTGTTGCTTCGGAGATCGGGTCGGGCAAGGTGTAGGTGTAATCGGCTGTGATCTTGGCTGTCGCCGTCTGGGGATCGTCGAAGGTGACCTCACCTTCTTCGTAATCGATCGTGAAGTCCGCTGTCTGAACCGCACCATCGACATAGATGATTGGCTCAGGGTCAGTCGTCCATGACCCACGGGTGGCCTGGAATGTATTGCCGTCGACCGCGTATAGCCGATCCCCCTCGACCGGGAACTCCCAGCCGTAGGTGTAATCGACTTCAGCGACCGGGGTGTACAGCCCGAAGTTGATACCGACCGGATACATACCGGTTACCACTGCGGCAAGCGATACGACCTCGGCCCAACCCTGGGACTTGTTGATGTACAGATCACTCGGGGCGATGGTCACCTGATATGTATTGGTGAACTTCACCACGAAGCTGCTAACCGTCCTGATCGGGCCCTGGTTCGGATAGATGCGCCGTGTCGTCCACGTCACTTCTGTCCCCAAGGTCCACGGATGCTGCTCGCCAACAACCGTCCCGCCACGGAATGAATACCGCTGCGGGATGGTCGGGATGGCGCAGTACACATCCACCAGAGCTGAAGCTCTGGCAAGGACGGAACGCAGTTCGGCATCTTCGATGTCAGAGACATCGACGCCGAAACCGGCAGCTCGATACCTCGAAGGTGTTAGGTAAATCTGAATCACCTCACCCTCAAGAAAGAAAGCGGGGAGGGAAGGGGGGCCCTCCCCGCTTGGGATATACGCCTAGGCCTGCTTGATGCGGACCTTGTTACTGAACGGCAGCGCCTTCACGACCAGGCCCCACATCCCGAACATGATGTACAGGTGTGTGAGCTGACCGCTGATACCGATCGGGATATCGAGAACGGTGACGCCCTCGGAACCGAGATACGGCATGGAGACGGTGGACTCATCGAGGATGTACATATCCGCGACATCAGTCGCCGAATGTGTGTAGTGCCCGATGGAGTCGCCGGGGATGACGATGAGCGGGAGCGGCCCGAGGATGGTATTGACCGCGTTCGTCAGAACGCCAGGAGTGACGTTCGTGAACTGGTTCATGTACCGCACGTTCTTGTCCTGCTGGAGGTCGAACGTGATCTTCTCGGTCGGGCGGCAATAGATCGCGTTGGCCGTACCACCGGCGTTGACGATCTCTTCCGTTGCCCGGTCGATGAACTCGCGCATGTCTTCCGGCGTTCCGGAAGTCGGGTCGCAGTCCTTGGCGATAGCCTGATTGAGGATGTCCCGCAGACCGTCAAACGAGTTGACGTCATAGGCACCGTACTCATTCGAGGCAGTACCACCGGAGTTCGTGGCCTGACCCTGGAAGATGGTCTTCTGCATGCGATGCGCGATTGCGCGCAGGCCGCCCTGAAGTTCCAGCTGCTCAGGATTCCAGCTCATGCCACCGGCACGCACGGCGTACTGGGAGCGGAGCGAGGTGCCACGCCGGGTCGCGATGACCGACACGGGGGTCGTCTTGCGCGTGTACGTGGTCTGATCGTCGGTCACGGTGCCGAGTTCAGTCATGAACTGGGCGTCACCGAAGTTGGTGATCTGGTTGTACGCGTGAACCAAGCCGTTCGCGGGCTCCTTCGAGAACCGCTCCCAAGCCGGGAACTCACGGACATAGAGCTCATACAGGATGGGCTCCAGGTCCTGGCGGATGAGCGCACTCGCCCCGCCCGTGTCGAGAGCCTTGGACAGGTTGATGTCCTGCCCGATGGCCGCCTGCACGGAACCACCACCAGCGTTCGCCCACATGTCGAACGGGATACCGGCATCGTGGCGCTGGGCCTGGATACCGAACATCGCGCTCAGTTCTGCGGTCGACTTGGTCTTGAGCTTCGTCCGAAGCTCCATCTGATCGGACAGCGACATCGCACGACGGGTAAAGATATCCGTCGCATCATCAGCGACACCCTTGATAACCGGCTCCACCGGAGCGGTATTCGGAGTGTCGTTGAGTGCCGAGAGCTGCTTACCGATGTCTTCGAGAGATTCGAGAACGCTTTTCAGCGTCGGGTCAATTGCCATTTACTTCTCCAAGAACTTCATGAACTCTTCGTCGTACTGGGGAAATCGCTTCCTGAAGTCGTTGACGGCTCCGCTGAAGCGGGTCTTGCGACCCACCGGGAGATCAGCGATTCGATCGATGATTTCCTTGGCGACGATGAGGTTTTCCTTTGCTTCGTCCCGTTCTGCTGCGGTTGTTCGAAGCGCCGCGTCCTTCTCCGTCAACTCGACGACGACGGACTGGAGCTTCTTCACAAGCTCAGCAAAATCTGCTGTCTGGAAAAAGTCCGCAAGCGCGGCCTCTTCCTTTGTGCCTTCGACGATTTCTTCTGCCTTGACCAGTTCCGGTTCGACCGAAACGGTGATGGTGTCACCGAGATCGTTCTGGTCCGGTTCGACTGGGACATCGGCGCGGTCTTCGTCAGCCAGCGTCGGCAGCACGAGCTCAGGGGGGCTCTTGGAAGCGTCCTGCGTGCCTTCGCTATCAACGGTCACGGTGACCCGTGTCCGATCAGCTTCTTTATCAAGCTCCACTTCGGTTACCTCAGGTTCGAGGTCCTTAGCGGAATGGAAGGAATTCTTGCAATCACCACCAGCGCCCTTGCCCTTACCGCAGTCCGGGCAACCACCCTTGCCCTTATCGGGCGGGAAGTCGGCGACGATCGATTGCTCAGCGGCGATGGTGTCGATGATGTCCTCGGCTTCCTTGATGACCGACTCCTCGTCGATCAGAAAGGACGACACGTCATCGAGCGCGTTGATGGACTTCACGGCGTACTGAACCCATGAACGAGGATTCGCCGGGATGCCCACGATGGAGGCCTCCAGGAGCTCCAGGTCTGAGATGCGAAGTCCGCCACCCTTCTTCTTTTCAGCAGAGCGCACGATGGCGCCGATGCTGGTACCCAGCTTTACGCCGGACTTGATGGCCTCGTATGTCTGTACGGCGCGCGGATTGGACTCGTTCAACCGGACATCGAAGTCGAGGTCCACGATGGGATTTCCCTCGCTATCGACACCACGGGTGTGCATCGACGTCTCCTCGACGGAGCCGAGTACGTCTTCCGGCACGCGATATTCGTGATTGAGGAAGATAGTCAGATTGCCCTTGGCCTTCTCTGCCATCTTCTCGATACCAGGCACAAGGATCTCGTCCTTAGCCAGATCGCTGATCGTTGAGCTGGCGGTCGTACGGAACCGCTTCGAACCGTCCGGCCCTTCGTAGGCCTTGAGCAATCCGGTGAAGATCTGGAACTTTGGATTAGCCATGCGTTTCCTCCTGCGGGACACTGGGGTTAGCCAGTTCCGTGATCAGGCGATTGAACTCACGAGCCGCTTCGTCCCATGAAAAGGACTGCTCGACGTGTTCCCGGCCTGCGATTCCTAACTTTCGTCGGACTCCTCCAGCGAGATAGAGATGTTCGATCTCGCGGGTGAAGCCCTCAACGTCGGGCAACATCTGTTCCTGCCCCATCGGAACGGTGAACGGGCGAGCGGGGTCGATAAGGATTCCGCCCGGACCAACCACCTCAGTGATGGCAGAAACGTTCTGGGCAATGACTGGGGTTCCGCAAGCCAGCGCTTCTGCGATGGTCAGGCCGAATCCCTCACCCATAGACGTAGAAACAAAGAGATCAGCGGCAGAGTACAGAGCCACCATCTGGGAATCATCCCAGCCGGTAAACCCGCCAAGGTCCCTGGAAAAGGACACCCTGTCGCGAATATCTTCGTCACCACTGATAAAGGCTCGGATATTTATCCCATCCTGAGCATTTGGCTGACAGTGGAAGTGGACATCGATGTCGCTGTACTTCCGCAATATCGGCCGAAGTGCCCGCCATGTATCAGCGTAATTCTTGCGAAGAGAGTTCTTATCGACCCGAAGAATAAGGAAACGATCTGGATCAAAGCCAGTCGCCCGCTTAGCGTCCTTCTTCTTCTGGGGGACGAAGGTTTTTACATCGACCCCGTGATACACAAGCTCAGAGCCGGGCATCGCGGCTTGGCCGAACTTGGACATCGCCACTCGTTTGACGATGCCACTCAGTGCCTCCCAAGCCGGTGGATTGTTATATCCATCGATCGGGAGATACGTGAGAAGGTGTCCGTACCGAAGCAGCGCCCGCTCGGTATCCCATGGATTATCAATGAGGTGACGAATGATGATCTCCGGATCATTGAGCATGATCACGACATCGGGCTTTACCTTGTCGAGCATCTCGACATACCGGCTACGACCATAGATATCGTCCGGCTGTTTCGACGTCGGGAGATACATTCGCAGTTGTGTTGGCCAATAGTCACCACGCCAATTGACTGCGAGGCAGTGGATCTCATGACCATAGTCCGTGACTAACCGGTTACCGATCGACTCCGTGACGGTGGCGAAACCCGAATGGGCTCCGGCATCGCCTAACCACAAGACCTTGGCCACATCCCCTCCGAGGAGTGAGGACTACTGACGCCTGACGAATATCGTCACGACGTTGTGCGTCGTTTGCTCGGTCGTATCTTGGTAGTGAACCTCGAACTGCCCTTGGTATTCACCAGGAGTATTCAGATCGTTGGCCGCGATCTCGTATGCCACCGTGCCGTTCTCTTCACTGGTGATAGAACAGGGGGCATTGATGGTGTAACGCTGATCATCCTTCTTCCGCATCTGGAAGTAGACGTCGCAATTCGATAGGTCCAACGGCTGCCCAGTCTCATCGTCGGTGATAGTGCCGCGCAGGATGGGGGCGGTATCGCCCTGAACGAGAGTCAGGATGCTCATATCGCTCCCTTGATGAGATCGACTTCGATAGTCGCCGATAGGCTGTTCGTCGTTATCTTTCCTGAGATGGTTGCTGCAGCAATCGACCCGCTAACTGTTCCACCAGTGATCGCACCAGTGATGGTCTGTGCTGTGATAGCAGTTGAGATAGCTTCTGGATGGATGGTCCTGATCCAGGCATCCACCACAAAGCTTTGTGCAGCGCTTCTGAAGATGACGGCACTCGCGGAGAGCGTCTGTTCAGAAAGTTGCCGAACAATCGCATCAGCCGTGAAGGCCGCCCCGTGGAGCTCGCGAAGGAAGGCGTCAGCGCTTAGTTGGCCTTGGATGTTTCGCTTGAAGACGCTGTTCGCCAAGAAGCTTGACGAATGCGCAACGATGATCTGCGCATCTGCGGTGAATGTCTGCTCGACAGCAGCAGACGTTACGTACGCATCCGCTGAGAACGTCGCGTCTTGCGTACGACGCAGAATGGCATTGGCTGTGAGCGCCCCGGCAATCGCTCGCCGTAGCACAGCCCGTGCAGTAAAGGTTCCAAAGGACGTTGACGCAAAACACGCGTCAGCGCTAAAGGAGCCACTTCGATGGGAAAGAAGTACCGCATTGCTCGTGAGGCCGCCAGTTCGGCCTGCCAGCAGGGTCGAATCCCCAAGGAAGCTGGCGCTTTGCGTCTTCTTTTGTACCGCATTTGCGGTAACCGATGCCGATATATTCGCACGAATAACGGCGTCTGTGCTGAATGTATCAGAGAAACTTCGACTTAGTACGCTATTGGCAGAGAAATTGTTCGCTTGTGTCCGGAAAAGAACCGCATCAACAGCGATTCCGAAAACACCAACGCCCTGGACCCAAGCGCTCGCCGTGAACGATCCGACCCGAGTAACTCGTAGGACCGCATCCGCCGTAAGCGTCGGCATGATGACGGCGTCGATCGTGACAGTCGCCGACCTCGTCTCCCGCAGGACCGCGTCGGCGCTGAACGTCGGCATGATCGTGGCATCGGCACTGAAGGACCCGGTGATCGTGCGGAAGATGACCGCATTGGCAGTCGCACCTGTCGCCTGAACCTGCTGTAGGACGGCGTCGATTGCCAAGGTGCCCGAGACGGGCCTTCGGACCATCGCATCCGCAGTGCAGCTACCGGTCTGCGTGCGCTTTATTACCGCATCGAACGTGACGCTCGATACAGCAGCACGCTGTAGCACAGCGTCCGCTGTAAGTGCGCCAGATTGCGTACGGAAGATGACCGCGTTAACCGCAAATCCGGAGACGCCCTCTCCCTGAACCCAGGCCGCCGCAGTAAATGTTCCGCCTATCTCCCGGAATAGGACGGCATCGGCGATCGCGCTCGACACTCGCGGCAGCAACAGGAGACTGTCAGCCGTGAATGACCCGGCCCGACCGATCTGAATGACCGCATCGAACGTAACGCTATTGGTCTGCGTCCGATTGATACACGAATCAGCGGTGAATGATGTGGTGCTTGCACGCAACAGCACCGCATCAGCCGTAAGCGCATTACCTTGCGCCCGCAGTACGATGGCGTCGGTCGTCAGGCTGTTCGAGATATCGCGGCGGATGATGGCATCGGCACTGACGCTGCCGGACGCCGTTCGCCTGACGACCGCATCTGCCGTGGCGCTACCGCCGATCGTTCGGAAGATGACGGCGTCGGCAGTTACACCAAAGACACCGACGCCCAGGACCCAGGCGTTGACCGTAAACGACGCTTCGGCGGTGCGCAGGAGTACCGCGTCAGCCCGGAACGTCGGCATGACGACCGCATCAGCCGCGAAGCTTTCGGTCTGTGTCCGTAGCACGATCGCGTCCGCAGTAACGACCGGCATGATCGTCGCGTCAACGCTGAACGCCCCGGAAATCGTCCCATAGATGACCGCGTCAGCCGTCGCGCTCGATACCTGGGCCCGCAAGACGACTGCGTCTTCCGTGAACGAGCCAGCGCGCTCAACCCGGAGAACAGCATCTGCTGCGAACGACCCCGCCTGCGTTCGCGAAACAACAGCGTCAGCCGCAGCGCTTCCCGTGATCGCCCGGAGGATAACCGCGTCCGAAGTGACGCTCGCCGGGATAGCGCGACGAATGATGGAATCAACCAGGAACGCACCGGCCTGCGTCCTGGAAACGACCGCATCGGCGACCACTGATGTCGATCGTTCTCGTCGTACGACAGCGTCAGCCGCCAGGCTGCCCGTCTGCGTTCGCCACAGAACAGCGTCGGCGGCAAACCCGAACGTGTTCGTTCCCTGGACCCAGGCGTTCGCGCTGAACGTCGTCTCGAACGTTCGAAGCAGAACTGCGTCGGCCTGGAAGACCGGCATGATCGTTGCGTCGATCGTGACGTTCGCCGACTGGACACGACGCACGACGGCATCCGCCCGGAACGTGGGCATGAGCACGGCGTCGGCGCTGAATGAGCCAGCCCGTGTCGCGTAGATGACGGCGTCGGCAGCAAGAGACGCAGTCGCTCCTCGCTGAACAACTGCGTCTGCGGTGATGCTACCAAGACGGCTGACCCGAAGGAGGGCATCCGCGGTCAGGCTTGCGTTCTGGGTTCGCTTGATCGCGGCGTTCGCGGAAAGGGCCGCAGACCGGGTCGCCAGAACGATCGCGTCCCCAGAAATGGTCGATGTCGTCGGCCTGAACTTGATCGCGTCTGCGGTAATGGACCCGGTCTGCGATGAACGGATAGCGGCGTCGGTGGTCAGGGATGCGGATTGCGTAACCTTCTTGATCGCGTCTGCGGCGAAGGAGCCTGTCTGGCTCTTACGCAGGACAGCGTTGGCGGTGAAGGAGCCCGAGGCCGTCTTGGAGATGACCGCGTCAGCGGTCAGGCTCCCGGTGCGTCCAACCAGCAGCGTGGCGTCGGCGCTGAAGCTGCCTGTCTGGTTGCGCTTGATCGCGGCGTCAGCCGTGAATGAGCCAGCCCGAGCGACCCGCAGAACAGCGTTGGCAGTGAAGGAGCTGCTCGCGGTCTTGCCGATGACCGCATCGATGGTGATGCCGGGGCCATCCCAGACGGAAGCAGTCGCGTACGTGACCGTCAGCTTCGGGTCTCGGGTC
>Ga0315273_10011234_pt1 | contig 11451 bp, 11 predicted proteins | sample YL17G02_0_MG_FD_205753 | JGI IMG/M metagenome (GOLD analysis project Ga0315273, IMG submission 205753) | Sediment microbial communities from Yellowstone Lake, YNP, Wyoming, USA - YL17G02_0 | ecosystem: Environmental > Aquatic > Freshwater > Lake > Sediment | place: USA: Wyoming | collected... | reverse complement strand
CCCGGCTGCCTGGATTGACCGCAATTTCCTTCACCTGAAAGCCCGGACCCGCGTGCAAGGTTTCATACCAACCCCAGGGCCTGGGAACTTTTCTTCCCGATGCAGCTTCCTTGCGACCAAGCTCTGCCAGCGCGTCGACCACCTTCGCCACGTCCTGTGCGTGGCTACGCGGCGCCACCAGGACAGCATCCCGCGTTCCAATGGCAATCATATCATCGAGCCCGAAGCCCACCACAAGCGGACCATCACTCTGCACAATGCTGTTCCTGCTATCTATCACCTGAACATTTCCACCAGCCGCTACGCCTGTTACATCCTTAGGCGAGATCTGCCACACCGCATCCCAGTCGCCCACATCACTCCAGCCCAGTTCGGCAACGACGGTGGCCACATTGGCAGCCCTTTCCATCACTGCATAATCAACGGAAATAGACGGAGCCTTTAAAAATGGCGCTCGATGCAGTTTCACCGAAGCTAGTTTTGCATCCTCCGGAAGGGCCGCCCGGCAAGCCACGAGCATGCTGGGCTGCAACTCTTCAAAACTCTTGAGCAGCGTTGCAAGCTTGAACATGAACATTCCGCTATTCCAGGCATAGCCGCCGCTTGCCAGGAAGCTTTCTGCCATTTCGCGTTTGGGCTTTTCAACAAATGCATCAAGCAAGAACTGTTGCTTGGCGGCATCGATGGTACGTCCCAGCTTGAGATAGCCGTAACCCGTTGCAGGGCGCGTTGCCTTCATGGCGAAGGTCACAAGATAGTCTTGGCCAGCAAGCTCTGCACCCGCAGCGACAGCCGCAGCGAAGGCCTGCTCGTCGGCAATCTGGTGATCAGCCGGTAGAGCAAGCATGATTGCGTGAGAGCCGTAGCTTTTAGCAAGCAGCAGGGCAGCAGCACAAAGGGCGGGTGCCGTATTGCGGCCCTCCGGTTCGAGCAGAGTTGCGATTTCGTGAATGCCGGCTTCTGCGGCTTGGGCTTGCACCAGGAATTCATGGGACGCATTGCACACGACGAGCGGCGCTTGAAGGCCCCGAACAGCTGCAAGCCGTCGAAGCGTTGCTTGCAACAGTGTCTGTGCCAGCCCCGACACTGACACGAAGGGCTTGGGCTGGTCCTGGCGCGAATGCGGCCAAAGGCGCAGTCCCTTGCCACCTGCAACAATAACCGGAACAATCAATGTGACACCCTCGCCAATATTTCACCCGACGGCACTGAACGGGCGTTGCTACCTACACCAAGCCGCCAGCATTTTCTATAAAATTGATCACCTGCCCAAGCCCCTCACGGCGCAGCGTGTTGGCAAACACATAGGGTTTGGCCCCACGCACCTTCTGGGTATCGCTTTCCATCACGTCAAGCCGCGCATGGACATGGGGTGCAAGATCCGTCTTGTTGATGATCAAGAGATCGGACCGGCTGATGGCCGGCCCGCCCTTGCGTGGGATTTTCTCACCCTGGCAAACGCTGATAACGTAGAGCGTGATATCGGCAAGATCAGGAGAGAAGGTCGCTGCGAGATTGTCACCTCCCGATTCAATGAAGATCACGTCAAGATCGGGATGCCGGGCCGTCATGTCGGCTATGGCTGAAAGATTGATGGAGGCATCCTCGCGAATAGCGGTGTGCGGACAGCCGCCAGTTTCAACCCCCATAATGCGGTCTTCCGGCAGCGCCTGGACCCGGTTAAGGATGAGTGCATCTTCCTTCGTGTAGATGTCATTGGTGATGACAGCCACCGAATAAGTTTCGCGCATTTCCTTGCACAGCATTTCGATGAGCGTAGTCTTGCCGGAACCTACCGGTCCGCCGATGCCGACACGCAAGGGACCATTCCTGCTCATGAGCGATATACCCTTGAATATTGTGTTTCATGTTTCATGGCGGCAATGTCCGACAGGAAGGTTGAACTGCCGAGGTCATCCAAGGTCGCCGTCATGGCGCGCTCTACAGTTGCGATGACTGTTGGCATCAAGTCTCCCATGATTTCCAGGCCCCGGTTTTGCCCGAGCGGCACCAATCTGACCGCAACGGCAATCAGATTGTTGGTCAATGCCTGCAAGAAAGCAAGCAGGCCGGAACGCTTGTCTATACAGGACTTGGAGCAGGTTGCAGCCATCACGAGTGGCAATGACTTGAAGGGGATGGTATCTCCCGGCATCATCCTAGCAACCGCCCTGGCACAGGATTGCCCCAGGTCAGTGGTTTCTAGTGCCCGCTCTCGCGAGGCGGCAAGTGCCATGGCCAGTTCATCCATTTCAGCGCGCACAACCTCATCGGCATCATAGGCAATTGCAAAGAGGACCGCATCATTCCACACCGAGCCGTGCACCAGAAGTGAGGTGATCCAGTCTCTCGCAGCTTCCAGAGCTGCAACGTCGCCTGCATCTATGGCCCATTCCAAGCCATGGGAATAGGCAAAGCCACCCGTCGGGAAGGCCGGTGACATCACTGCAATCAGACGCAGTAAGGCCAGGGGTTCAATGCTGATGACCATAGGCACCTGCAACGGGCTGGAAGATATCCTCTATATTCTTGACGCTCGCATCAAGGCCGATGAGCATGGCGGTGATCACATGGTCGCGGCGGATGACGATGCGGTCGCTCTCGATCTGTGCTTCAAGGTGCCGGTTACCCAATTGCCAGGCAAGCTGCATGAGATGGGTGACATCGCGCCCGCGTATTTCAGTCAGCGGTTCCGTTGCGGCCAATACCTTTATGACCCGGCCATCTTCCAACACCAGGCCATCGCCATGGCGCAGCGCATGGGCGTGCTCAAGATCCAGCAGGAATTCCAAACCGCCATCGCTCCTCATTGCGACGCGGCGGCGGTGACGAGCCGTATGGTCGAGGGTCACAGTGTCACTTTCGAGATGTGTTGCAGGCTGGATGGAGGTTGCGCGCAGCATGTCAGAACAGGAAATAGCGCTGCGCCATGGGCAGCACGGTTGCAGGTTCGCAAGTCAGTAATTCCCCATCGGCTCTTACCTCATAGGTTTCAGGGTTGACCTCGATGCGTGGCATTTCCCCATTATGGACCATGGAGGATTTTGAAATCGTGCCGCGCGTATTGATGACCGCAACCAAGCTCTTGTCGACGCCAAGCTTTTTCTCCAGCCCGTTCGCAAGGGCTGCTGCGGAAACAAAAGTGAAAGTCGAGCGCGCCATGGATTTTCCAAAGCTTGCAAACATCGGCCGGTAGTGCACGGGTTGCGGCGTCGGTATGGACGCATTGGGATCACCCATGGGAGCTGCCGCAATGGAGCCGCCCAGCAACACGAGGTCTGGCTTCACACCAAAGAAGGCCGGCGACCACAATACGAGGTCAGCCTTCTTGCCTGCCTCGATGGAACCCACGTGACGGGCAATACCCTGGGCAATAGCCGGGTTGATGGTATATTTGGCGATATAGCGCTTTACGCGGAAATTATCGTTTGCGCCGTTTTCTCCTGCCAGGGCGCCGCGCTGCACGCGCATCTTGTGGGCCGTCTGCCAGGTGCGAATGATCACTTCGCCAACCCGCCCCATGGCTTGGCTGTCGGACGACATCATGGAAAACACGCCAAGGTCATGCAGGATATCTTCCGCCGCAATGGTTTCCTTGCGGATGCGGCTTTCCGCAAAGGCAATATCTTCGGATATGCGCGGATTGAGGTGGTGGCACACCATCAACATGTCGAGGTGTTCAGCAACCGTATTGACCGTATAGGGCCGCGTCGGGTTGGTGGAGGACGGCAGCACGTTGGGTAGGCTTGCGATGCGGATAATATCCGGCGCGTGGCCGCCACCTGCACCTTCCGTGTGGAAGGCATGGATGGTGCGGCCCTTGAAGGCGGCAATAGTGGCTTCCACAAAACCTGACTCATTCAACGTGTCGGTATGGAGGCCCACCTGCACATCATAGCGGTCTGCCACGGCCAGGCAGCAGTCAATCGTTGCAGGCGTCGTACCCCAATCCTCATGCAGCTTCAGACCGCAGGCGCCCGCCAGGATCTGCTCCTCAAGTGCCGCAGGCAAAGCTGCATTGCCCTTGCCCATGAAGCCGAGATTCATCGGGAATGCATCTGCCGCCTCGATCATACGGGCCAGATGCCAAGGACCCGGTGTGCAGGTTGTAGCCTTGCTGCCGGTGGCAGGGCCAGTGCCGCCGCCAATCATAGTGGTAACACCTGAATTCAGCGCTTCTTCAATCTGCTGGGGGGCGATGAAATGGATATGGGCGTCAATACCGCCAGCGGTGAGGATTTTCCCTTCGCCGGCGATGATTTCCGTGCCAGGGCCGATGATGATGGTGACACCGGTTTGCGTGTCGGGATTGCCGGCCTTGCCGACGGCGGCTATGCAACCATCCTTGAGGCCCACGTCCGCTTTTACAACGCCCCAATGGTCAATAATGAGGGCATTGGTGATAACCGTGTCGACAGCGCCCCCGGCTCGCGTCACCTGGGATTGTCCCATGCCGTCGCGAATGACTTTGCCGCCGCCGAAGGTGACTTCCTCGCCGTGGGCGGTAAAGTCCTTTTCCACCTCAATGAAGAGCTCGCTATCGGCCAGACGCACCTTGTCACCAACTGTGGGGCCGAACATGGCGGCATAGCTCGCCCTTGTTTGTCTGGTTGCCATTACAATTCACCCATGATTTTCTGTTGGAAACCAAATATCTTGCGTTTGCCCGCAAAGGGCACCAGGGTCACTTCGCGACATTGCCCCGGTTCGAACCGCACGGCTGTGCCCGACGGAATATCCAGCCGGCAGCCTCGGGCTTTGGCGCGATCAAAATCCAGCGCCATATTGGTTTCAAAGAAATGATAGTGCGAACCCACCTGGATGGGCCGGTCTCCCGTGTTGGCAACCTCGATGCTGACCCGCATTGCACCTTTGTTGATTTCGACGTCGCCGGACGCTGTAATGATTTCACCGGGGATCATGTGGTTTCTCCTCAGCGCACAGGGTTGTGGACGGTGACCAGCTTGGTGCCGTCGGGAAAGGTGGCTTCCACCTGGATGTCATGGATCATGTCGGCCACACCTTCCATCACCTGGGCGCGGGTTACAACATGGGCGCCTGCCTCCATGAGGTCGGCAACGCTGCGCCCATCCCTCGCCCCCTCGACGACAAAGTCGGTTATCAGGGCAATAGTTTCAGGATGATTGAGCACGACACCACGCTCAAGCCTGCGCCGCGCGACCATGGCTGCGGTGGCAATCAGTAATTTGTCCTTCTCGCGGGGGGTCAAGTGCATATCTTTTCCTCAAAGAGACCAAACTTTAGGCAGTTCCACAGGCGCAGCAAGCAGACTTAGGGCTGGAACCAGCGATTTCCGCAGGCCTAGGCCATCCCTTGCCACAAGCCTTGCAATGAGCTTGCCATCCCAAGCCGTGACACCACCATTTATCCCGATGGCATCGCGCAGGGGTCCAAGGAAGCACTCAGCCTGCGCATCAATGAGTACCAGTGTTGCCATGGCACCCGCTCCCCTGAGGGCCGCAGCCCCGTGCACACGCGCGCCATCAAGTGTGACATGATCGGCAAATACCAGGCGACCACCCCGGCGAATGCGCCAGCAATCACGAAAGGAAAATTCGCTCAGGGTTTCACCCATCGCCTTGCGGCCAAGGACCACGCTCTCAACGGCGAGCAGGCGCGCCTGATTGCCCACCTCGGCATAAAAGGAGCGGCTGAGCCTTGCGCCATCGAATAGAATGGCCTCCTGTGGCAGCCAGCACAGCCGCGCGCTAGCCTCAGCCCGCAGGGTTGTGGCCACTTGCGTTTCACTTCCCAGTGAAGGATAGATCTTTTCTGCCGCCTGGGTGGTGACGCAAGCATCACCGCCCGCATTCACCGTCACGTCAAACCTATCTCCACCGGCAAGGCCACCGGAGGTGTTGATCAATACGGCTTCAAGGGGCATGTTGGGCAGCCTTGCCGGCATGCGAAGCTTGGCGGAGCCCTCCTCACGCAGGCGCGCCAGGTCGCCATTCTCGCCGACATCAAGGCGGATGATACCAGAACTCCGCTGCAGATCGGTGTCTCGTGCGCCCACTGCAACCATTGCGTCAATCAACCCAGCCCTGGAGTTCCTGTTTCACCAGAGCTGCCAGCATGTCGATGCAGGGCGTACTATCATTGAGGCAGGGCACGGCCGAAAAATTAACACCTCCTTCATGCTTGAAGGTTTCTTTTAGGCCGATGGCAACCTCTTCCAGGGTTTCGACGCAGTCTGCCGAAAAGCCCGGCATCATCATCACCAGGTTTTTTACGCCCTTGGCGGGCAGGCTTTCCACGGTTTGCTGGGCATAGGGCTGCAGCCATTCGGCCCGCCCGAACCGCGACTGAAAAACCACCTGCAGCTGGTCCGCCCCCAGGTTCATTTTTTCACGGAGCAACCTGGCAGTCTTAACGCACTGGCAGTGGTAGGGATCGCCTTTGTCGAGATATTCGCGCGGCAGACCGTGGAAGGAGGTAAGAATGAGGTCCGGCTTCCACGGCAAAGTGCTGAGATGCTGCTGCAGGCTAAGCGACAGCGCATCAATATGGGCGCGATGATCGAAATAGCGCGGTACACTGCGAACCGTGGGCTGCCAGCGCATTTTCTTCAGCGTATCATAGCACTTGTCGAGGGCCGTCGCCGTGGTTGCGGCACTATATTGTGGATAGAGCGGAAACAGAAGGATCCTGTCACAGCCCTGCTCCTTGAGAGCGGTTATCCGGTCATCGGCGGAGGGCAAGCCGTAGCGCATGCACCAGTCAACAATGATATCGGGATTACCCTTCAGGACTTCGCCCAGCTTAACGCTTTGCCCACGGGTGATTGTCTTGAGCGGCGATTCATTGAGCTCAGTGTTCCAGATCTGGGCGTAGGCCCTGCCGCTCCTTTGCGGCCGGAAATTGAGGATGATACCATTGAGGATCAGCCACCACAGCGCTGGATTCACTTCAATGACGCGCCGGTCCGACAGGAATTCCTTGAGATACCGCCGCATGGGCCAATAGGAGGTTGCCTCCGGCGTGCCGAGGTTCATCAGAAGGACACCAATCTTGCGGCGCTTGATGGGCGGATGACCCAGAGGAAGCGAGGCAACGCTAACGCCATCAGTCATGGTCTGGCCTGTGACAGCTGCTGGAAGATTGTTAACAATTCACAAACTCTCGATGAATATAGTAGTTTTGGGGTATTTTGGGGCATTGCCAATATGAATAGTTCGACACCGGACAAAAGTCCATTCTTGTCCCAGTTGTATGCAGATGGTCAGCGCGCTGCGGACCTCGTTTTCGCCGACCTCAGTCAAACCTCCACCGCCTCAAACATCGAGCCTGCGACATTCCGCGCTTCGCAGCTTGCGTCCCTTTACAGCACCCTGCCATTGTTTGTTTTGTCACACATCATTGTGGCAGCGACCATTGCATCCATCGCCAGAGAACGGCTGCAAACGCCTTTCATCAGCTGGTGGTTCCTGCTGTCATTCCTGCCGGTGGTACTGGTATTTGTTTTGTGGACCCGTCACAACAGGCGCCGCGCAGCCAGCGCCGGCACTGCGGAGATCCACTACATCGAGGTGCTGGCGGTACTCTTTGGCACGGTTTGGGCGGCCTGCCCCGCCGTGTTCTTCCCGCTCGCTGATCCTGATTTCAGAACTCTCCTGGCCGGCATCACGATTGCAGCGGCAGCCATTGGATCCTTTGCGCTGTCGCGCGTTCCTTCAGCAGCCATCCTCTATTGTTTCATCATCTCCATTGCGCTGGCACTTTCTGCCATCTGGCTGGGCGACAGAGTGGGACACACCTTCATGTTCATGACCATAGCGATCGGCGCCATTCTCACCGGCATGGTCCTCAACAACCACCGCGATCACATGAAAAAGGCAGCTGATACCCAAAAAATTTCCCGGGACAGGGAAATCATCGGTCTCCTGCTCAACGACTTTGAACAGGGAGCCAGTGACTGGTTGTGGGAATGTGATGCCAGCAGCCTCCTCACCTATGTCTCGCCAGCCTTTAGTGAAAATCTCGGCAGATCCCAGCAGGAAATTCTCAAACTTACTCTTCAGGAAGCGGTGAACGCCGATCCCACGCAGGATGACTGGAGTCAGTTCGCCGAGTCCATGGCAGAGCAAGTCACTATCGCTGCCTGCAAACTGAAGTTCATGCTGCATGGCCAGGTCAGGCATTGGCAGGTCAGCGCCCGCCCGCTGATCGACAACGATGGTGAGTTCAAGGGTTACCGTGGCGTGGGACGCGACATCACCGCCGAATGGGAGGCCGATCACAACCTGATTGTCGCCAAGGAAGCGGCCGAAGCCGCAAGCACTGCCAAATCCCATTTCTTGGCCGTAATGAGCCATGAACTGCGCACCCCACTCAACTCCATTGTGGGATTTTCCGAAATCCTGTCACGGCGCAACGAAGCTTCGATCGACAGCGAGAAACAGCTTGACTATGCCCGCACCATTCTTGAAAGCAGCCGGCATCTGCAAGTCCTCATCAATGACATTATTGACGCAACGCGCATGGAAATTGGCTCCATCGACCTGGTGGAGCAGGAAATCGATCCGGCTGAACTTGTTGAAATCATGGTGAAGATGTGCCATGACCAAGCCGAGAGTGCCGACGTGACGCTGGTGGCCAAGCTGGTTGACGGCATTGAGATACGTGCTGACATCACCCGCATCCGCCAGGTCATTCTCAACCTTCTCACCAATGCCATCAAATTTTCGTCTCCCGGAGGGATCGTGAACGTGGAGCTGGTGCGCACCCGTGACGACAGACTTGCCCTGCTGATCAACGATGGCGGCATTGGTATCAAGCCGGAAAACCTCAACCGCATCTTTGAACCCTTCGTGCAGGCCGAGTATGGCATGTCGCGGCGTTTCGGCGGCATTGGCCTCGGCCTTTCCATCGCCCGCAAGATTGCCCGCCTGCATGGTGGCGATGTCATGCTGGAAAGTAATTACGGCACCGGCACCACCGCGCGATTTGAACTTCCTGCCGCCCGCGTGACATGGCCAAAGGCCATTGCGAAGTCCTCGGGTGTTGCGGCTTAAGAAGATTCGCGCCATCATAGCGTGATGGAAAAGATACCTCGCAATCCGACTTTCATGGGGTCTACACGGGCCCGAAGTCCGGCGGGTTTCAACGTCGCCGTGTTTGGTGCGCCCCATGGAACGCCTTACCGGGGCATCGACAACCGCATTCACGCAACCGCAGCCAATGCCTTCCGGACGGCACTGGCAGCCGATGGCGCATGGATTGATCACTGGGACTATGACTTCGGAGGCCGCCTCCTCGGCAATGGCAAATGCAAGGTGGCCGACCTCGGCAACCTTCCTACCAAGCCAAGCGATGGCAAGGGCAACCGCAAGCTCATCGAAGGCATGACCCGAAAGATTAATGCCGCTGGTTGCGTACCCATCATGTTCGGCGGCGATGATTCAACCCCCATTCCATTTATCGCAGGGTTTTCGGGAAGCCGCCCCCTCACCATCCTCCAGGTTGACTCACATATTGACTGGCGTGACGAGCGCTATGGCGAGAAGTTCGGGTATTCTAGCACCATGCGGAGGGCCTCCGAACAGGCCCATGTCTGGCGCATTGTGCAGGCGGGTGCCCACGGCATCGGCAGCGCCCGCGAAGAAGAGGTGAACATCGCCGGCCAATGGGGTGCGCATATCTTCAGCTCGCGACATATCCACCACAAGGGTTTGGGCGAGGTTCTTGATAACATCCCCGAGGATTCCGATTGCCTGATCAGCCTCGACTGTGATGTGATGGACACATCCGAAATGCCCGCGGTTGCCCACCCTTCACCGGGCGGTCTCACTCATTTGCAGATTATTGACCTTATTGCGGGTGTTGCCGCCAAGGCGCGCATCGCGGGCTTTACCATGGTGGAGTTTGTTCCAAAGCGCGACATCAACGGCGCCTTTGCCTATACCGCGGGCCGTATTGCTGCCAACGTCATTGGCCATATTGCACGGCAGATTTGACAACCCGATAATTATCGCTAATTCTGCGTGCAGGGGAAAGCGATCTCCTCTTCAGGTGCCAGACTTAAGAATCGTGTTCATCACATTAGAGAGAGCACCATCATGGCCGCACCCAATTCCATCAAGCCCCATAAACTGTTACGCCTCATTGGCGCTGCCAATGCGCCCGTGATCATCGATGTCCGCACCGACGAGGATTTTGAAAGCGATCCCCGCCTGCTGCCGGCCAGTCTCAAGCGCAGCCATAGCACGGTGTCGGAATGGGGCAAGCAATATGCAAGTAAGTCTGTGGTTGTCGTCTGCCACCACGGAGCAAAGCTCAGCGAAGGTACGACCGCGTGGCTGCGCCATCTGGGTGCTGACGCCATATCCCTGGAAGGTGGCTTCGTAGCCTGGGAGGAGGCAGAGCTTCCCCTCGTTCCAGGCGCCAGGATACCTGCACCAGACGCCGAAGGTCGCACCCTATGGGTGACCCGCAGTCGGCCGAAGATTGACCGCATCGCCTGCCCCTGGCTCATTCGCCGCTTCATCGATCCATCCGCTGTGTTCCTGTTCGTGGCACCGCAGGAGGTGATGGGTGTTGCCGAGCGCTTCACCGCAACACCCTTCGATATCGAGAATGTCCACTGGAGCCATCGGTGCGATCTCTGCACCTTTGATGTGATGGTTGAGGAATTTGGCTTACAGACACCGGCACTCCTGCAGCTTGCCACTATTGTGCGTGCTGCCGATACAGCAAGGCTCGACCTCGCTCCCCAAGCGGCGGGCCTACTGGCAGTATCCCTTGGCCTGTCGCGCGTGTATTGCGACGATCTTGAACAGCTCGAAGCCGGCATGCTTGTCTATGACGCCTTGTACCGCTGGTGCCGGGATGCAACCGATGAAACCCACAACTGGCCAAGCAACAGGGCAAGAACATGAGCGTGGCACCCACATTTTCCGAGGCCGCCAAGGTCTGGACCCGCATCGGCTGCCTGTCCTTCGGCGGCCCAGCGGGGCAGATCGCCCTCATGCATCACGAGATCATAGATGAGCACAAATGGCTCAGCGAGCAGCAATTCCTGGGTGCACTGAATTTCTGCATGGTGTTGCCCGGCCCTGAGGCCATGCAGCTTGCCACCTACGCCGGCTGGCGCCTGCATGGCGTGAAAGGCGGACTGGTGGCGGGCCTTCTATTCGTGCTGCCGGGAGCCTTGGTGGTGCTGGCCCTTTCCGTGCTCTACGGCTCCTTCGGAAATCTGCCATGGATTGCCGCCCTGTTTTTCGGCGTGAAGGCGGCAGTCCTTGCCATTGTCATCGAGGCTTTGCTGCGGGTGGCGAGGCGGGCCCTGAAGACCAGCTCAGATTGGTACATTGCTGCGGCGGCCTTCATCGCCCTCTATTGTTTTGGAATTTCCTTTCCCCTCGTCATCTTCGCTGCCGGCCTTGTTGGCTTTGCCCGCAGCAGCCCGGCGAGCGCTGACGCAGCACCCGC
>Ga0315273_10011233_pt1 | contig 11452 bp, 9 predicted proteins | sample YL17G02_0_MG_FD_205753 | JGI IMG/M metagenome (GOLD analysis project Ga0315273, IMG submission 205753) | Sediment microbial communities from Yellowstone Lake, YNP, Wyoming, USA - YL17G02_0 | ecosystem: Environmental > Aquatic > Freshwater > Lake > Sediment | place: USA: Wyoming | collected... | reverse complement strand
TCATAGAATCTTTCTATATAATCACTATCATGTGGAAAACGAACCTCTTTGACCTCAATGTCCCAGTAAGATCGAATGGTCAACTTCTTATCTTCGAATAGGAGATATTCTCCTGGCCTCAACTGGTAAATATTTTTGAAAAAGGTTTCGAGCGTATGATCGAGGAGACCCGAGAAAAGGTAATCCGCAATGATCTGTTCATTTGGCTCTACACAAAAATCATCGATTTGCAATAACGCCTTTATTTCAGAGGCGAAACAGAATCTTTTTCCGTCATATAGATAATAGAAGGGTTTGACCCCTGCTCTATCTCTTGAGCAAAAAATTCTATTCGCCCTTACATCGAAAATAGCAAGTGCCCACATTCCATTGAAATGATTTAGACAATCTGTTCCCCATTCCTCATAAGCATGTAAGATCACTTCTGTATCCGTCTGTGATTTAAACTGATGGCCCAAAGACACCAATTCTCCTCGTATTTCTAGATAGTTATAGATTTCGCCATTATAGAGGATCCATAACGATCCATCTTCATTGCACATAGGTTGGTGCCCTGCAGGTGAAAGGTCAATGATAGATAATCTCCGGTGACCAAGGAATAGGTTTGCGGATCCGTTAAAATCCTCAATCCTTGGTCCGTATGTTTTACTATCAATCCCGGTGAGGCTGACCACTTTACCTGATGTTGAATCCACTGCCAAGAATCCTTCATCATCAGGCCCTCGATGTCGAAGGGAGTCCGTCATCCTTTTTATACAATCTGGGTTAATGCTTCCCTTAAAGCTGTAGGCTCCTGTAATGCCGCACATATTTTATTTTGACTGTTTACTCCCTTACAACGTCTTTTTACTTTTCATAAATGGATTTTGTGATCCCTGCCACATAGAGTGGGTTGTGCCATCTATGAACATATTCAAGTCCTGCCTCACTTTTTTGATTAAGCAAATGGGGATTTTGCAAATACTCTTCTAATACAGTTTCAATATTAAATGGATTTATATTGATGATTGCTTCCTTCAGATCTCGCGCCATCCATTTTGGGATAAACTTGAGGTCTTCCTCTCTTATAAAAGCACAAATAGGTTTTCCCATTTTCATTCCTTCAACGGCAAATCCTCCATACCAACCAATCAAGACCTGATCAATGACCACGTCAGCCTTTTTATAATCTTCCAGAGCTTTCTGATGAGGGACGTTTTCAATGAGAATGATTTCTATGGGATATCTTTTTTTCAGATTTTCTAATGCCTGAATAATATAACTGGAACCTTTCGCAGTGCGGTTGGTTGGAGAATGGACTATTCTAATTTTCCGATCAATATTGCATGGAAGGGTTTGAATCTCGTGCCAACCCGCAATACTGTAAGGCAAAAATGATGAGATACTTTCCGGCAAAAAATAGAGCAAATCTGGATTGACTGCAAATATATGATGAGCGTGTCTTGAAACAATGTCTATTCTCTTTTCTCGCATCCTGTCCCTTGCCCCGCTGTTACACATACCGCTATAGCATTCCTCTTCATAACACGATGCGAACTCAACCCTTTCCATGGTCTTAAATTTCTGTCTTGCGTCGCAGCCATTGTATGTAAATATGATCCTTCTATTTTTGGGATAATAGGGGAGATCCAAAAGGTGGATTCCATATGTCCGAAAGTCGATCAATGTTGAACCGTAGTTAAAATGGAACACATCAAATTTATTTCGATATTTCAGGAAGGCCCTCAGGCTACTGGTAAACCTCCCAATGGCTCCCTTTTTCTCCCATCGTAAGGAGATATCATAGGGATAATTTAGGAAGTGCTCTTGGGTAGTCAGGACTTTTGATTCGAGCCCCAATCGCCTTTCACCTTGAGCAAGTCCCCAAGCCATTCCGCCTACCAGGGTGGGAAGATGGAGCACCCTCACACTAATCTCCCTCTCACCGTAATTCCATAAAAATCTAAGTGTTCATGGACGATTCTTAGTTTGGCTCTTATAAACCATTCCCTAACTTCTTCTAAGGTATGTCTTGTCGCAATCTGGGGATGATACCAGTCATAATTGATGGCAACGTTTTCTTGAAACGAAAGATTTGGATTCCAAAAACATTTCATAAAAAAATGATAGATGAATCGCTGAAGATCATACTCGCCCCCCTCAATCTCCAATGCATCTACTCTCGGTACTTGGATTGTGATCCCGTGCTGTGAAAGACTCCTCCCCAACTCCGTAATCTGTTTACAGACTTGGATGGCTTCTTCATAGGTCAGCCCTGAGATTTTGCCGCGCACATAATCATCAACATATTCCCTCACCGGTGCCTTCTTTTTATACACATAGATGGCTATCTCTCCTCCAAAAGAGAGCAGCTTACATAAATTTTTAAAAACCAGTTCAGGATCTGAAGTGTGATGAAGGACTTCTTGGCAGTAAATGAAGTCAAATTTTCCGAGGTCCGTGAGGTCGCATAGCAAGTCCCTTAAAAGAAAGTAAACATTATGAGAGAGGTGATAAGCCTCGAGATTTTCGCGCGCGATCTCCAAGGAGACCAAATCAATTCCAATAATCTCCGTTGTGTGAGGCGAATAGCGTCTCAGAAGAGCTGTCACCCTCCCGTTTCCACAACCTGCATCCAACACGCGCTTTTTATCCTTCAAGTATCCCGTAAGTTCGTCCGCACTTCCAAACCCATTTCTCCTCAGTATCCATGAAAAGATATCGGAGCCTTCCCTTAAGGTCTCTTCAAAGGCAAGCCGCTTGTTATGTTCCCATTTGTCCTTAAACGTATCCCTCATACTATTCCTCATGTTGCCCCTCAATATACTTCGCAATACCTTCTTCAAATTTGACGATAGGTTGACCGAGAAGATGAGTCATCTTCTTAATATCCCCCACGAGATGCTGTGGAGGGATATCCTTTTTCACTTCGAAGACCGGATCTTTACGGAGGACCTTGCCAATCTGTTGGCCGACCTGTCTCAGGCTGAGAATTTCTGGACCTCCGATATTAATCTTTTGGCTTTCCGTCAACTCAAGGCAGCGATAGACAGCGGAGGCAGCATCCGTTACATAGATCGGGTTCATTTTTAATCCATCCTTGCCATGAAGAATAATAGCCTGTTCTTGTTTAACCGCCTTGACAAGTCTGGGGATCAGCATGGCGGGACGCTGCCCTGAGCCATAAACAAAGAAAAAACGAAGGATAATGACATTCATGTGGGGAGTATAGTTCTCCGCCAGTACTTCCGCACAGAGTTTGGAACCGAGGTAAAATCCAAGGCCGTCTTTCGACGGAATCGGGTCATCCTCTCTAAACCCCACGTCTCCATGCCCATAAATACCACCGGAAGAGGCCAGCACAAAGGTCTTTACCCGTGCATGCCATGAGTATTCTAATAAGCGGAGCGTACTTAGGGTATTTACCCTGAAGATACCCTCCGCATGCATAGGAAATTCCCTGAAGTGTTCGGATTGGGCAAGGTGAATTACTGCATCGACGGCCCTTGGAAGCCTACTTGCGCTCCACTCGTCAGCAAGATCGCATTTGATGTAATGAGTGCGATGGGAGGTTGAATCCCCTGCCTTTCTCACGAGGGCATATAATTCCCAATTATCCCTTAAAAGGCTAACCACATGTCTTCCTATTAACCCGGTAGCTCCTGTGATAAGACATCTTCTCATCACCCACCCCCTATTCTCATTCACTTCCAAGCATCAATAATGGTCTCTCCAACATTGAGCGGAGTAATCAACTCTTCACGTGCTTAACGATGTAACCTCCTCAGATATCATTCCTCGTGTCTTTTCTGTTAAGCCATCCCTATTTGAGTGCTTCGGCCACAAAGACCTTTCGCTGCACGATGGAGGATAGTAAAGCTGTTAACTCTCGTCTGTCCACCACGCGTAGAGCAAACAGAAGGCCAGCGAAGGTAAAGCAATAAGCACTTTTGAGTACAATACCAACCCAAAGTGGCATTTCCGGGAAAAAAGCTACCGTGACAGTGAAAATAAAAGTCAGTGCGGCCACCCTGAGTATTCGTGGTGTCTCATATTTCACTGCCCACAACCGCTGGGAGGTTATCGAGTACGCGACGGTGAGAAATGTGTATGATGCGGCTGTTGCCCAGCTTGCTGCGACAATTCCCCACCTCGGAACAAACAAGATATTCAATCCGAGGTTCAGGAGTGCCGCCAACCATGAATAGAAAGCAAAATATTTTGTCCTCATCGTAAGGGATATGCTGAGCGCCGTCACGTGTGTTGAGGCAGAAGCCATCATCGCCAACGCTAAAGGACCAACCGCTAACGCTGCCGGATAGTAAGCAGAGGTGGATAAGACTACTAATAACTCCTTTGCAAAGGTCGTTACAAGAACACATAGTAATCCAAAACCGATCAGAATTTGCGTCATCACGCGGCCGAAAAAGATAGGTGCTCGGTCTCTTTCGTCTTCGTACATTTTGAGAGCAATGGGTGCCCAGGCTTGCCCAACTGCCGCATTAACGAGGCCAAGCATACCGGCTAAAGTAAATGCGACTCCATACAATCCAACTTGATCAAGTGTTGATAGTTTCCCCAGTACCACTCGGTCTGACATACCGAAAACCCAATAGGCCAACGCCATCGGGACCAAAGGTAAAGCAAACATCAATAGCTTCTTAAGCAAACTAAGTGAAAAAGACAGGCCCAATAGGGAACGAATGGTCCATAACCGAAAAGGTAACACGATGCATGCCGCCGCTAATGCACCGCCCAAAACACCGATGAGACCAAAATCGAGAACCACTGCGCCGTATAAGCTTAGTCCAATGCTCAATATTGTCGAAATAATGTTCAAGGCAGAAAAAACCTTTGGCCGGAATTGATTGCGCAGCACCTGACTACACATGTTATTCATAAGACTGACAGGGGCTGCAAGTAAGCCTAACAGAAACAAGGTCGCATACTGGCCCGTTCCAAAAGTCCACTGAGAAAAGTATCGGGACATCAGAAGACATAAACCAACAATGCCTAAGCTCCATAGACACAAAAACCCAAACCAAGTAGAAGTAACGAGCTGCTTTTCGCTATTCGTTTTGGCGTCAAAAAAGAAACGTGCATAGGTTGTATCTCCGCCAAGGCTTAAAATGATGCTCACCAGTCCAATGATCGTAGACACGAGGCTCCAGATCCCATATTCATTAGGGCTGAAGATGCGGGTATAAATGGGCATGGTAAAAAAGGCAGCAGCCTTCAGGATTAGATCGCCAGTGCCATATACTGCAATGTCCCTGATCAAATGATGAATGGTCGGTTTCAATCTATAATCGTCATTCATGATGATGAGAGGCCAAGGGAGGTTAAAATATTTCTAAAAACTTCTCCGATTCTTTCCGTCGAATGATGGTTCTTCACAAATTCCCGGCCCCTTTCTCCAATCTTTATTAATTCCTCTCTGTGTGAGTAAACCCATCTGATTTTTTCTTTAATCTCTAACAGATTCGTGTTGATAATGGGAATCTCTTCGCGCCTCACCAACCCGGCCTTAACATAGAGGTCAATCAGATCTTCTCTGAGATAACAGAGGACTGGTTTTTCCATTGCCATTGCTTCCATAGCGAACATGGCATACCACCCGATGACAAATTGGTCCGCAACCAAATCAACACTCTCGATGGCCTTCTGGATTTCGGAGTTCGGAACACCTCTCATCAAAACAAGTTCAATGTTGAGCCCTTCCTTCTTGAGTGTTTCAACGGCATCCACTAAAGCTTTTGTCCCCTTAATAGCGACGTGATTGGGGGCATGAAGTATTCTTAACTTGCCCGTTTTATCCACCCCAGGCTCTTGTTTCGTTGGATTCCATCTATCTAAATCAATAGAAAAGTGAGCCAACATAAGAGTATCCCAATGATACATATAATCGACCCACTCACATCCGGAAATCACCCAATCAGCATGTCGGGTCCATCTATCAACACTATTACTTACACGTCTTCGATACTTGCGGAAATTGGGATAATCTATAGAAACGGTATGTTTGAAATACAAATTCTTGGATCTCGTCAGAACTTGTACGTCACTCCCGTACGGCATGACAACCACTCTGATCTTAGCCATCCTGTAGAAATGAGGTTCAAAACGATCCAATATTCTTGTGGTCCAAAGGGGTCCCCCGTGAAAATAAATAAAAAGACTTTTGTATCTGAATAAGCATCGAAAGAAAAGGTAAAACGGTATAAGGACGGCTGTCAGTAGATTGGAACGCCACCTGCTCAAGTTGATGTCAAACTCGTTCGTGATGAAATAAACCTCGGAAACAAAAGTCTCTGCGCTATATCCATTCTGAATCAAAGCTTTTTTATGGTATACATTGCTGATCAATGGCTCCGGTCCAAGACCGACATCTATTTTTCGATTGGAATACCTCGAAAGGTAGGAAATGACGAAGCATGGGATAATCAAGAGAACTTCCAGAATAGCTAAGACCCATTTAAATAGAGATAAGAACCTTTTAATTTCCATTGGACCTCATTTTTGAAAAACAGAGAAATACTTCATCCTTATTATTGTAAACACTGTCCATGAGCCCAAAATTTTTATTCATTATAGAAATCACCTCATGGGGAGTTTCTAGGAAGGCGTGGAAAGGATCGACCGCACCGTGAGGCCGATATAATACAATCCAGTTTGGATAAGTAACAAATTTATCCGTCCTGTAACCTTTCCTCAGGTTCACTATTTTCGATCGCAACCAAGAACGACCCTTGCTCAAAAAGGAGCGGCCATGGTCACTCATCCATATGATCACCTTGCCACCCTCCACCAAGAGCCTGTAAGATTCTCTTATCGTATACTCTAAAGAACATACATGGTCCAGGCTCGTCGCGAATATCAAAGCATCAAACTGTTCATCTTCGAAAGGCATAAATTCGCTACAGCCAACGATTCTCACGCCTCTAAACGACCGATCCTCAATAGGATCAATTCCAAAATATTCAAATTTGCTCTTATCTTCAAAATCAAGGTATCCTGGAATTTCCAATATTCCGCAACCCACATCTAACAATCTTCCAGAATCAATGTGAGACAAAATGAATTTCCTAAAATGGACGACATCCTGCCTTCCCGGTAGTGAAACAGAGCCTTCCCTGAGAAACAGGTAGCTGAGGTACGAATTATTATTTAAGACCTTGTTCAAAAGATACTGTTTTCGAAAGTGTTTAAATAGTAACGTATCAAATTCATAGCTTAGATAATTGGGCGCATAGTTATAGTGAGAATTGCAGGAGCTACAAGTTATGACCCCAGACCCCGCCTTAGGTACATTAATGGATCCGCTGCATGAAACGCATCGATATTGCAATGATGTCCTCCAATCCAAAACCCTCCATGGCGACGCCGCATCGGTCTGATTTAGCTTTAGCTTTTAATTAATCTAAAAATGTCTCACACCATTTCTCAAAATTGAGCAAGGACCATATGAATAGACGCCTATTCTGTTTACCCTCGATGTGCTCATTCACCAATCTTTTGACAGCCTCTTGGTCCATGTATTCGTAAAGTCTCGCCTGCCTGTCCAGGATCTCCCGGTTCACGTATTCCATGCTCTCCCCCTTGAACCAACTGGCGTCCGGAGCAGAAAATCCTTGTTTTTCACCATCGGTTATCTCAGGTGGAACGTATCGCTGCATCACTTTACGAAGGATCAGTTTCCCATCTTTGACTCGTTGGAAATATTTGAGTGTCTTAAGACCGGGTTCATTTTCATTCAGGCGAAGAACTTCTCCCAAGTTTCTTAATTTCAATTTAACAGGTATCTGCATAGCAAAGTCCACCAGATCATTATCCAGAAATGGAACTCTTGTCTCCAAACTGTGAGCCATGCTTAGTTTATCCTCAACGATGAGTAGCCCATGCAGAAAAGTCTTGGCCTCTAGGTAGAGGGAATGGTTAATATAATCTTCAGGTCTTGTTAATTGGTAGGTATGTTTATGAAATACATCTCTGAAAATATCTCTGGTGCAAACATTCTTGACCTCATCCCATACGGGACGAAAAACCTTTTGAATGTCGCTATGGTCGATGAGTCGCTGCCAGTAAGCGTAATACTTATCGACATATTGTTCAAAATCGTCGTTCACGAGGGCTCGATAATAGCGCCAGGGGTAACCACCGAAGAGTTCATCGCCCCCCGCGCCGGAAAGCACCACTTTAACAAACTTGGAGGCGAGTTGGGCAGCATAAAAGTTGGGATAACTCTGGCCTACCCGTGGTTCTTCCAAATGCCAGGCCAGCCTGGGAAGGACCCGCTCCATGTCCCCAGCTTTTAGGACCATTTCATAATGTTCGGTCTTGAACAGATAAGACATGAGTTCCGCTTTCTCTCGTTCGTCAAAACCCAATTCTAACCCCGAAGCGGAATGAAGATCGAAACCACAGGTGAAGGTCTTGATGTAGGGCAACTGGGTTGCCGCGATGGCTGTGATAGAGCCGGAATCCATGCCTCCGCTTAAATAGGAGCCTATCTCCACGTCACTTACCAGTTGACGGTTGACCGCCTGCCGGAAAAGCCGATCAAGCTCCTCCACGTATTCCTCTTCAGGGCTCGAATGGTCTGGCTCTTGGAAATCGAAATCCCAGTATCGGGTGGGGTGAATTCGGTCGAAAGTTTTTCCAAGGGAGATTTGTGCGAAGCATCCTGCAGGAAAAATCCGAATACCCTTCAGGAGAGTTCTGTCTGTAAAAATATTTTGGAACGTAAAGTACTCGATCAAACCCTCGAGGTCAATTTCCCGTTTCACGGATGGATGTTGGATAATGGCCTTTTGCTCCGAAGCGAATACCACAGTAGCCCCAACGAGGGTATAATAAAGAGGTTTAATTCCATATCGGTCTCGGGCAATAAAAAGTTCCTGACGTGTTTTATCCCAAATGGCAAATGCAAACATACCGTTAAATCGTTTCAAACATTCAGCTCCCCATTGGACATAGGCATAAAGGACTACTTCGGTATCTGTTTTTGACCTAAATTTATAGCCAAGGCTTTCCAACTCTATTCTCAATTCTTGGAAATTATAAATTTCGCCATTATAAGTGATGATAAACTGTTTATCCTCCGTTCCCATGGGTTGGTGGCCAAAACGGGAGAGATCAAGGATTGAAAGTCTTCGATGTCCCAGTCCAATAAAACTATCCGCATAGAATCCCTCTGAGTCGGGTCCCCTATGTTTTATCGTATCCGTCATCGTCCGCAAAAGGACCGGGGAAACAGGCTCACCATTTAAATTGAAAATTCCTACAATACCACACATAGGACTTAACCAACCTCCTTGATCGCCATCACCACGTATTCATAATCTTCGGCCGTCATCCGGTTATGCAAAGGGATCGCCATGCTATAACGATCACAATCACGAGATCCCGGGAAATGATCCGGGGTAAAACCAAATTTTTGTGTGTAAAGCCCTAACATGTGCACAGCATGAGTTCCTGGCCGGGTGTGGATCCCTTTGGTATAAAGCGTTTTCATGATTTCATTCCGTGACATGGGAGACTTGCTTTCCTCTATATAGCAGACATAAGCCTGCCATCCATGATGGTAACCTCTCGGTACAGAAGGGGTGCGCAGCCAGGAAAGATCGGCCAACTCTTGAGTATAAAAGTTCGCCCACTTCTGACGATTTTCAATGAAACCATCCAGCTTAGAAAGCTGAACGATTCCCACAGCCCCCTGGAGGTCTGTCATGCGATAATTGAATCCCAGTAAGTTGAAATCAGGCAAACGATAGGGTTCAAAGCCCTGGTGGCGTTCTTCTTCCGAAATACTGGCGCCGTGATTACGCAAGGAATTAACCTTTTGGGCGAGTTCCTCATTGTTGGTGGTCACCATGCCCCCTTCTCCAGTAGTAATTGATTTTCGGGGATGAAAGGAGAACGCTGCTGCAATGCCCAAGGAACCTGCAGATCGGCCTTTATAACCACTCCCTGAAGCGCAAGCAGCATCTTCGATAATAGGGATACCTGGAGCGATTTCTGCGATGGCATCAATATCGGCACAGAGGCCGAAAAGATGGACTGGGAGGATAGCTTTTGTCCGGTTGCTGAGTTTCTTAGAAATCTGTTTGACATCGATGTTGAAGGTGATTCGATCCACATCGACGAAAACAGGTGTCGCTCCACAATAAAGGACCACATTGGCGGTCGATACCCAGGTGAACGCCGGTACGATGACTTCGTCCCCTGGACCTATACCTAGGGCAGTCAAAATTAAGTGAAGGGCCGTTGTGCAGCTGGTGGTTGCGAAAGCATATTTTACTCCGTGCCGCTGAGCGAATGCTTTCTCAAAGGCTTCAACTTTTGGCCCTTGTGTGAGCCAACCTGTCATTAGAGGTTCCCTCAGAGCTTCCCACTCTTCTTCGCCCGTATCCGGATGAGAAATAACGATATTTCGTTGTTTAATCATCTTTTAAACCCACCTCGTGACGTCGCCGCGACACTTCTTCTTTATGGTTCTTCCGCCACTCAATCAATTTCTCCAAACCATCTCTTAATCCTACTTGGGCTTTGAACCCAATTTCTGCCTCAGCTTTCTTAGGACAGCCCACTCTGTTTTTCACAAACGTAGTCCCCTCGGGTTCGTACTGAATCTTGAGATCGGCGTGAGTAATTTCCATAATTACCTCTGTCAGTTCCTTAATGGTCGTTTGGATGCCCCGGCCAACATTATAGGATGTATCCGTGGTATCGGTTTTCATGGCACAGAGGTTAGCCTTCGCACAATCTGAAACATAGATAAAATCATAGGCCTGAGACCCATCCCCATAAACAATTGGAGGAAGTCCCTTGTCGAGTCTATCCAAAATTTTCATGATGACAGCGATATAGGCTCCTCTATAATCCTGCCTGGGACCGTAGACATTCATATATCTAAGACCGACGTAAAGGAGACCATAGCGATGATAGAACGCCCGGCACATCTGTTCTCCAGCGATCTTGGTGGCTCCATAAAAGGTTTTATTATTATAGGGGTGCTCCTCTGTCATAGGAATTTCCACGGCATCCCCATAGACCGAGGCCGAAGAGGAGTAGATCAGTTTTTTAATCTTCTTATTCACACAGGCTTCCAATACATTGAACGTCCCTCTAATATTCACATCAAAAGCAGCTCGAGGATATTCATAACATTGGAGCAACCATAAGGCAGCGAGGTGGATGACATAATCCACTCCTTTCATGGCGGAGTCCAGAATGTCTGTCTGACAAATATCTCCTCCGATCTCGTAGATTCTTACTCGAGGATCTTTTTTGGCTTCCTCTAAATTGGTCATCGTCCCTCGGCAGAAATTGTCATAGACGATAATTTCTTTCAGATCTTCATGGATCAATTCATCAACCACATGGGAACCAATAAAGCCTGCACCACCGATCACCAAAACTCGACTTCCCCTTATATCCATTTTTACCTCATCCTATTCTACCTTTAAGAGGT
>Ga0315273_10011231_pt1 | contig 11452 bp, 11 predicted proteins | sample YL17G02_0_MG_FD_205753 | JGI IMG/M metagenome (GOLD analysis project Ga0315273, IMG submission 205753) | Sediment microbial communities from Yellowstone Lake, YNP, Wyoming, USA - YL17G02_0 | ecosystem: Environmental > Aquatic > Freshwater > Lake > Sediment | place: USA: Wyoming | collected... | reverse complement strand
TGGATAATGCAACAGAAATCCTAAACAGGAGCCTGAATGCGTCTTTTATTCACAAAGGGAAGAACAAAACCCTTAAGTTCGAGATTGACAATGAAAACATGAACATATCTGATGAGAACTTCACTGTGCAGACAAATGAAACAGTCGAGATCGAAAACGAGACGTTCTCAGTCAGCGGAAAGAAAGTGCTTATAATGCCTTCAGAAGTGCCTGAAAAAATAAGGGCAAAGACGATCAGGTCCGCTGTTCTTCATGTTGTGAACGGAGACCCGGAGTACCAGGTTAACGCGACTAGGGGTGCCAAGGTTCTCTGGATTTTCGATGCGGACATGGATGTGGAATCAACGCTCGACGCGAACACAGGAAAAATAAAAAGCGAAAACCGGCCGTGGTGGAGCTTCCTAGCTAGCACAGACTAGCTGGGAATGATGCCGCGAGCGAAGCGAGTGGCATGGCTTCCTGGCTAGCACAGACTAGTTTTTTCTTTTAATTTTTTCTATCTTAAACTCTGACACAGAACGATACCGAGTTAATTAAAATCCTTTCCAACTTTAACTCCTGATGCTAACGCCGCAGTAGCTCAGCTGGGAGAGCACACCTGTTTCCTTTGGGCGTTTTTCATCAAAGGAAACTGTGAAGCTGAAGTGTCCCGGATGGGACCCACGGTAACGGTGGGGTCGCTTGTTCAAATCAGGCCTGCGGCAAATCTATTCCTGAAAGAAACAGTTATATAGAAGTCTTGCGGAAGTTATCCTGGGTGAGGGGCAGGCGGCTCACGCTGCATCTTGCAGTGAGGAAGTTCTGCCCTCCGAGAGGGAGCGCAGGCTTTAAGGGCCTGGGAAGCGGTACAGAAACGATACCCGAAAGGGCTGAAACGAGTGCTTCTCTCCTTATGACGGAGCAAGTCGGTATTCCGACGCTTAGTATAATGCCGCTCGGGCTTCGGTCCGGTTTACAGAAGGCAGACTATGCCCTTCACCCACCCAAAAACCTTATTATGATGAATGTGCATCTACGAGCATGCCAAAATACAAACTTGTAATCTTCGATTTCGATGACACGATAGGCCATCTCACTATCCGCTGGAGCGATGTGAAGAAGGAGCTCCTGGAATGGGCGGGAAAGAACGGAGCAGGGATGGATCCGAACCTGCACGTGGTTGTTATATCAAACAAGTTGTCCGAGCTTCCGGAAGGAAAGAAGATAGTGGTTGAGACCTTTGCCAAGTATGAAAGCCTCTGCGTGAGAAGGGAGAACTACCTAATGTTCCCGAGCATGATCGAGCTTATGAAGGAAATTAATAAGGCGGGCTCTCAAATGGCGATCGCTACTGGAAATAACGTGAAGACGGTTTCTGACATACTCCAAAAAGAAAAACTCGATTCGCTAATTGATTTGATCGTTGGAATCGACTCCGTCCGCCTCAGCAAGCCAGATCCCGAGACACTTGAAATAATTATCAAAAAGCTCGGAATCGAGAAGAAGGATGCGATATTTATTGGTAACAGCGAATACGATGTGATGGCTGGGGAGCGGGCGGGAATCAAAACAATAAAGATACGCACTCTCTGGGAAGACGACGTGACGATGCTGAGGAAGATGCTGCTTTAATGACGCTCAATGGACTTTTTTCCGAGCACTTTCAGCACTTCACATCCGGTTTTGTCTCCTTTCCTGCACAGATAAGCCGCATCCGTACGGGTTTTCTTGATATCAGAAAAGATTACTGCCCCTTTTTTGGCCGTCCCTTTCAAGGTAAAGTTCATGACCTTGTGGAACCGCAAGGGAAACGGGTATCCCGCCATTATACTGTTGATTGCCTGCCCTCTCCAGTATTTTTTTGATGGAAGCTTCCTGTCTACCTTTCTGCTAAGCCTGGCATTGACGATGTCCACTCCCACCGCGTTCCATATGACGCGGTTGTAGTATAGCGCGCTGTATAGGCCAAAATAACAATCGTCAGTCCTGAGGTAAAGCTGTGCGGCCCTGAAAAGCACGGGGTGGGGGTCGCTGATGTAGCGCCCGCTCCTTTCTGATTCGTAGGGGACGTAGTAAATGCCCTTGAACGGCGTTGGAAAGATCTTCAGCTCCTGATAAAGCTTGTTCGCGTTCGGTATGTCCTTGTTCCGGTAAACGTTTCCGGGGATTAGGTCATTCATTTCAGCACACCTCTTAGGGCTTTCAAAAAATCAAGGACCTTCTTGACCTCCACCGGTTTCCTGAGGTAGGGGACGACCGCGCTTTCAGCTTTTTTTGTGTCGCTTTCGAACAGATTCACATTATAATCCAGACTTACGATGTTCTTCCTGATTATGGCTTTTGCCTTGTGGATGACATCAAGGACCGACCCGTGCGTTTTTTCAAGGGTGTAAAGGTCATATCCGTCTCTAGCCATTCCGGCTGCATCCTCTCTTGTGAAAAAACTTATCGTTTTTTCGACCGCAAATTCCTCCAATGCCAGCGTCCTGAGATTCACCCCTCCGATCGCCCTGTCAGCAAACCCGTTGTACTTCTTTTTGTATTCTATGACGTCCATTTTAATGGATACCCCTTCGAGGCTGACGATGTCCCTGTATTTGAGGCCGGTCCTCTGGACATCGTAGCCGTGCTCCCGAAGCAGTTTTTCGATATCGCTTTTTTTGTCGTCTTTGAGATAGCCGATGTCAAGGTCCTCGGAGTAACGGTAGTGCGCATAAAAAGCATTCAGCGCAGTTCCGCCTATGAAAACTACTTCGATACCCTTCTGGAATATCAATTTCGCGGTCTCGAGCGCGAGCCGGTTCTTCATTTCCAGCAGTTTCATGGTTCAGTAATGATGCTAATTGTTTATAAATCATTTCTTTTGGTTGCTATTATATTGCAATGGGGAGAAACGATGTTTTCAGCACTTCATCAAGCCATCTTCATATTCCCGAGCTGGCCGCCCTGGAGCATCTGCTCGATCTTCTTCCTGAATCCCCTGTTCTTCTGGAACTGGTTCATCATCTTCTCCATCTTCTCGAATTGGGAAAGGAATTCGCGAACGTCCTTTTCCGAGCATCCTGAACCGCTCGCGATTCTTGCGACCCTGTTCGGCTGCTGCCGTATCAGTTTCGCGTTTTTCTTTTCCGCTTTTGTCATGGAATTAATCATTGATTCGAATTTCTTGAGCTTCTCCTCTGACTGCTGGACCATCTCTTTGGGAACATCAGAAACGCCGAGCATAGAGAATACGCTGCTTAACGGGCCGAGCTTTTTCGCGGCTTTCAGCTGCTCGTAAAACGAATCTATTGTGAGTTCTTCGGTTGCGAGCTTTTGCACATCCGTTTCTTTGGAGATGCGTTCGACCTTTTCCATAAGGCCCTTGAGGTCAGGGACTCCGAGTAGCCCTCCAACAAACCGCTGGGAATCGTAAACCTCGAAATCGCTTATCTTTTCTCCAACACCAATGAAAGCGATCTTCGCATCAGTTGCAGCAACTGCGCTGAGCGCTCCCCCTCCCTTTCCTGAACCGTCCATTTTCGTAACAACTACACCAGAGAGCGGAACTGCTGCATTGAATTCTTCGGACTGCTTCCCAGCTACCTGCCCGATGTCTGCTGATACAACAAGATAAGTTTCATCTGGCTTCAGTTCTTTGGCAATTGCCCTAAGCTCTTCCACCATCCTTCCATCAAAAGCAGAGCGGCCTGCTGAGTCCACTATAAGCACATCCTCCTTCGCCTTGTGCATGGCATCCTTGACTATTTTTGCAGCATCTTTTTCTCCTTTAATTGTGTAAAAGCCGGCGCCAACCTGCTTGGACAACTGCTCAAGCTGTTCCTGTGCAGCAGGCCGGTCCACATCAGCTGCAACCATGCCGACGGATAATCCTTTGGATTTGTAGTAGTGTGCAATCTTTGCTGTGGAGGTTGTTTTTCCTGAACCAAAAAGACCCGCCACAAGTATCCTGTGCTTGTCAAGTCTTGGTGTGTAGCTTTTACCCATGAGCTCAAGAAGCTCTTCATAGACAACGCGCATGACGTGCTCGCGAAGGGAAAGCGCTTCGAGCTTTTTTGTTTTCAGGGCCCGCTCCTCGATTTTTTTAGAAAGCTGGAATACAAGCTTCACGCTGACATCCGAGCTGATGAGCACTCGCTGAAGGTCCTTGATCAGGCTTCGCACTGCATCTTCGTCAACGTAAGGCCGGTTGGTAAGCTTTGCAAGCGCCTCACGAAGTTTTTTTCCTAAGTCCATTCTTTATCACTTACTTCATGATTTTTCCAATATAAAAACATATTGATTATTTACCAGTAAAGCCATGCCATGCCTGCGAGGAGCAAAATTCCGGATATCGTAATGAATATCCCTGCCCTGAACATGTCCCAAACGGTTATGTAACCAGATGAGTACGCTATTGCGGATGGTGGGGTACCGACCGGCACGAGAAAATCCAAAGAAGTACCCATGCCTGCCAAAATAGCGAGCTGCTTCATTCCCACGCCGAGCATCTTCGCAAGAGGCAGCACAATCGGAACAAGTAGCGCAGCAGTGGCTGTGTTCGATGCGCTAAGCGTCATCACCACTGCGAATGCCAGAACCAGAAGGAAAAGAACAAATTTGGCCTGCCCTGAGACAATGGAAACAAGCAGGCTTCCAATGTAGGAGCCGAGTCCGGATGAATCTATGGCAGCTCCGAGAGCAAGCCCTCCTCCGAAAAGAAGGAGCGCGGACCACTCGATTTTTGAAACGTCCTCGGTTTTAAGAAGACCGACAACATAGAGAAGGATAACTGCTCCTATTGCGACAACTGCATCAGCAATGCTGTGGATAAACGAAGTTACCCAGGCAAGGATAGTAAGAGCACCTACCAGCAGGATGAGCTTGTGCTCCTTAGTCCATTTGCTTTTTTCGCGCATGATCTCGATCTTTCCAATCTCGCTGGGATAAACGCGCATGAGAATGAACCATGCAATAGGAATGAATAGAACGACGAACGGCATTCCGTAGTACATCCATTCCAGGAAAGATACTTCTATGCCCTCATGCGCAAGGCCTGCGACAGTTATTCCATTTGGTGGCGTCCCGACCAGGGTGCCGATGCCCCCTATTGTGGCAGCGAATGCGATCCCAAGTACAACTGCCTTTGCAAAACCGGATTGCAGAGGTTTGAGACCTGCTTTGGTCACAGCAAACAATCCTATTGGAAGCATGATGGCGGTTGCTGCTGTATTGGAGATCCATAGCGAAAGGAATGCGGTAACAACCATAAGGCCGAGTACGAAGACGGCCGGGTCGTTGCCTATGCGTGAGATAAAACCAAACGCAATCTGCCTGTCAAGCCCGTGCTTTTGCATTGCCCGTGCGATCATGAAGCCTCCGAAAAAAAGAACTATGGTCGGAGCGAAATACTGTGAAAAGGCCGTGGCAGGAGCGATTCCTGCGAAAATAATGAGCAGTACTGTTGAGAACATTGCAGTGACATGAAGCGGGAGGGCTTCAGTAAACCATAGTGTTCCTGTGAACACAGCTATTACAAGAACGAAGTGCGCCTGTTCAGAAACCGGAAACCCGAGAAGATAAAAAATAATCGCTATAAGCAAAGCGACAAGTATTCCTAAAGGCTTCACTTCTTTGCGCTCTGACATTGTTTACTGAATGAAATGAGAAATTGTAAAAAGGTTGTGCTATCTCCTGGCCGGCGCTTTGACTGCAAAAGACGGTATAGTATCCTCAGAGGAATTTTCAGAAAAATCATCGGGCCAGTCGAGCTGGGTGGTTTCGCAAGCGAACTCTTCCAAAGCCCTTTTTCTTACGCCCTCTATCCTCTCCTTCCTATCGATCTCAGACTGTTTCCTTATCTCTTTCAGCATCCTGAAGAGTTTGCCAGCCATGACAAACTGCGTTGCATAGCGCACATCCTCGCCCGCAATATTTTCGAGGTCGCTGAGGTTCGGATGGCTCAGCTGCTCCACAACCATTTTAGTGTAGGAGAATGGGGCTGGCGGGAAAAGAATGCCGAGAAGGACCGCGGTCAGATCAGGATTTACGTCCTTTCCAGATATGGTGATTATAGTCGCTGCCGCCACTTCGGTGTGTTGCGGGTCATCAGCATCAGCAAGGTCCGGCCGCATCTGCTTGTGCAGCACTGAGCAGAATGCCTCAACAATTTTGGTGAGTTGGATTTCAAGCAAAAGGTCTGAGCCCCTCAGCTTCTTGCCTTGTTTGTCAAAAAGAGGATAGCTGGGCGAACCGAAGGAACCTATGCCATCGAATGCAACCTGTTGGTATCTCAGCATGTTCATTGCGCGCATGAATTCCTCGCTCCCATCATCGAACTTTTTCAGAAAAGCAGCTGAGAAATCAGGATAGCACTCGCGAAGTATCCTCAGGAAATTTTTCGGAAGCCTGCTGCCCCATATTTTTTCGTAATTGGTGATCGACTCAGGAACGCAGTAAAGCCCGATTTTGGAAAAACCAGAGACATGTTCAGCCAGCCTTAGAAGCATCTCGTCGTTATCCGTCATACCAAGGCCGATGCAAGCATCTGCCATCCTCCTTGCGTAATATGCAGCCAGCCTCGAACGGGCGAGCACGTCCGGCAGCTGGACGAAGCCGGATTCGTTGCGCCTTTCCATCGTTCTCTTTGCAGTGGAAGAGAAAGCAGCAATGCCTTTTCCCTCTGATACATTCGTTTCCTTGTCTACAATACGCCTGCCTGTCGCACTGGCAAGGCCCTTGCATATCGGTTCTCCTATCAGCGGGACCATGCCAACTGCGCGGAAAAAGGAGTGAGATGCCCGCTTCTTTGATTGGGTGAAATGCAAATCATTGGGAGAGGTTGTCGCCATATGTAATTTTTTGTGCACAATATTTTATAAATGTTTGTTGATGATTAAAACTGTAAATTACTTTTTTTATCACTTGCGACTTTTTTGTAAGCATCCCGAAAAGGCATCCCTTTCTTTACAAGGTCATAGACTCTCATCGTAGCAAACAGCTCCGGCGTCATGGCAGCTTTAAGTTTTTGGTTTTCGGTTTCAAGTTTCCGGAAGAGCTTTGTCATTATGCGGAGAGAAGCAGATGTTATGTGGAGCGATTCAAGCACAGGTCCTTTTGTAAGCTGGAAGTCCCTGTTGTAACCGCTCGGAAGGTTAAGGATGATGCCATTGATTTTTACGAGGTTACCATGAACGATATGGGCATTTGCGCGAACCAGTTCGAGAACGTCCGGGTTCTGCTTCTGCGGCATTATGGAGCTGCCTGTACACATCGATGGAGGGAGTGTTATATATCCGAACTCTGGCATCGAGAAAAGAATGAGGTCAATTGCGATTTTGTTAAGGGACTGCATTATGGAAAATAAAGAGTATGCCACGAGCGACTCGTACTTTCCCCTGGAGTTGGCACAGTGGATCGGGTTGAGCTGAACTGATGCGAACCCGAGTTCCTTTGTTGTCATTGTCCGGTCGATATCCAGAGGAACCCCGAATCCTGCGGCGCTTCCGAGCGGGTTTTTGTTAATGATGTCAAGCACGGATTTTATGAGCGCGATATCATCGGAAATCATGTCTTGGTATGCTTGGACAAGCGTGTTTACTGTTGTCGGCATGGCCTTGCGCATGTGGGTGTAGCCAGGCATTGGAACGCCCTTGTTGTTTTTTGAGAATTCCCCGAGCGCTGTCTGGAGCGCTTCCGCATCCCTTACGATTTGCGCCAGCTTGTCCATGAAGAGCAGCCTAAGTGCTGTCATGCTCTGGTCGTTCCTCGAGCGCGCGGTGTGAATCTTCTTGCCGACGTCACCGAATAGGGTTACGAGGTAGTTTTCTATTGCTGTGTGGCAGTCTTCGTCTTCTGCTTTTATTACGAACTTTCCCTGAGAATGCAGGGTTCCTATCTCGTCCAATCCTTTTAGCAAACTGTTCAGTTCTTTTTTTGAAAGATAGCCTTTTGCAGCAAGCATTTTCGCATGCGCTTTCGATGCCCTTATGTCATAGGGAATGAGTTCCGCGTCAAGGATGTAATCGTTCCCGACAGTGTACTTTTCAGCATCCGGTTCCATGTCCTTGCCTTTCCTTTGCCAGAGCTTTGCCAAAAACAGCACCTCACTCCTGAACCTGGTATTTTCCCAGGCCGCGCTTGTCGACTATGGCCTTGTGTGCCATCAGCCGTATCCCGTTAATCCTGATGAATCCTTTTGAATCCATCTGATTGAACCCACCCTCGATGTCCATGCTGGAGAGGTCCTTGTTGTAGAGGGATGTCGGTGAGCTTCTTGCAATCGGCATAACGCACCCCTTGTAGAGGCGCATTGTGACTTCCCCGTCAATCGCTTCCTGGCTCCTGTTAATTGCAGAGAGAAGGAAATCCATCTCAGGACTAAACCAGTATCCGTAGTAGATAAGCTCAGAGAACTTGGGTGTAAACATGTCACGAAGATGCATGACCTCCTTGTCCATGGCAATGCCCTCAATGTCCCTGTGTGCTGCCCAAAGAATCGTGGCTGCAGGTGATTCATACACCCCGCGCGACTTTATTCCCACATAGCGGTTCTCCACCATATCCATTCTTCCGATGCCGTTTTCAGAACCGAGCTTATTAAGGTATTCGAACATGTCGAGGGGTTTTGTTTTCACTGTGCCATCCGAGAGGCTTTCGACTTCAACCGGAAGTCCGTCCCTGAAGGTTATCTTCACGTCAGTCGGCTTGTTTGATGCATCCATCGGGCTCTTTGTCTTGGAATAGACGTGCTCTTCAGCTACTTTCGAGGGGTCCTCGAGAATGCCTGCTTCATGACTTATGTGCATAAGATTATCATCCTCGCTGTACGGCTTGGATGCAGTTGCCTTGACAGGAATTCCACTCTTTTCCGCATAGGCAATAAGGTCGCTCCGACCCTTGAACTTTGCGAGAAACTCGGGGTCTTTCCACGGTGATATGATTTTTATTCTCGGGTCAAGAGCCATGTATGCAAGCTCAAAACGCACCTGGTCGTTTCCCTTGCCAGTTGCGCCATGTGCCACATATTGCGCCTTTTCCTTTTGTGCGATTTCCACCTGTTCCTTCGCTATCAGAGGCCTGGCAAGAGAGGTACCAAGCAGATACCTGCCTTCGTAGACTGCGTTGCCCTTCAGGGCGGTGTAAATGTAGTGGACAACGAACTCTTCCTTCAAATCCTTCACGTAAACTTTTGAGGCGCCGATCTTCTTGGCTTTCGCCTTTGCAGCTTCAAAGTCCTCTTCTTGTCCTACGTCTGCGATAAACGCTATGACATCAAAGCCCTTGTCCAGAAGCCACTTCAGTATGACCGAAGTATCAAGACCGCCTGAATATGCCAGAACGACTTTCTCTTTCATTATTTTCACCTCTAATATACAATCAGTTCCATATTACTCGTTTTTAATAGTTATTACAAGGAAACAACAAAAAATATAATATTTGTTTTTAAAATAACAATCATAGGAATGTCTCGGTCACCTTTTTCAGGTCCTCCCGATCAACAACTATGTAGGTAACATTCCATGCACTGAAGGTCTCGATGATGCTTATCCCTTTCTCAAAGAACTTCCAGTATATCCGGAAGACAATGCCCGGAACATCTTCCGCGCCTTCGGGGTGGACGAATTCCACAACTGCCAGGTCATCCTTGTAATAAAGCGCCCCGTGTCGGACTTTGTCAAGGTCCTTTTTCTTGCCCATTGCAATTGTCTTTTTTCCGAACGAGATCTTGGCGTCCGCTTCGACATCAGTCCTGCCCTCGAACACAGCTACAGCATAATTCGAGAACACGTTCACTTCCGTATCCTCGAGGAATTTCTGTATTGTTTTCTCACCATGTTTCCTGCCCATGTAGCCGCTCGTCACCTCTTCCGCAAGCCTGTGCAGTGCAACGATGAGCGCTCCTTCATTCTTATCCGTCCCGCTTTCCACTTTTACCTTTCTCGCAAGCGCGTTCACGTTAATCAGGCCGTTTACAAAATAAACAAAAAGCGATGGCCTCTCTTCGACGTATGCCTTGACGACTTCCCCTGCAGTTATCTTCGTTTTCTCCTTTTTTGCCATATTGTTATTTTTATAACATATATTTTTATTTTTGTGTTTTTTGCGTAATAAGGTTTAAATACGCGCACTTCGCGAATAGATTACAAAAGACTTAGAGGTGGAATTAAATGCAAAAAAGCGTAGCAGTGAAACAATCAGGAATACCGTGGGCAAACTCAAAGGCTGAGTTCGCATCGTTTGGTGAAAAGGGAGGTCCCCCATCTTCCATTTACAGCAGGAAGTCGCTTATGGCGTTCTACACTGCGAAGAATGCATCTGAAGCATTGCATGCGCTTCTTTCAAACGGAGTTTCTCCTGTTCCCCCGGGCCCGGTGAGGGAAGATCTTAAGAAATCGTGCGAGATCCTTCCCCACATGGCCACCCGGATGTTGCTTGCGTATCGGGCAAAGCTCGAGGAATACGGCATGAAGCCCAATGAGGTTGCGCTGTATATGGATTCTTCAGGCATCAGAAAACCTGTTCCTGCCATCGACCTGATGTTCGTTGTTATTGATGGAGGAGAAACCGAGGAAAAGATGAAAAAACTCGGCCCCATGATAATGAATGAATTGGTGAAAGGATTGAGAAGGGAGATGAGCCTAAGCACTGGAGTGGCTGGGATCAACAATCACTTCCAGATAACAGGGCATGATTTCAGCTTCAATACCGTAGGAAGCACCTGCCTGCCGCTGGGAACACTCTGAAAAAGGCGATTTTCTTATGCAAAGAACTACAGCAGCATTACGGCTGCCTGTGAAATCATATGATGCGCAGCCAGAATTCTGGCGCCTGCCTGAAGGAATAGGAACTAGAACCAGGAATATGGCTGCTGCGCGGGCTTCTTTTCAAAACGCAGAGCGGGCAGCTGCCAAGATCATAGACGCATTAAACAGCGATGCTTTTCCTAAAGATCTCAGGCCGCACAGGGATGAACTGAAGTCAGCATGCAAAGCCTTGCCGGAAGTTGCTGTCAATGCGATTGCAGCATACAGTGCCAAACTAGAGGAGAATGGAATCCGGCTCACCAATATTAGGCTTTACGCAGAACTCGGCTCTTGCCACTTTTCCCCGACGATAGATATCATGTTCGTTCTTCCTTATGGAGAAATGGCCAGGCATAACCACGCAACTTCGGGCCGAGGAAACTTCCTGCTAACAATGTACCGCGAAATCGGGAATGAGCTACAGAAGGAAATCACCCAGATTTGTGCAGATACTGGGGTTCAAAACAAATTCCGGATTGTGAGCCTTGGTGCAGCACCCGAGGATGTGCGAAACACGCATATGCTACTCGGAACGCTTTAGCGGCCCACCGGACTGCCCAGCGCTACTTTTTTAAACTTTTTTCTCTAAAGGGTACATAGTCAAATTTTGGTTTCAGAAAAATGGGAGAATGAATTCTGGCATCAAGATCATTCATATTAAGAGGTGAAATTATGGTAAAACAGATGAG
>Ga0315273_10011230_pt1 | contig 11453 bp, 12 predicted proteins | sample YL17G02_0_MG_FD_205753 | JGI IMG/M metagenome (GOLD analysis project Ga0315273, IMG submission 205753) | Sediment microbial communities from Yellowstone Lake, YNP, Wyoming, USA - YL17G02_0 | ecosystem: Environmental > Aquatic > Freshwater > Lake > Sediment | place: USA: Wyoming | collected... | reverse complement strand
GATGCCCGCTTCATCCAGGGTGGCACCGACGTGCTCGTCGAGCTCAACTTCGACCGCTCCCGCCCGCCGGCGCTGATCAACCTGAACGAGGTGGCGGAGCTGCGTGGGTTCACCCGGGAGGACGGCGCGCTCGTCCTCGGCAGCGGACTCACGTACGCCGAGGCGATGCGGGGCACAGTCGCGGAGGAGTTGCCGGCCCTGGCGGAGGCCTCGCGCACCGTCGGCTCGCCGCAGATCCGCAACCGCGGCACGATCGGCGGCAACCTCGGCACCGCGTCTCCTGCCGGCGACGCGCTCCCTCCGCTGCTCGTCGAGGACGCCGAGGTGCAGGTCGCGAGCGTCCGGGGAGAGAGGCGGATCCCGCTGCGGGACTTCCTGCTCGGCGTGAAGCGGAACGCGCTCGAGCCCGACGAGATCATCACGGCCGTGCGCGTCGAGCCGAGCGGCGCGCCGCAGACGTTCATGAAGGTGGGGCCGCGAAACGCGATGGTGATCTCCGTCTGCTCGCTCGCCCTGCAGGTCGACCGCGAGCGGGGCGAGCTCCGCGCCGCTTTCGGGTCGTCGTCTCCGACCGTACGCCTCGTGACGGCCCCGCTCGACGACGTGGAGAGCTTCCCCGACCTCGTGGCCGGGAGCGCGAGCCCGATCGACGACGTGCGCGGCACCGCCGCCTACCGCCGCCACGCTCTCGGGGTGCTCACCCGCCGCGCTCTCGAGAGATGCCTCGTATGAAGATCGAGATCACGGTCAACGGCGAGCCGCGGGAGGCGGACGTCTGGGGAGGAGAGAGCCTTCTCTTCGCGTTGCGCGAGCAGCTCGGCCTCCCCGGCTCGAAGAACGCCTGCGAGCAGGGGGAGTGCGGATCGTGCTCCGTGCTCCTCGACGGCAAGCTCGTCTGCTCGTGCCTCGTCCTCGCAGCACAGGCCGACGGGCACGAGGTCGTCACCGTCGAGGGGCTCGGCTCGGAGGGCTCGCTGCACCGCGTGCAGGAGGCATTCCTCGCCGCGGGAGCCGTGCAGTGCGGGTTCTGCACGCCGGGCCTGATCGTCGCGACCGTCGACCTGCTGGAGCACACCGCGAGCCCTTCGGACGACGAGATCCGGGAGGCGCTCTCCGGCAATCTCTGCCGCTGCACCGGCTATCAGAAGATCTTCGACGCGGTCAGGGGGGCGGTGCGGGCATGACCTCCACCGAGACGAAGCTCGAGCTCGGGCGCATCGGCGAGATCGTCCGCAGGCCGGACGGCCCGCCGAAGGTGCTGGGCGAGTTCGCCTACTCGAGCGACCTGAGCGCCGCGGGCATGCTCTGGGGGCACACGCTGCGCAGCCCGCACGCACACGCCCGCATCGTCGAGATCGACATCTCGCGGGCCGTCACGATGCCCGGTGTCCACGCCGTGCTCACCCACGACGACGTCCCCGGCTGCAAGACCTACGGCCTCGAGTTCGCCGACCAGCCGGTGCTCGCGATCGATCGCGTCCGCTACTACGGCGAGCCGGTCGCCCTCGTCGCGGCAGAGCATCCCGAGCAGGCGCGCCGTGCGGCCGAGGCGATCACCGTCGAGTACGAGCTCCTCGAGCCCGTGGTCGATCCCGAGCTCGCGACCGAGCAGGCGCCGCTCCATCCAGATCGGCCCACGATGGGTCACGGCTATCGCGACGACCCGCGCCCGAACGTCGTTCGTTCGATGGTGATCCGTCATGGCGACCCCGACGCCCAGGGCGACGTCACGGTCGAAGGCGTGTACGAGCTTGCAGGCCAGGATCAGGCGTTTCTCGGGCCGGAGTCCGGTCTCGCGCTGCCCGACGGGGAAGGGGGCGTCGACGTGCACGTCGCGACCCAGTGGCTGCACGTCGATCGTGACCAGGTGGCCCCCTGCCTCGGCCTTCGCCCCGAGCAGGTGCGAATCCATCTGGCGGGTGTTGGCGGCGCCTTCGGCGGCCGGGAGGATCTCTCGATTCAGATCCACGCCGCGATGCTCGCACTGCACACCAACCGTCCGGTGAAGATCGTCTACGACCGGGAGGAATCGTTCACCGGCCATGTGCATCGGCACCCGGCCAAGATCTGGGCCGAGCACCGGGCGATGCACGACGGGCGCCTCGTGTGCGCGCGCATGCGGATCCTGCTCGATGGCGGCGCGTATGCGTCCAGCTCGACCGCGGTGATCTCGAACGCCTCCGCGTTCGCGCTGGGGCCGTACCGTGTCGACAACGCGCTGATCGAAGGCACGGCCGTGTACACGAACAACCCGCCGTGTGGCGCCATGCGAGGCTTCGGCGCAGTGCAGGTGTGCTTCGCGGCGGAGGCTCAGATGGACAGGCTCGCGGACGCGCTCGGGATCGACCCGATCGAACTCAGGCTCCTGAACGCGCTCGCGCCGGGTGACTCCCTTCCGACGGGGCAGGTGCTGACCGGGTCGCTGCCGGTCGCCGACGTGATCCGCACTGCGGCCGCGATCCCCGTGCCGGAGCCCGAGCAGCTGCCTCGTGACCCGATCCGCCTTCCCGGCGGAGCCGGTAACACGACCCGCGGTGAGGGAGTGCGTCGCGGGGTCGGCTTTGCCGCCGGTTTCAAGAACATCTGCTTCTCGGAGGGATTCGACGACTACTGCTCGGCACGCGTGCAGTTACACGCAGATGGGAGCGCGGTCGTGCACTGCGCCGCCGCGGAGGTGGGCCAGGGCGTCGGCGGCGTGATCCTGCAGGTGGCCCGAACCGAGCTCGAGACCAGCGACGTGACGCTCGCGCCTCACACGACCGCGACCGTGGGCTCGGCGGGATCGACATCCGCCTCACGGATGACGTGGATGGCAGCCGGGGCCGTGCGCGATGCGTGCCGGGCTGCGCTCGAGGAGCGTGAGACACGAGGCGGGGGCGATGTCGACGTCGAGCGCATCTACCGACACGCCCCGACGACGCCGCTCGATCCGGAGACCGGGCAGGTCACGGGGGAGATGGCTCACGTCGCCCTGGCGACGTGTGCGATGCGAGTCGTCGTCGAGGTGGACGTCGAGCTCGGTCTCACGCGCCTCGTCTGGATCGGGGTCGCGCAGGACGTCGGCAGGGTGATGAACCCGCAGGGCGTGACGGGCCAGATCGAAGGAGGCACCGCCCAGGGGATCGGGCTGGCGCTGATGGAGGAGATCCAGACCCGGGACGGGAGGATCACGAACGCGAGCTTCACCGACTATCTGATCCCCACCACACTCGACATGCCGCCGGTCGAGACGGTGCTGATCGAGGATCCGGAGCCGGGTGCGCCCTACGGCGTCAAGGGTGTCGGTGAGCCGCCGACGGTCGTCTCGACCGCTGCCGTCGTAGCGGCGATGCGTGACGCAACCAGCAAGCCGCTCCATCGCGTACCGGTGCGACCCGACGAGATCGTCGGATTGCCTGTGTAGGTCGCGGTGGAAGAGCATACCGCGAGCTACACAGGCTTTTGCTGTTTGCAGACCGCGTCGCCCCTACTCCGCGAACGGCTCGACGACGCGGGCCGCCTCGTTGCGGATCACGAGAGCGACCGAGGCGAGCACGATGGTGGCGCCGACGGCGATCCGCCATGTGACCCGCTCGCCGAGGAAGGTCACGCCGAGCAGGATCGCCACCACCGGGTTCACGTACGCATACGTCGCAACCCTTCCGATCGGGACGTGGCCAAGCAGCCACACATAGGCCGTGAAGCCGACGAGCGAGCCGATCAGGATTAGGTAGACGAGGCCCGCGAGTGACCGGCCGGACCACGACGCCGGGTTGAGCGGCTCGTTGCCGGCCAAAACGAGGCCGAGCGGGAGGAGCATCACCCCTCCGGCGAGCATCTCGATCGCAGTCGCGACGAAAGCGTCAGCCGGCAGCGGCAGCCGTGAGGAGAGGAACGAGCCGCTGGCCCAGATCGAGGCCGAGCCGAGGACGAGGAGGATTCCGCCGAAGCTCGCCTGCCCTCCCGGCCGGACGAGCAGCGCAATGCCCGCGAAGCCCGTTGCAACGCCGACGAGCGCGGAGCGGCTCGGCCGGTCGCCGGTGACGGTGCGGAGCAGCACGATCCACAGTGGCACCGACGCGATGAGCAGCGAGGCCAGGCCGATCGGCACCCTCCGCTCCGCGACGAACAGCATCGCATTCGCGCCGAGCAGGAGCACGCCCACGAGCACCGCCGACGCGAGCTCGTTCCTGCCGACCCGGAACGGCGCCCGGCCGCGTCGGATCGCAACGAAGCCGGCCATCAGCACGCCGGTGAGCAGAAAGCGCACGCCCGCGGCGAACACCGGGGGGATGGTCTCGCCGGCGAGCTCGATCCCGAGATACGTCGAGCCCCAGACCACGTACACGGTCCACAGCGCGAGCCAGGCGCGAGCGTTCACCGCTTCAGCGTCAACGCAGCGCCCGCCGCGAGCAGCGCCAGGCCGAGCAGCCGCGGCCAACCGAGGGGTACCTGTTGGACGCCGAACCAGCCAAAGCGGTCGATCGCCGTCGCGAGCGAGAACTGGCCCACTGCACGGCGATCTGAACCGCTCCGCCGATTCCGGCAACGAATGCGAACGACGCTGCGAATCCGGTCGAGCCCATGCCGGTGACGCTATACGACAGGCGCACCACGTTGGAATCAATCGTTAGGCTCGGGCGATGAGCGAAGTGCTGACCGCGCGTGAGGGTGCCGTGCTGACGATCACGCTGAATCGCCCGGACGTCTTCAACGCGTTCAACCGAGCGCTCCACGCCGAGCTGCGCGAGGTACTCGAGACCGCCGCCGATCCCGCCGTCCGCGCCGTCGTGATCACGGGCTCGGGGCGTGGCTTCTGCGCCGGCCAGGACCTGCGCGAGTTCTCCGCGCTCGAGAGGTCGCTGCGCGACGAGCTCGAGGAGACCTATCACCCGAACATCAGACTCATCCGCGGGCTCGCGAAACCGGTGATCGCAGCCGTCAACGGGCCGGCCGCCGGAGCGGGGCTGTCACTCGCAAGTGCGTGTGACGTCCGGGTCGCGTCGACTGCCGCAGCGTTCGTCCCCGGCTTCGTCGGCATCGGCCTCGTGCCGGACTCGGGCGGTACGTGGTTCCTGCATCGACTCCTCGGGTTCGCGCGGGCGTTCGAGTGGATGAGCTCGAACCGCAAGCTTGGCGCCGAGGAGGCGCTCGCGTGGGGTCTCGTCTCCGAGGTGATCCCGGCCGAGGGCTTCGACGCGCGCGTGGCCGAGCTCGCGGCAGGCTGGGCCGCACTACCCACGCTCGCCGTCGCGATGACGAAGCAACTGTTCGAGCACGCGCACACCGCGTCTCTCGAGGAGCAGCTCGCACTCGAGGCGGAACTGCAGCAGACGGCGGTCGACTCGGCCGACTTCGCCGAAGGAGTCGCGGCGTTCCTGGAGAAGCGGTCGCCGAGCTTTACCGGCGCCTGAGCGGCACCGGCCCCTCCGCGCAAGGAGCACCGATGTCCGAGCAGCTTCCCGTCCTCGTCACCGACGCTCCGGCGCCGCACCCGATCCATCTCGTCGTCACCGACGACCTCCACCGCAGCCGGCTGACGGTGTTCTTCCGCGCCCTCCTTGTCATCCCCCACGTCGTCTGGCTCTCGCTCTGGGGCATCGCCGTCGGGTTCGCCGTATTCGCCGCCTGGCTGATCGGCATCTTCACCGGTCGTGTGCCCGAGGGCCTGCACGACTTCATCGCCTCCTACCTGCGGTACCTCACCCACGTCTACGCGTACGGCTCGATCGCCGCGAACCCGTATCCGGCGTTCAGCGGCGCTCCCGGCTACCCGATCGACGTCGAGATCGCGCCGGCGACGCAGCAGAGCCGGCTCACGATCTTCTTCCGGCTGGTGCTCGTGATCCCGGCCTACATCGTCCTCTACCTCCTCCAGTACGTCGCCTACCTCGTGGCATTCCTGGCGTGGTTCTACGCGCTGTTCGCAGGCAAGCTGCACCTCGGCCTCCGCGATGTCCTCGCCTACTGGCTGCGCTACAACGCGAAGACGATCGGGTACGTCTGCCTCCTGACGCAGCGCTACCCGAACTTCGCCGACGAGTAGAGGCCGAGTGGCCGTTTGACCGCTATCCGGACAGCCGACTACCACACGGGCGGCGAGCCGTTCCGGATCATCACGGGCGGGGTCGAGCCGTTGCGCGGAGCGACGATGCTCGACAGGCGACGCGACGCGCTCGAGCGGCTCGATCACGTGCGCCGTCTGCTCGTCAATGAGCCACGCGGCCACGCCGACATGTACGGCTGCCACGTCGTGCCGCCGATCGATGACGGGGCAGACCTCGGCGTCGTGTTCTTCCATAACGCGGGCTACTCGACGGCCTGCGGCCACGGGACGATCGCCCTCGTCACCTGGGCGCTCGACGAAGGGATCGTCGAGCGCCGCGAGGGTGAGAACAGGGTCGTCGTCGACGTGCCGTCGGGGCGGCTCGAGACCGTCGCAACCGTTGAAAGCGGCCGTGTGTGCTCCGTCACGTTCCGCAATGTCCCGTCGTTTGTCTGGGCCACGGATCTGCGGGTGGGGAACATCACCGTCGACGTTGCCTTCGGGGGCGCTTTCTACGCGTCGCTGCCCGAGCGGGTGGAGCCGGCCGAGTTGCCGCGCCTGATCGAGCTCGGCCGCCAGATCAAGCGGGGCCTCGAGGCGCAATACGAGATCGTGCATCCGCTCGAGCCGGAGCTACGTGACGTGTACGGGGTTATCTTCTGGCAGCAGGAAGGGGAGCTGCCGCTGACGCAGCGGAACGTGACGGTGTTCGCCGACGGGGAGGTCGACCGCTCGCCGTGTGGTTCCGGCACCTCGGCGCGGCTTGCCCTGCTTGAAGCCTCCGGCCGGCTGTCACGAGGCGAGGAGTTGCATCACCTCTCGATCGTCGGGTCGGCCTTCACCGGGCGCGTCGTCGCTGGCGTAGATCTTGCCGGCCTCTCGGCGGTTGTCACCGAGGTGACAGGCAGCGCGTACCGGACCGGGGAGGCGTCGTTCGACCTCGACCCGGATGACCCGCTTGGCGAAGGGTTTCTGCTGCGCTAGTGCGCTATTCCGTACGCTGCCACGATGGAGACCGGCGACGACCCGCTCGTCATGTACATCGTCGTGCGGCGGCGAACGGCGCGGACGTTTGCGGAGCTCGCGGTTGCGGCAGCACTTGCTACCCGTCGTTGCGCCCACCGGTACCGCGGGGACGACCGCTGGCGGGACGGCTTCGAAGACTGGTGGCGCCACTCCTTCCGGAAGGTGTGCCTCCGTGCAGAGCCGCGTGAGTGGGAAGACGTCCGCGCGCTCGACCACGAGCGGGTCGGTGACGTGGCTTGCCTCCCCCCGGTCCGGCGCTCGGCGCGTGATCAGGTGCTTGTTCGGATGCAGACGCTGAGCGACGAGGCAGGTCTGCTCCCCGAGTTCGGCGACCTCTTTCCCGGCACCTTGACGCTGGTCGTCGCGACCGATCTCGGCATGAGCTCCGGCAAGATGCTCGCCCAGATCGGTCACGCCGCCTTGATGGCCGACCTCGACCCTGATCTCGAGCGCGGCCTCGATCTCCGCGTGGTCGGTGCCGGCGGCGAGAAGTGGGCCGCGCTCGCCGCCTCGGCGGCCGCCGTCGTCCGCGACGGAGGCCTGACCGAGATCACCGAAGGCTCGGAGACGGTGCTCGTGCTCCCCTGGCAGGATCCGCGAGTCGGGTAGAGGATGGTTGGCATCCAGAGAGTCCTGATCGTCAACCCGTTCGCAAGCGGTGTCAGCGAGCGCAAGCTCGCCGCCGTCCAGGCGGCACTGCCCGCCGGAACCGAGACCGTCCTCACGCAGGCGAGGGGCGAGGCGACGGAGCTCGCGGCGGAGTGGTCGCCGCGCGCCGAGGCGATCTACGTGTTCTCCGGCGACGGCACCTACAACGAGGTGCTCAACGGCATCCGGGCGGACGTCCCGATCGGGTTCATCCCCGGCGGCGGCACGAGCGTGTTGCCGCGGGCGCTCGGCCTTCCGCGTGACCCGGCCCGTGCTGCCGAGCGGATCGCCCACGGCAAGCCGCGACGCATCTCCCTCGGTCGAGTCAACGGGCGCCGGTTCGCGATCAACGCGGGCGTCGGCTTCGATGCCGAGCTCGTGCGGCGCGTCGACGCGCTCGGCCGCCGCTCGGACGGAAAGCGAGCCGGTGACATCGCTTTCACCTGGACTGTGGTTCGAACGTTGGCAGAACACAGGCTTCGCTACGAGCAGGGCCTCGAGGTCGAAGGGCTCGGGCGTGCGGCGTTTGCACTGATCGCCAACTGCTCGCCCTACACGTACGCCGGGCACCTTGGCCTGCGGTTCGTGCCCGACGCATCCTTTGAGGGCGGGCTGGATATCGTCGCCCCAGTCGAGGTGCGTCCGCGGGCGATCCTGCGTCTCGGCGCGCAGGCGCTCCGCGGGCGGCCTGGCGGTAGCGGTGTGCTTCTCGGTCACGACCTCGACCGAATCGTGATCCGCTGCGACAAGCCCCTCCCGGTGCAGGTGGACGGGGAGGACCTCGGTGACGTGATGGAGGTAGAAATCATCGCCGAGCGTGACGCGCTGACTGTGCTCACGTAGGAGTACCCTGCCCACCATGGCGCACGCGTTCATGCTGCCGGATCTGGGCGAGGGCCTGACCGAGGGCGAGATCGCCCGGTGGCTGTCCGCGAGGGCGACGCAGTCGTAGAACACGAGCCGATCGTCGCGACTCGACGTTCACCGTCACGAGCGCCGGCAGGCTCGGGGGCCTTCTCGTAACCCCGCTGATCAACCATCCCGAGGTCGCGATTCTCGGCCTCCACTACGGCCGTCCGTACACTGACTCTCCGATATGGGTGACTGGTACGAGATCGGGATCACCGTCGGCATCGGGGTTGCCGCCGGAATTGCCTTCGCGGGCGTGCTCGCAGGCCTTCGTTTCGGCTTCGCCACCACATTGCTCGGCGCACTCGTCGTCGGCGTCGTCGCCGGCCTCCTTGTGAACGACTGGATCGGTGCCGGCGGCGGTGTCGCCGGAGCCGTGATCGGCGCCGTCTCTGCTGCCGCGATCGTGCGCGGCGCCAACCGGCGGGGCGCGACGCTTGGTGGCACCGCGTTCCTCCTCCTCGGTGCGGCGGTCATCGTCGGCTTGCTGGCACTGATCCCCGTGGTCGGGTATCTCGAGGCCGTCGTTATGCCTGTCGTCGCCGCGCGGCGTGCGCGTAGCGGCCCCGAGAAGTACGCGGGGCTACGCTCGCTCGCGAAGTGACCCAGTGATCCCGCGACCGCTGATCCTCGTCGTGATCGACGGCCTCACTCCATCGATGCTGGAAGGCGCGATCGGCTCCGGCGAGACGCCGATCCTCGCGGCCCTAGCCGCCCATGGCGCCTATCGGCGCGCCACGTCGGTCTTCCCCTCGCTTACCCCCGTCTGCCTCTCCTCCATTGCGACGGGCGCACACGGCGATATCCACGAGATCCCACATCTCGTCTGGTACGACCGCCGCAAGCAGAGGCTGGTTGAGTACGGCAGCTCGTTCGGTGCGGTGCGTGCCGCCGGTATCGGCCAGACGCTGCAGGACACACTCGTCAACATGAACGCACAGCATCTCGGGGGGCGGGCCCTGACCCTGTTCGAGTCGCTGGCCGACGCCGGCCTCCGTACCGCGGCCGTCAACTTCACCACCTACCGAGGGCGCACTCGTCACCGCTCGTCACTGCCTTTCCTCGGTGATGTCCTCGGGCCGGAGCGGTTTTTCTTCTACAACCTCTTCAGCTCTGACCGCACCGGTGCTCCGCTATCGTGGCGCAACCGTCCCGCCGGATCGATCGATGCGTACGCGACGGCGGTAGGCCGGTGGCTCGTGACTCGCGACGCGTTCGACTTCCTCGTGTTCTATCTCTCCGACTACGACTACGCCTCCCACGAGCACGGCCCCGACACGGCGCTTGTCGCCCTGCAGCGGTGCGATGCCGCGATTGGGTCGCTCGCCGAGGCAGGAGGTGGGGTCGATGAGCTCCTCGAGCGGTACGCCGTTGTCGTGATGGCCGATCACGGTCAGACCCACGTGCACGAGGCTGTGTCGCTCTCCGAGATCTATTCGGGCGTCGACGGCGTGCTGCCGCTGGCGTCGAACCGCGCCGCCCAGGTGTACCTGCAGCCCGGCTGTCGCCTCGACCCGCGAGACGTCGCCGGCCGCCTCGACGCTATCGCGGCCGCCGAGATCACGCTATTCCGCGAGGGGAGCGATGCCGTTGCTCGGCGCGAGGGCCAGGAGCTCGTTTTCGCACCCGCCAGGGCAGGCGGCTTCACATCGTCGGGTGACGCCTCCATTCTCGACCATCCCGATGCGCTGACCCGCTCGTGGGCCGCTCTCGCGAACCCGAATGCGGGCGAGATTCTTGTCTCGGCAGCGGAGGGGTACGAGTTTGCCGACCTCGGTGGCGGTGCCCACGTCGGTGGCGGCTCGCACGGCTCGCTCGTCGCGGGCGATACTGAGGTGCCGCTCCTCACCGTCGGCGTCGAGGGTACAGCCGGGAGTATCGTCGACGTGGCGCCGCTCGTCCTCTCGCATTTCGGCGTTGCCCTACCGGCGTACGCTCTCGATCGCGCCGCCTAACTTGCGCCCCCCGGCCGCGTAGCGGCCCTCCACGAAGCGGAGCCAGGCGCTCCACAAAAAGCCGGACGCGAAGCGCCCGACCGCATCCAGCTCGTACGGCCACCCACGCCGACAACGAGTTCAAGTCAAACGTTGGGGAGGCCGCACGAGCCGCTACCCTCGCGCAACGTGATTGAGCCACCCTCGACCACCTCCGGCCAGGGTGCCGGCCAGCGGATCGGCAGTGCGCTCGGCCGGCGCAGGAACTGGGAGCAGCTCGGCAAGTTCTGCGCTGTCGGTGCCACCGGGTACGTCGTCAACCTGGCCGTCTACACGATCCTCCTGAAATGGGTGGGGCTGCACTACATCCCCGCTGCCGTCGGCTCCTTCCTCGTCGCCGTCGCGAACAACTACGCACTCAACCGGGTCTGGACGTTCCGCGTCGAGCGGGGGAATGTCGGAGCACAGGGATGGCGGTTCCTCATCGTCTCGACGGTCTCGCTGCTCGCGAATCTCGCGGTCCTGTCCCTGATGGTGTCCGCCGGGATTGGCGAGATCGTGGCGCAGGCCGCCGCGATCGTGTTCGTGACGCCGCTCAACTTTGTCGGCAACAAGCTCTGGTCCTTCCGCCGGTGAAGCGATGGGCGTGCGCCGTGGCGCTCGCGCTGCTGCTCGCCCCCTCGGCCGGAGCCGCGGACAAGCCTGCTCCTCTGATACCTACCGGGCGGGACCGTTCCGTTGAGCAGCCCTTCGTCCCTGCCACCGGTGGGCCGCGACTGACCGAGAGCATCGTCGTGGCGCGCTTCCTCGAGGATACGAAGGTCGCCAACTGGCTCGACCGCTACCCGCCGCACCCGCCGACGGATGCGACGTTCGACCGGGCGAACCGGCGCTGGACGGTCAAGGTCTGG
>Ga0315273_10011229_pt1 | contig 11453 bp, 13 predicted proteins | sample YL17G02_0_MG_FD_205753 | JGI IMG/M metagenome (GOLD analysis project Ga0315273, IMG submission 205753) | Sediment microbial communities from Yellowstone Lake, YNP, Wyoming, USA - YL17G02_0 | ecosystem: Environmental > Aquatic > Freshwater > Lake > Sediment | place: USA: Wyoming | collected... | reverse complement strand
TTGCGGGCACCGCGACGCTCACGCTGGCGCCGCTTGCGCCCGGACTCCGGACGGTCGAGCTCGACGCGCGCGAGCTGCGCATCGGGCGCGTCACGCTCGGGCGCAGTCGTCGCCTGCGCACCCGCCACGAGAACGGGCGCCTGACGATCACGCTCGATCGCGCGTACGATCCGGGCGAGACGTTCGCGCTCGCGATCGACTACAGGGCGCAGCCGCGGACGGGCTTCTGGTTCGTGCGCCCCGACCGGGCGTACCCGGCGCGGCGCGCGCAGGCGTGGTCCCAGGGCCAGGCCGAGGACAGCGCGTTCTGGTTCCCGGTGCACGACCACCCGAACGACAAGTTTCCGAGCGAGATCAAGGTCACCGCCGACTCCGCGTTTCGCACCGTGTCGAATGGCCGGCTGATCGGCAAGCGCGTCAAGGGCGCGAAGACGACGTGGCACTGGCGGCACGATTCGCCCCAGCCGGCGTACCTGGTGTCGCTCGTGGTCGCGCCGTACGTCGAGACGCGCGCGAAGGCCGCGGGCGTCCCGCTGCGCTTCTACGCGTTCAAGGGGCAGGAGCGCGCCGCGCGCCGGCTGTACGGCAAGACCGGCGACATGATGCGCGTATTCTCCACGCTCTTCGGGCCGTATCCGTGGCGCGAGTACAGCCAGGTCGTGGTCGGCGATTTCACCTGGGGCGGCATGGAGAACACCGGCGCGACCACGCTCACCGAGAAGGCATTGCTCGACGAGCGCGCAGCGCTGGATGTGTCCTACGAAGGCCTGGTCTCGCACGAACTGGCCCACCAGTGGTGGGGCGACCTCGTGACCTGCCGTGGCTGGCACCACAACTGGCTCAACGAAGCCTGGGCCACGTTCAGCGAGAACCTGTACGACGAGGCGGCGCACGGAACGGACTCGGCGGCGTGGGACCGGATGCAGAAGTACTCACAATACATTGCGCAGGACCTCGGCCAGTATCGCCGGCCGATCGTGACCGACCGCTACGGCATCGCGACCGACCTGTTCGACCGCCATGCCTACGAGAAGGGTTCGCTGGTCCTCACCATGCTGCGCGACGAACTCGGCGACGAGCCGTTCTTCCGCGGCGCGCGGCTCTATCTCGAGCGCTTTGCCGGCGGGTTCGCCGACACGCACGAGTTCCGTCGTGCGCTCGAGACCGCCAGCGGGCGCGACCTGAACTGGTTCTTCGACCAGTGGGTGTTCGCGGCCGGCTACCCCGAGCTCCACGCCACGTGGCGCGCGGACGGGCGCGCGGGCGAAATCGTGCTCGAGCTGAAGCAGGAGCAGGACAGCGCGCTCGAGGACCTCGAACGCACGCCGGTGTTCCGCTTCAGCGTCGACGTCGAGGTGGACGGCGCGCGCGGCGTGCGCAAGCACCGGATCGAGATGACTCGCGCGCGGCAGACGTTTCGGCTCGCGTGCGCGGGCAAGCCGCTGCGGATCGCGATCGATCCCTCGTTCCGGTTGCTCAAGCGGCTCGATCTCGCGCAGCCGGCCGTCTCGTGGCGGCGGGCGCTGGCGAAGGCGACGCAGTTCCCCGAGCGCATGCGCGCCGCGCGCACGCTCGTGGCCTGGCCGGATCGCGCGACCTTTTCGGCGCTCGCGAACGCGCTGGCGAAAGATCGCTGGCCGGAGGTGCGGATGGCCGCGGCGGTGGCGCTGGCGGAGGGCTTCGGCACGCACGGCAAGAAGCGCGTGCGCAACGCCGCGAGCGGCGCGGCGCGCAAGGCGCTCGAGCGCGCGCTGCTGGAGGACAGGGATCCGCACGCGCGGCGCGCGGCGGCGTTCGCGCTCGGACACTTTGGCGAGGACGGCGAGACCGCGCTGCTCGAGGCGCTCGACCGCGAGCGCTCGTACCTGGTGAAGGCCACCGCGCTCAAGGCGCTGGCGTTCGCCGGTTCGCCGCAGCTGATCGCCGCCGCAACCGAGGCGATGCAGGACCGCGGCTGGCGCGACCTCGTCCCGATGGCCGCGCTCGACGCGCTGGCGATCGCGAAGCCGCCGCAGGCGTTCGAGCTGGCCTACGCCTCGGTGCGCTACGGCGAGACACAGGAGGTGCGCGAGGCTGCGGTGCGGCTGCTGGTCGCGCTGGCGCTGGACAAGGCTGCGAAGCAGGCTCGGCCCGAGCAGGCGCGGCACGTCGTGCCGACGATCGCCGAGCTGATGAAGGATCCGTCGGTCTTCGCCCAGCTCGCCGCGGCGGGCGCCGCCGGCAAGCTGAAGGACAAGGCGCTGGTCGGGCCGCTCAAGCGGCTGGTGCGCGAGGAGGCGTGGGATCATCTCGTCGATGCCGCGCAGAAGGCGCTGAAGGAATTCAAGGTGAAGAAGCCGGCGGGGAAGCAGCCGCACAGGCAGGTGCGCAAGCGCCGGAAGGCGTGAGGATCGAGCGTCATGAATCAGGGCGGTGACATGCGGCGCCTCGTGATCACGCGCCCGCTGGTGTTCTTCGATCTCGAGACCACCGGGGTCGATCCCCGCAATGATCGGATTGTCGAGGTCTCGCTGCTCAAGGCGTTTCCGCCCGACGCCGCCGGCAACGTGCCCGAGCCGTTGGTCAAGACCCGGCGCGTGAACCCCGGGATGCCGATTCCGCCCGGCGCGACCGCGATCCACCACATCACCGACGCCGACGTGGCCGACGAGCCGCCGTTCGAGAAGATCGCCAGGAGCCTGTTCGACCTGCTCCAGGACTGCGACTTCGCGGGCTTCGGGGTGCGGCGCTTCGACCTGCCGCTGCTCGCCGCCGAGTTCAAGCGCTCCGGGCTCGAGTTCGAGTACCGCGCGGCGCACGTGATCGACGGCAAGGACATCTACCACTTCAAGGAGCCGCGGACGCTCACGGCGGCATACGCGCTGTACTGCGGCGGCGAGCTCAAGAGCGCGCACTCGGCCGAAGCCGACATGCTGGCCTCGCGCGACGTGATCCTGGCGCAACTCGAGCGCTACGAGGACCTGCCGACCGATGTCGCAACGCTCGCGAGCGTGGGCGTGCCCGCCGCCGACCCGGACGCGTTCGACTCCGAGGGCAAGCTCAAGTGGATCGGGGACGACGTCGTGCTCAACTTCGGCAAGTCGAAGGGCAGATCGCTGCGCGAACTCTCGGGCGGCGACCGCGGGCTGCTGGAGTGGATCCTGCGCTCGGACTTCTCGGACGAGATCAAGACCGCGGTGCGCAACGCGCTGGCCGGGCGGTTCCCGGTGCGCGAGACGGAGGGCAAGCCATGAGCCGCGCCTATGGCGTGATGCAGTCGGGGTTGTTCGTCCTGTTCGCCGCCGTGTACTGCTTCGACCCGTCGCCGCGCGTGGCGGGCGGCGAGCCGTTGATGGCGGTCGCCGGGGATGTGCTGTGCCTGGCCGGCATCGTGCTGCTGTTCGTCGCGCTGCGGACGCTCGGCAAGTCGCTCCAGATCAACCCCGCACCACGGGCCGAGGCCACGCTCGTGACGCACGGCGTCTATCGCCGGTTCCGGCACCCGATGTACACGGCAATCGTCGTGATCCTGATCGGGCTCGTGGCGCGCGGCGCGACGCCGGCGGCGGCCGTGATCGCGGCGGCGACGATCGGATTCCTGCTGGTCAAGGCGGTCTACGAGGAGAAGCTGCTGAGCGCGCACTACCCGGAGTACGAGGCGTACAAGCAGTCGACGCGCGGAGTCCTGTTCTAGAGATCGATCGAGTACAGCAGCAGCTTCTCCCGCCACTTCCCGCCGACGCTCTCCCAGAAGCCCCGCGCCTCGGCGTTGTCCTTGAGCACGAACAGCATGGCGCGCTCGATGCCCTCGCCCGCGAGGCCGCTCACGCATTGCGAGATGAGCGCGCGCGCGATGCCGTGGCGGCGGTGCTCTGGTCCGACCGCGAGCCGGTAGATGAGCCCGCGCCGGCCGTCGTGGCCGCACAGGACCGCGCCGACGATCGCGCCCCCCGACTCGGCGACCTGCGACAGCCCGGGATTGCGCGCGAGGAAGCGCGCGAGGGCCATGGGCGAGTCGCCCGGGCCGTCGCCGAGGCCCTCGCACGTGGCCCACAGCGCTTTGACGGCCGGGATGTCGTCCGGTGCGAACGCGCGGATGGTCATCCCCGGAACACGAAGTAGACCGCGCCGACCGCGATCATCAGGGGCTCCGCGCGCAGGTTCTTCAGGTGGGCGTACCAGGCGAACGTCATGAAGACGTTCGACAGGAGCAGGAGTCCGGCGGTGCGGGAGATCGTGTTCAAGCTTTGCTCCCCTCGTAGTCGATGGCGATGATGGTCAGTCGGTCCGCCTGGAACGGGATGGTCTCGCCGGCCGCGTGGCCGAGGATCGCGCGCGCGATCGGCGCGAGGAACGCGATCAGGCCGGCGTCGGGATCGGCTTCGTCCACGCCGACGATCTGGAGCGTGCGGGTCTCACCGGTCGCCGTGCGCAGCGTGACGCGCGCGCCGAAGTGCGCCTTCCCGCGGGGTTGCTTGCCGGGCTCGACGATCTCGGCCAGGGCGATGCGCGCGGCGAGGTCGCTCATGCGGCGGGTGAGCACGGCGCGGCGCTTGCGGCGGTCGGCTTCGTCGGGGGTTACAGCTTCGAGCCCGGCGCGCTCCGCTTCGAGCGCATCGGCCTCCGCGTTGAGGAGCGCCAGGCCGCGCGGCGTGACGTAGTTCGGGATGCCGGGCGGGAGGGACGCGCGGGGCGGGACGACCGGTTCCTCCCAGGAGTCCTCCTTGGTGAAGGCGCGGCTCATGGCGTCGGCTTCAGGGCCCGCGCGAGCGCGCCGAGCGATCGATAGTCCGTCGAGTTGCCGGCAGAATCGATCACTGCCCACCAGAACTCAGGAGGGTCTTCGATTCCCCGGCCGGCCGAGCCGACGGCAATGGCGACATGGACAACCCGCCCATCCGTGCGTCGCGCCTGAGCCTCGACGCAAACCGGGAGGTCATCGTCCGTGTACGGGGGGCGATTCTCGACGGAGTCCGACCGATTGCCCGTCGCCTCACCGCAGTCGTTGGCCTCCCACGCGATGGTCGCGCCTTTGCCGGCGACCGCGCGGACCCAGTCGTCGAAGCGCCGGGGTGCGAGCGTCGAGTCGATCGCGTGCACCGACACGCGCCGACCGGCCCGGACGAACTCCGCCTCGGTGGTCGCCAGCGCGGCGGTCGCGGTGAGGGCGAGCAGGAGCAGAGCGAGTCTCATGAGCCGGCATTCGGGACCGCGCCGCGGTCCTTGATGCGCTGCACGATCATCCGGCCCTCGGCCTCGTCGAGGCCGGAGCCGATGCGCACGCTCTTTGCGCCGTAGTCGAACGTGATCGCGCCGCTGGTCATGGACCGGAACCCCCGGGCACTGTCGAACAGGTTCGGCGCGGCGCGGAGGCCGCGGACTGACTGCACGTCGTACTCGCGCGGCCGCGTGAGACCAAACAACTCGTAGCTGTGCACGAAGCGGCCGGACCCGACGACCAGCCGCTCGCGCCCGAACATCATCCACATCCACAGGCTCATCGCGACCAGGCCGCCGATCGTCCACATCGTGAGCCAGAGCGCGAGAAACAGCCCGGGGGCCGTCCCGCCGCCCTTCCCGGAGACGAGGGTGGAGATCGCGAAGAACTCCCCGAACGCCCAGCCGACGAGCCAGAGCGGAAGGAAGAGGACGAACGGCAGGAAGCGCCGGCTCGGCATCACGATCGTCAATCCACCGGCCTCGTCCGTGATGGTCGAGCGCATCTTCGGAATCGGTTCGACGCTCATGGGTTCTCCTCGTCGAACGCTTTGACCAGCGCGTTGGGCGCCGTGTTGCGCCACGCCGCGGCGAGAACGGCGGTGAGCGGCTTCGCCTTCGCCGCCTTGAGCTGGACACACGTGGCGCCGGCCTTGCCCCAAGCGCCCTTCGCGGGCGCGAACATCGCCGGCTCGGCCTCAAGACAGAGCGCCTGCTGCTCGGGCGTGAGCTTGACCATGCCCCAGCCGGCATCCGGGTAACCGAGCGAGGCAAACACCTTTCCGCGCACGCGGAAGTCGGGGTGGCCCATGTGTGAGGATTCGACGGCCTCGGGGAGGCGAGTGGCGATCTTGCGGAACTGGGCGACGGTCACGTTCCGGCCTCCGTTGGCGGATCGGTCAGCAGCGCGAGCGTGCGGCGCGAATCAGTGTAGCGGGCCCAGCCGGCGGGGTCGCTGTCGTAGTTCCCGTCCTTGATCGTGGGCTCGGGGGTGGTCAAGCGGGTTGCTGCGGCCGCCACTCGAAGACTAGGGTCTCGGAGCCGTCGTCGTTGCGGCGGGGGTCCGTCCGCCGGAAGCCCGCCTTCTCGAGCACCCGGATGGAGGCCGCATTCGCGGGGGCAACCGTGGAGAGGATCCTCTGCATCCCGAACGCCATCGCCCCGTAGGCAATCATGGCATTGGCCGCCTCGCCGGCCAGGCCCCGGCCCCAGTGCTCCCTGAGGAGCGCGTACTTGAGCTCGGGGAGCTTCTGACCGCCCGGGTGCACCAGCCCGCAGAACCCGACGACCGCGCCCGTCTCCCTGAGCACGAGCGCCGACATCCCGTAGCCGTGCGTGGCGTAGTTGCTGTAGGTGACCGCGAGCCACTCTTCGCAAAGTTCGAGGGTCAGCGGGACGCCATCGTCGACCCAGCGCATCGTGTCGGCATCGCCGTAGACGGCGAACATCGCGTCGAGGTCGTCCTCGGCGAGTCGGCGAACGATCAGGCGTTTGGTCTCGAACATCATGGGTGACTCCTGGCTACTGCTTCCAGCCCACGGTGAGGGTCTGCCATCCCGAGTCGAGGTCGGGCTCGAGATTCGTGAAGTGCCAGCGGAATTCGCCGGGCGACTGCGACGTGGGCTTCGGATTTGCACTGTCCACGGAATCCGGTGGAATTCCCTCGAGGGTGACTACGATGTCGCCGCTGCCGATCGGACCGGCCCAGGTCGCGCCGGTTTCGAGTACGTACTCGAACGAGTGGTCATTCGGATAGCTCATCCCCGGCTCGGCGACATAGGTCTCGCGCAGTGTCCGGGTCTGGCCACTCGCGAAAGCGACCTCCTTCACCCACCACGAGCCGAAGTCGCCGTAACTCTGCAGGGTCGAATCCGGGAGCTCGCGCACTTGGACCGGCGCGCCATCGACGTACGAGCGGAACCAGCGGAACGGCGTCGCGTGATCGACGTCCGCGCCGCTCGAGCGGCACGGGAAGCCGATGGTCACGCGCGTCGCTGGGCCGCGGTTGTGGAGCACGAACAGGCACTCGACCCGAACCGAGTCCGGGCTCACGCGCGCATGCACGAACTCCGATTCCATGGCAATGGTCTTGTGAGAGCGCATGGCCTGAACCGCGCCGCCGACGGCCTCGATCGCACCGTCGTCGGCGCGGGCGGGCGCAGGTGCGAGGCAAACGAGCAGCACGACTGCGAACCGGCGCTTCATGATCCGCCTCCTGTCCGATGAACCTGCCCCGGGGCAAGTCGATCCGCGAGGACGACGCACGCCGAAACCAGGAGCCCGACGTAGATCGGCTCCACCCCGAGCGGGTACGCGCCGCCGTTCAGCTTCCCGGCGACCAGCCACGCTCCGCCCGCGAGGGCGGACAGGAGCATCGCCGCAAACGCATAGGGCGCACGCATGCGCCACCTCGGGAACAGCGCGGTCAGCGTCGGCGCCAGCATCGCCGGGGTCACCACCGACCCGAAATCGTGCCACAGGGCGATCACGTCCTGCCAGATCAGCGCGACCGTGATCGACAGCGCCGCCACGGCGAACAGGCCGATGCGCGTCGCTCTCGGCACGACGGTCTCCTCGTCGCCCCCGCGCAGGCGCCACCACAGGTCGCGGCCGAGCGTGACCGCGGAGACGAACGCGTACGAGTCAACCGTCGACATCACGGTCGCGAGCATGCCGAGCGTGAACAGACCCAATGCAACCGACGGCAACTCGAGCGCGGCCAGCGCGGGGTAGGCCTGCCCGGGGTCGGCGAGGTGCGGCATCACGGCGCGGGCGTACAGGCCGACGGTCGTGGTCATGAAGTCGAACACCATCCAGAACAGGATCGACACCAGGATGCCGTTGCGGGCGACCTTCGGCGACTTGGCCGCGTAGCACCGCTGGTAGAACGCGGGCTCGACCAGCGTGATCATCGCGATCACGTACCACACGAACACGGCCTGCGGCGGGGCGCCGCCGTTCCACTGCCAGTGCGCCTTTGGCAACGACGCGCGCAGGAACGACCAGCCGCCGTGGTGCGCAAAGAGGTAGGGCAGGATCACCGCGAAGCCGCCGAACATGAGCACGAACTGCACGCGCTCGGTGATCACGATCGAGCGCAGCCCGCCGCGGAACAGGTACATCACGCTGAACAGCGTGCCGAGCACGACGCCGAACCACAGCGGCCAGCCGAACGCGATCCCAAGCAGAGTGCCGAGCATGAGCACGTAGCTCGCGGGCGCGCAGTAGAGGAACACGAGCGAGGCGCCGAGCGCGCCCGTGGGTTTTCCGTACGCACCGTAGAGCTGGTCCGGAAGGGTGTAGACGTACGAATCGTGCGCGCGCCGCGCGAGGAAGATCGCGAACACCGCAGCCCACAGGTAGTACGGGACCCCGAACACCAGCCAGTTCGAGACGCCGTAGCGGTACGAGTACTCGCCGACTGCCAGGATGCCGCCGTACCAGGTCGAGACCAGCGTCGCGACGAACCCGGGCAGCGTGACCGCGCGCGAGGCCACGAGGTATTCACCGACGTCGCGCCGGTGCGGCCCGAAGATCCGCAGCGTGATGTAGAGCAGGAACGCGCCGTAGAGGACCAGCAGGACGACGTCGGTCCCGGCGAAGCGGAACAGGCCGTGGGCGGAGGCGGGCAGGTCAGGGTTCACGCCGCGCAGCATAGGGCCTCGGCCACACCCCATGAAGTGCCATGCGCTTGCTATAGTGCGGCCATGGACGTCACCCCGCTCCTCAAGCGCCGCCTGACCGAAGTGCCCTGGGTGGCCTTCGACACCGAGGCCACCGGCTACTCGAACGTCTCGGGCCGCCTGGTCGAGATCGCGGGTGTGCGCTTCACCCTCACGGGCGGGCCCGCCCCCGAGGGCGAGGGCGCGCCGGTGCGGATCGAGACCACGTTCGCCGAGCTGGCGAACCCCGGCGTGCCGATGCCGCCTGAGGTGGTCAAGATCCACGGCATCACCGACGCGGACGTCGCAGGCCGCCCGGCCCCGGTCGAGGTGCTCGAGAGATTCTTCGCGTTCATCGGGGACGCGGTGATTGTCGCGCACTACGTGCCGTTCGACCTCGGCGCGATGACCTACGCGCTGCTGCGCGCGGGCAGGGGCGTGCCGCGCATCGCGGCGCTCGACACCTCCGTGCTGCCCAAGCGCCTGTTCCCCGGCGCGCGCAACTACGCCCTGCCCACGCTCGTCACGTTCCTCGGGCTGCCAGAGGCCGCGGCGCACCGCGCGCTGCCCGATGCGCTGTCGACCATGGAGCTGTTCCGGCGCTGCATCGCGAAGCTGGGCCCGGCCGAAACGCTGACCCTCGAGGACGTGTGCAAGCTCGCGGGGCCGCTGCTGACGTTCGACCAGTTCTCGGAGATCCCGTACACGCTTTCCGCCGAACTCGCCCCGATCGAGGAGGCGATCGCCACCCAGGCCGACCTGACCGTCGAATATCGCGGCGGCAGCAAGGGCCAGGGCCCGCGGCGCGTGACGCCGTCCCACCTGTTCGCGCGCGAGGGCGCCCTGTTCCTCGAGGGCTACTGCCACCTCGACCAGGCGCCGAAGTCGTTCCGCGTCGACCGGATCGAGAAGGTGACGATGCTGGGCGTGGATCCCTCGGCGCCGGTCCTCAAGAACAAGGGCTCCGGCCACTGGGTGAAGGAAGCGCGCGACGCGTAAGGTTTTCGTCCAATCCGCGCGAACCCGCCCGCCCTGCGTTGCCCCGCCCGTGGTCGCCTGCTAGGCTTTCGGGACGCCGCCTCCGGCGCCACAGGGGGCGTGCCACCTGATTTCATCCACCGCGACGGCCCGGGAAGCGGCCGTGGCGGGTTTTTGCGCTGTGAACCACAGGGCACATCGGAGGACGGGCATGGCGGAGACGGCAGGAGAAGACCTCAAGGGGATCGAGCGCCTGCGCGAGGCGAACCGCGCCATCCAGGGAGAACTCGGCAAGGCGATCGTCGGCCAGGCCGACGTGATCGAGGGATTGCTCACCGCCCTGTTCGCGAACGGGCACGTACTGCTGGTCGGCGTGCCGGGCCTCGCCAAGACGCTCCTGATCAGGAGCCTCGCGCGCGCGCTGGATCTCTCCTTCTCGCGCATCCAGTTCACGCCCGATCTCATGCCGTCGGACATCACGGGCACCGAGGTGCTCGAGGACGAGGGCGGTCGCCGCGTGTTCCGCTTCATCAAGGGCCCGGTGTTCGCGCACATCGTGCTCGCCGACGAGATCAACCGCACGCCGCCCAAGACCCAGGCCGCGCTGCTGCAGGCGATGCAGGAAAAGGAGGTTACTGCCGGCGGCCAGACGCACCACCTCGAGTTGCCGTTCTTCGTGCTCGCGACCCAGAACCCGATCGAACTCGAGGGCACGTACCCGCTGCCCGAGGCGCAGCTCGACCGCTTCATGTTCAACGTGCCGGTCGGCTACCCCTCGCAGGCCGAGGAGGAGCGCATCGTCGTCGAGACCACCGGCGCCGCCGCGCCCGAGATCCACCGCGTGCTCGGGGCGCAGGACATCCTCGCGCTGCAGGCGCTGGTGCGCCGCGTGCCGGTCGCCGAGCATGTCGTGCGCTACGCCGTGCGGCTCGCCCGCGCGACAAGGCCCGAGGGGGAAGCTCCGGCGTTCATCAAGAACTGGGTGACGTGGGGCGCCGGGCCGCGCGCGTCGCAATTCATGGTGTTGGGCGCGAAGGCGCGCGCCGCGCTCGCCGGAAGGTATGCGCCCGGGATCGAGGACGTCCGCGCGGTTGCACCTTTGGTGCTGCGCCACCGGGTGGTGACGAACTTCAACGCCGAGGCGGATGGCGTGAAGATCGACCGCATCATCTCCGACCTGATCCAGGCCGTGCCCGCCGAGGTCGCGTGAGCGCCGAAGCCCAAGGCGGCGTGTCGCGCCGCTTCCTCGATCCCGCGATCGTGTCGCGCCTCGGGCGGCTCGACCTCAAGGCGCGGCTCGTGGTCGAGGGTTTCATCTCAGGGCTCCACCGCAGCCCGTTTCATGGTTTTTCGGTCGAGTTCGTCGAGCATCGGCCGTACATGCCCGGCGATTCGCTCAAGTCCGTGGACTGGAAGGTCTACGGCAAGAGCGACCGCTTCTACGTCAAGCAGTACGAGGATGAGACGAACCTGAGGGCGCACCTCGTGCTCGATCACTCGGCGTCGATGGGCTATGTGTCGCGCCCGGGCGAGGTGAGCAAGCTCGAGTACGCGCGCTCGCTCGCCGCCGCGCTGGCGTACCTGATGCTGCAGCAGCAGGACGCGGTCGGGCTGCTG
>Ga0315273_10011228_pt1 | contig 11453 bp, 7 predicted proteins | sample YL17G02_0_MG_FD_205753 | JGI IMG/M metagenome (GOLD analysis project Ga0315273, IMG submission 205753) | Sediment microbial communities from Yellowstone Lake, YNP, Wyoming, USA - YL17G02_0 | ecosystem: Environmental > Aquatic > Freshwater > Lake > Sediment | place: USA: Wyoming | collected... | reverse complement strand
TGTACGAAGCCACCTATCAGCTCCCGGCCGGTGCGGTGCTCCAGCTCGACGAGATCCTGCACGCATTCGGGGTGGTCCGGGGAGAGAACATGCGGGCCGAGCTTACCGGAACGGTGCCCTACTTCGCCTTCGCTTCGGTCGTCGATGCACGCTCGGGCGCGCCGACGCTCGTCTTTCCTCAGCGTTAGCGGTCCGAAGATCCCCGCTGCATCGAGTAAGCTAACCGGGTGAAGCCCAGCCCAGGGCCGCCCTACCGGCTCGAGCGACCGGCGTTCCTGGTCGCGACGATCTCCGTGGCGTTCCTCGCCTGCTCCATGTGGCTGTCTCACCGCGCTCGAGAGCGGCGCGGTCCAGGAGCCATCACATGACCCTGCGGACAAAGACGCTGCTCATTCTCGGCGCGACCTTCATCACCCTGCTCGGCGTCGTCTACGTGGTCGCCTCGCTGGCGCTGCTGCGCGGGTTCCTGCGTCTCGAGGATCAGAGCATGCGCCGCAGCGTGGACGCCGTGGTGAAGGCGATCGCCGGCGAAAGCGCCGCGGTCGATGCAGTGGCGCTGCGGTGGGCGCGGGGGGAGGCAGGGGAGCGCCGCGCCGCGAACGCTGCAGGGCCGTCCGCCGCGGTGAATGCGCTCGACGACGGTGCGGACTTCGTCGCCCTCATCGATCGGACCGGCGCGGTCGAGATCGTCGCGAGCCGGCAGAACGATCCCGCCGCTGCGACCTCTCTCGGCCGCGAGCTGGCCCTGTATTTGCCCGCAGGGAGCGATCTCCTTCGCCACACACACGGCGAGAGCAGAAAGTTTGGCGTGATTGTCCTGCCGCCGCGTGCGGCGATCGTCGCCGCACGGCCCCGGCTCGACCCGGCCGCGCCCGGGACGATCGTTGGCACCGTGGTGGCCGGGCGCTACCTCGACGCCGGCGTTGTGGCGCGTCTCGCGGCCCTCACGCAAACCTCGTTGAGTGCGCGCCTGTGGGGCGATCCCGGTCTGCCGACCGACTACGCCAGGGCGCGTCGGGCCTTTGGGAGCGACGGCCGTTCGATCGTGAGGCCGCTCGCCGAAGGTTGGATCGCCGGCTACCGCCTCGTCGATGGAGTCGACGGCAGGCCGGCGGTGATCCTGCGGGTCGACGCCCCCCGCAGCATCTTCATGCAGGGGCGGGCAAGCCTCACCTATTTGATGGCGTCGCTACTCCTCGTCGCCGTGGTCTTCGCCGCCGTTCCGTTCTTCATGCTCGAGCGCACCGTGCTGCGGCGCCTGGCCTGGTTGACGGGCGGCGTCGCCGGCATCGCGGCGTCGCGCAGCTTCTCGGCGCGGGTTCCCGTGCAGGGCCGCGACGAGCTGGCCGGGCTCGCCACGCGCATCAACGAGATGCTCGAAACGCTCGAGCGCGCCCAGGGCGAGCGGGGCGAGAGCGAGGCCCGCTACCGCGCCGTGTTCGAGCAGGCGGGCGACGCGATCGTTCTCTTCGACACCGACACCGGCAAGGTGCTCGACGCAAACCGCGCGGCGCAGCGGTTTCTCTCCTTCGGTCCCGGCGAGCTGCTCGACCGTAGCGTCTACGACCTTGTCGCGGAGGACGCCGTGACGATGTCCGCCCACATCGACGACGTGAAGCGGGAGCGGCGCGTCTACTCAGGCGAACGCGCTTTTCGCCGCAAGGACGGCACCGTGCTCAGCGGAGAGGTGACGTCGAGCCTAGTGGCGATGCGCGGGCGGGACGTGATCTGCAGCGTCGTGCGCGACACGAGCGAGCGCCGGCTGCTGGAGGAGCGGCTACGGCAGTCGCAGAAGCTGGAGGCGGTGGGCCGGCTCGCCGCCGGGGTGGCGCACGACTTCAACAACCTGCTGCAGTCGGTGGTCTCGGTGGTCGGGGTACTGCGTGCCCGCGGGGAGAACGCGGAAGCGCGCGGCAAGGCGACCGCGACGCTCGAAACCCAGGTCGCCAGCGGTGCGGCGCTCACTCGGCAACTTCTGCTCATCGCCCGGCAGCAGGGGTACTCCCCGACATCGCTCGACCTCAACACGGTGGTGCGCGAAATCAGCAACTTCCTGCGCCGGGTGGTGCGCGAGAACATCCGCTTCGACGTGGGGCTGGCGACAGGCGCGCTGTCGACGTTCGCTGACCGGGCGCGACTCGAGCAGAGCCTGATCAACCTGGTGGCCAACGCCTCCGACGCTATGCCGGAGGGTGGCAAGGTGACGATCCGAACCGGCCGTGACGACGGCGCCGTGTGGTTCGAGGTCCGCGACAGCGGCCCCGGGATGTCTCCGGAAGTTCGTGATCACGTGCTCGAGCCGTTCTTCACCACCCGGGAAGGAGCGAAACACGCCGGGCTCGGCCTCACCGTGGTGCAGGGCATCGTCGAGGAGCACGGCGGCCGCATCGGCATCACCAGCGAGCCCGGCGCGGGCAGCACCTTCCGCATCACGCTGCCGGCGACGGCCGCCGCGGAAGCCGCGCAAGCCTCCGGCGCGATCGCCGTCAACGCGGAGGCGACGGTCACAGGCGGCCGCATTCTGCTCGTCGAGGACGACGAGGAGACACGGCGCGGGCTCTGCGACATGCTCGCTCTGCTCGGCTACGAGGTCGTGGCCGCCGGCAGCGGCGAGGAGGCGGCGGCCCGGAGCGATCTCGGCAGCGTCGATCTGCTGCTCACCGACTACATGCTCCCCGGAATGGACGGCGCCGAGCTGGCGCGGTTGCTGCTCGGCCGCCGGTCGCAGCTCCGCGTGATCGTGATGTCCGGCTACGCCGCCGAGGAGACGGTCTGGGAGCGTATCGGCGGCGAGCACGTGCGCTTTCTGCCCAAGCCGTTCGGGATGGAGACTCTGGCCCGCGAGGTCCGCTCGGCGCTGGCAACAGGCGTCACGCCTCCCGGGTGAACAGATACGCAGATTCGCGCAGCTCGGGATCGCTGCCGGCGCGGCAGATCGCGTACCTGGTCTCCGAGTACATGGCGGCCGAGGCGGCAACGCCGGCGCGACTGACGGCGTAGAGCGCGAGGTTGTTCTTCGGGCGACCCTTCGCATTGAGGAGATAGTCCAGCTTGGTGTTGTCGGCGACGCGCTTGAGCGTCGCGAGGCACGCCTCCTCGGGGCTCTTGCCCTGGCGCATCAGCTCGACCACGGCGTGGGCGCCGCAGTTGACGATATTGCTTTCGCCGTGCCCGGTGCCTCCGGCGGAGCCGATCGCCGGGTCGCAGAACAGGCCGCATCCGATCAGCGGCGAGTCTCCGACGCGGCCCGGAAGCTTGAACGCCAGCCCGGACGTCGTCGTGCAGCACCCCACTGAGCCGTCGCTCGCGACCGCCGAGAGGTGGATGGTGCCGGTGGGACGGAACGCCGCGTCGGTGTACTTCGAGATGAACCACTTCACGTCCGGATCATCGACCTCCTTGGGGTCGGGCAGCCAGTCGTCCTTGGGCGCGGCGTTTTCCTTCCAGTACAGCCAGATCTTGCGCGACCGCTCGGTGAGCAGCTCCTCCTCCTGGAACCCGTGGGCGCGGGCGAAGCGCAGGGCCCCGTCGCCGACCAGCATGATCCTTGTGGTGCGCCGCATGATCTCGAGCGCGACCCGTGACGGCATCTTGATCCGCTCCAGCGCCCCGACGGCGCCGGCGCGCATCGTGATCCCGTCCATCACGGCGGCGTCGAGCTGCACGACGCCCTCCTCGTTGGGGAGCCCGCCGTAGCCGACGGTGATGTCGTCGGGGTCGGCCTCGACGAGGTTGACACCCGCGACGGCGGCGTCCACCGGGACCGCACCCGCCATCATCTTCTCGACGGCGAGCTTGACGGCGGCGAGGCCGTTGTGGGAGGCGATCGCCACGGGCAGCCGCTGCGGCTGGGCAAGCGCGGGAGCCGGCGCCAGGGCGGCCGCGGCGGCGGCGCCGGCGGCCGAGGCGATGAGGTCCCTGCGGCTCATCTCGGTGGGAGTGGGCATCGGCGATCTCCTCCTCGTGTAAGCATACCGCGCCTGCGTTGCCGGAGATCGGCGTTGCGACTAGAGTATCGCCATGCTCCGCACGCTCGCCTGGCTGATGCTGGCCGTGCCGTTTGTCCTCTCCTGCACAACCGCTCCCACGTGCGACCGCCTCTTCGTCGGCGGGGTCGTGCACGGTGCCGCCGGGGCGAAGCGCCTCGAGATCGCCGTCAGGCAGGGGCGCATCCTCGCCCTCGTCGACCCCGGCGAGGCCGCGCCATGGCGGCGCTCGGCTGCCGCGGTCGTCGACCTCGCCGGCGCCCACGTGTACCCCGGGTTCACCGAGGCGCACGGCCACTTCGCCGGCTACGGCGCGGCGCTCGAGCAGGTCGACCTGGTCGGTACCGCCTCGCTGGCCGAGGTCGTGGCGCGCGTTCGCGCGGCGGTGCAGGGGATCCCGCCCGGCGAGTGGGTGTTGGGCCGCGGTTGGGACCAGAACGACTGGTCGGACAAGGACTTTCCTACCGCCGATGAGCTCTCCCGAGCGATCCCTGATCGCCCGGTGCTGCTGCGGCGGGTCGACGGTCACGCGGTGCTCGTAAACGCGGCGGCGCTGAAGCTGGCCGGCATCGACGCCACGACGCCCGATCCCCCAGGCGGCCGCATCCTGCGCGACGCCAAAGGGCAACCTACCGGCGTGCTCATCGACGTCGCCGCCGAGAAGCTCGGCGTGGTCCTGCCGCACCCGACGGCAGGGGCGATCGAGCGCCGTTACCTCCTCGCCGGCCGCCGGCTCGCGTCGCTCGGGATCACCGAGATTCACGACGCCGGCACATCGCGGCCCGAGCTCGCGGTGCTGCGCCGCATGCAGCGCGCCGGCACGCTGCCGGTCCGCGTCTACGTCATGCTCGACGGCAGCGACGACGAGCTGCTCGCCGCCGAGCTCGCCGCCGGGCGCTCGCTGACCGGCGACGGGATGCTGGCGGTGCGGGCGGTGAAGCTGTACGCCGACGGGGCGCTCGGCTCGCGCGGCGCCCTGCTGACCGATCCCTACAGCGACGAGCCGGGCAGGTGCGGCCTCGAGGTGACCGGCGAGGCGCGGCTCGTCGAGGTGGTGCGGCGCGCCGGCGAGGCCGGCTTCCAGCCGTGCACGCATGCCATCGGCGACGCGGCCGTCAAGCGCGTGCTCGACGTCTACGGCTGTGCGCTCGACACAGACGCGAAGTTGAGGCCGCGCGTCGAGCACGCGCAGATCGTCCGGCCCGAGGACGTCCCGCGGTTCGCCTCGCTCGGCGCGATCGCGTCGGTGCAGCCAACCCACTGCACCTCCGACATGCCGTGGGCCCCCGCCCGCCTTGGCGGGGAGAGGATCGCGTGGGCGTACCGCTGGCGCTCGCTGCTGGCCGCCGGAGCGCGGCTGTGTCTCGGCTCCGACGTGCCGGTGGAGAGCCCCGACCCCCGGCTGGGGCTGTGGGCGGCGGTGACACGTCGTACCCCGGCGGGGACACCGCCCGAGGGGTGGAACCTCCCCGAGGCGCTCACCATCGCCGAGGCGATCGCCGGATACACGACAGGAGCGGCGTACGCGGCGTTCGAGGAGGCGTGGCGCGGTACGCTGGCGCCTGCGTTTGCCGCGGATTTGACCGTCATCGACCGCGACCTCGCCGCGGTGCCGCCGCAGGACATCCTGCGGGCACGGATCTTGCGAACCGTGGTCGGGGGACGAGACGTGTACGTAGCCGGAGGCACGATGTGAGGAGGCTCGCCGTGGTGATGCTCGTGGCGCTGTCCGGGGGGTTCCTCCCCGGGTGCGGCGGCAGCGGTGCGGCCGACGAAAGCGGGCGCTGGCAGAAGCTGCGCGAGGACATGGTCGCGACGCAGATCGCCGCCCGCGGCGTGCGCGACGAGCGCGTGCTGCAAGCGATGCGCAGCGTGCCGCGCCATCTCTTCGTCCCTCCTGACGTCCGCGTGGAGGCATACGAGGATCAGCCGGTCCCGATCGGCGAGGAGCAGACCATCTCGCAGCCGTACATCGTCGGCCTGATGAGCGAGCTGCTGCAGGTCGGTCCCGGCGATAGCGTGCTCGAGGTGGGCACCGGATCGGGATATCAGGCGGCGGTGCTCGACGCGATGGGGTGCGAGGTCTACTCGATCGAGATCCGCGCATCGCTGGCCACTGCGGCACTGCGGCGCCTCGAGTCGCTCGGCTACAAGAAGGTCCACGTGCGCGCCGGCGACGGCTACGGCGGCTGGACCGAGGCGGCGCCGTTCGCCGGCATCATCGTCACGGCGGCGCCGGAGCGCGTCCCCGAGCCGCTGCTCGAGCAGCTCAAAATCGGCGGCCACCTGGTCATCCCGGTCGGCGCGTTCTATCAGCAGCTCAAGGTGTTCACCCGCACGCCCCAAGGGATCGACGAGCGCGACGTCATCCCCGTCCGCTTCGTCCCCATGACCGGCCAGGTCGAGCGCCGGCCCTAGCCCCTCCTTTGGAGTTTGGGGCGGGCGCCGCTGGCGCGGCGCTAAGGGCGCTCGCAGCGATACCGCTGGGAGCTTCGCTCCCGCGGGGCTCGCTGCGAGCGCCCTTGCTGCACTGCGTGCAGCCGGCCCCTTGCCAATTTGGAGCTGCCTCCACTTTCGACGGAGCGCTGCCGGCAGCGGACCATCTGCGGCGTCGCGCAGCGCCGGCCTCGCTCCTCGCGTACATCGAGTACGCGTCGTCGCGGGCCGGCTTGCGCTCCTTGCATCTGGCCCACTGGCGGCAGCGCCGCTCCGCTGCGCGGAGCGAGCGGAAGCAGGAAGAAGCAAGAAAGCAGTAGAAATGCCGGCGCGCCTGCGCGCGGCGCTGTGCCCACCAAACCACTCGCGCCGCTCCCTCAAGCGGCGCCGCGCGTGCCACTTCCGACGTTTTGCTCGCGATGCGGACTGCAAGCGCCGCCCCGGCTGGAGGTCGGAGCGGAATCGCTGAGGTGTCCGCTTTCAAAATGTCGGAGGTGGCAACGACGACCTCCAAAGTTCAACGCACCTCCAAACCACTCCTCCCCGACCGGTCGGGGTGGGGCGGCGGCGACGGCACCGGCAGCGGGTCTTTGCGGATCGCCTCCTGGAGGTAGCGGATTGCGGCGTCGAGCTGCGCATCGCCGCCGTCGAAGGTGGCGCGGGGCAGGTTGTCGACCGTAATGTCGGGCTCGACGCCCCGCCCCTCGATCAGCCAGTCGCCCTCGGGGCCGTACACGCCGGTCTCGGCCGCCGTGGCGATCCCCTTGTCCACAAGGGTATTCGAGCTCGACAGCCAGATCTCGCCGCCCCACGTGCGGGCGCCGATCACCTTCCCGAGGCCGAGGCGGCGGAACCCCTCGGCGAACGCCTCGCCGTCGGAGGCGGTGCGCTGGTCGACGAGCACAACCATGTGGCCGCGGAAGGCGTACTGCATGTTCCAGTAGGTGTTTCCGCGCCGCGGCTGCCAGTAGAACCACGCCTTGCGCAGCAGCTTCTCGAGGACCCACGAGTCGATGTTGCCGCCGCGGTTGTGGCGGACGTCGATGATGAGCCCGGCGCGGTCGAACACCGGGTAGAAGCTGCGTACCCACTCGACCCAGTTGCCGCCGCCCATGGCGCGCAGGTGGACGTAGCCGATGGAGGAACCGCTCGCCGCGTCGACGCGCTCGCGGCGGGTGAGCTTCCACTCGGCGTAGCGCAGGTCGGCCTCCTCGCCCGGGGTGATCGGCGTGACGATCACGTCGCGCGCCTCGCCCACGCCGGGCTGGACGTGCAGCAGCGCCTGCTTCCCCGCCTGGCCGCGCAGCAGCGCCGCCGGGTCGGCCGCCGTCAACGCCGGGACCCCGTTGATCGCGACGATGACGTCACCCTCGTGCACGGCGACGTCCGGCCGCGCCAGCGGCGACCACTCGCCGGGGTAGTCCGGATCGCCGCGGTAGACGTGGCGGACGCGCCAGCCGCCGGCGGGTTCGTCGCGCTCGAGGAGCGCGCCGAGACAGCCCGGCGCGACGTCGTCCTTGCCCTTCCGCAGGTCGCCGCCGTAAACGAAGATGTGCAGCGCCGAGAGCTCGCTGACCATCTGGGCGAGCAGGTCCGAGAGCTCGGCCCGGTCGGCGACGCGGTCGACCAGGGGCTGGTACTTGGCGAGCATCGCAGGCCAGTCGACGCCGTGCATGCCGGTGTCGTAGAAGTAATCGCGCTCCAGGCGCCACGCCTCGCGGAACATCTGCCGGAACTCCTCGCGCGGCTGGACCGAGAAGCGCCAGGTGGAGAGGTCGACCTTGGCGTCCTTGAGGTCGGCCTTCTCGCCGGCGTCGGAGGCGAGCACGTAGAGGTCGTCGCCCTTGCGCAGGAGCAGCTTCGAGCCGTCGCCGGAGAGCTCGTAGCTGTCGACATCCTCGACGATGGCCTTCGGCTCGGGGTCGTCGTTGCCGATGTCGAGCGCGACGAGGTCGCCATGCTCGTCGTCGCCGACCCCGGATGAGAGCCAGAAGAGCCGGCTCTTGTTGGCGGAGAGCGACGAGTAGCGGCCCGCGTCGACGGGGACCTCCCAGAGCCGGTCGGCCAACCCGGCAGCGTCGATGGTGACGCTCACCTTCGCCGGCTCGCCCTTCTTCTCCTTGCTCTCGGCTTCGCCTTTCTTGCCTTTCTCGTCGTGTTTCTCCTCCGCGGGCTTGAGCTCGTCATCGGGGGCGAACGGGAAGCGCAGCCCGGGCTTGAGCGCCACGGCGTAGAGCTTGGTCGGAGTGTCGAGGAACGGCTCGGGCTGACGCGGGCCCCACGGGCTCGGCACCGCCGAGTCGAGGCTGCGGTCGGAGAGGAAGTAGACCCAGCCGCCGTCCGGGCTCCACACCGGCGAGTCGCTCTCGGTGCGATCGGAGGTCAGCTCGCTGCTCGCGCCGTCGGCGATTGAGTAGATCTCGATCTGCGTGAAGGTGTTGGGCGCCGGTACGCCATAGGCGAGGAAGCGGCTGTCCGGCGACCAGGAGACGGCGCCGAACCCATAGTGCGGCGACGTTCCGATCATTGTCGAGCGCTTGGCGGTGATGTCGAAGATCCACAGCTCGAGATCCTTGTCCCAGTAGGCGATCTTGGCGCCGTCCGGGGACGCGACGCCGTCGAAGCGCAGCACCTTGCCGTCGGCGGTGAGCTGCTCGCCGGCGCCGACGCCGTTGGCGGGGAGGCGCCACCACTCGACCTCGCCCGACTCGTCGGAGAGCGCGGTCAGCGTTTTGCCGTCCGGCATGAAGCGCGCCTGCCGGTAGCGGACTCCGTCGCGCCGGGTCACGCCGACCAGCCGCCCCTGCTTCGCCGGTGCGACGAACACCTCGCCGCGGGCGGTGAGGGCTATGCGGCTGCCGTCGGGCGAGACGTGAGCGGAGGTGAGGTAGTCCATCGGCTTGTCGACCCACTTCTCGCGCAACTGATCGAAGTCCGAGGCGAGCGTGATCGGGACCGCCGCGTCGCGACCGGTGGCGATGTCGTAGACGCGGATATCGGCGCCGAGCTTGTACGCGATGCGGCCCTCGGAGAGCGTCGGGGTCGCCACATCCCAGCCGTCGTGGCGGGTGTGCTGCGCCAGCGTGCCGCCGTCCGGGCGCATCGACCAGAGGTTCATGGCGCCGTCGCGGTCCGAGACGAAATAGAGGCGACCCTGCCACCACATCGGCTCCTTGGAGGTGCCGGCGAAATCGGCGGTGAGCGGCGTGGCCTCGTGATCGCCCGGGGCGAGCTTCCACAGGTTCTGCGCCATGCCGCCGCTGTAGCGCTTGGTGTGCGATCCCTGGAACGGCAGGCGAGTGAAGAACAGCGTCCCGGCGTCGTCGTAGCAGCCGTCGCTCGCCTGGGCGAGGGGTAGGACGGCGCGGGCGCCGGTCGCCGGATCGATGGTCACGAGCTGCTGCTGCGGCAGCGTCGAAAAGCCCTCGGTGGCATAAAGCAGCTTGCCGTCGGGCGTCCAGCCGACGACGACCGCCTGCCGGCCCTCCCAGGTGCGCCGTGTCGGGAGGCCGCCGGCGATGGGCATGGTGTACATCTCGTCCGGTCCCTCGTAGGCGGCGGAGAAGGCGACGGTGAGGCCATCGGGAGAGATCGCTGGTAGCGACTCCTGGCCCGGGTGGCTGGTCAGCCGCTGGGCGACGCCGCCGGCAACCGGCACGCGCCACAGGTCGCCCTCGGCGACGAACACGATGGTGTCGCCGTGAATTGCCGGGAAGCGGTAGTAGCCCGGGTTGGCGGCGAGCAGCGGCAGCGCGGCGAGCGTGGACAAGACGGCGAGGAGCGAATGGCGAGGACGCATGAGAGTCCCTTTCTCGATCACCTGCGCATCATAGGCGAGTCAGAATTGGAGGCCGTCGATTGGAGGCGATGCAGCACTGGAGGCCGTCGTTGCCAGGCCTGACGTTCTTCCGCTTCCAGCATGTGGCGGCGGCGTGCTTGGGTTCCTCCGTCCTGCCGCGTGCGTTGGGTCGCTGGAAGAACGTCACACCTGGCACGCGCGCGCCGCTCGGGGAGCGGCGCGGAGGGTGGGAGAAACGTGCAGCGCGCTCAGGCGCGCGAGCGGGTGGGCTGCTTCTTTGGCGGGAAGACCAGCATCCACAGGGCGGCGGCGAGCATCGGCAGGTCGCGCAAGACCAGCAGCCAAGCGTTGTTGGTCTGCGTCGCGCTCGTCGAGAAACAACCGCAGGCGACGTTGACGCCGCGCACAGCATTGACGAGCAGAGCGAACATGAACGCGAGCAGCAGCGCCGACGCCCAACCCGCGGCGGCCCTCCGCTTGTAGCCGGTGATCAGGCCCAAGCCCACGACGAGCTCCAGCCAGGGCATGTAGATCGCCATCAGGTTCACCGGGCCGGGCGGCAGGATGCGGTAGTTCCAGATGATCGTGACTAGCGGCCGCGGGTCGAGCACCTTCTCGTGGGCGGCGTACAAGAAGACGCCGCCCAGCAGCAGGCCGAGCGCCCGATGCAGCCACGGGTTGCGCCGCCGGCTCACGGCGTGCCCCCCTGGGCGACGGGCAGCCCGTTGGCTACCCATGCCTCGAGAGCGCCGATCAGGATGTGGGGCGGCGCGACGCCGAGCAGGCGCAGCTCCTGGGCGAGGAGCTGCTCGGTGTCCGCCTCGGGCGACGAGCCGTAAAGGATCACGGCATCCGAGCCCTGCAACCGCTGCAGCAGCGCCGGCGTGAGCCTGGCGCTGGCCTCCGTGTACGGCAGCGAGAGGGCGCCCTCGACGTGATTCGCGGCAAACTCGGAGGGGGGCCGTGTGTCGATGATCGTCACCTTCGGCAGCGCCGCGCGCAGCGCTTCGACGGACGCGGCGTCGAGCCACGCGAAGTCGACGCCGGTCTGCGGCGGCTGCTTACCCTGACCCCACCACGCCAGGCCGCGGCCGGGCAAGACGTTCGCCGCCGTGCCGAGCACGAGGACCACGGCAAGGTAGAGGAGAGCGTCCCGGAGTAGCTCGCGGCTCACAGCGTGAAAGGCTAACATAACCCGGTGTCGGGTAAGTCCTGGCTGCGAATCTGGGGAC
>Ga0315273_10011227_pt1 | contig 11454 bp, 6 predicted proteins | sample YL17G02_0_MG_FD_205753 | JGI IMG/M metagenome (GOLD analysis project Ga0315273, IMG submission 205753) | Sediment microbial communities from Yellowstone Lake, YNP, Wyoming, USA - YL17G02_0 | ecosystem: Environmental > Aquatic > Freshwater > Lake > Sediment | place: USA: Wyoming | collected... | reverse complement strand
GAACGCGGCACGGAATGAGGCACCGGCCAGAAGGCGAAAGCCGCCGGCAACGGCAACTCCCCGTGGCCGCAGGTCACCGCGCCAGACCTCGACTCTACCATAACCTCGTGCGCGGCGGGTCGGGAGACCCGCCGCGCGAAGGGGTGTTGTAGTATTCGGGCCATGGACGTTCTCCTTTTCACTTTGAACTTTGAGCCTTGAACCTTAAACTGTCTTCGCGTGCCGGGTTTGACCCAGGAACCAAGAAAGGGCTGGATGCGTATGACTACGTTGGGTCGAGTGGTGGTCGCGGTGGGGGTGGCGGGAGTCCTCGTCGCGGGAGTTCTGATCACGATGCACTACATGGCGAAGCCGGAGGCGGTGCCGCCGCTGCCGAGGCCGCCCACGATCATTGGGACGCCGAGCCCGTCGCCCGGGACGCCGGCGCTTCCGCCTCCGGGCACCGTGCCGCCGACGACACCGAGCGGAACGGCGCCCGGCACGCCGGCTGCTCCGGGCCTCGCGACACCCGGACCGGGCCCGGGCGGTTCCGCGGCCGACGAGGGCCTCGCCATGATGCGCGACCGGCCCGTCCAGGCCCAGAAGCGCCTGAGCGAGGCGCTGCGGACGGGCGTCGACGGCGCGAAGGGCAAGGAGGTCCGCGACGCCCTCGCCGCGCTGGCCGACAAAGTCCAGCTCTCCACCCAGCACGTGCCCGACGATCCGTATGAGAAGACGTACCAGGCGGCATCGGGCGACTCGCTCATCGGCATCGGCAAGCGGAACCTCATCCCGTTTGAGCTTATCATGCGGATCAACCGCATGGGCGCGCCGAGCATCACCGCGGGGCAGCAGATCAAGGTCATCCAGGGGCCGGTCCACGTGGAGATTCTGAAAGGCAAGAAGGAGCTCCAGGCGTGGCTCGGCGACGTGTGCCTGCGCGTCTACCCCATCGCCATTGGCGCGAACAACAAGACGCCCGACGGCACCTTCGTGGTCAAGAACAAGCTCAAGAACCCGCCGTACCAGCCGCAGCACAAGACGAAGGCCGACTTCAAGGCGGGCGGGGCGCCCGACAACCCGCTCGGCTCGCGGTGGATCGACATCGGCAACCACTACGGCATCCACGGGACCATCGACCCGACAAGCATCGGCCGCGACGTCTCCGAGGGGTGCATCCGCATGCACGGCAAGGACGTCGAGGAACTCTTCGACATGGTGGTCGTCGGGGCCAGCAAAGTGACGATCAAGCCGTAACAATTGAGGATTGCGGATTTCGGATTGCGGATTGAACGGCGAACGGCAACGGCATCGCGCGTTTAGCCGTCGTTCCACAACCGGTGATGGCGCGGTGGGCAGTCTTGCCCACCGCGCGTACGCGCCCGCATTCTCGCGGCGGGCAAGACTGCCCGCCGCGCCATGCAGCGCCGATGGGCGCTTCTGAAACCGCTTCGTGTTCTTTTCTTCGGGCCTGATTCGCGTTAGCCTTGTGCCCATTCGTACAATATAATGCGGCTGAAGCCGCGCGGATGCCGATGGGACTATAGGCTGAAGCATGACCACGCTTACCAACTACCAGCCGTACTACGAGGTCCTGAGCCGCATCGACCAGGTCCGCACCACGATGCGCCGGCTGCGCGTCATCGAGGGCCTCCTGGCGATGACCACGATCCTCTGCGGCCTGATCCTCATCCTCACTCTCGCGCAGGGGTATCTCCGCCTCGGCAGCCCGTGGCGCATCACCTTCCTGGTGCTGAGCGTGGCAACGGTGCTCGGCACGTTCTGGCGGTGCATCCTGGCGCCCCTGAGGTGGGACCCGAGCGACAAAGAGGTGGCCCGGTTCCTCGAGACGCACATTGCCGACCTCGGCAACAGCCTCATCAACACGATCCTGCTGACCGAGGCCGCCGACGACTGGTCGCCCGTCCTCGTGGAGCGGGCGATCGGCGAGGCGGCCGCCGGGGCGCGCGGCATCGACCTGATGCAGGCGGTCAGCGACCGCCGCGCCAAGCGGTGGGCGATAGCGGCCTTCATCGCTTCCATCGCCCTGGGGGCGTTCGTCGTCCTGGGGTTCGGCCGATTCTACTCGGCTGCGTGCCAGATCCTCATGCCTTTCGGGAAGGTCGCTTCGATCGGCGACGTGCGGTTCTCCTCCATCACGCCCGGCAACGTCTCGTGGATCAAGGGCGAGCCGATGGACATCGCGGCCGTCATCGCCGACCCCCACGGCAAGCTCTACGACGGGTTCATCGAGCTGAGCGACGCCGCCGACCAGACCACTCGCAAGCTCCTGGTCCGCGCGTCGGAGCGGCCCGACCGGTTCTCGCTCCACATTCCGCAGGTCCTCCAGCCATTTACCTATATGGTCAACGTGGGCGGGACCGAGAGCCCGCCGTTCAAGGTGGCCCTGCGCGAGCCGCCGCTCATCGAACGAATTGACGTCGTCTACCACTACCCGGATTACACGGAGCTCAAGCCCCAGAAGGTCGAGAACAACGGCGGCGAGATCCGATGCCTCATCGGCACCACCGTGGATCTTACGGCCGCCGTCTCCTCGGCGATCGCCGGCGGCAACCTGATGTTCGGCAGCGGCCCGACCGTCAAGTGCCTGGCAGCCGAGGGCGGCCGTCAGGTGACCGCCCGCTTTACGGTCCTCAAGAACGACACGTACCAGATCCAGCTCGACGGCCAGGCGCCCGACGGCGCCGCCGTGGTGTACCGGATTTTCGCCCTCGAGGACCAGCCGCCGACCCTCCAGTTCACCGTGCCGGGGCGCGACACGGCCGCCGGCGTCGGCGAGAGCGTCAAGATGAGCCTCAAGGCCGCCGACCGCTACGGCCTCGGCGAGGTCCGCATCAAGGTCCAGGCCGAGGGCCAGGCCGAGCCGCGCACCGTCAGCACCTGGAAGAAGTTCGCCGATCCCAAGGAAACGCTTCTCGATTACGCCCTCGTCCTCGACGCCACGATGTACCGCCTCGGCCAGACCGTGATGTACTGGGGCGAGGCCGACGACCGCCGCACGTACCAGGGCGGCAACTCGCCCAAGGGGCCCAACACCGCCACCACCGCCAAGTTCAAGATTGTCATCGAAGACAGGAAGGCGGCGGCCGAACAGAAGCTCCAGCAGCTCTCGCGGCTGTATGACCGCCTCCGCGAGATCCTCAAGAAGCAGGAAGAATCCCGCGTCATCACCAGCACGCTCAAGCAGCTCAAGAAGCTCGAAGAGGTGAAGATGGGCGGCGGCAGCCTGGAGCAGGCCCAGAAGGGCGTCCGCGATGCCACGCTCGCCGTCGTCAAGGAGGTCAAGTTCGACTCCGACACGATGGCCCTGAAGGAAACGCTCAACGTGCTGGCGGCCAACGAGATGGCCTCGGCCATGACCAAGGCCAAGGCCATCGGCGACCTGGCCGACGCGACGCGCTTGGCCACGCTGCCGGCCCTCTCGAAGGCCCTGTCCGACGACCAGGACGCGATCATCGCGGTCCTCAGGCGCATCCTCGACATCATTCCGAAGCTCGAGAACGCGGTGAAGGAGGAAGAGAAGCGCACGAGCGCGTCCGACCTTCCGCAGGACGCCTTGGAGAAGCTCAAGTCGCTGCGCGACCGCCTCAAGGAGCTTGTCAACGAGCAGAAGAAGGTGATCGAAGCCTCGAAGGAGCTGGCCAAGAAGCCGGTCGACGATTTCCAGGAGACCGACCAGAAGGAACTCGACCGCCTCAAGGCCATCGAGGACCAGTGGGACAAGTTCCTGACCGAGGCCATCTCCGATTTCTCGAAGATTCCCGAGGTCGACGCCTCGAACCCCAGCCTCGTCAAGGAGCTCATCGAGGTCAAGACCGACGTCGAGATGGCCGCCGACGCCTTGTCGAAGAAGGCGATGGACATCGTCGTGCCGCTGGAGGAGCTGGGCATGGAGGCCGCCGAGGAGACCGTCGAGAACCTCGAGAAGTGGCTCCCCGACACGCCCGACCGCGAGAAGTGGAAGCAGGAGGAGTTCGCCAAGGACGTCGAGATACCGCACGCCGAGCTGCCCGAGCAGATGGAGGACCTGGTGGGCGACCTCCTGGAGCAGGAGGAGGACCTCTTCGAGGAGATCGAGGACGTGACGAGCTCCGCGGCCGACTCCGCCGACAAGGGCGCCGGCTGGGACGCCATGGATGGACCCATCTCTAACTTTTCTGCCAAGGGCGTGACGGGCAACCGCCTGCCGAACTCCAGCGAGATCTCGGGCCGTAGCGGCGAGGGACGCCAGGGCAAGGCGTCCGGCGAGTTCGTCGAGGAGGAGGCCACCGGCAAGGGTGGCCGCCGCACCCCCACGCGCCTCTCGCCCGACGCCTTCTCGAAGGGCGAGGTCAAGGACTCGAGCCCCGAGGCGGCCGGCGGCGCCACCGGCGGCGGCAAAGTCTCCGGTGCCGGCGGCGAGGGGCTGGAAGGCCCCGTGCCGCCCGAGCTCCAGCGCCGCATGGGCAGCCTGGCCGGGAAGCAGGCGCAGCTCCGGAACAAGGCCGAGGGCGTCAAGGCCGGCCTCGCGGTCAAGAACTACGACTCGTTTGCCCTCGACGACGCCATCGAGGGCATGCGCAAGGTCCAGCGCGACATCCTCGCCGGCCGCTACCAGAACGCGCTTCGCCAGAAAGACGTGGTCCTCGAGAGCCTCAAGGGCACCAAGATGCTCCTGTCGGGCGAGGTCCGCATCCGCAAGGACTCCAGCGCCGCCCTGCCGAACGAGGTCAAGAAAGACGTGCTCGACGCCCTCGAAAAGCCGATGCCGCGAGGCTACGAGGACTACCTGAAACGCTACTACGAGCGTCTGAGCGAGGGATCGTGAGCCGCACGGCGCACTGCCGCACTTTCCTCGGATTGGCCGACATGCATCTTTTCCGCGCTGTCCCATCATGCTGTCACCCCGAGCGAGCGCAGCGAGTCGATGGGTCTCGTCGTGGGGCGGCGCGAACGGCAGCGACCACCGCGAGATTCCTCGACTCGCTGCGCTCGCTCGGAATGACAATGCGGGAAAAGTGCGCCGGGATGGCAGCCCTCGTTGTCCTCCTGATGGCCGCGGCCTCGCCTGCCGTCGAGCCCCCGGACGGACTGGTCCGCCAGGTGTCGCTTCTCGGCGATACGGTGCTGCCGGGCGAACCGGTGGTTCTGCGCCTCACGTGGCGCAACACGTCCGCCAGGACGCTCGAGTGCCGCGACGACCAGCTTCTGCGCCTCACCGTCGAGAGGGCAGGGGACGGCGCCGCCGCGCGGCCCCTGTGGCTCCTCCGCAAGCCGTTGAAGGCGGGCGAAGCCACTGGCAGGCTCGCACCGGGCAAAGCCTTCAGCCGCCAGGTGCTCGTCGTGCTGGGTCGGCCGGAAGATCGGGAGAGTTCGCCGCCCGAGTTCGTGTTCCCCGCGGCCGGCAAGTACCGCCTCGTCATCGAGGGCATCGCCGACCCGCCGTCGCTCACCGTCACGGTGCAGGACCTTGCGTCGGTGGACGACCTTGCCGCCCGCCATCTGTGGACGGTCGGGGTGGCGGGCCTGCTCGTGGCGCCAGCCAGGGACGCCGCCGCCCCCGCCGGCCCCGCCGGTCTCGCCAGGATCTATACCGAGCGGCCCCAGAGCCGCTACGCCCCCTATGCCATGTGGGCCCACGTGCAGGAACTGGCCGCGTTCGACGGCTTCCGCAACGGCCCGCGCGCGGCCATGTTGCTCGAGACGCTGCTGGACCGCTACGGCAGTTTCCCCCTGCGGGAGGAGGCGTTCAAGGCGCTCGTGGAGCTGTACCATGCCATGAACGACGGCGAAGCCGCCCGCGAGACGGCTGAGGACTTCGCCCGGGCGATGCCCGCCGGCGACGCGGTGGCGGCCCTGAAACAGGCCTATGGCGATACCTTCGATGCGCTGGGGCCGCGCCGCCCGGCGCCGCCGACCGGGACGGGGGCGGTCCGCGCCACCCTGGACCTCGCAGGCGCCGACGCGATTCCGGCGGCCGTGCGGCCGGTGTTCGAGGCCTACTGGAAATCGGTGGCCGCGGGCGACCTCGAGGCCCTGCCGGCCCTGCTCGCCCGCGACTTCATGGGCGACTACGGACCGCGCGGCGCCTTCATCAGCGCCCTCGGGCAGCACCGCCTGGGCGCTACCGCCGGCGCCATGCAGGTCGCCGTCAGCAAGGCCGCCACGGCCTCATCGTTCAACCGGCCCCACAGCCTCCCCCGGGGCATGGCGGGGAGCTGGCACGGCAACCTCTGCGTCATCGAGGGCAGCGTGACCATCAAGTGGACCATCCCCGGCGCGACCGGCGGCGACACCCTCCGGGCCCCGCGCGCGTGCTGGGTCTTCAACGGGTACCCCGACGGCACGTGGAAGCTCGTGTCGGAGACCGTGCCGTCGCGCAACCTTCTCGCCGGGGCCCTCGGCCAGACGCTCACCAGGAGGCTGGCCAGAACGTTCGCGGCGTGGCGCGCGAGCGACGGCCAGCGCGAGCGGTCCGTCTTTGAGGAGGTCAAGGAGCGCCTGAACCTGGCCGACAAGGTGGTCGACAACCGCACGCAGTGGGTCAGCATGCAGGTAAGAATGGGCGGGGAGGGGCGCGACGAGGTCCAGCTCATCGGCCAGGTGCGGCTGCTCATGAAACCGGCGCCCGCCGAGCCCGCGAAGGAGACCTGGGTGGAACGCATGGTCGCCATCTCCATGCTCCTTGGCGACGGCGACGCCCTGGTCCTCAAGGAATGGGAATTCTACGAGCCGCCGGGCCGCCCTCCGGCGAAATAGGGAAAGGGGAACCCATGTTCATCGACTACATCACGCTGCTCCTCGTAAACATGACGGCCGGGCTGGTTGTCCTGGCCGTGTTTCTCAACCGGGGACTCGGAAGCCCGACCGAGAAGGACTGGGCGCCGGGCCTGGGCATCGTCGGCCTCGTGGCCACGCTCGTGGGCCTGCACATGGCGCTCGCGTGGCCCATCCCGCAGTTGCCGCAGGTCAACCTGAGGTTCGCCAACGCGTCGTTCGGCGAGACGTCGGTCATGCTCGGCGTGCTTTTCCTCGGCGCGGCCCTGGCGGTGGCGAAGGGCTGGCGCCTGGTGCCGGTGGGGATTTACGCGGCCGTCGCGGGGGCGTTCGCCATCCTGATCGGCGTGCGCATCGCGATCCTGGAGTTGACGAAGTACCCGATACCCACGGGGATCGGCTTCGTGCTCACGGGCCTCGCCGGGATCCAGATGCTGCTTGTCGTCCTCCGGCCGGGTTCGCGCCCGCTGCGTATCGTTGCCGCCTTCGACCTGGTCGTGGCCGCCGCCCTCTGGTCCTTCATCGCCGCCGCCGGCTATTGGCAGCACCTGGAGAGCTGGTCGAAGTAGCGGCCACAGGTACGATTGCCGCGCCACCCCCAAGTCAGTGCTTTTGTGGTTGACTGCCCCCGATGGCGGCGATACTTTGACAGGCACGTTGGTCAAGGGGGTTCCCGAAACCCATACGGAGGTGGCGTATGCAAACCCACGAACCACGTTCCCCTATGCTGTGTCCTTTTATGATCAGCCGGCGCAAGTTCCTGGCCACCGCGGGCGTCTCGGCCCTGGCCATGAAGATCGGCGTGTTCGATTTCGCCTCGTCGATCTTCGCCGAAGAGGCCAAGACCCCCAAGGGGCCAACGGTCCGCGCGGCCTTCATGCACCCGCGCGTCGAGAAGTACTGGATGGGTTGGCCGGGCGCCTCCTACGACATTGCCGGCCACCAGAAGCTCTACACCGAGACGCTCACCAAGGCCGCCGAGAAACTCGGCGTGACGCTGGAGGTCATCCCGGAGCCGATCGCCACGCTGGCCGAGATCGACGCCTTCATCGAGAAGCTCAAGACCTCGCCCGTCGACGGCGTCCTCCTGACCTGCATGGACCTCAACCACGGCTGGGACGAGATCGACACGTTCGTGGCCAAGCGCGGCACGATCCCCACGGTGATCTTCAGCCCGATGGGCACGTCGTTCACGGGGCACCTCCAGAAGTCGTCGCGCGCGCCCGGCGTCTTCCTCGGCGCCACACAGGACATCGACTGGCTCACGACCGGCCTGAAACTCTTCAAGGCCAACTGGCAGATGAAGAACACCCGCTTCCTCGTCATCTCGGGCGACAAGACCGAGGACCGCACGCTCGAGGTCGTCGGCACGACGCTTCGCCACGTGCCGCGGTCGCGCTTCCCGGAGGAGCTCAAGAAAGTCCAGGACAGCGAGGAGGCCAAGACCCTTGCCGAATGGTTCACCAAGGAGGCCAAGGGCGTCCGCGAGCCGACGAAGGAGGACATCCTGAACGCGGCGAAGACGTACGTGGCCTCGCGGCGCCTCATGGCCGCCGAGAACTGCCAGGCCATCACGATGGACTGCCTGGGCCTGGTGGGCAGCCGCCAGATCCCGTGTCCGCCCTGCATGGCGTGGCTGAAGCTGCTCGATGAAGGGATGGTCGGCACCTGCGAGGCCGACATCAGCGCCGGCCTGTCGCAGGCCCTGACGTCCTACCTGGGCGACCGGCCGGGCTTCATGCAGGACCCCGCCCCGAACACCGTCAACAACACGCTCATGGGCGCCCACTGCACGTGCCCGACGAAGCTCGACGGCTTCGACAAGCCGCACGAGCCGTTTATCCTGCGCAGCCACTCGGAGTCGGCCATCGGCGTCTCGCCGCAGGTCCTGTGGCGCCTCGGCCAGAAGGTCACGCTGATGAAGTTCGAGGGGCCCGGCTCGATCATCCTGGGAACGGGCAAGGTGGTGGCGAACATCGACACGCCGCCCGCCGGCGGCTGCCGCACGAGCGTCGAGGTGGCGTGCGACGACATCCCCGACTCGCGCGACGTCAAGGGCTTCCACCAGCTTTTCCTCTACGGCGACCTGTCATCCCAGTTCAGGGCCTACGGCCAGTTGTTCGGCATAAAGGTGGTGCACATATAGAGCCAACGCGCAGTACGAAATGTGAAATGTGTGACGAACGGCGCGCGGCGCCATTGAGCCGCCCCGCTTGCGGGGCGCGCGTTTTTCTTATCGCGAGCAGCCGCCGCGGGCCAAAAAGCTTGACACACCTGCCGTCAGCCATTAGGGTGACTCTCGGGCGTGAGTAAGGAGTCCTGCATGAAACGCGTTGTGCTGATGGCGCTCGTGGGGGTCCTGGTGCTGGCGGCGAGGGGATTCGCCCAGCCGGTCGGAACCCTCGAGACCCTGCGCGAGAAGACCGCCATTACCGATCAGGATCGCCAGCAGATTCGCACCTGGGCGACCACGCTGGCGGAGAACCTGGTGGCCAACAAGGACCCCGACCGCCGCGGCATGGTCGCCGCGCGAGACGCCTTCATTGTCGAAGGCCGCAAGGAGGGCCGCTCTGCGGCCTTCTACCAGGCTTTCGGCGAGGAGGCGATTGCCGCCCTCAAGGCCGCCGAGAAGAAGGCCGTCAGCCAGGACGCCCGCGTGAACCTCTTCCTGGCCGTGGCCGAGCTCAGGCGCGTCGAGGGCATCGACGTCCTGCGCGCCGCCATCGAGAAGGACCCCTACCCGGCCGCACGCTACTGGGCGGCCAAGGGCCTGGCCCAGGTGGCCGATGCAGTCGTTGAGAAGAACACCCCGCGGCTCGAACTCGACATTGCCGACTCCATCGCGAAGGTCATCGACACCGAGACCTCGCCCGTCACGCTGTACCAACTGTTCGACGCCCTGGGGCGGTTCGATCATGAGCGGGCCCACGACGTTCTGGCCGATGCCGCCGCCAAGGTCGTCACGCGCCTCATCGCCGCCGACCCGATCGCGTCGCAGGTGGAAGACGGGATCGTCAAGTCGCTCCAGAAGGCCTACACGCGCGAGGTCCGGCCCGAGGCCAAGACGCGCCTCCTCTCGGCCTTCGCCACGATGTGCGCCGCGATCATGCCCCCGACCTCCGAGCCGAGCCTGATGTCGAACCTGAACGCCTCGCTCGAGATGATCACGGGCGAGAAGGTGGGGTTCGTGGCCACCGACACCCCCATCATGCAGAAACTGGCCCTCCTGGAGTGGGTGGAGAAGTTCGTCCGGGAGAAGAAGATCCCCAAGAGGCCGTTGCTGCCGCCGGCCGTGGAGCAGACCCTCAAGGACATCCTCGGCACGGGCACTGCCCCGACGCCGTGAGATCATGGGGGGCGCAGCCGCCCTCGGCCGTGCAGGTCATCGGGCGTTCCGCACGGTCGCCGCGGCGACCGTGCCACACGTTCAGGCATCCAGCCCCCCCGTGAACCTCCGGGGGGCTGACTCCATCGGGCGACAAGAAGGCGACGGATGCGCAGGCTGCTCATACCGCTGGCCCTGGCGGGGGCCGTCATCGTCGGGATGGTGCTCGTGGCCTACCGCACGCAGGGCCCCCCGGCGGACCTTGTCTGGACCGCCGGTCCGGAAGTCGCCACCCTCGATCCCGGCAAGATGACCGCGCTCCAGGACGGCCGCGTGGCGGCGGCGCTGTTCGAGGGGCTGACGGTCATCGATCCCCGCACGCTCAAGCCGGTCCCTGGCGTGGCCGAGCGGTGGCAGGTCTCGCCCGACGGGCTCACCTACACGTTCCACCTGCGCGCCGACGCCAAGTGGAGCGACGGCAAGCCCGTGACCGGCGCCGACCTGGCGTGGTCCTGGCGGCGGGTGCTCGACCCCGCGACGGCCGCCGAGTACGCCTATATGCTCTACCCCATCCGCGGCGCCAAAGCCTATTACGACGAGATGCAGAAGACGGGAGGGAAGGGCGACTGGTCGAAGGTGGGCGTCCGCGTCGAGGACCCCCGGCGGCTCGTCGTCGAACTGGAGCAGCCCTGCGCCTACTTCCTGGACCTCACGGCCTTCTCAACGTACCTTCCCGTAAGGCCCGACGGCATCGAGCAGCACGGCGACCGGTGGATCTTCCCGCCGAACCTCATCTCGAACGGGCCGTACCGGCTGGCCGAGTGGCGGTTCCGCAGCCGCATGCGGTGGCAGAAGAACCCGCACTACTGGAACGCCGCGGCCGTGGCGCTGGAGCGCATCGAGCTCCGCGCCTTCGAGGACACGAACATGGCCCTGTTGGCCTACGAGACCGGGGCGGTGGACCTGGCGGCGGCGGTCCCGGCCCTGGCGATCCAGCCCCTCCTGGATGAACGGAAGGCGGGCCGGCGGCCCGACGTCCTGTACGCGGTGAATTTCGGGACGTACTTCTATCGGTTCAATTGTACGAGGAAGCCGCTGACCGATGTGCGGGTGCGCCGGGCGCTGGCTCTGGCGATCGACCGCCGGGCGATCATCGAGCGGGCCGCCCGCGGGGGCCAGCAGCCGGCCTTCACGCTCGTCCCGCCGGGCCTGTCGGGCTACACGTCGCCGCCCGGCCTGGTCGAGGACGTGGAGGCCGCCAGGCGGCTCCTGGCCGAGGCGGGGTACCCCGGCGGCGACGGCCTGCCCGAGTTGGCCGTTCTCGTCAACAAGAGCGCCGACCATGTCCGGGTCGCTGAGATGCTCCAGCAACA
>Ga0315273_10011225_pt1 | contig 11456 bp, 5 predicted proteins | sample YL17G02_0_MG_FD_205753 | JGI IMG/M metagenome (GOLD analysis project Ga0315273, IMG submission 205753) | Sediment microbial communities from Yellowstone Lake, YNP, Wyoming, USA - YL17G02_0 | ecosystem: Environmental > Aquatic > Freshwater > Lake > Sediment | place: USA: Wyoming | collected... | reverse complement strand
AAGATATGCCGAGGTGTCGTCGATAAATGATTCTACTGTTTTTTTAAGATAAGTCGGTGTAATTTGAGCTTGCACAAAGTTTTTTAATTCTTGTTTACCTGCTATGGGAGCTCCAGTCTCATCTTTTATTTGGTCTATGGAGGAAAGCAGCGCATTTGTGGATGCTTGATAAACCCCGCTTTTTCCTAAAGTAGCTTTAATATATGATGGCGTAAGTATGTAGTTAAAAGAAAAAGAAAAAACAAAGATTGAAAAGGTGAAAAAGAAAATAAAAGCTAGCAAGAAAGCAAGAAAAGTCCTCATTAATAGTATTATTTTACAATTATTACTTTTTTACAATGGGTCTTTCTAAAATATAGGTTCTTTGACTTGCGGTTGTTTAATGCTAATATCCTCGGCGGCTATTATGGTGGTTTGTTTCTCTTGTTCGCTACCTGTCGGCTCAAGTCTTGCCCGCTCCCCAGTTGGGATCAGGCGGCCTATTATGACGTTTTCTTTCAAACCCCGCAGATAATCTATCTTTCCAGATGTTGCTGCGTCGGTAAGAACGGAAGTTGTTTCTTGGAACGATGCTGCCGACAATACCGACTCTGTGTACAAAGCTGTTCTTGTAATACCTAGAATCATGATCGAAGCAGTCGCTGGCTCTCCGCCTTCGGCCAAAACCTTTGCGTTTTCCCCGCTGAATCTCATTTTGTCGATCATTTCGCCTGGGAGGAGGCTGGTGTCACCTGATGTTTCAACCCGAACCTTTTCGCTCATTTTACGAACTATTACTTCAAAATGTTTGTCGTTAATTTGTGCTCCTTGGGTCTCGTAAACTTTCTGTAATTCGGAAATAATATACTTTTGTACGCTTTTTAATCCCTGGGTTTCCAACAATGTTTTTAAATATAAGTGTCCACTTGTAAGAGCAGCTCCCGCCTCTACGTAATCACCGTCGTCAACCAAAATTTCACTTGTTGCAGGAACAGGGTATTCCTTTTCTGTCGTTGTCTTTTTATCCTTAGCAACAATACGAATTTTCCGCTCTTCGCCTTCTTCAATTATCTCGACTTTCCCAGGGATTTCAGACATTAGGGCTTTTGTCTTGGGAATTCTAGCTTCAAAAATTTCATCTACTCTAGGTAAACCTTGGGTGATATCTAAACCAATAATACCTCCTAGGTGGAACGTACGCATTGTTAACTGCGTACCAGGCTCACCAATTGACTGGGCGGCTATTACTCCCACGGGTGTACCGATTTTTACCATTTCTTTAAGTGCTAAATCTCGCCCGTAGCAAGACTGGCAAATACCATATTTTGTTTCACATGTAAGAGTCGATCTTACGGTTGCTGTCTGAATATCTGCTTTTTCTAAAGCTTCTAGATGCTCTTCGCCAATCATTTCATTTCTTTTCACAATTACTTTATTCCTATCTTTTATATCCTCTGCTACCACTCTTCCAAGTAATCTTTGAGCCAGACTATTTTCTCCAATTTTTTCTATCGCAACGCCACCCTTAGTGCCACAATCTTCCTCTCTGACAATTACGTCGTGCGCAACGTCAACTAATCTCCTAGTAAGGTAGCCGGCATCTGCTGTTTTTAAGGCTTTATCTACTAAGCCTTTTCTAGCACCTCTAGTTGAAGTGAAATATTCAAAAACCTCAAGGCCTTCCCGGAAATTGCTTTTACTTGGTAGTTCAACAATTCGCCCCATTGGATCGGCAACCAAACCCCTCATTCCGGCAAGCTGTTTTATTTGATCTCTACTTCCACGGGCTCCAGAACCTTGAATCATCTTTAATGAATTTTCTTCTGGCATTGCATCCCAAGTTAAATTATCAATCTTGGTTGTTAACGTAGCCCAAACTTCCTGAGCTAATCTAGTTTTCTCTGATTCTGTGATAAGTCCTCTGTTAAAATTCTTCTCGATTTCTTCAACCCTAGAGTCTGCTTCAGCAATAAGCTTTTTCTTAGTAGGTATAATTTGAACATCAGAAATTGCCATTGACATACCAGAAGTTGTGGCGAAATGAAATCCTAAATCTTTTAGGGCATCTATTAGATCTACCGTTGCTTGTTTACCAAAACGACCTTGGCACTCTACTAAGAGTTTCTTAACATCCGGTCCTTTAATTACGTCATTTATGAACCTCATTTCTGGTGGCAGAGCTAAGTTGAAGAAGATTCTGCCAACTGAAGTTTCTATAATTTTTCCTTCTCGGACAATTTTAATTTTCTCCCGCAATTCCAAATCTCCTAAATAATAGGCTCTTACGGCCTCATCCTCATCAAAAAAGCGTGTCGCTTCTCCTTCTTTCAATCGGGTAATATAGTAAATTCCCAAAAAGACATCGTGGTTAGGCGTCATAATTGGTTCGCCATCAGCAGGCCGCAATAAATTATTTGTCGACATCATTAGATCAATCGCTTCTTCCTGTGCTGCGCTAGAAAGAGGAACATGGATTGCCATTTGATCTCCATCGAAGTCGGCTCCATAACCTGCACATACTGAAGGATGGATCCCGATAGCATTCCCTTCAGTTAAAATAGGATAAAACGCTTGTATACCAAGTCTATGTAGTGTAGGGGCTCGATTCAGCAAAACCGGGTGCTGGCGGGTTATAGATTCTAATATATCCCAAACCTCCGATCCTCTTTTTTCAAAAACATGTTTCGCACTTTTGACGTTCGGTGCATACCCTTGAAAAATTAACTCGCGTAACACATAAGGTTTAAATAACTCTAAAGCCATTTCCTTCGGCACTCTACACTCGTTTAGTTTGATATCTGGCGCAACAACAATTACACTTCTTCCAGAATAATCAACTCTTTTACCGAGCAGATTTTGCCTAAATCTTCCCTGCTTTCCTTTCAGCATATCTGATAATGATCGAAGTATTTGAACACCAGCTCTTGTGGGTGTGGTTCGCTGTGCCGAGTCGATTAATGCATCTACAGCTTCCTGGAGCATTCTTTTTTCATTCCTTAAGATAATCTCCGGTGCGCCAAGATCTGTTAATCTCTTTAGACGATTATTACGATTCAGTACTCTTCGATACAGATCGTTTAGATCACTAGTTGCAAATCGACCACCTGAAAGCTGAACCATCGGACGAAGATCCGGAGGAATAACTGGCAAAACCGACGTGATCATAAAATCTGGTTTTATTCCAGCCTGACGGAGACCTTCAACCACGCGAAGTCTCTTGGTTGCTTTTAACAATTTTTGTCCCGATGAATTTTTAACTTCCTCTCGGAGGGTGTTGGAAAGCTTATCCAAATCTAGTGATTTTAAGAGTTCTAAAATTGCTTCCGCTCCCATACCAACTTTCATAAAATCTTCTGCACCGTAATTTTTTAGCCTGTGGTATGCTTCCTCGGAAATTACTGAGAGTTTTTTTATAAATTTAACCTTTTCGCTAGTTGATGTTCGTAATTCCTCGTTTTTAGCAAGTTCTGCTGTTTCTTCCTCACGAAGACTGTTGCGTCTTGCTTTTGCTTTTAGCCCCAATTCTTCAGCAATTATCTCCTTTTGTTCTTTGTTTTTTATATTTAATTTCTTTAGCTCCTCTTTTAATTCCTTATCAATTTTTTTTGCTCTACCACTAAAATCCTTTTGGATATTTTCTGCTTGATCTTTAAAGAATTTTCCGATAGACTCTAAAACTCGTTTTCTTTTTTCTTCGTCAGTCTCGATTACCAAGTAATTTGCAAAATAAACCACAGCTTCTAGATAACGGGGTGTAATATCCAAAAGTTGTGAGAGTTTTGAAGGTGTTCCTTTAAAAAACCAAACATGGGCGACCGGAGCTGCCAGTTTAATATGGCCCATCCTCTCCCGCCTTACTTTTGATTGCGTTACTTCAACACCGCATTTATCGCAGATGACACCTCTGTATCTTATTCTTTTGTATTTCCCGCAGTAACACTCCCAATCTTTTGTTGGGCCAAAAATTTTTTCGTCAAATAAACCATCTTTTTCGGGCTTAAAAGTTCTATAATTTATTGTTTCTGGTTTTGTAACTTCCCCGTGAGACCATGAAAGAATATCCTCAGACGAGGCTAGAATGATCCTTAATGCTTCAAAATCGCGTATTTCATTCATCTATACTAATTCCTCCTTTTCGCTGATTGCCTCTATTTCAGGAACTTTTTCAAGTGACAAGCTCTCTTCAACTTCGTCTTCTTTTACCACTTTTTCCTCCCCAGAAACCTCTGCCAATTCTTTTGCTTCTTCTTCGATTTTTTCCTCGGCTTCTGCCTCGGCTTCAGTAGGCTTTTTTTCTTCTTCAACTTTAGCCCACAAGAGTTCAATTTTTAAGCCTAACCCGTTAAGTTCTTTAACTAGAACTTTAAATGATTCGGGAACAGTCGCCTCTGGAATATCTGTACCTTTAACTATCGCTTCAAATGCTTTCGCCCTACCTACAACATCATCACTCTTTATGGTTAGCATTTCCTGTAAACTATGGGCGGCACCGTAAGCTTCGAGAGCCCAAACTTCCATCTCACCGAGACGCTGCCCTCCCATTTGAGCCTTACCACCCAACGGCTGCTGAGTAACTAGCGAATAAGGCCCTGTACTTCGAGCATGTACTTTCTCGTCAACCATATGCACTAATTTCATAATATAAGCCACCCCAACTGTTATCGGGTTTTCAAACGCTTGACCAGTTTTTCCATCATAAAGAGTTGTTTTCCCACTAGCTGGGAGCCCAGCCTTTTTTAATTCTTCTTCTAATGTCTCTTCGGTGAAACCTCCAAATGGCGGGATTGCAGTTTTGTATCCAAGTTTTGATGCTGCCCACCCCAAGTGAGTTTCCAAAAGTTGCCCTAGATTCATTCTAGAAATAACAGATAGGGGAGAGATGATAATATCAATTGGAGTGCCGTCTTCCAAATAAGGCATGTCTTCCATTGGTACAACCCGTGAAATTACTCCTTTATTCCCATGCCTACCTGCCAGTTTATCGCCTACAGTAATTTTTCTTGTTTGAGCTACTTTTACTTTAATCAGACGAATTACACCTGGTTCCAATTCGTCCCCTACCTCTTTTGAAAGAATTTGAACACCTACTACTGTTCCTCGCTCACCGTTTGGCATACGCAAAGAAGTATCGCGAACCTCCCTAGCTTTTTCGCCAAAGATTGCACGAAGTAGTCTTTCTTCTGCAGTTAGCTCAGTTTCACCTTTAGGAGTTATCTTGCCTACCAAAATATCATTCGGTCCTACCTCAGCCCCAACATAAACGATGCCCTGTTCGTCTAGATTGGCTAATGCTTCTTCCCCAACATTTGGGATATCCCTGGTTGTTTCCTCGGGTCCTAACTTAGTTTCGTTTACTGAACTTTCGTATTCCTCAATATGAATTGAAGTCAGAGTGTCATCTTTAACCAGTCTTTCAGAAATAATAATTGCATCTTCATAACCGTAGCCTTCCCAGCTCATATAGGCGATCAGCAAGTTTTGGCCGAGAGATAGTTCCCCTTGATCCGTCACCGGCCCGTCAACCAAAAGATCACCGGCTTTGACTTTCTGTCCTGTTGAAACAAGTGGTCGTTGAGAATAACAAGTATTTTGATTTGATTTTTCAAACTTAATTAAAGGGAACTTATGTTCTTTTTTATCCTTGCCTTGGATAGTAACCTCATTAGCATCCGCATAAGTCACTACACCATCGACTGGACTCCTAATAATTCTCCCAATATTTTCCGCGACCAAACCTTCCATGCCAGTACCGACAACCGGCGACTGAGGTTTAACCAAAGGCACTGCCTGATTCTGCATGTTTGCTCCCATCAAAGCTCTATTAGCGTCATCATGAGCAAGGAAAGGAATTACAGAGGAACTTGCTCCCAGCATCTGCCAGGGGGTTGTACAAACATAGTCGATTTGGGAAGTTGAGCCACTGGTAAAACCGCCTTTGTAGCGGAAAGGAACTCTTTTGTCCAAGATAAAGCCCGTCTTATCAACCTCTAAAGTGGCATGAGTGATGTAAAATTCCTCTTCGTCATCCGCCATTAGCCAATCTATTTCATCGGTTAACCTAACCTTCCCATTTTCTTTTTTAACCTTCCTATATGGCGTTTCTAAGAAGCCGAATTCATTGATCCTCGTCATTAAAGCGAGATGGGTAATCAAACCAATACTCGGTCCTTCTGGAGATTTAATTGGGTCTACCCTGCCAAATTGGGAATTGTTAATATCGTGGACTGAGAAGCTTGCACGTTCCCTTGTCAGACCACCCGGACCCAAAACTGACAAACGTCGCAGATGCTCAAGTTCGGAAAGAGAATTTATCTGATCCATAAATTGCGACAGCTGACTACCGGCAAAAAACTCGTTCAAACGAGCTACAACAGGTCTAGCGTTTATTAGAGTAGTTGGAGTAACCGCGGTCTGATCTGCGGACAAACTCATCCGCTCTTTAACGACTCGTTCCATCTGAAGCAAACCTATCCTTAAAGCGTTTTGTATTAGCTCGCCAACAGCCCTAACCCTTCTATTTCCAAGATGATCGATATCATCCGCCTCCCCTTCACCATTGTTTAGTCTAATAAGTAATTTTATTGCCCCAACTATATCTTCGGGGGAAAGTATCCAGTGATCTGAATCATTCGGAACAGAAAGTTTCAGGCGTTTATTCAATTTATAACGTCCTACTTTACTTAATGAGTAGCGTTGGCGATTAAAGAACAGATTTTCTAAAAAGGCTTTTGCATTTTCTAAGATAGGCGGATCCCCCGGTCTCATTCTACGGTAGATCTCTAAAAACGCTTCTTCTGCAGTCTCGGCTGGATCTTTACTAAGAGTAATCTCCATATAATTGTGGTCTGGGCTTGTGTCGACGTCGGAAAAGGTCTCCTTTATTTTTTCTGTTGCACCATAGCCAATTGTCCTCAAAAAAGTAGTCGCGGGAATCCTTCTTTTTCGATCGATTCGCACGGAAATAAGATCGTTTTTGGCTGTTTCAAACTCCAACCAACTACCCCTCATCGCCCGAAGTTCTCCTCGGAACAAGTTTCGGCCGGAAGTTAGATCAACTTCAGAAGTATAAAAAACCCCGGGGCTTCGGGTTAGTTGGTTTACTATTACTCGCTCGACTCCGTTAATAATAAAAGTGCCGGAATCGGTCATTAGTGGTACGTCCCCCAAGAAAACTTCTTGCTCCAAGCTTTCTCCGGTTTGTTTATTTAATAGCCTGCTCTTGACTTTAAGAGGGGCTGCATACGTAACCCCTTTTTCCAAAGCTAACTTTGGAGAATACTTCGGCTCCCCAAGTGAGTAGTCTAGAAAGGAAAGAGAAAAATTTTTTCCGGTGAAATCTTCGATTGGAGAAATCTCTTCTAGTAACTGCTTTATCCCTTCGCTCACAAGCCACTGGTAGGAATCCTTTTGTGGCTCAATTAGATTTATTAAGGGGAATCCTTTTCCAATTGTCCCGAAAACTTTTCGATTGGTCATTTGAATAACTTAAAAATAAATCCCTGATTACACAACAAAAAAACGTACGTACATTGTACGTTTCCGTAATTCTTATTCAATTACTGGCTAAACATAACTGTTTTTGTTTCTTTTGTCAATAGGTAACCGTTTTTAAAGATACTGTTTAATATTTTGTAGATGCTCATCGTAAGTTTTCGCGTAATGAATTCTACCGTTCTTGTCATGAAGGTAAAAGTAATATGGACTCTCGACCGAATTTATTACGGCATTGATCGAGGAGAGACCTGAGCTACAAATTGGGCCTGGCGGCAAACCTAGGTTTTTCCTTGTGTTATATGGACTCGAAAAATCTAGGTCTTCGGCACTTAAATTTTTCCGCCACCAGCTATTTTCATCATTACTAAACCCTAAAGCATATTGTACTGTTGCATCGGCAGCTAAAGGCATCCCTTCCCTCCATCTTTTGATTAAAATACCGGCAACTATTGGCCGTTCTTCGTTGTTTTTGGTTTCTCTTTCGACAATCGACGCCAAGATCGTCAATTGCTCTTTATCCAACCCTTTATTTTCTGCGGCTGTTAACAATTCTGAGGTAACTTTTTTGTTAAAATTTGTTGCAAAGATTGAAAGAATTTTTTCTTCATCCGTTTTAAGTGGGATTAAATACGTATCTGGAAACAGGTATCCCTCAGGGGAATCTGCTATAAATTTTTCTTTATTGGTGTTAAAATTATCTGACAAAATTTCTGCAACTTGCTCTTTTCTTAAGCCCTCAACAAAAGTAACCCATTTATCTAGGCGTCCTTCAGTCAGTGCTTTTGATAATTCCCTAGCCGTCAAATTCTCTGCTAATGAGAAGCTACCTGCTTGAATTTTTCGATCCAGATTATTTAATTTTATGTATAGATGGAACATAAGAGTGTTTCTTATTAATTTCTCTTCCTCCAGTCGTTTTGAAAAAGATGAAACGGATTCGCCATTTTGTATCACGAAGGTTTTTTTATCACTATTTTTGCTGGGCGCTGCAAGAGACCAATTAACCCAAATAGTTAAGCCTCCTATAAAAACTATAGCGATTAAAAACAAGCTGATTAAAAACCTAAAAACCGAGCCAAATTGTGATTTTTTCGTCCAGGTTGATTGCATTTTAAGTTCCTTGAGTTATTTCAATTTTAATTTTATTCTTCGACAGGGGCAATATACCAAAGAAACGAAAGGCTGAAGGGGAAATCTTTATATCAAATCCTGAAACACTCTCCAAGGAACGCAGGTAACTGTCTACACTGGCAAAGCTTTTTCCCGAAATTCTATTTTTTATCTCCTTTTGATCCAGGGAAGGTACAAGGCTAGCTTTAATTTTAGCTGATATTTTAAGATCATCGCCGTTCTTTTCCAAAATCTCAGCTGTTACTTTTGAATTTTTTTTATTGATTTCATAGCCATTTGGAATGCTTGAGATCATTGGACTAATTAATACAGTTTTTAAGTCCTCTTCGGAAAAAGCACTAGCCGTAAAATTTACTTTTAAACTCAATTGGAAGTTTTGCGCTTCTTCTCCAACAGCTTTGCTGTAAGTCTCATTAATTATTGCGGGGGTTAGACCACCACCGGGAATAATAATACCTTGATTTTTATTTTGTAAATCGCTTGTTGCTTTTTTCTCCAAACTTTTTAAAAGGGTGTCTTTCGCTTTACTCTGATCATCACTAGAAACAACTGTAATTTTTTTGCTAGTTCCACCAGCAAAATTAGCCGTGCTTGAAGCAAGAACTAAATCTGTGGATGCATCACCGACTTTGAAAACTGTACCTACTCCTAAGTTACCCTGATCCCCAATCGATTTAGCTGTCACATCAACTCCTGCTTTCTTACAAGTATTACTCACCCAACAAAAATCTGGTGACGCTTCAACAGAAACCGCACTGTCTAAACTGAACGTTAATGCTTGATTTGAAACGCTTATGATTGTTGTCCCTTGGAAAAAAGATTTGTCGCTTGTAGCTCTGTTTACAATTTCAACCCTACCTGTTGCGGGTGTCCCAGTTGTTTTTGTCCCAGTCGAATCGGCAGTAAGATTATCTTCTTCACTGATGTTTAATATTTTTAGGGGAATCACTCCATTCGATGTATCAACTTTCGTTGCTGATTTTGACGCAGTTATTGTTTGTTCATTCTCTTTAAAATTGGACTCTGTGGTTAAGACTACATCCGCACTAGGCAGGAAATAAATCAATAAACCACCAACTAAAAAGACTGCTAAGAAGGCTCCTATTGCTACGTAAAGCCATTTGCCTTTCGGAAATTTAAATGGAGGAAGCTTAAAACCCTTCTTTGGTTCGTCTGTGATAGGCGTCTGCTGAGGAGCTGGCTGCTCTTTAGCTTGCTCGGCTATATCTTTTCCCTCGACAAATCCTAAATTTTCCGCCGGCGCGGTAGTTTTTTCTTGCAACGACTCTTTTTGAACGGCCGGTGTTTTAGGAGTGTCATCGAAACTAACAACCTTGTTATGGGTTTTGGCAACTAACTTTATTATTTCTCGATTTAGGTTTTTTCTGAGAAATTCGGTACCGGATGTAAAAATTTTTATCTCGGCTTCTTCTTCATTTTTTATACTTTCCAAACAATCGATCAGATTATTTGTTTCATCAAATTTAAGAGCCTTCATTTGTCACCTCTTCTTGGACCAATGCATAGAGACTGATATCTGATACGGAGAAATTATGAATACTTGAGACGATCTCTACCTTTGGGACTATTGGTATACTGAGTTTTGAATGCCACTCGTAGGATTTTAGATCTTCCTTTAACTTTTCCAGCTCTAATTCAGCACTGTCAGCCAATAGCCATATTAGTGATGGGGCATGTTCTTTGTTCAGATCTTTCAAGGCTGCTTCCCACGAAAATTGTATATAGGTAAGGTTATTCATCCCCAAATCAAACGGAGAAATATCCGCAACATGACCGTCTTCGATAACCGTAAGTTCACTTTTTTCTGACCCAACCCTAAAAAGTAGGGCATTTTTTACTTCTTTTTGTTGGAAGAGTTTACAGATAGCAAAGCTCGTCGGTATCATTTTTTTCACATCCATGTCGATTTCATTAACGAGACGGTTTAAAAGTTCCACCTCTGATTCATCTTGAAAGGCGACAAAACAAGATAATTCTATGTTTTCGCCTTTCAAACCTAGCGGATTTGTTACGTAAACCCCATCTATTTTCGCACCGGAAATTGTCGAAAAGAATATTTTTTTATCTGTTTTATCTAGATTTTCAATAATCTGATTCAAAACCTGCTCTGTTTCTTTGTGGTCTATTGGTTTTGTGGCTTTAGGCCTATTATATCGGGCGATGGTGGTTAATGTTCGAAGAGAACTTCCAGAAACACCTAAAATACCTTTTTCAGGAATATCTGGAACGATTGCGGATAGAGCATCCAAAGCTTCTAAGCTGGAATTGAAAATATCTTCGTGTGAAGAAAATTTCTTTCTGCCTACTCCAATTAACTTAAATTGTGTTTCTTCCTTTTTGAAGATTGCGCAGGTTACTCTCTCTAAACCAATCTCCAAAACAAAAAAGTTTTCGTCCTTTGGTTTTTTTTGAAGGATTTTAAAAGGCATGGTCAGATTTACCCTCTGAAAATATTATATCCTATTCTAACACAGCTCGGATACGTCTCTGCCCCGAACCCAAAGCTTCCTCTTTGACTATTTTAAATTTCCCAAGTTGCCCAGTGTGTTCTACGTGAGGACCCCCACAAACTTCCTTAGAAAAATCTCCAATTGAATAAACTGAAACTTTATCCCCATACTTTTCTTCAAACAAACCAGTGGCGCCGCTTACTTTTGCCTCTTCAGGACTCATTATCTCCTTTTTCACAGGTAAATCTTCTTTTATTTTTTCGTTGACAATATCTTCCACCTTTTTAATTTGGTCATCTGTTAATTTTTCCCCGTGTGAGAAGTCAAAACGAATTCTCTCTGGTGTAATATTGCTACCAGTCTGATGAACATGTTCCCCTA
>Ga0315273_10011224_pt1 | contig 11457 bp, 10 predicted proteins | sample YL17G02_0_MG_FD_205753 | JGI IMG/M metagenome (GOLD analysis project Ga0315273, IMG submission 205753) | Sediment microbial communities from Yellowstone Lake, YNP, Wyoming, USA - YL17G02_0 | ecosystem: Environmental > Aquatic > Freshwater > Lake > Sediment | place: USA: Wyoming | collected... | reverse complement strand
CGCGTCCCCGTCCTCGAGCATCTGGAGCGCGAAGCGCGCCGCGTTCCAGACCTTCGTCGCGAAGGCGCGGTACCCCGCGACGCGCGTCTTGCCGAACGGCAGATCGCGCCCGGTGCCGGAAAGCACCGCGAGCGTGAACCGCACCGCGTCGGCGCCGAACTCGTCGCACATCTCGAGCGGGTCGACGACGTTGCCCTTCGTCTTCGACATCTTCTGGCCCTTCTCGTCGCGCACGAGGCCGTGCAGGACGACGTCGGCGAAAGGCGCCCGGCCGTCGAACGTGGAGCCCGCCATGATCATCCGGGCGACCCAGAAGAACAGGATGTCGAAGCCCGTCACGAGAACGCTCGTCGGGTAGTAGCGCGCGAAGTCGGGCGTCCTCTCCGGCCAGCCGAGAACCGAGAGCGGCATGAGCCACGACGAGAACCAGGTGTCGAAGACGTCGGGGTCGCGGGTGAGCTTCCCCGCACCGCACGTCGCGCACGCGTCCGGGTCGCCCTCGCCAGGCTTCGGCACGGTGACGTGGCCGTCCGGGCAGTACCAGGCTGGAATCTCGTGTCCCCACCAGAGCTGGCGCGAGACGCACCAGTCGCGGATGTTCCGCATCCACTCGTCGTACGTCTTCTTCCAGAGCTCGGGCACGAAACGCGTCTCGCCCGCATCCGTCGCCGCGACGGCCTTCTCCGCGAGGGGCGCCACCTTCACGAACCACTGGAGGGAGACGAGCGGTTCGACGATCGTGTCGCACCGCTGGCAGCGCGCGAGAGGGATGACGTGGCTCTTCTCGCCGCGGCGGAGGCCTTCGGCGGCGAGATCCCGCAGGACCTTCTTCCGCGCCTCGAAGCGGTCGAGACCGGCGTAGGCGGTCCCCGCGGCCGCGGTCATCTTTCCGTCGAAGCCGATCACGGCGATCGACTCGAGCGCATTCCGCTTCCCCGCTTCGAAGTCGTTCGGATCGTGCGCGGGTGTGACCTTCACGACGCCCGTGCCGAACTTCGGGTCCACGAAGGCGTCCGCGATCACGGGGATCGAACGGCCCGTGAGCGGCAGCTTCACGCGCTTTCCGGCGAACCCCGCGTACCGCTCGTCTTCGGGATGCACGGCGAGCGCCGTGTCGCCGAGCATCGTCTCCGGCCGCGTCGTGGCGACGACGAGTTCGCCCGCCATCCCGTCCCGCGGATACGCGATCGAGTAGAGATGACCCGAGCTCTCGACGTGGTTGACCTCGAGGTCCGAGAGCACCGTGGCGCAGCTCGGGCACCAGTTCACCATCCGCTCGGCGCGGTAGGCGAGGCCCTCGTGGTACAGCGTCGTGAAGACGTGCCGCACCGCCTTCGAGCGCGGCTCGTCGAGCGTGTAGTAGACGCGCGAGAAATCGCACGACGAGCCGAGCCGCCGGATCTGGTTCAGGATGTCGCCGCGCCGTGCGCCGGCCCACTCCCGGCAGAGCGCGACGAACGCCTCCCGCCCGAGGTCGTGGCGGCTCTTCCCGGTGCGCTCCCTGAGATCCCGCTCGACGACCATCTGCGTCGCGATGCCCGCATGGTCGACCCCGGGCACCCACAGCACGGCGCGGCCCTTCATCCTCCGCCAGCGGCAGAGAACGTCCTCGAGCGTGCGCCCGAGCGCGTGCCCGACGTGAAGCCGTCCGGTGACGTTCGGGGGCGGGATGACGATCGTGAAGGGCTTCGCGTCCGTCGCGGCCGCCTCCGGGCGGAAAAACCCAGCGTCCTCCTGCGCCTTGTACCAGCGCATCTCGAAGGAGGCGGGTTCGAAGTTCTTGCCGAGCTCAGGCCGCTTCGTCATGGGAGACCGCGCAGCATCGCACGAGGGCGCGGTTCAGGGGAAGAGTCGTCGGAGTCTCTAGTCGGCTTGCTCGAGCTCTTCGAGACGCTCTTTCACGAGGCGCTCGGCGAGCTCGGGCACGACGTCCCACGCGATCTTGCGCACGATGCGCTCGCCCGAAAGCTCGAGGACGCGGCGCGCGATGCGGTCGATGTCGTCGTCGGAGAGAGGACCCGCCGCGGCCAACGCGGAGGCGGCCGAGGCCGCTGCCGCCGCCTGCGGGATGAGGCTCTTTAGCTCGGTGAGGCTCGCCTCCGCGGCAAGGGCCTCGAGGTCGCCCGGCGAGTGCTCCTCGGAGGATGCCGAACCTTCCAAAGCCGCCGCGGCCGCCTTCACCGCGGGCGAGTCCCAGAGCTCCGGCCGGGTGGTGCCTTGGCCGGACGCCTCGAAGGCCGCGATGTCCTCGTCGAGGTCGCGATGGGGCGGCTCGTCTTCGAGGGCGCCGAGATCCACTTCGTAGTCCGCCGCGGGCGTGAGCGGGAGCCCGAGCGGTTCCGTGGGCGGATCGGGAGGCGGCGCGACGACGGCGGCCGGCGACTCGGGGGGCATGGGTATCTCGATCTCGGTCTCCCGAAAAACGGGGATCGCCGACGTCGCGTAGATGTCTTCCTCGGGCAGGTTCTCCTCGGGGACCGGATGGGGCGCTTGCATCGCCGCCATCGGGAGCGTGAAGAACGGCGCGGGCCCGGACACAGTGGGATCGGTGGATTCCGCACGCTCTTCGACGGGAGGGGGCGGCGCGGCCGGAGGAGGCGGAGGAGGCGGAGGAGGCGGAGGCTCGGGTGCGGGCGGCGGCTCGGGAGGCGCCGCGGCGCGCTCTTCGGCCGCCTTTTTCACGAGGTCGCGCACGAGCGACGCGAGCCCCTGCGAATCGAAGGGCTTCGTGACGAAGGAGTCGGCGCCCGCGCGCTCGGCGCGCGGCTTGTCGAAGGGTTCAAAGGTCCCTGTGAGAAGAACTACGGGCACGTACCGGCCGCCCGGCCGGCTCTTGATCTCCTCGCACAGCTCGTAGCCGGTCTTTCCCGGCATGACGCAGTCCGCGAGGAGGATGTCCGGCGGGTAGGAGTCGAGGAGCCCAAGCGCAAGATCGCCGTTTCCGACGGCCTTCAACTCGAATTCCGTTCCCGAGAACGTCAGTTCGATGACCTTCTGTATGGTCAGACTGTCGTCTGCCAAGAGAATCCGATGCGGCATTCGATCTCCTCGCAGTGGCCGGCGTCGGCCGAGTTTACACCGCCCGGGGCGAGCGGGCGGACTCGACAGCCTGATAGACGCGGGAGACGGGGCGCCGCGCGATCGCGGCGGAGAGGGCCCGGCTCGCGGCCACGACGAGAGACAGATCGACGCCCGTCTCGTAGCCCATGCCCTGGAGAAGATAGACGAGGTCCTCCGTGGCGACGTTCCCCGCCGCGCCGGGCGCGTACGGGCACCCGCCGAGACCGCCCGCCGAGGAGTCGAAAATCCTGACGCCCTGCCGGAGGCCCTCCGCAACGTTCGCGAGCGCCGTGCCGCGCGTATCGTGGAAATGGAGCGCGAGACGCGAAAAAGGCACGCCCGCATCGACGCAGCGTTCGACGACCTCGGGCACCTGGGTGGGAACGGCGATGCCGATCGTGTCTCCGAGGGAAACCTCGTCGCATCCCGCGTCGAGCAGCCGCCGCGCGACGCGGGCGGCCGAAGGCGGCGCGATGGCGCCCTCGTACGGGCAGCCGAAGACGCACGAAACGTATCCTCTGACCCGCATTCCGGCCGTCCGGGCACGCCGGATCACCGGCGAGAACCGCGCGAACGATTCGTCGATCGAGGCGTTGATGTTCTTCCGGTTGAAAGTTTCGGATGCCGCCGTGAACACGGCGATTTCCCGCACGCCGGACGCCTCCGCCCGATCGAGCCCCTTCTCGTTCGGCACGAGGACGGGATACCGGACCCCCGGACGTTTCCCGATGCGGCGGAACACCTCTTCCCCGTCGGCCAGTTGTGGAATCGCCTTCGGCGAGACGAACGCCGTCGCCTCGATGACCGGCAGGCCCGCGGCCGAGAGGGCGTCGACGAAGGCGACCTTCACATCGGTCGGAACGGCCGCGGCTTCGTTCTGGAGGCCGTCGCGCGGACCAACCTCGACGATCGTGACGCGGGACGCGTTCACGCCAGTTCCACGAGGACGTCGCCGAGACCGACCATCTGCCCCTCGGTGACGAGGACGCGCGTCACGGTGCCGTCCCTCGGAGCGCGCACCGCATGTTCCATCTTCATCGCCTCGACGAGGACGAGGGTGTCCCCCTTCCTTACGGTCGCGCCGACCGCGGTGCGCACCCCCAGAATGCGGCCGGGCATGGGGGCCTCGAGCGAGGGCGTGTCCTCGGGAGCGCGGGCCGTCCGCGGAGAGAACCGGGGAACGGACGACAGGCGATACGTCTCGCCCCGGTGGGCCACCCACGCGATGTCGCCCGCGCGTATGGCCGTCGTGCCGGGCGCCACGTCCGTGCCCGCCGCCTCGCGCTCCTCCCCGGTCCGGAGATCGCGCAGCCTCACGCACCACCGCCCATCCGGAACCGGGTGTCGAACGGGCCGGGCCAGGAACTCTTCGTGCTTCCCGAAGCCGCCGAGGCGGGTCCGGAGAGAACAGAAGCCGCCGCCGCGAACACCTCGTCCGGAGGAGGGGGCGGGGCGGGAAGCAGGAGGGTCTCGAGGAGGCCGGTGTGTGTTTCGCCGCGAACGACAGGGTCCGACTCGAGCAGCCGCCCGAGCCACGAGAGATTCGTCGCGACGCCGAGGGCGACGGTTTCGCGAAGCGCAGCGACGAGCCGGCGCCGCGCTTCCTCGCGGGTGCGGCCCTTCGCGACGATCTTCGCGAGCATCGGGTCGTAGTGAACGTCCACGGCCTGCCCGGAGATCACGCCCGAATCCACGCGCACTCCCGGTCCCGAGGGCTCGGCCCACACGAGGAGCCGTCCCGCTTGCGGGAGGAACCCCGCGTCGGGGTCCTCCGCGTAGACCCGCGCCTCGATCGCGTGAAACGCGGGCGCGGCGGGAAGGTCGGGGAGGCGCTCGCCCGCGGCGATGCGGAGCTGGAGAGCCACGAGGTCCACCGAGAACGCCTCTTCCGTCACCGGGTGCTCGACCTGGAGGCGCGTATTCATCTCCAGGAACCAGAACGCGCCCGAGGGCTCGAGCAGAAACTCGACCGTCCCCGCGCTGACGTAGCCGACAGCCCGCGCCGCCTCGACGGCCGCCTTCGAGAGCCGCGCGCGGAGCTCGGGCGTCACCGCCGGGGACGGACATTCCTCGACGACCTTCTGGTGGCGCCGTTGGATCGAGCACTCGCGTTCGCCGAGCGCGACGACGTTTCCGTGCGTGTCTCCGAGAATCTGCACCTCGATGTGCCGGGGGTTGGGAAGGTATTTCTCGACATAGACGGTCGAATCCCCGAACGCCATCGCCGCCTCACGGCGGCAGGAAGCGATTGCTTCGGAAAGAGAGGCGACGTCACGGACGATGCGCATCCCTTTGCCACCGCCGCCCGCTGACGCCTTCACGAGAACAGGAAAACCGAGAGAAGAGACGAGAGAAAGATTTTCTTTGAAGGTGCCAGAGGTTTCGGGGCGCGCCGACGCCACCCGAAGCGCGCCTGCGCTCGCCTTCGGCTCCTTCTCTTTACCATTCAAAGAAATCTCTTCGTGCTCTTCGAGCCCCCAAATCAGCGCCCCCGGCACCACGGGAACCCCAGCCTTCCTCATTCTTTCCCTTGCAGAAATCTTCGATCCCATCGCCTCCATGGCTTCGGCAGGCGGACCGATCCAGACCAAACCAGCCCCCGTCACCGCGCGAGCAAAGTCCGCGTTCTCCGAGAGAAACCCGTAACCGGGATGAACCGCATCGCAGCGGGTTTCTTTCGCAGCGGAAATCAGAAGCGGAATCGAAAGATACGACTCGCGCGCGCGCGCGGGACCGAGTCGCACGGCGGCATCCGCGAGCGCGACGTGCCGCGCCTCGCGGTCCGCGTCCGAATACACCGCCACGGATTCGAGTCCGGCCGTCCGGCAGGCGCGGATCACGCGCACGGCGATCTCGCCGCGGTTCGCGACGAGCACGCGGCCGAGCCGCCGGAAGGAGGTCACGACTTCTTCGCAGGCGGCTCCGCCGCCCAGGACGGCTTCCGCTTCTCGAGGAAGGCCGCGAGGCCCTCCCGCCCCTCGGCGGAGCCGCGCCGCTCGCCCAGGCGCTGGATCGCCATGTTCGTGGCTTCCCTGAGCGGCATCGCGGCGGCGGCGCGGGCCAGGTGCTTGGCCTCGGCCACGGCTTCGGGGCCCCCCAAGAGGATCGCGTCGAGGACGGATCTCGCCGCGGCGCCGAGCTCCTTCTCCGGCACGACGTTGTGGACGAGTCCCGCGTGACGCGCCTCCTCGGCCGAGACGTGCCCTCCCGTGACGAACCAGGCACGCGCGCGCGATTCCCCTATCTTGTGCACGAGATATGGCGAGATCACGGCTGGAATGACCCCGAGCCTCACCTCCGTCGTGCCGAAGATCGCGTTCTCGGCGGCCACGACGACGTCGCATACGGCGACGAGGCCGGTCCCCCCTCCCAGCGCCGCCCCCTGGACGCGCGCCACGATCGGTTTCGCCAGCTCGTCGAACGCGCGGAAGAGCGACGCCAGCTCGGCCGAATCGCGGAGGTTCTCCTGCATCGTGAAGCCCGAGGCCTTCTTCATCCAGTCGATGTCGGCGCCGGCGCAAAACGCCTTGCCCGCGCCCGAGAGCTCGATGACGCGGGTCGTCGCGTCTCCCGCCAGCTCGCGCAACGCACGCTGCAAGAGGGCCACCATCTCGCCGTCGAAGGCGTTCCGCCGGGACGGACGGTTCAGGATCAGGCACGCGATCCGCGGATCGGACGCGCGCTCGAGGAGGACGCCGGACTCACTCATCGCATCACCTCTACCGACCCCGGAAGGTCGAGGGGCACCGTGAGGATCTGGTCCCGGCCCACGCGCACGGAAACGCGCGCGACGAGCCGGCCCGCCACGCGGCCGCCGCCGGCCACCGCGCTGCCCAGGGCGGACAGGAGATCGGCGCTGGACGCGCTGATCGGAAGCTCGACCGCATTCTCGCGGCCGGGGTGAAGCCTCAGCCCGTGACGCTCCCCCTCGGCGATTCGTCGATCATCCACCCAGACGGCGTAGACGAGGTCCTTCACGTCGAGCGGGAATGCGAGCGGGTTGAAGAACGTCGCGGTCGCCTTCCCCTGGACCTCGGTCAGGGTCATCCCCGTGAAGCGCGCCCCGGAGAACCCGGCGAGGGCCGCCCCCATCGGCGCCGACGAGCGCAATTCCGGCGTGCCGATCTTCAGGACTCCCGCGCCGCAGACCGGGGTCTTCGCACCGCCCTGACCCGCAAGAGAGCCGTGCAGCGTCACGTCGAGGGCAACGGGATGGACACGCGAGAGCAGCGCCTGGGGGATCTTCTCGAGATCGAGATCCACGAGGAACACGACGGAATTTCCGCCGGGGCCCGGCTGAACCATGGCCGTCAGCGAAGGTCCGAGAGGCAGAGGCGTGTTCGCCACCGCGATCTCGCCCGCGAAGGTCTGCCTTCCTCCGCCGGCGGCCCCGGGGAGCGACGTGCGCAGAAACGCCGTGAGTTTCGTCCGCGTCAGCGACGTGATCTCGAGGGCGTCCACCGTGCCGCAAGGCACGCGCTCGTCCGCGCGCGACGCGAACGGCAGGAGCAGAGGGAGCAGAAGCGTGATCAAGAAGCGCCGCATGCCTACATCCGGAACACGCCGAAGCGCGTCTCCCTCCGCGGGCCGTTCGCCGCGGCCGCCAGACCGAGGGCGAGCACGCGGCGCGTCTCTTTCGGGTCGAGAATGCCGTCGTCCCAGAGTCGCCCCGTCGCGAAGTAGGGGTTCCCCTCGGCTTCGTATTTTTCCAGTGTAGGCCTCCGGAACGCGGCCCGCTCCGTGTCGGTCATCTTCGGGTTCCCTTCCCGCAGGCGCTGATCGTCCTTGACGGTGGCGAGGACGTCCGCCGCCTGCTCGCCTCCCATGACGCTGATCCGTGCGTTCGGCCACGTCCAGAGGAAGCGCGGCTGGTAGGCGCGCCCGCACATCCCGTAGTTCCCGGCGCCGAAGGAGCCGCCCACGAGGAGCGTGAACTTCGGGACGGCGGCGTTCGCGACCGCGTGCACCATCTTCGCGCCGTCCTTCGCGATGCCGCCCTGCTCGTAGGCCTTTCCGACCATGAAACCCGTGATGTTCTGGAGGAAGACGAGCGGCACCTCGCGCTGGCAGGCCATCTCGATGAAATGGGTCGCCTTGAGCGCGGACTCGGAGAAGAGGACCCCGTTGTTCGCGAGAACGGCCACCGGAAATCCCTCGACGTGAGCGAAGCCCGTGACGAGCGTCGCCCCGTAACGCGGCTGGAACTCGTGGAAGCGCGAACCGTCGAGGAGGCGCGCGAGGAGCTCGTGCACGTCGTAGGGGCGCCTGAGGTCCTTCGGGACGACGCCGTAGAGCTCCTCGGCGGGATACCGGGGCTCCTCGGGCGCGACGCGCCCCGGCGCCTCCACCGGCGCGCCTCCGAGGTGCGCGACGATCTCGCGCACCTTCTCGAGCGCGTCGGCGTCGTCCTCGGCGAGATGGTCCGCGACACCCGACAGCCGCGTGTGCACGTCGCCGCCGCCCAGCTCCTCGGCCGTGACGTCCTCTCCGGTCGCGGCCTTCACGAGCGGCGGGCCCGCGAGGAAGATCGTGCCCTGGTTCTTCACGATGACCGTTTCGTCCGACATCGCGGGCACGTACGCCCCGCCCGCCGTGCATGAGCCGAGCACCGCCGCGACCTGCGGGAGCCGGGCCGCGCTCATGCGGGCCTGGTTGTAGAAGATGCGCCCGAAGTGATCGCGGTCGGGAAAGACCTCGGCCTGGAGCGGGAGGAACGCGCCGCCCGAGTCCACCAGGTAGACCGCGGGAAGGCCGTTTTCGAGGGCGATCTCCTGCGCCCTCAGGTGCTTCCTCACGGTGATCGGGTAGTAGGTGCCGCCCTTCACGGTGGCGTCGTTGGCGACGATCATGACCTCGCGGCCCGAGACGCGCCCCACGCCGGTCACGAGGCCCGCGGAGGGCGCCGCGTCGTCGTAGAGCCCCCAACCCGCGAGCGGCGCGACCTCGAGAAAGGCCGTCCCCGGATCGAGCAGGCGCTCGAGGCGCTCGCGCACGGGAAGTTTGCCGCGCGCCACGTGCCGCGCGCGCTCCTTCTCGCCGCCGCCCTCCCTCACGCGCGCGAGCTCGGCGGCGAGACGCGCCGCGAGGGCACGGTGATGGGTGGTGTTCTCCCGAAAATCGGGCGAGGACGGAGAGAGTTGCGAGACGAGGACTTCGCTCACGCCCGCTCGCCCGCGAGGCGGCGGATCGCGTCGACCGTGGCACCCGTCGTGGTCCCCGGAAGGAAAATGTCCCGCACGCCCTTGGCCTTGAGCGGAGCGATGTCCTTCTCGGGAATGATGCCGCCCACGACGACGGCGATCCCCTCGCCGCCGCCCTCCTTGAGGGCGTCGATCACCTCGGGAACGAGCACGTTGTGAGCGCCCGACAGGATGGAAAGTCCGACGACGTCGACGTCCTCCTGGACGGCGGCCGCCGCGATCTGCTTCGGCGTCTGACGGAGGCCCGAATAGATGACCTCCATGCCGGCGTCGCGGAGCGCGCGCGCGATGACCTTCGCTCCGCGGTCGTGCCCGTCGAGGCCGGGTTTCGCGACGAGAACGCGGATGGGCCGGTCGCTCATACGCGCGATTCTACAGGGAGCCGCGGTGTAAACTGGACTTTCGAAAAATCATGCCGCGCCTCGGCGACCTCCTCATCGAAAAGACGCTCATCACGAACGAGCAACGGCACCGTGCCGTCCTGCGGCAGGCCCGCCAGAAGGGACGGTTCGGGACGGCGCTTCTCGAGGAGGAAGCCTCCGAAGAGGTCATCCTCCACGGCCTCTCGGTCCAGCACGGCGTTCCCCCCGCATCTCCGGAGGCCCTCGAGCTGATCCGGGCGGAAGTCCTCAGGCTCGTGCCGGGCCGCGTGGCCCAGCGCCTGCACGCCGTGCCGTTCCGCAAGGAGGGACCGAGTCTCACCGTCGCGATGCGCGATCCGGGCGACCTTGCGGGCCTCGACGAGCTCGCGGCGCTGACGGGATTCCGGATCATTCCCCATGCGGCGCTCGAGGTACGCATCTACGCGCTCCTCTACCGCTACTACGCGGCCGACGTCGAGCCGCGCTACCTCTCGGCGGCCGCGTACCTGCGGGAAAGCCAGCCTCCTCTCGAGGCGGACGCGGACGAGCCCACGCAGCCGACCCGGGTGCCGCGCCCGAAAAGCCGGCCGGAGATGCGGGTCGTTCCGCCTCCGCCGCCCGACCTCATGTCGCCGTACCCGCAGCGCGCCCGGCGCTTCGATCAGGGTGATCCGTGGCAGTCCGCGGCGGAACTCTCCCACCCGGCTTCGCTCGCGGTCACCGCTCGCCGGATGGAGACCGAAATCTTCGAGGACGCCCTCGAGTCGCTCGACCCCGAGCCCGACTCGATGGAGTTCCCGCGCCGACTCGAGGATCCGGCGGGGGCGGGTGCCGCGGAAGCCACCGAGGTCGCGGGGGACAGCCTGTTCATCGCGAAGCTCGGAGCGACGCAAAGCCGCGACGACATCGCGGACGCGGTCCTGGAAGAGTCCCTCAGGCACGTGAAGCGCGCGGCCCTCTTCGTCGCGTATCCGGATCACGTGCGCGGCTGGGCGTCCCGGCCGGCGGCGCCGGCTCTCGCGTCCTTTCACCTGCCCGACACCGAACCCTCGGTCTTCGCGACGCTGCGCAACACGGAGGGGTACTACGTGGGCCCGCAGCCCGATCTCCCAGGAACGGCCTCGACTCTTCAGGCGCTCGCGTCGAAGGGCCTCGGGCTCATGGCCGTCGTGCCCGTCAACCTCAAGGGCAAGACTGTCCTCTACCTCTACGGCGAGGCGGAATCCGACGAGAAGCCGCCCTCGGTGCCGGCGCTTAAGCGGCTCGCGGCGATGGCCGCCACGGCCCTCGAAATCGTGCTCCTGAAACGGCGTCTCGGTCGCCTCTAGGCGATCCCGGAGCGGCCCAACCGACTCGATTTGAACGAGATGCCCGAGGACAGGTAGACTCCGCGCACGTGATCAAGAACGACATCATCAACGCCGTCGCCGGGGCGGCTAGGGTGCCGCGCCAGAAAGCGACTCAGGCCGTCGAGACGATCATCGACGTGTTGCGTCAGGCTCTGTCGCGCGGAGAGCGCATCGAGTTGCGCGGCTTCGGCGTGTTCCTGGTCAAACCGCGCAAGCGCGGGATCGGGCGGAACCCGAAACGCCCGACCGAGGAAGTCCAGATTCCCCCCGGCTTCACGATACGCTTCAAGCCGGGCAAGGAGTTGCGCGACATGACCGGACCGCCCGAGGAACCCGCGCCGAAGGCCGGAACGAGGACCGAAGCCAAAGCCGAAGCCAAAGCCGAGACCAAGGCCGCTCCGTCTGGCACGCCCCACACCGGCCCGCAATCCTGAGCGCATGAGCGATGTCTGGGCGCCGGCCCCGGCCGCCGTGCCGCGGCGGAAG
>Ga0315273_10011223_pt1 | contig 11457 bp, 11 predicted proteins | sample YL17G02_0_MG_FD_205753 | JGI IMG/M metagenome (GOLD analysis project Ga0315273, IMG submission 205753) | Sediment microbial communities from Yellowstone Lake, YNP, Wyoming, USA - YL17G02_0 | ecosystem: Environmental > Aquatic > Freshwater > Lake > Sediment | place: USA: Wyoming | collected... | reverse complement strand
CTTTTTCATGGTAATCCAGTACAGGAACCCTGCCAGAATGAGGAGCAGGATGATAATGACTGATATTTTCAGGATTTTTTTCAGCATGATCAGAATCCCGTTCCGAAATAGGACTGATACATATTTAAAAGCAAAGCCTTGTAAACGGAAAAGAGGGCAATCACACCGAACAACGAGACGGCGACGATGATGAGGCCGTAGAGAGAAAGACCACGGTGCCATCGTTTGCGCTTGACCTCGCCGGTCACGCCGCTGTAAGCGTCGGGAAATATTTTATCCGTAACAATCATGTCCAGGTTGCCTTTGATCAGGAGCAGGTTGGCCTTCTGGATTTCCATGAGATTCTTGTCGTCTTCAGGCAGAAAATACCTTCCCTTGAATCCCAGGGCAAGGCAGTAGGCGTAAACTTCCCTGACTGCCGTGGCTTCCTTATCCAATTCCGCCAACCTAGTAAAAAATTCCTCCCCGGCATTCATGGTTTGGAAGTGAAGACGCTGTAGTTGGTCTTCCTGCCATCTGCCTCGTTCGGGCCATTCTGAACAGAGGATGGTTTCGTCAATCCACGCACAGACTGCAAACAGGGCCGTCTGCCAGTCGTCTTCATTAAAACCCGCATCCTGACAGCACTGTCTGGCCTGCTGAAGAAGATCATCAAAACGCCGGCGGGTTTCCTCGTAAGGGGGTGGATTGTTCATCCGTCCCTGACAGAGGTAGGTGGTATAGGCCATCAGTCCCATGAAGCAGTCGCTCAGTTGCATCGTTTTACCTGCCAGTTACCCATAAAGGTCATGATTCCCCGCTTACAAAGCTGCGTCACTTTCTGATTACTATTATGTCTGCCACTGTATCTTCCGGAGCATGGCTCCAATAAAGACAAATGTTCTGTTGCTTCTGTATTTCCGACCACTCCGTACTGTTGCGGTCAAGCTTGAAATAGGCGGAATCGGAACGGCGCGGCAACCCCGGAGGAAGGACGGTAATCTGATCCAGGGGCATTCCCGGCAACGCCCGCTTGATGAGGATGGGAAGACGTTCGGCGCTGCTGATCTTGACCATATGCAGTATGGTTTGTTCCCATTCCTCGATATTTACACTGCTTCTAAGCATGAGATAGAAGAGATTACGATTGTCGAAGGTTTCTACCGGGATTAATGCCCGGAAATAGTCTCCCTCGCGGATCAGATGAATGACATTTTCGGCGCCGATCATAATGCCGTTGAGGAGTTCGTCGATGAGGGTCTTTGCCTCCTGGAAACAGGAACCGAGCTGATCGTGCCGGTAGGCGGGCAGGAGTTCCGTCCCGTCTTTCAATCGGCCCAGGGCGTCGATGCGGTCGGTAAATACGCTCAATTCCCCAACCAGGGAGCGGAGGATGCCATAGACCGTCCAAGGGTGGATATGAGGGTTACCCGATGTATGGTGGTGCAGCAAGGGTACATAACGGATCAAGGCCCGCAGGGCGAGCAGGAAGACCATATAGTTTGATTCATCGGAACTCTGGGCAGCCTGTGCGGTCTGGTTGAGTTTGGGATGCTTATATTCCTCCAGGACGCTACAGCGTAGCGTCACTTCCTCCCGGATGCCCTTGACCAATCCCGTGAGGATATCCGAGCAGGCGATACTGAGTACGGGGGGGATGTAGGCCGGCGAGAGGATGATTTCATTGCCGTTGAATTCCAGTTGGGCCACGGGGAGTAACTCATAATCTCCGGCGCCTTCGACTTCATTTTCCCAGAAAATTCGCAGGGCATGGCTCAGGAATTTGATCTGGGCGCTTGGGCCGCTCTGATGAAGATCTTTGATTTCCTCCGGGTCAGCGGGGGAGGCAAAGCGGGTGGCGACGGCAGACAAATCATCAGGCTTTTTCAAGACAGTCACGTTTCCCCCCTGGGGATTCCATTTACGCAAACCGAGGTAGATATTGAAAGGCTTATCCATTTCTATCCAGGTTCCCTTAAAGGAACGAGGCTGTACCGTGCCCGTGCCGGGGAAAACTATCCAGGTTCCGTCCCGGAAGAGAATTTGCATTTCCAGAATCTCAAACATCTGATTCTTCAGTGATTCTTCCTGGATACGCAGTCGTCCCAATCCCCAGAAATAAGGGTGCAGATAATTCTGAAGCGGATAGAGACGGTACTGATCGTGAAGATCTTGCCACTGGAAATGCTGAGGCTGGAGAAAAAGCCCCTGGTACCAGAAGATCGGCCTTATCGGGTCTTTCATTTTACCATAACCTCGTGAATAGAGTTGGGTCCCAAAAACAGATTGAGGGAGATTGGCTCAATCCAGGACACGGTGGACCGGAAACCATAAATGCCGCGCTTATCGGTGGTTGCGGGAATATCAAAGGTCCGGTTGACCTGTCCGGGTTGCAGGTCGTAATATCCCGCGACCACGGCTATGGTCTGGGTATTTTCATAACGGTCGAGGGTAACGGTCTTTTCTTCTCCCGGTTCAATAAATGCCTGGTCAACACCGGTCACGGTGTTATCAAATCTTTCCGCCTGTAGAAGCTTGCTCAAACCGTCCGCCGTCTTTAGTTGCTGATTATAGGCATTCAGGCCGTTCAACTGATAGACGACGAGCAAAATCGTGTGGGCCTTGTTCTCATAATAGTTCAAATTGGCTGCCGCCGTATAGTGGATCTGGATGCCCTTTGGCCCGAAAACACGATTCGGAACGGTGCCTTCGGTAACCGGGCTCGGTCCTGGCGCTGTTGACACCATCGGGGTCTGACTCGACGGCGACGCCTGTGAGGACGTCTGCGTTGCCGGCTTCAAAGAGCAGGAGCATATCAACAAGATGATATATAAGGCGGCCCGATAAATCATAAAGGAAACGTTTCGATTTTTGTAAAGTCTCACTTTTCTACTTCGCAATACTGTAATGAGATTGCCATTCTCTGTCAATGGATATGTTTCAGGAAATGAAATATTTTTCACCTTTTGTAGCCATATATGGTGGCGCCGAAGAGGGCGGCTTGGCGATTAAGAATAGCATGAACAGGAATTCCGGCCATTAGGGATGCCATGGGAACCTTAGCCAGGAACGATCTGCGTTGACAGCAGCTTCGATAATCAAGATAGTGGGATCCAGACAGTTGTCTAATTGTTCCTCGAACCAGGAGGGAACTTCGGATTGCCCCGTTTCTTTCAAAAAGCGCCAGAGGTTCTGGAACTCCATCCCGGAGCATACGTCTTCAAAACTCACAGGACATGTCTGCTGGCGGAGGTATTTGATTTGAGTCGAGGTCGGGTAGAAATACGGTGTGCGCATGTTTAGGGCAACGCCTTCCATTGTTTCCGCCGTTTACCGCATAGCTTTTCTTTCATCGTTTTCTCCGTCGGATGACTTTAAAGAAAACAATGGTGCATTTCTCTCTGCTTGAAAATAAAAATTGGTGGGTCTCTTATGCCGGTGGGTGAAATAATATAGTAACGATCAGGTGGGTCCGCTTATCCGCGATGGGTGGGTCCATAATTCATCGGCGGTGGCAGCTTGATTTCGTTTTTTTTAAAACGCGGCGTACCGCTTCATGCGAAATGCTGTCAATGTAAGCAAGTTCGACAACCTTGTCGGCTAACAACCTCAGAGACCATCGTGCGAAACCTTCGGGGGGCTCGCTGCAACTCAAGGCAACCAGGTGGGCTTCGAAGTCTCCGTCTGCCTTTTTAACATAGATGCGGCTTCCCTTTCTCCTATTGAGTGCAACATCAAGACCTTCCTCGACAAATCGCTTCTTGACACGGTCAATTTTTCTCATGCTTGTTTTCAGTACGCGGGATATTTCTTCGTTAGTCGAACGTTTTTTCTGGAATTTTCCCTCATCGCACCCCAGCAGAGTCAACGCGTCCAGAATTTTCTGTGATTTATGCTCACCCTTGGAAGTGAGCTCGCCAAGCACTTTACGCTCCTCTTCGGTAAGCGTCACGATGTATTTCTTCATATCCAATCCTCCCAGGTTGATTATGAAGAAAACTTACCACATATTTTACGACATTACAAGGTTGACGTGACACTAGCGTCCTTGCAGGGCGGATTGAGAATGGCATGACTGAAGCGCTCACTCGGTCCGGCAAACAGCCTATCTTCAGTCAGAGCGACGGCGCAGCTGCTACAAAATGTCTTCCCTTTATCACCTCGTTAAAGGCGATCCCTGTGCTCCGTCGGACATCATTACAACGTACCGTCATTTGTGTTAATTCCGGTAAATTACGCCGGTCATTCTCAAAGGCGATATCCAGCTAATATTTTTAGAGTTCACAGGTTATTTATTGCAGTCATGATTTTGGGGGAAAGCACCTACAAGTCCTTAATGTTCGTTGTTTAATCGAGGTGAGGATTACCAAAACAAATGATCAATTATCCATGAAGTATCTTTTCCACTAACGGCCAGAAAGGTCAGGGTCACGGGCTACATCCGGTGATACGCGCCGAATGGAGTCCTGGGGTATGCTAACCGTCCAATTCGGGCAACTGACGGTAAGAGGACTTGCACCTCTGTCATGCAGAAATATCTCCACTTTCACCTCTGCACCCTTTGGAAATGGTTTCGGGGTATTTAAGTAAACCCCGCCGGCAGAAAGATTCGTGGTCTTCAGGAGCAGCTTCCTTCTTCTTTTCGGTCTGAGGCATTCAATCAAGGCCGGGACTTCCATAGAAACTCTGTCAAAATTTCTTTTGCCATCCACAAGATCAGTCTCTCTGTATAATTACGAGGCGCTCATTTTTTTAGCCCTGTCGATACCTCTATCGGCAGATGACTTTCAATCTGTTCCGAGGGGGTAGAACTCTCGGGACGGTGTAAATATAGGGAGGGGTATGCTGCCTCCACAAAACATCACAATCGACCCCCGTTGATCCTTTCATAGATAGCCATGTACCCGTCAATCATACGTTCCAGGCTGTGTTTCTCGCGGGTTTCCCGCATGATCCGCCGGATCTGTGACTCACGGAGTTCCAGCGGCCGCCGGTGAAAGGCAACGCTCCGGGCCAGGCCGTACCAGAGTCCGCCGGTGTCGTAATCCCGGAAGAGAAACCCGTTACCCCGATCTTCCGAAGCACCGTCGATTTGCAGTGTCAGTTCTTCGATCTTGTCGTAATATCCGCCGGTGTTGCGGTTGGTGGCTGTTGCCCCGAAGAGATTGCCGATTTGGTCAATCTGGCCGCAGGGCTCAAAAAGTGAGGCGCCGAAGACATCACTTGCCGCCGCAAAGCCCAGCATTGAAAGGGGCTCTTGGAAACGCTGGTAAGCAATCCTGCCGTTCGACGCACAGGCAATCCTCCCGCAGATATCCTCATGAGTGCGATCCGACCCGACACCATCGCCGATGATGGCGATCTGAACATCCCTATGGGCGATGACGAACCACTGGGCAATTTCTTCAAGGAGATGAATGCCTTTCTGTGACGGATCGAGGCGCGACGGCCAATAGAGCAGAATCGCCTCCGGATCGACGTTCAGTCCCGTCCGTTTCTGAAATTCCATGAGATTTTCCCGCTTAGCGGCAAGAATATCGTCTTCCGGGCCGTAATTTCGTGCCAGATGGGGACAGCGCTCCGGATACATTTCCGGCGCCGGGGCGTTGAGAATGGTCGCCGTCTGCCCGCACTGGTGCTTCAATCGTATTTCCTCCCGGACGGCGGGAGAGATGGGGAGGGTGTTGCCGAGGTCGCCATCAATGATTTCTTGGAGAAAGCGGTGGCCAACGAAACTGACTATGGAAGCGTTTTTGATGGCTGTCGCCTGCCCGTCGAGGCAGCTACGGCCCCCATATTCCGAAACATAAAGGTAGGGCCGCAGACGTTCCATATCCACGCCGTGGAACATCTCCAACGGGATATGGGCATTGTGGATATTATGGACTGTATGCAGGACGGGGCAGCCTCTCATCCTGGCGTAGGCCGCTATGGCGCCGCCGGCCATCCAGTCGTGGCTGTGGATAATGAGCCTGCCGCCGTTCATCGCACGGACCCGTACGATCGTCTGGTTGACGATCTCCTTCTGGAATTCCACGGCATTCCGGATCTGATCGCCGGTATAAGGACTTTCCAGATCGGCAAAAACGGCAGAGGTGACCAAGTGGACCCTTTCCGGATCGACGCAGTGGCGGAGCCTCTGCCATTGATCATCATCGATATGGCTCTCTCGTTGGAAGCGCCTGGGGAGATTGAGGGTGGCCATGTGGCACTCGATGCCACGCTCCGTCAGTCCCCCGCAGAGGGCGGCAACGACCTCGCCAAGGCCCCCGCTCTTACCGGAAATGAAACTAGCCAGACCGCCCATCCTCTCTGGCAGACGGCCCGTCTCCGGCGTAATGAGTAGAACCGCTGTTTTTTCTTTTTTTCTGGAACCGCGCTCTTTTACGTGCGCCATCAGTATCTTCCTGATTCAACCGATGATATTGCTCCTTCAGCTTTTTTGTAAACTATGTGCTGTCACAACAGCATCATCCCCAATAAGTGGCCGTTGTGTACTCGGTTAATTCCCCATCAGGGTATAACACAAGAAGCATGCCAGAGAAGACAATTCGGAATAAAAGGGCAATAACCGGATAGAAACGATTAGCATTATGGTGTTATACGTTATTTTAATCTGGACTGAATCGAAGAGTGGTCTCGTGCTGACCGTCATTATTTGATTATTTGGCAAGTGATTCGTCAAATAATTGACGTCTTTGGTTATTTATTCACGATTGAAATGATGTATGCCAGTCAAAATCGCTGGATGCTTGATTTCAGTTAGCGAGATCCTGCACGACCCAAAAATAAGCTGTCACGCCTTCGCACATTTCAACCGTAAGTCAATGCACACACCCGACCAGCGGCGGCGTAGACTTGTATTTGAAGCTAATGAAGCCACCCGCGAAATTTCTCAACGCCAGTGTCATCTTCAGATTCACCTCGTCCAGCTACGCATCATGACCTGCATGTCGGTCATTTTTCAGGAAAAGACGATTCTTCCCACCAGGGATAAAAATCGGGCATTTGACTGCTGGGTTTCATCGTGAATCTTGGCGGACGCTTTTCCATAAACGCGGCCCCGCCTTCATTTGTGTCATCGGAACCGACCATGGCCTTCAGAGCTCTGGATTCCAGGATATGAGCAGTCATGGGATGATCTTCGGTCAGCATTTTCCACAGCATCTGCCGGGCCAGGGCCGTGGATATTGCCGAGGTATTGTCCGCGATCTCATGGGCGAGCTGTTTGGCTGCGGGCATCAGCTCCTCAGGGGGAACGACGCGGCTGAAAAGACCCATTTCCAGTCCTTCCCGGGCCGTGAACAATCTCCCGGTAAGAATCAGTTCCGAAGCCTTGCTGATGCCGATGATCCGCGGAAGAAAATAGGTGCAGCAGCCTTCCGGGACAATACCGCGCCGGTTGAAAATAAATCCGATTTTCATGGCGGCTTCCGAAGCAATCCGGATATCCATGGCCATGGTCATGGTAATCCCCACTCCCACAGCAGGACCGTTGATGGCGCCAATGACCGGCTTTTTCATATTGAAGATCCGCAACGTCACCCGGCCCGCCGTGTCACGGACGAGTTTCGGCCCGTCGGAATCATCTCCGGGACGACGGAACCCGCCGGCACTTAAATCCGCGCCGGCGCAATAGGCCCTTCCGGCGCCGGTAAAAATCACGACCCGCACATTGTCGTCGTTGTCGGCCATATCCAGTGCCTGAAGGATGTTTTCCATCATCACCTGCGTCCAGGCATTGAGCATTTCCGGCCTGTTTAAGGTGATGACTGCGACACGATCGTCCACCTCGTAAAGAATCTGCTCAAAATTCATCATGACTTATCTCCAAAATAGCGTTGTGTGTCTGTTTCAGTCAGGCGCCCTCGTGATGCCCGTCCTGCGTCCCGGATATTCGAATTTCTTCATAACCGTGTCCTGACAGCAGGAGGCTTTCTGCCTATTCCTTCAGCATCAGCAGCGAAGCAGGACCTCCACAGAGGTCTATGGTGAAACCGGTAATCCAGCCGGAAGCTTCCGATGCGAGAAAGATGACCACCCGAGCTACATCCTCCGGTTGGCCTAATCGCGACAGGGGGATTCGAGACGTTATTTCCGCCAGCGTTTCCGGAGGGGTGGTATCACGGAAGCCCTGAGTTTCGATGGGACCCGGAGCAATGGCATTGACCCTGATACCATAGGGCGCCCATTCCACAGCCAAAGTCTGAGTGAGGTTGTTGATCCCGGCCTTGGCGGCACCATACGCGCATAACAGGGGGGATGGACCCAGGCCGCTTATTGAGCTGATATTGATGATATTGCCCTTCTTCTGCTGTAACATGATTTTCGCTGCTGCCTGGGAACACAGAAATACCGGCTTCAAGTTTTCACCAATGATCGCATCCCAGGCACGTTCACTCATCTCAAGGGCCGGAACCCGGAAGCTTCCCCCGGCATTGTTCACAAGTATGTCTATATGTCCCAATTCCTGTCGCGTCTTCTCCATGAGACCGACGACCTGATCCTTCTGGCGGACATCGACGACCACCGCCAGGGTCTTGCGCCCCAGAGAACGTATTTCATCGGCAGTGGTCTCAATCTCCGCTTGGGTTCGGGAGCAGACAACCACATCAGCACCCGCCTTGGCCAATTCAACGGCAATACCCTTGCCAATTCCTCTGCCACTGCCAGTGACGATGGCTACCTTGCCTTTCAACTCAAATTGGGAGGTCATTCATTATCTCCTTTCCTGAATACCGGTTTTTGTACCCCTGCTATGCCTTTACGTGAGATTTCATTACATAAAATTTCTCGGTTGTCGAGACTTTCGACAAATGCGCTTGTGCGGCAGGTTTCTACCCGAAGTCATTGAACGCGCCGGTCAAGCCGCATCGAAGCTTTGTATTTGAAGTAGTTGAATACACATGCGAAATTTCTTCGCCCCTGTGTCATCTTCGGATTCACATTGTCCACCTCCGGAGTGCAAGGAAGCAGTCCTACAGCGCTCCTTTTCATCATGTCAACCTTTCTTAATAACAGAGATCCCGGGAAATCATATAAAATTGATCCCTTGAACCAATCTCAAATGAACCTCCCCGCCGCAAGCAGCGGGGTATCTTGATGGAGCAGAAGCACTCTTTTCTTCGCCGTAAGCGGCGGGGAATTATACCCTATGAGATTAAAGAGCTTCGTCTGGTAGAATCAATAAAGTCATAAGATCCAGCGGCCAGACGCGTTGGATTTATAACCAAGCGAGAGATACACGGCGTCTACCAAGCCTTGGCCCCTCTCGTTGAGAAGACCGGATGGTCCCATTTTATTCATCGTGTAGCCGAAGGAAATCTTAGCTTTTGGATCAGCAAACCCCAGGAAACCGCCGGCTCCTACGTGGCCAAAAGCATCCTCAGACAGGATCAGGGAGCGTCGCCTCTCAAGGGGCTGCTTTCTATTGTCCACAGCCTTGTGAAAGCCGAGCGCATAACGGATGGGAAAAAGGTGATGCATACCGCCGCGCCCACTTCACCCCTCTCTTTAAAGTTCCGCAAAAATTCCTCGCGTACTCGCTCGAACCTATGCTCACAAATTCCAGAGATCGCCATGATTATCCTCCTTGAGATTATTCAGGAATGTGGAGCCGGTTAAAAATGATCGCAAACATGACAATCCACCCCCCTTTGCCCCATTATGAAGCGACAAGTCTATACTCTGCAATGATCTCGACATTGTTCTTCACCATCTGCCACACGGGGCAGTATGCCTCCTCGGCGAGCTGAATAGCTTTTTCAATGTCCGCAGCTGCCGTATCGCTTGAATGGACCTTGTACTCGACGATAATCTTTGTAAATCCCAACGGCGGCTGCTCTCGTCTCATACCATTCGCAATTGCAGTCAACCGGGATATGTTTTTCCCCATTCTTCTCAGCAGGTACAGAATCTTAGTGTTCCAGCTGAGCATCATCCTTCTCGGCATTCTCGCCGCATATCCTATCAACCAACTTCAGATATTCTCCCCCGGCGGCCATCTTAATAATTAAGCATTTTCTGATCAGGATCCAGATCCCTGGACTGCTTCGGATCTTTTTCCTTGCTCGCTGAGTACCTTCGCTTTTCGCCTGATCGACTGCCTGCACTGCTTTTCTGGTTAAGCGTCTCACTCCTCATTGGTCAGGCGGCAGGTCCATGACCGGTTTGTGTACTTGGCCGCCATCGCCTGACGCGGCGGCAGTACGCTTCATACTCTTGCCCGAAAGTCCTCTGTAATGCGGGCTCCTCGCATATCACTACGAAAAGGTGAGTCGCAAGAAGAAAGATACCTGTGTAGCCCAGCAGCGGCCAGGACTCGTAGAAAAGTGCGGCTCCGGCTAAGGCAAGCCCTGCTCCGATATACATGGGATTCCGTACGAAACGGTAAGGACCCCGAACCACCAGGCGACGAGGCGGGTCAAAAGGCGCGGGAGTGCCTTTCCCGACAAGTGCGAAAGTGAAGATGCACCACAGAGCGACTGCCGCGCCAGCGGACCCAACCACCAGCCCGGCAACCTGCTGTACTCCCATAGCTGCGGGGCGGGCAATGCCCGACCAAGACATCAAACTGGCTGGCAAGTAGATAAGCACGAGGCCGATAAAAAGCGAAGCGTAGGTTACTGCACGAACAAAAACAAACATGTTTACCTCCGGCGTACCAGCGATTCTCAACCTGCAACTCAGTGCCGCCCGGCGAATGAGAGCTCTTGAGGGACGGAGCCGACACAAAAAACTACTTGAAGCGAACCGCTGAGTAGAAGGCTATCATTGGATATGGGCATTGATGAGTCGGTTATCGCTGATTACGGTACATTATAGAGGACGAAGGGAGGAAATACAAGCAGTGTGTGGCCGCGTGTCAGTTTCACCTTGACATACAATACTGCCTTCCCTATACTCCTACCCGGAAAAGCAAGTTCTTAGTGCGCCAGGCAAAGCCTGGGGAATCCAGTTGGTTGCGAAGCCAACCTGACAAAGTTGGCCGACCGTCAGAACCAAGTTTTGCATCCCTGCGGGTAATCGCATGGATGAAGCGCAAAAAGGGTGGCCGCAGGCCGTAATGCGAATGCGTGAAGATGTTCAGCCTGCAGTATCGGGAGAAACCGGTCTACTCGACTCAATCAATATCAATTCAATATCAATCACACTCCCTTGGCGGGTGTCGGTGCGGCGTCAATCGGCGCGCCGGCTATTGGACGACTGGTCATCGGGCGATTCTCGGCGAAAGAATTCAGGATTGACTCCCCGACGACCGTCAGAAGGCAGAAAGTCCCGGAAAACGATCCGGCGTGACGATTTCGACGTGACGATTTCGACGTGATTTATTGGAACTTCCGGGAGGCAGTGCAATGGAAAAGAGAAGACTGGGCAGGACCGGACATATGAGCACGATCCTCACTTTTGGAGGGGCTGCGCTGTGGAATGCAACCCAGGCAGAAGCAGACGCCGCAATCGAGATGGCCATTGAAGCCG
>Ga0315273_10011221_pt1 | contig 11457 bp, 12 predicted proteins | sample YL17G02_0_MG_FD_205753 | JGI IMG/M metagenome (GOLD analysis project Ga0315273, IMG submission 205753) | Sediment microbial communities from Yellowstone Lake, YNP, Wyoming, USA - YL17G02_0 | ecosystem: Environmental > Aquatic > Freshwater > Lake > Sediment | place: USA: Wyoming | collected... | reverse complement strand
ACTCTCGAGCTTCCCCATCCGGTTAGTGTGGAAGCGATCTCCGCCGAACTGAACAACGGCATCCTCCGGGTTGTGCTCCCCAAGGCGGAGGAGGCAAAGCGGAAGGAGATTGAAGTAAAGGTGCGCTAAGAGACTCGCCGCGAAACTGGAGAAGCCGGCGGGAGCCAGGCCGCTCGGGGAAACCGAGACGGCCGCTTCCGCCGGTTCGGTTTGGTTGACTTTCGTGTTGGATTTTCATATAATTATACGATAAATCAACAACTTACAGCCTTCTCCGGACCTACAGTCATGACATCGTCCACCCGCTGGTTTCTTGTCATCTTCGCCATTCTCGCTGTTGCCGCGATTTTGATCACCGTGGTGTTTGTGCTGGTCCTCGGCGGCTCAGACGAACGTACAGAGGTTGTGACCAGCGGTTCGGGGGACAAGATCGCTGTCGTGGATATCAAGGGTGTGATCACCTCATCGGAAGAGGTGATACGCCAGTTGAAGAAGTACCGCGGGATGTCGTCGGTGAAGGCGGTCCTTCTGCGCATTGACTCTCCCGGCGGCGGTGTCGTTGCGAGCCAGGAAATGTACGAAGAAGTCCGCAAGACACGTGATGCCGGAACTCCGGTGGTCGTGTCGATGGGTTCGCTTGCCGCGAGTGGCGGGTACTATGTAGCATGCGGGGCCTCAAGAATCGTCGCAAACCGGGGGACTCTCACCGGGAGCATCGGTGTGATTGCAGAGTTCCTGCAGCTGCAGGACCTGCTCGGCAAGATCGGGGTGGATGTCAAAACGATCAAGTCTGGAAAGCTGAAGGATTCAGGCACCCAGACACGGAACATGACCGAAGAGGAACAGAAATATTTTCAGGCGCTGATGGATGATGTGCACCGGCAGTTTATCGGCGTGGTTGAGCGCGAGCGGCATTTGAGTGGTGCGGCAACAAGGGCGCTGGCTGACGGCCGCGTCTACACGGGTGAGCAGGCGGTGCCGCTGGGGTTAGTGGATACCCTGGGCACCTATGAAGACGCGGTGAGCATTGCGGCGGCCATGGCCGGCATCAGCGGAGAGCCGGCGATTGTGAAAGAGCGGAAGCGCCGTTCATGGTTTGAATCGGTGGCGGGCGATGTCACGGAAGAAATGCGCGCCATCAAAGAAGAACTGCTTACGCAGCCGGTCCTGTCGTTCCGGTTCACAGGGTCGCGTTAAGCAGTAAGGGACACGGCAGAACACCAATCACTTCAGGAGGATCGACGGTGACAAAGGCTGATATTGTTGACCACATTGCCACTGAGACCGGCTTGACGAAGGTGGAAACCGAAGCGGTTGTGGACGGGTTCATTTCAACGGTCATCACCGCTTTGAAGGAGGGGAAGAACATTGAGATCCGCGGCTTCGGGAGCTACAAGGTGAAGAAGCGGAAGGGGCGTGTTGCGCGTAATCCCCGCACCGGCGAACAGGTGATGGTGGACGAACACTGGGTGCCGCTCTTCAAGGTCTCCAAGGAAGTAAAGACGCTGGTGAACGAGAACATGAAGAAGTTGATGTTGTAAGGAGTAACGGGAGCAGCAGATGGCAGAGGTCAGGACGGTCTGTGGTGCATGCGCGAGTCCCGTGAAGCGTTCGGAGACGCGATGTGCCCAATGTGGAGAAGCCCTTGAGTGGGGGCGCGGTGGCCCGACAAGAAAAGGCGGAGGGAGCAACTCCCGTGGTACGAGTGTGCCGGCGTCAAAGAAACGGTTTGAGTTGTGGCAGGTGATTTCGTTTGTCGCGCTGGTGGCGCTGGTGGCGGTGCTGGTTACGCTGGAATTATCGCGCGAGCACGTGCCTGCCGCTCCCGGTCCGTCCGGAGCGATGCCGGTGATGCCTCCCCCGATGCAGCAAACGCCCCCGTCCGTCGACCTCGGGCCGCTTCAGGCCGCGGTGGTGGCGAATCCCGGAGACCCCGGGGCTTTGCTGAAGCTGGCCAACGGGATGCATGACAACGGCCTGTTTCAGCAGGCCGTGGACACGTACACGACGTATCTGAAGTCGCATCCTAACGATGCCAATGCACGCGTTGACATGGGAATTTGTTACTATCAGATGGGAATGGGTGATTCAACGAACTCCGGCCGACTGTTTGATATGGCCATAACGGCGATGGAGACGGCGATCCGGAATACTCCGACGCACCAGCCCGCGGCGTTCAATCTGGGGGTGGTCAACCTGACGCGCGGACGGCTGGAGGAATCGAATGCGTGGTTCCGCAAGGCCGTGGCATTGGACAAGAATTCGGATCTCGGAGTCCGGGCCCAGCAGATGTTGTCACAGCATTCATTTACACAATAAGCCTAAGAGAAAGGAGGCAGCATGCCTTGCGGCAAGAAGCGCAAGCGCCACAAGATGGCGACCCACAAGCGCAAGAAGCGGCTGAGAAAACAGCGGCATAAGAAGAAGATCCGTTGAGACGTTCTCAAGGGCACATCCCGCACCTCGTGCGGGATGTGTGTTCTTTCCGGTAAGCGAGGTGGTTGCTTTTCTTTGACGTTCTTCCTATTATTTATGTCCACTGTTATGTATCACTGTTCTGCAAGAGCCCGAGGTGTACTATGACAAAGAACGAAGGCATGGTAAAAGGACTGGTGATCGGTCTTCTGGCGGGCGGGGCTGTCGGTGCGATCCTGGCCTTGCTGTATGCCCCCAAAAGCGGGAAAGAACTCCGCGCCGACATTCGGGAGCGCGCAGACGAATTCCGGGACGACGCCGAGGAGTACGTGCACACAATGCGGTCGAAGGCCGGTGAAATCGTCAGCGAAGCCAAACAGCGTTCCGACACGCTCATCACGGATGCAAAGCGGAAGGCCGGCACGTTGCTGCAGGATGCCGAGAAAGTGCTTACGGATGCCCGGCAGAAATCGGGAACCGTTGCCGAAGAGGGCGCGCGCGTCAAGAACGCCGTCAAAGCAGGCATGGATGCCTTCAAAGAAGAGCGCCGCCGCTCGTAAGCCAACCTGATCAATAGGAGACGCCCGTGGAACTTGTGCTCGTTCTCGCTCAGATTGTTGCGCTCCTCTGTCTCTCCGCGCTGTGCATCTACATGATTGTCGTCCTCTTGCGCGTTCGCGACGCCCTGACGAACATGGAGAGGGACGTGAAGGAGATCACCAGTAGGGCCCTCCCCGTGCTGGACAACATGGAGTCTATCACCCTGCGTGTGAAGAGTATTACGGAGAACCTTGACGAGCAGGTGGGTGCCGTTCGTGATTCCATCGCTTCGGTAAAACTGGTGGCCGAGAACGTCGTCGATCTCGAACGCAGAGTGCAGGAGCGGATCGAGGGGCCGATCCTGGAGACGGTAGCCTTCGTCTCGGCGATCTTCAAAGGTTTCCGGACATTTTTTGACCGCGTGCGCGTGTGACGGAACGCGGCGGGCGTTGTTCTGCCCGCCCGCTCCCGGCGCTGCGGAACGCGCCTGAAGTTTCTCCGGCCTGCCTCATCATGGCCGGTCCCCAGCCGCCGTACCGTGGTTCCCTCGCGTAAGAACCGTTCTGTTCCACCCACCGCCGCTGCGACTCTTCGGGGTTGCCCTGCCGGCGCAACAGACTGGAGGTTTGAAAGTATCCATGAAGGAATTCACACCTGATTTGATCCGCAACATCTGCCTCATCGGGCACGGAGGCGCCGGTAAAACCATGATCGCCGAAGCCCTCCTCTTTTCTGCCGGCAACACCACCCGGCTGGGCAGAGTCGAGGAGGGGAACACGGTCTCCGATTACCGGGTAGACGAAATCGAACGGCAGATTTCCGTGAGCAGTTCGCTTCTCTTCTGCGAGTGGAAAGGGAAGAAAATCAACATCGTCGATACTCCCGGATACACCGACTTCACCGGAGAGGTGAAGGGCTCCCTGCGTGTCACCGATACCGCCGTCCTGCTGATCAAAGCCGTGGAAGGCGTCGAGGTGGGCACCGAAATTGTCTGGAAGTACGCCGCGGACAACAACAACGGCGTGTTTGTGCTGGTGAGCAAACTCGATCAGGAGAACGCGGATTTTGAACGGGTGGTGGAACAGGCCCGCGAAACGCTCAGCCATGATGTCATTCCCGTGCAGTTCCCGCTCAAGCAGGGATTAGGCTTCGAAACGATTGTGGACGTACTCCGGATGAAGCTGCTGAAGTTCGTGCCCGGCGGCAACGGGAAATATGTCGAAGAAGAAATCCCATCCGACGTCTATACCAGGGCGGAGGAGATGCGCCAGCAGGTGGTTGAAGTGATTGCAGAGACCGACGAAAACCTTCTCAACACCTATCTCGAGAAAGGGACGCTGACGAGCGAAGAGTTGAAGCAGGGACTGCGCGCCGGTATCCGGCAGAGGAAACTCTTCCCGTTGTTCTGCACAGCCGGCACCCAGAATATCGGTCTGACAAGTTTTCTGGATGCCGTCACCGAGTATGCCCCGTCCCCTGCGGAGATCGGTCCGCTCCAGGCCAAAATGCCGGGCGGGAGCGGCGAGACAACGGTGGCCCAGGATCCGCACGGCCATCCCTCCATGTTTGTGTTCAAGACCGTCTCCGAGTCGCACGTTGGCGAACTTTCTTTCTTCCGTGTCTGTTCCGGCACGGTTGCGCCCGGACTGGATATGGTGAACAACACCAACGGGAAGCCGGAGCGCCTCGCGCAGTTGTTCGTTATGGAGGGGAAAGACCGGAAGGAAATCGGTCATCTCCAGGCGGGAGACATCGGTGCGGTCGTAAAACTGAAGGACACGCACACCAATGACACGCTGAGCACCAAGGCCCATCCCGTATCCTATCCCACGGTGGTGTTCCCCGAATCCGTTTTCCATATGGCCGTGGTGCCCCGCTCCAAAGGAGACGAAGACAAGATCTCCACCGGACTCCATTCTCTCCATCAGGAGGATCCCACCTTCCGGTTCAGAGTTGATTCCGAATTGCACCAGACAATTGTGAGCGGGCAGGGCGAAGTACATCTGGACATCATGGTCAAACGCCTCAAGCAGCGGTACAGTGTGGAGGTGGATCTGGTGGAGCCGCGTGTACCGTACCGCGAGACCATCAAAGCGGTGGTCAAAGATTCCGAGTACAAGCATAAGAAGCAGACAGGCGGGCACGGACAGTACGGACATGTTCACCTGCGTTTGGAACCGTTGAAGCGGGGGCAGGGCTTTGAATTTCTGGATGAGATCGTCGGGGGTGTTGTGCCGGGCAAATTCATCCCTGCAGTGGAAAAAGGTGTTGTGGAATCCATGAAGGAAGGTGTGCTGGCCGGCTATCCGGTGGTGGACGTCCGTGTGGCGCTGCATTACGGTTCGTACCACGATGTGGATTCCTCGGAAATGGCGTTCAAGATTTCCGGGTTGATGGCATTCCGCAAGGGGTTTCTGGAAGCAAAACCGATCCTGCTGGAACCCATTTATGATGTTGAAGTCAGGGTGCCGGAAGATGCCATGGGCGACGTCATGGGCGACATCTCGTCGCGCCGCGGGAAGATCGGCGGCATGGATTCAGCCGGGCGGTACCAGATCATCCGCGCTCAGGTCCCGGCGGCGGAGTTGCACCGCTATGCCACCGTGCTGCGGTCCATGACCGGCGGCAGGGGTGTGTACACGGCCGCGTTGTCCCATTATGAAGAAGTTCCGCGGGAAACCGCCGAGAAGGTCATCGCCGCTTCCGAAAAGAACAGGAACAAGGAACAGGAGGCATAGGACAGAGCCATGGAGCGCATGTGGTCGCCCTGGCGTTCGAAGTACATCGCCTCGTTCAAGAAGCCGCCCCGGCGCACGAAGCGTACGGACAGCCTATTCACCAGTGCCCTGAAGGCCAAGGATGACGACGCCCAGTTGATCGTCTGGCGCGGTGAGCACTGTTTTGTTATCATGAACCGCTATCCGTACAATAGCGGGCATCTTCTGATCGTTCCCAACCGACAGACCTCCAGCCTCCAGGACCTTACCCTGGTGGAACTCGCCGAAATCATGCAAACGGTCCAGCGCTCAATCCGGGCGCTGGACGCCGTTATGGGTCCTCAGGGGTACAATTTCGGCGCCAACCTGGGTCGGGTGAGCGGTGCCGGAGTGGACGATCACGTCCACTTTCATATAGTTCCCCGATGGAACGGCGACACGAATTTTATGCCTGTCCTGGCGGATACGAAGATTATTTCGGAAGACATGGTGGATACCCTGAAAAAGCTTCGAAAACAGTTCAGGAACGGGGATCGGTGATTAAACGCCGCTCATCCGGGAGTGTCTAATCCCATGGAGACCTTGACCGACCTGGAACTGGTGGATGAGGTCCGGGGGGGCAACCGGCAGGCCTTCACCGAGCTCATGCGGCGGCATCAGAAGAAGATTTACTGGGCCGCACGCCGAATGCTGGGGACGCATGCTGATGCCGATGATATTGTGCAGGAAACGTTTCTCAAGGCATTCATGAACCTGGGGGAGTTTCGGGGCGATGCCGGCTTTTTCACCTGGATATACAGGATCGCCATCAATCTCTCCCTGAATGCGCTCCGGAAGCGGCATCTGATCGACTATCTGCAGGAGAGTGAGCTCGCACGGAAGGTTTTTCCTGCACGGGAGGATCCACAAAAAGACTTGGAAGCGAAAGAGCTGGAAGCGTTTGTGGTGAAAGCGGTTGCGACCCTGCCCGACAAACAACGGGCGGTCTTTGTCATGCGTTATTATGAGGAGTTGACCTACGAGGAAATCGCGTATGTTCTGAAGACCTCGGTGGGAGGATTGAAGGCGAATTACTTTCATGCGTTGCGGAAAGTGCAGGAATTCCTGAGGCATGCGACTGAGAGCTGATAGGTCGAAGGTTACGGACGAAGAGGAGAGAGCGCTTGAGGCGTCGGTCCGGGAGCTTTCCCAGGGGCAGGTGGAGACCCCACACCCTGCGGATGCCTACTGGCAAAACCTTATCATTCGCATCAACAAGAGGGTAGACGAGGCCACAAGCGGCAAGGCCATTTCGCTCAGCTGGGCTGCCCGTGTGGCCATCCCGGGTGTCGTGGCTGTCCTTTCGTTTCTTATCGGGTTACGTTACTACGCGCCGGACCGGCTGGTGACGCCCGCTTCGCTCCTTGAGGCGACATCGACCCTTCCCTCGGCTACCATCGATTCCCTGGTAGCCCTGTCGCTCTCAGGAGCGGAGAACGCTCCGGACGAGACGGTCGCCGGATGGGTTCTTTCCATACCTCATGAGATGGCCTCCGACTACCTCTGCGAGTATGAAGGGACAACGGTGTTGCTGGGTGACCTGTCGGACACTGAGGTCAAACACCTGCTCTCCGCGCTCGGTTCTGGCCCCAATTAATACTGGAGACGTCATTATGCATCGACTGTCTATAATGATCGGAATTGCCCTCGTGTTCAGCGCTGCTGTCGCGCTGGCTCAGGGGTGGCACGGGGCGGAAAAGCGCCCGTTTGAACGTATCGAGCGGTTCAAGGAAGTCCGTTTGATTGAAACCCTGGACTTGAAGGAAGAGCAGGCCGTACGGTTCTTTACCCGGATGAAGGATTTTGAGAAGCGACGCCACGAATTACAGAAGGCGAAGGGGGAAGCGCTGGACAAGATCGAACAGGCAATAAAAGACGGAGCTGACGACAAGACGCTTGAGAAGCTCTTCCCGGATGTTCCTGCCGCTGACATGCGCATTGGAGAGGAGCGGGCAAAATTCTTCAATAGCCTTTCCGATATTCTCACCCTTCAGCAGAGGGGGAAACTGTTGTTATTTGAAAGGAATTTTGAACGGGATCTGCGGGACGCCATCAGGGAAACCCAGCAACGGAGGGTCAAGACTGAGGATCCAAAGCCCTAGGTATCTCAGGAATTTCCCAAAAATAGGTTAGGGATTCCCAATTGTAAAAAAACCTCCGAATCCGCTGTTGCAATAATCAACACTTCTATTCGGTTTCCTCATTGTCCGAATAGAGAAAAGAGCAAAGATCGCCCAATTTGGGCGATTTTAGTTTAATGGTCTTCCCTGCTCCCATCCGAAGCCCACTGGCATACGGATTGACACATATTGGACGAAGTCCTATGTTTTCCGCTCTCACGTTCTTTCCAAAACCCTCCGAAGAATCGAATCAGCCAGGAAGACTCTATCTCTCTTTTCCGAAGAATATGTCTGGAAACGAATCGCCAAAAGGCTGGGCTTTTTGCACAGGAGGGGGGGGGGAAGTCAACGGGTTCAGCGTGGGTGGAGTCTTCATCTGCATCATCAACAAATAGAAAGGTAACACCATGCCGCGTTTCTCTACTGTGATTGGCGTGCTGCTTATCGCCGCGCTGCTGATGGCCCCGATGTTCGACGCTTCGGCGGCGATTAAAGTCAAAACAATCGCGCGGTCATTGAATGAATTGACCCCGATTGGCGCTACTGCTCCGACCTGGAATATTGCAAATGGTCTTCGGGCAGTTGGTGTTCAGAGCAGGACGTATTTCAAAGCAGATACGGCCGGTTCGGGTGCAGTCGGAACTCCTATCTGGACCATAGCTGCCAAGCCCGCCGGGTCGACCGTTACGGCGCTTGACAGTGCCAGCGGGAAATGGATCAACAGCTTCAAGCCCGATGTGGTCGGACAGTACATCATCGCCGCGACGGTTGCCGGACAGACTGCAGCTGACACAATCTGGGCGAGCACGTACACCGGCGTGTCCCCTACTGCTGATGCGGGCTGCTTCTGCCACGTCGCTCCGTTTCCCTCTACACCGTCGACAGCGACGGCTATCGCGAGCAGCTGGTCAAAATCTGTGCACGCAACGATGTTCAATCGTGGAATCACCGGCTACCTGGAAGTGGAACGCGGCAAGGGTGCCTACGCGGCCGGCTGCATCAAGTGCCACGTGACCGGCTGGGACAACACCGCTGCCAACAACAACTTCGGCATCCAGGTGAAGAACACCGGCTGGGACACCACCTGGTACAAAGGACTTGAACTCTATGCCGGCGACTACTGGATCACCACGGGTGACTCTTCGAAGTGGAACATGCTGAGCAGCGACCAGATGAAGGTCGCCACTATCGGTTGCGAACAGTGCCACGGCCCGGCAGCCGAGCACAAATCGACAGCGGGTAAGATGTCGATCGGCGTAACCATTGATGATGGCGTCTGCAACCAGTGCCACGACGGTTCACGCCGTCACAGCATCGGCACGTTCGCAGCAATGTCGAAGCACGAAGAAGGCGAAATTGCCACTCCGGCTGAAGGCGGCCGCTCGAACTGCCAGCCCTGCCATACGGGCAAGGGCTTCATCTACTACATGAACCACAACCAAGACACCTCAGGTATTGCTGCGGTGTGGAATGCGACGTTTGATGCGTTCCCGATCATGTGCGTTGCATGCCACGACCCGCACGGCTCCCCGAATCCGTACCAGCTGCGCACGATGAACCTGAAGGGCGACACGCTGCGCAACGGCTATCTGGTTCCCATCAGCCAGCGCTCCAAGATCGGAAACCTTTGCGGCAACTGCCACAACTCACGTTATTCTGTAAAGGCAAAGTGTGATCCTAACAAGCCCCCGTACTATGGTTTCAGCAGCCGTTACGGCCCGCACTATAGCGGCCAGACCGATATGCTCCTTGGTGCAGGCGGCTATGAGGGTTTTGCTCTCGCGCCCATCTCGGGAGTTGGCACCCACCAGGGTCTTGAAGGTGGTTGCGCCACATGCCATATGCAGGACAGCAAGACGTGGCTCGACAAGGGCGGCAATACACTTCCGAACCACACATTCAGCATGACCGACACCACCTATCGCACAGGCTACTTCAAGCCGACCGATATTTGCGGCACATGCCATGGCGAGATCGCAGACTTCGACGAGATCAAGGCCGGCTACGACTACGATCGCAACGGAACGATCCAAGGCGTGCAAACCGAGGTGCTGGGAATGCTCACAAAGCTGAAAGCTATCCTGCCGAAAGATTCCACCGGCGAAGTCATCGGATCCGGGACACTCAAGAAATCCGACTCTGTAGCTGTGAACGGCAAGTTCGATGTCGTTGCAGGGATCTGGAACTACTGGTTCGTGAAGAACGACCGGAGCATGGGCGTTCACAACACGAAGTATGCGGTTGGCCTGCTCTACGCCAGCCTTAAGTGGACCCCGCTGTCGGTGAAACAGCTTGACGGGTTGCCCACGGAATTCGCCATGGATCAGAACTATCCGAATCCGTTCAACCCATCCACAACGATCCGTTTCTCTGTTCCGCATGAGAGCAAGGTCAGTATGGTGGTGTACGACATGACCGGCGCGGTCGTGAAGACCATTCTGAACGAAAATCTCAGTGCAGGAAACAAGGAAGTCACGTGGGATGGCACGAACAGCAACGGTGCAAAGGTTTCCACCGGTATGTACATCTACCGTCTGGAAGCCGGCAGCTTCTCCTCCACGAAGAAGATGCTGATGCTGAAGTAATGATTACCTCTGAGTCCGGCGTACCGGAATCAGAATGAAGTGCGAAGGCAGGCGGCGTAAGAGTCGTCTGCCTTCTTTTTTTGTCGGCTCGTTCTGATTGGAAATCGGGGGAGGAATTACGCACATTAGAATCATGAGACTCAACAATGGTCCTCCGGCCCTGGTTGTTGCCCTGCTTGCAGGTATCCTGCTCCCGGCAGCATTGAGCGCAGGTGATCGCCAACCCCAGTGTGGCCTCGCTGTCACGGGGGCGCAGATTCAACCTCAGGAAGACTTCGGCGGCAAGCACATCACCGCCCGGGGAACCCTCCGTATCCTCATTGTCTTTGCAAGCTTTCCCGATGATGAAACACCTCACCCGTTCTGGTCGGCCCATCAACCGCCGGATTCCATGCGGCAGTTCATCGATCCTGATACGCTCACGCGTTCAACGGGACCATTCAATCTGACGCACTACTTCCGTGAAATGTCTCTCGGTCAGTTTGGGCTCATTGGCGATGTCCTGTGGGTCGAATCCGCCCGACCGGTGAGTGAGTATAGCAGCAGCGGGTCATACGGCCGCGCCAACAGTGATCTCATTAAGGATCGGTTGGACTCGCGCGTCGATTTTTCGCAGTATGATCAGTGGAGCAGACTCGGGGACTACAGCACCCTCAACGCACCCGACAGCATAGTAGATATGATGGTGATCGTATGGCGGACCACAATCTATGGATATCTCGGTGAGGCCTCGCTCGGATACAAACCCGCGATTCCCGTCGACGGGAAACGGATTGAGATGGGTTTTCCGGAGAGTTTTGTGGTTTCGCAGGGATCGGGGGTGACCTGCGAATACCCGTACGGCGATGACCCCAAAGGCGTGATGCGCACAATGGCTCACGAGCTCGGGCATTGGCTCCTGGGAGGTCCGCATCCCTACAGCAGACAGCTTGCAGGCAAGCATCAATATTGGGGAATCCTCTGTGCCGGAGAGCGTCTCTCGTCATGTGTGAATGCCTACGAGCGTGAGCGATTGGGATGGATCACCGTGCCGGAGATTGA
>Ga0315273_10011220_pt1 | contig 11458 bp, 11 predicted proteins | sample YL17G02_0_MG_FD_205753 | JGI IMG/M metagenome (GOLD analysis project Ga0315273, IMG submission 205753) | Sediment microbial communities from Yellowstone Lake, YNP, Wyoming, USA - YL17G02_0 | ecosystem: Environmental > Aquatic > Freshwater > Lake > Sediment | place: USA: Wyoming | collected... | reverse complement strand
GAGCTATCCAGGATGTGGGCCTTGATACCCGGATAGGTCAGCACCAGGTCGTCCACCAATGCCCGGACAGTATCGCCACGCAGGGGGACCTCTGCCTGGTTGTTAACGTAATACCTCATTGGGGCAGGCATCTTTACGATTGGCATGCCGCTCCGCCCAAACAAAACAGGGTGATCAGGTCCATGGGATTATTATAACCAATATGCCTACGAGCCCGATCGCCCCGCTCCAGCATACGACGGCAACTGGTTGAAGAAAGATGGGTTGGGGCCATATCCCGGCCCTACTGCTGAGTACCGGCCCCGCGAATCAGATCAATGCCCCCTGCCCCTGCCTGATGGGTTTTTCCCCTGATGACACGCCATGATTCAAGTAGCACGGGCGACCGCTGGAGTCGAGCACGAAGGTCGTTGGCACGCTCAACACGCCCCACTCCGCCGCCAGGTTAGGGCAGCAGACGCGTCTATCTCCAGGATCTCAGGGCTGTCGCCCAACCGCGCCCTCGAGGGTTACGGGCGGGCCACTGATCGTCTTGCAGGGCACTCACGATGCCATTTTCAGGCAAGAATTGGCTACTCGTATTTCAGGGCTGTGACGGGCACCATGGTGGCCGCCCGCAGGGCCGGGTAAAGGCCTGAGAAGAGGCCAATAGTGGTGGCGAAGAGCACTGCGAACAGCGGTAGCCACGGGGGCGTGATGATCGCCACACTCGGGGGCGGCCCGCCCTGCTGGCTGGCCTGCCCGGCGAAGTACACCAGCGCCATCACGTTCCCGATCTGCCCCAACAGCCACCCAATTAGCACCCCGCCGATTCCACCGATAAAGCCGATCCCGGCTGCTTCGCCCAGAAAGATCGAGAGCACGTCGCGGTTGGTGGCGCCGATGGCTTTCATGAGGCCGATTTCGCGGGTCCGCTCGAGGATGGCCATGGTCATGGTGTTGGTGATGCCAATGGCCGCGACCAAGAGGGCGATCGCGCCCACACCTCCAAAGATAACCTGCAGGGCCATATAGAAGTTGTTGATGCCCTGGACGTACTCGGCAGGTGTGTATGCCTGGTAACCCAGGTCGGTGATCTGCTGTGACACGTCCAGCACATCTTGCGGGTCAGCGACCTTGACGACAGCCTGCCCGTAGCCGTCCTTGTTGTAATTGATGCGACGGCCTGTCGCCCACTCGTTGTATGCTTTGAGGTCCTGGAGGCGCATGTAGATCGACCAGTCGGATTCGCCTTTGGTTTCGCTCAAGAGGCCGACGACGTGCACAGGGACTGAACGATTGATCTGATTGCCCTCGTTGTCCCACTTCATCAGGGTCAGCTTGATGTCCTGGTCGAAGAGGTCGGGCGGGGCAGGCGGGTCCTGCCCGGGGCGCAAATTGGGATCGTAGAAATTGTTCGGTACCATGACCCCGATCGTGACCTCCCCTTTCTCGGGCTCCGCCTCACCCAGTTGAGCCTCAAAGCCAAGCGCCGTCATGTCCTCCGGGTTCATGCCTATAATGTTGCCACCGCCGTCCAGGCCCTGGTATTCGAGCATGAAGGAGCCAAAAAAATACTCGCGCGGCACGACGCGTTCCACGCCTGGGATAGCCGCCAGCTCAGCCAGCGCATCATTGTTTAGCAGTTTCGGTTCGGAGGCATCGAAACTATCCTTGCCTCCGCTGGGGCTGGCCTGGATCGGTCCGCCCTCGCCGCCACCGTAGCCGGGCATGACCTGAATCTGGGTGAGGTCGCCGATGCCATAGAGCTGCTGGTTCGCGTTCTGCTGCAGGCCAATCGCCAGGGACACAAGGATGACGACGGCCGCGGTGCCGATGACCACGCCCACAGCAGTCAGCGCCACCCGTGCCTTGCGGCGGTTCAGGTTGGCGAAGATTAGGCGCACCAGGTCGAGGAATTTCATGCGTTCCTACCCCTTGGGTCCGGGGCCTACGGGGACAGACACCGGCGGGGCGTCCTCAACGGGAGCGCCTTCCGGTAGCGTACTCTCCGGGGCGCTGTCCAGTCCCAACAGGCCAGCAATGAGGCGCCGGACTCTCTGCCACAACGTTTCAGGCGCAGGCTCACCTGGTACCTCTCCATCCGTGCCCGTGCCGGGGCCGACCGGCTCGATGAATCCCTCCTGCACCTCCACGGTCAGCACCTGTATGATGGTTCGGGGCTCATTGAAATCGTCGGTGTAGTCCACGCTGACGGTCAGTTCCAGCGTACCGGGCGCCTCGGGAATCAATGTTGAGTCCAGGGTGAAGTACCCGCCCGCATCGAGGGAGCCGACCAGTGCCTGCCCATTCTCGATCGCGCCGTTGGCGGTCGTAACGCGCATGTTTCCCAGCACTACCAGAGTTTTGCCCAGGTTCACCACCTGCAGAGGAAGCTGGTTTGGCTGGCCAGCGACGATTGGGTTGGGATCGCGGTAGAAGCTGATGTCCAGGTAGGGCAGGTTATAGACCAGCAGGGTAATGACCTGATCATCAGTATAGGGACTGCCCTTATCGTCCACGTAGCTAAACGAGATGGGGAAGGCGTACGCGCCCGGGCTGACGGCCACATTGACGATCAGGTTCTGGCTGGCTTGGATCTCAGTGGCCTGGGGCACGTCGCCCAGCGACTGGACGTTTGATCCTTCGACCGGGGCAAAAGTCGAGAACGATCCGCTGCCGCCGGAAATACCACCGGGCACAGGAGTTTCGCCGCCGCCTGAGCTGGCCGACCCACCTCCGGCAATCATCACCACCTGCCGCGCCGCAGCTGTGCCAGAGTTCGTTACAGTGAGCTGGAGCGTGAATTGGACTCCCGGCTCCAGGGGCGTGACACTGGTGGTGTAATCCGTAATGACCAGTTGGGGCCGGCTGATCGCAGTTGGCGTGGCACTGGAGGAGTAAGACACAGGTGCGGTGACCGGAATGGAGAGGTTGAACGTGTCGGTGTACGGGTTGCCCGCTGCATCCTCATAGGTCAGGGTCATGACGGACGCTGCAAACTGCTGTCCCCAGAGCGTATCTTCGGCGGTCATGGGCTGCTTAAAGGTCTTGTCGCCGCCGGCAGCGATGTCGCCGGCATCCACGACCCCGCCGTTGGTGCGCGGGATCAGGTCGCCGGGCGTGAAGACAGCCTGAATGTTGTATGCCTTGGTCTCGCCGGAATTTTTGAGCGTTACAGAAAGGTCGAAATCCTGCCCGTACTGGATGCTTGTGCTGCCCGCCGGCTCGGCATGCTTGACCACGAGTTGGGGCCGCCCCGCAGCGTTCGGCGTATTTGTAGGCGTCTTGGTCGGGGTATTTGTGGCCGCCTCGGTGGCTGTTGCAGTGGCGACTTCTGTGGGCAGATCAGTGGCCAGAAGCGCAGGGCCTGGTCGGGTCTGCCTGGCTGAGGCCGCAGCTGCCTGCGAGAGGAGCCCGATCAGGAGTGCGAATCCGAGAAATATGCCCAGATAACGGTTAGGTCTTTGGTTCATCTCTGACTCCGAGTAGATTCCACGCCGCGTCAGCGAGGAGAATGCTCCTCAAACAATACGGCCTGCCGGTATTCCTGCTCGCTGACCCGCTGGCCGTCGAGCAGATAGATGCAATCGGTGGCGAAGTGGGCCATGCGGGGATCGTGCGTGACAACCACTACCGTCCGCCCCGAGGTGTGCAGGTCTGAGAGCAGCTGCATGATGCTCATCCCGCTGGAGGTATCCAGATTACCTGTCGGCTCGTCCGCCAGGATCAGCGCGGGATCGTTGACCAGCGCCCGGGCAATCGCCACCCGTTGTTGCTGCCCGCCGGAAAGCTCGCTCGGCCGGTGGAGCATCCTGTCTTGCAGTCCGACCCGCTCAAGCGCCTCGGATGAACGCTCGTGGCGTTGGCGTGCACCGATGCCGGCAAATTGCATAGGGAAGGCCACGTTCTCGAGAGCCGTCATGTTCTGGATCAGATTAAAGGACTGGAAGATGAATCCCACCGTCTTGCGCCGGAAGTGGGCCAGAGCATTCTCGTCCAGTGCATCGATGCGCTGGCCGCCCACCTCGATCGATCCCTCCGTGGGTCGATCCAATCCGCCCAAGAGATAGAGCAGGGTGCTCTTTCCAGAGCCGGATGGTCCCATGACCACCGTCAGTGTGTTGGACGGGGTCTCCAGCGTCAGTCCATCCACGGCCCGCACAACGCTGTTGCCCATCTGGAAATGCTTCTTCAAGTCTGAAATGCGGATGAATGAATCCATCTCAGGCTACTAGAAGAACGGCCGCGAAATGATCAGACCACCGAACTGGGAGCTGACCATGGCCAGCCCGGCGCGCGCCGCAAAAATCACGCCCACAACGATCACTACCGCGGCGATGGCCCGTCCCACGGAGATCGAGTTCCCGGCACGCACGCCGATGATGAGCAGGAGGATATACCAGACGGTGAACAGGTCGGCAAAGAGCAGCATTTTCTGGGCAAAGAGCAGCGCGCCAGCCTCTGGGGCGGTCACAAATCCGGAGAGACCCGCTGCCGAGATCGGGCGCTGCTGAATGAGGACGTAGATCGTTCGCACCAGATCACGCAGCGCAAACGGCATGCCCGCCCACGCGGCGATGTTCATCGCTGCCGAGGAATTGTGCCCGCCGAACAAGGTCAGGGTCAGGCGCAGCAGGCTGCCCACCAGGACCCACACGAGCCAGAGACTGGCGAGAGCGCCGAGGGCGGGGATCACGTACAGGAACACCGGACCCTGGGTTGCCTGTTGGGCCTGCATGTACTGGTTCTGCATGTCCGGTGTCCAGTACTGCCAGTCGATCGGCAGAGGTGTCTCCCCCATTGCCGCCAGGTGAGCTCCCACCCAGCCGCGGGCGAGCACGTACATGAGCGTCGTGGCTGACAACACGGTCATTGGCACGAGCCACAGCCCCTCCCCCTTGGCAATACTCGACGCAAATCTTGAGCGAGGCCTAAAAAAGAATCCTGGAATCCAGCCCAATTGTGTGCGAAATGAAGGCTTTCCGGAAGGAAGTGAATCAGTCATCAGGCAGGGACCTCGGCTTGAATTTTACTGCTCTTTGCGGATATCTCCAAACTTGAGCAAATTGAACACTCAGCCAGACGCTCGGCTTCCATTTTGAGGACCTGCGTCGTTGGCTGCAGCACAAACTTCTGTTTCGCGCGCGCCCAGACCCCAGCGAGCGCGGTCTGCGAATAGACCTCCTCCAGGCCAGAAAAGTTCCCGGAGCAGCCTTCCAGATAAAGAAGAAGCGCCCGGCTTCTTGAGAAGAACCCGGGCGCGCGGGATCCGTGTCTATCCCGCGCTCTCAGTTGGACTGAGGGTTCAAGCTGGTGTACAGGGCACAGACATTACCAGTCGGATCCTTGAAGACACCCCACCAGCCAGTACCCGGAATCTCAGACTTCTCGCGGACTACTGTTGCGCCGAGTTCCGAGGCCCGCTTCAGGTCGGCTTCGATGTCCTCGCTTGCCACATAGACCATCACTTCGCCGGCCGTGGCCCCCATACTCACCGGGCTGAACCCTCCGCCAGGGGGTATGCCCGGGTCCCACTGGGTGTAGTCAAAGCTCTCGTCGGTCTCCATTTTCCAACCGAAGAGATCCCCATAGAACTTGGCAGACTCCTTGGGGTCTCGCGTGGAAAACTCGATGTGGACAATATTCCGTTTGGTCATTTCGGGGCCTCCTGTGAGTAGTTTGGACGAAGAATATCCCAATTATAGAACACATGTTCTATTAAAGCAAGCGCCGCATCTGGCCTGCCTACCGCTGGGCCTGCCAGATGCGGGCATGTCCCCGGCAGGTCAGATCAATTCCTGCAGCAGGTCCTTCTTGATTCTTCGCTTGCCATTCACGGGCGGATAGGCCTGCATGTAATCCTCATGGTTACCGACGGCCTTGCTGAGAAGGGCCATCCATCCGCGCCGCATCTGCATGCCACCCTGAGATGCATGGCATGCCCCCGCGGCCGCCTTGATCTCCGCAACCCGGCGTATGTCGATCCGGGCGTGTGTGGGGAAATCCACTTCGGCAATCGAGACCATGTCGATGTCGCCGTTACGGCCCCATTTCCGTGGGTCACGGCCGAAAAGGGGCATCAGGCGCGTGACCATCCTGAGCAGCCGGCGCGGGAAAAGATGGAAGTAGAGCCCCGCCGGCTGATAGGGCTCCCCCGCGCCAGGGTGGAAAGTGGAATCGGCTGCCATCTCGAAAGCCAGGGCCGTCGCTTCCTGAATGTGGAGATGATCCGGGTGACGATATCCGCCGATCGGGTCGAAGGTCAGCACGATATCTGCCCTAAGTTTGCGGATGTGCTCCGCTACCAGGCCGGCGACCTCCTCCACGGAATGGTTGATCTGGGCGTCCGGGTGATCGTTGGCTTCAGTACCGGGCATGCCAGAATCCCGGTAGTCCAGGAAGAAGACTTGTTTCAGGCCGAGGTGCTCGGCCGCGCAGAGCAACTCAGCTTCACGCAATTCGGCTATTGAGGCGTATCCCTCCAGGAAAGCAGGGTCGACGTCGCCGGCCTCACCGCGCGTGGCGCAGACCAGGTAAACGTCGCAGCCACGGAGGGCATAAACCGCGAGGGTGCCGCCCATGCCGAAGGATTCGTCGTCCGGGTGAGCGAGGACGGCCAGTATGACAGGTGGTTTCTGCATCAATGCTCCATTAGATGGTTGAGCGGTCTGGTAATGCGGGTTGGTTTAGCACAACCATTATAATCAGCCAGTTCGTCAAACGCGCCATTGATTAGATAGAGACTGGAGCCGCCATGAACTTCGAGACCCTCGCCATCCACGCCGGGCAAGAACCCGATCCGCTCACCGGAGCGGTGATGACGCCCATCTACCAGACCGCCACCTATGCACAGGACGGGGTCGGCAGACCGCGCAACGGCTATGAGTACTCACGCAGCCAAAATCCAACCCGCAAGGCCTTGCAGGACTGCCTGGCAGCGCTCGAAGGCGGGGGAGTGGGGCTGGCCTTTGCCTCGGGGCTGGCAGCGACCAACACGGTGCTGCAACTACTCGCCAGCGGCGACCACGTGTTAGCCGGGAACGACGTCTACGGCGGGACCTTCCGCCTGTTCGACAAGGTGCTGCGTCGTTTCGGGTTGGACTTCACCTACACCGACACCACTGACCCGGAATCAGTCGCTGAGGCCCTCCGGCCTTCGACCCGCCTCGTCTGGCTCGAGACGCCCACAAATCCTTATCTGCGGATCAGCGACCTGCACGGCGTGGCAGAAATCGTCCACTCACACCCGGCCCGCCCGCTGCTCGCCGTCGACAACACCTTCGCCACACCGTACCTGCAGCGCCCTCTTGAACTCGGCGCGGACATCGTGGTCTACTCGACAACCAAATACCTGAGCGGCCACTCGGATGTGGTCGGCGGAGCCGTAGTGGTCAGAGACGAGGCGCTTGCAGAGCGGCTGGCCTTTCTTCAGAACGCATCGGGGGCTGTCCCGGGCGCCATGGACTGCTTCCTTGTCCTACGCGGGCTAAAGACCCTGGCGGTGCGCATGGACCGCCACGCCGAAAACGCGGCGCAGCTCGCGGGCTTCCTGGCACGGCACCCGAAGGTCAGCCGAGTGATCTATCCGTTCCACGAGACACATCCGCAGGTGAAGGTCGCCCGGCAACAGATGCGCAACGGAGGGGGAATGATCTCCTTCACCCTCCAAGGCGGGGCGCAGGCCGCGATCCGCGTGGCCGAGGCAACGAAGATCTTTGTCCTGGCCGAGTCATTGGGCGGCGTGGAATCGCTCATCGAGGTCCCGGCCGCGATGACCCACCTTTCGGTCGCGGGATCGCAGTTGGCAGTCGACCCAGGCCTCGTACGCCTTTCAGTCGGCATTGAATCTGTGGAGGACTTACTGGAGGATATCGAGCAGGCACTGGCACAGGTTTAGGCAGCTGGCAGGACACACAAGACCAGCATATCCAGAAAATATGCGACGCACCTCGAAGCCGTGAGGTGCGTCGCACTGCGTTAACCAAGGTATCGGGTTAGTTGTATCGCCGGACGGCCAGGACGGTATTGTGACCTCCGAAGCCAAGGGCGTTGCTGATGGCGACGTCGAATTTTAGCTCGCGGGCTTCGTTGGGAACGTAATCCAGGTCGCAGGCCGGGTCGGGGGTGTGGTAGTGGACCGTGGGAGGGACAGCGCCCTCGCGCATGGCCAGCGCACAGATGATGATTTCGAGAGCGCCAGTGGCGCCCATCATGTGGCCAGTCATGGCCTTGGTCCCAGAGACCGGGATCTCGTACGCCCGCTCACCGAAGGCTCTCTTGATCGCTTGCGTCTCCGCAGCGTCGTTGAGCACCGTGCCGGTGCCGTGGGCGTTGATGTAGCCCACCTCATCGAGGTTGATGCTGCCGGCTCGCAGCGCCATGCGAATTGCCTCCGATGCCGCGGACCCATCATCACGTGGGGCCGTAATGTGGTAGGCATCGGCAGTGGCGCCATATCCAGCCAACTCCGCGTAAATGTTGGCGCCGCGCGCCCGGGCGTGGCTTTCTGTCTCCAGCACCAGCACCGCGGATCCTTCGCCCATCACCAGACCGTCGCGCTCTTTGTCGAAGGGTCGTGGCGCGAGTTCTGGATCAGTCTGACGCGAGATGGCCATCGCCCGGTCGAATGCGCCGACTCCGATTGATGTGATGGTGGCCTCCGCGCCGCCCGCCAGGACCGCATCCATCATGCCCGAACGCAACAGCATCCATGCGACCCCCAGGCTGTCAGCGCCGCTCGCGCAGGCCGAGACGACCCCAAGGGAAGGGCCGCGGAGCCCCAGCTCGATGCCGCTCATGCTCGCTGCTCCATTCGGCATCATCATCGCCACCACAAAGGGGCTGACGTGCCGGAAGCCTTCTTGTTGGAGGGTATAGACACCTTCCTGCAGGGACCTTATGCCGCCCACCGCCGACGAAATCACAGAGCCGATGCGATATGCGTTCTCTCCGTCGACCTGCAGGCCGGAATCCTGCAGGGCCTGTTTGGCGGCAATGACACCGAATTGCTCGAACCGGTCGCGACGGCGCGCATCCTTGACGTCCATGAACTTGGCGGGATCGTAGTTGGACACCTCGCAGGCCAGTTTCACGTTCCATCCTTCTGTATCGAACGCGGTGATGGGCCCAACCGCCGAGACGCCATTGATGAGATTCTTCCACGTCGCGTCGACGCCATGCCCGAGCGGATTGATCGTGCCCATACCCGTAATGACGATGCGTTCTTCCATATGGCCTCTGTCAACGATTGTACTTATAGCCGGAACCGGTCAAAATCACAACCACCGGATCGGGCAAGGAGGAGAGCACTTGCTCAAGCCCGCTCCACACCATAGCGGAGGTGGGCTCGACGTATAACCCGCGTTTGGCTAGAGCGTCACGCCCTGGGAGTATATCAGCGTCATCCACCGCCAGAACCCCCCCATTGGTCATCCGGACCGCTCGCAGGACGGCTTCGCCGCGCAGCGGGTGAAGGACCCGCACGCCTTCCGCCAAGGTCTGACCTTCAGCGATTAGGGGTCTCGATCCCGCCCCGTAGGCCAGCGTCGCCCACAATGGAGCGCAGGCCATCGCCTGCACGCCGATCATTTTCGGCAGCCGGACCTGGGCTCCGGCCTGACGGATGGCATCGAAGCCTCTATACAGCCCCAGAAGCAGGCCCCCTTGCCCGGCCGGCACGATCACCGCGCCCGGCATCGCGCCCAGCTGTTCGACGATCTCATAGGCGGCGGTAGCATACCCAGGAAGGTTGAATGGCAGCCACGCGTGGCTGGCATAGATGGAGCCAGCCTCAGCCTCTTTCTGGACCGCCTCAGCCACGGCTGTCCGTGAACCCTTGACGGAGATGAGTTCCGCGCCGAAGGCCGCGATCTGCTCTCGCTTTGGACCAGCCGCGTTGGCTGGCACAAAAACCCGGGCCCCTATCCCGGCCCGGGCCGCATAGGCCGCGAAGGACGCTCCCGCATTGCCCGAAGAATCCTCCACTGCCTCGGTCACTCCGCGCGACCTGAGCGTAGCCACGATCACCGCGGAGCCCCGATCCTTGAACGAACCCGTTGGGTTCAGGAACTCGCACTTGAAGGCCACTTTCCGCCCGAAAGCCTCCGCCCAGATCAAGGGAGTGCCGCCTTCCCCCAACGAGACCGCTTCCGCACCCGCTGACAGGCCGAATGTACTCCGATAGCGCCAGATGCCTGGTTGGGATGAGTCTATTTTTGCGCGGTCAAATTGCAGTGGCGCGGGGATGTCGTACAGTCCGCCACATACCGGACACCGATATGGCACACCATCCACGGGATAGACACGCCCACAGTTCAGGCAGGAGATGTCGAGACGGGTCATTCCCCCTCTTCGGGGATGTACTGGCCCTCAACCCAGAATTCACCGTCGGGGCCGACTTCCTTCTTCCAGACTGGAACGATCTCCTTGAGCCGGTCGATGCCGTAACGGGCGGCGTCGAATACGCCCGTATCCCGATGGGCCGCCGTGCACGCAATCAACACTGTGGGCGTACGCGGATACAGGCGTCCGATACGTTGGACAATCGCGATGCCCTCCACGCTGGGCCAGCGCTCGCGGATTTCTGCGGCGACCTGTTTCATCTTGGCTTCGGCCATCGGTGTGTAGGCTTCATACTCCAGGTAGACAGTCTCGTGTGGATCGTGCCGAGAGGTCACCCCACGCACCATTCCGGTGAAGATCGCGGCTGCCCCGGTGCTTGGCAGGGTGATCGCCTCGAGCAAAGCGTTCAGGTCGAGCTCGTCTTCAGTGATGGAGAAGATCAGGGGAAGGGCCATTCAGCCCCCTGAAACGGGCGGGAAGAGCGCAATTTCGGCATCTTCTGGGATGACCGTCTCGTCAAAACGATATTCGTGATTGATGGAGGCCAGGCAGTGCTCCAACAGGTTTTGCGCACCCAAGGCCGGATAGCGTTCGACCAGCAACCTCTTGAGTTGCTCGATCGTCAGCCCGGGCTGGATTTCCATTTCGGCTGAACGCGTCCCTGCCCGATCGCGCAGCGTGGCAAAGAACAGAATCTTGATGTGGTTCATTCTTCACACATTGACCACATCGCCGCTCAGGCCTCCATGCTTTTCGACCAGGCGGATGTTCTGGATTCGCATCGTCTTCTCGGCGGCCTTGGCCATGTCATAGATCGTGAGCGCGGCAACCGAAACGGCGGTCAGCGCCTCCATCTCCACCCCGGTCTTCGCGGTCGTCTTGACGGTGGCGGTGATGACCACGCCAGGCAAGGAATCTTCCAACGCTAGATCTACCTGCACCTGGGTCAGGGGCAGCGAATGACACAGCGGGATCAGGTCGGAGGTCCGTTTGGCCGCCATGATACCGGCGATCTGGGCCACCGTGAGCACATCCCCTTTCTTTATCGCTCCGGCGCGGATGAGGTCTAGCGTCCCGCGCTGCATATGGATTTCACCCTGCGCTATTGCGACACGCTCGGTATCAGGTTTCGCGC
>Ga0315273_10011219_pt1 | contig 11458 bp, 13 predicted proteins | sample YL17G02_0_MG_FD_205753 | JGI IMG/M metagenome (GOLD analysis project Ga0315273, IMG submission 205753) | Sediment microbial communities from Yellowstone Lake, YNP, Wyoming, USA - YL17G02_0 | ecosystem: Environmental > Aquatic > Freshwater > Lake > Sediment | place: USA: Wyoming | collected... | reverse complement strand
GCGTTTCCAGTGGAAGTTCCAACTTCTTTGCAACGGTCTGAGGGAGATCCACTTCACGCAAATCGAGGATAATCTGACCTGGTTGGACACCCCGGTTGAGCATATCCTCTGAAAAGCTGGTCAGTTCCAGCAGTCCCTTTTGAAGTTTCTGCGGGGAGACAAAGGTGCCGCGCCCATGCTCGCGGTAGAGAAAACCCTGGCGAACAAGCAGCTCAATCGCCTGGCGAATGGTCGTCCGGGAGAGGTCATAAAGGCTCTCCAACTGGCGTTCAGAAGGGATCGGTTGGAGTGGTTTCCATTCTCCATCCTCAATTTTCTTGCGGATTATGGCTACCAGCTGGTGGTATTTTGGGATAACGTCATAAGGGTCGATCGTTCTTGACATTTGACCTTCAGGGTGGTATGATCAATATAGTGGTCATGTGGTCACTACCAGTTTGATTATGCTTCATTAGACCCATTTCGTCAAGACTTTGAAGTCGTTCGATGTGTCCAATTTCTGACAGCGAAATCCATGATATCGTCCAGCGGGTGGTGCAGCGCCGCCTTGGTACACTCCCGGATTTACCCCCTATTGAGCAGTCCCTGCCGCCTTCTGCTGCGCCCAAACCTGCCCCGGATAAACCGCTCGATCTGCAAGCCGGTGCCAAACGGATTGTAGCAATCGGAGCCGATCATGGAGGTTATGACCTGAAAGAAGTCATCAAAAAATACCTGGTTGAATTGGGCTATGAAGTAACTGATTGCGGCACAAAGGATAAGTCAGCCGTGGACTATCCTGACTTTGCCTCTGCGGTCGCCTCACTCATCAGCCAGGGAAAAGCCTGGCGCGGGATTATGATTGATGGCGCTGGCGTGGGGAGCTGTATGGTCGCCAACAAAATCCCTGGCGTAAGGGCTGCCATGTGCTATGACTACTCCAGCGCCCTTAACAGCCGCGAGCACAATGACGCCAACGTGCTCACCCTGGGCGCAGGATTGATCGGTGAAAACCTGGCAAAGCAGATTGTGAAAACCTGGCTATCCACTGAATTCCTTGGCGGGAGGCATACCCCCCGCGTCGAAAAGATCATGGCTGTGGAAAAACAATACCTGAAAGGTGGAAATTCATGATCTTACCCAACCAGCAAACCATTGAATCGCTTGTCGAAATCATTACCCGCGAAGTGCTTAACGCCTATGTAGAGAAAAATGTACCCCTCTCTCTACCCGAGGGGCAGTACTGCAAGATGGAATGTGCGGGTGGAATGTGCGTCAAGACCTGCTTCGATCGCGTGGGCAGGGTGGTCAGTGCCGGCGCCGAGCGTCTTTCCTCTTCTCCCGGTGCCATCCCTGCCGACCTGAATCTGGCAGGATTTATTGATCACACCTTGCTGAAGCCCGATGTTACACCCGAAAAGATTGTTCAATTGTGCATAGAAGCGCGCAAATACAACTTTGCTTCGGTGTGCGTCAATCCCACTCATATTAAACTTTGCGCAGAACTACTGGCGGGGTCGCCCGTGAAGGTCTGTTCGGTGATTGGTTTCCCACTTGGTGCCACGCTTTCTGAAGTCAAAGTGGCCGAGACGAAGGCAGTCATCCGTGATGGAGCCCGGGAAGTGGACATGGTCATCAATATTGGCGCGCTAAAAGCAGCCAATTCAACCCTGGTCGCAGAAGATATTCGCAGCGTTGTCCAGGCCGCGCATGAATTTGGCGTTCCGGTTAAAGTGATCATCGAGACTGCTTTACTGACGGATGAAGAGAAGGTGCTGGCCTGCCTGCTTGCCAAAGAAGCCGGCGCTGATTTTGTTAAAACCTCCACCGGCTTTTCAGGCGGAGGCGCCACTGTTCATGATATAACGCTGATGCGTCGCAGCGTGGGGTCCGAGATGGGAGTCAAAGCCTCTGGCGGCATCCAGAGTCGTGAGGATGCGGAAAGTATGGTGAAAGCCGGCGCAACCCGCATTGGCGCCAGCGCGGGGATCAAGATCGTCAGGGGAACCCCGATCCCCAAAACAGAATCCCTGGATGCAGCGAAGAAATCATACTGAGGTACTAAAACTTGCACGTAATATACACCAGACACTCGGGACGAAACCATTGAAAATCATTCGCGAACTTCTAGGATGTTGAGAGACGGGAGCACGCCATGTTAATTGCCAGGGTTATCGGTACAACCATCGCCACCATCAAAGATGAAAAACTGGTGGGTAGAAAACTATTGATCGTACGCCAGACCGACGAACGCGGTTCTCCGGTTGGTAAACCCTACGTCGCCATTGATACGGTGGATGCTGGTGTTGGGGATCTTGTTCTGACTGCTGCCGGTTCAAGCGCCCGCCAGACGGCAATCACCAAGGATACCCCGGTGGACGCGGTGATCATGGCCATGATTGATTCTCTTGAAGTCAACGGCGAGGTGGTATTCAGGAAATCATGACTTTGCTTGATAACGATCTGCAATCCATTCAAGAGGCACGCACGCTGGCAATCGCGGCGAGCGATGCGCAAAAAGCCTGGGCTACAGCCACCCAGGCCCAGGTGGATCGCGCCTGTACCGCCATGATGGAGGCTGCTTTTCTGGCCTCCGAAAGGCTTGGTCGCTTGGCAGCCGAAGAGACCGGGTTCGGCGTGGCTGCGCACAAGAGGTTAAAGAATGAGTTTGCCTCCCAAAAAGTTTGGGACAGCATCCGCGATATCAAAACTGTGGGTATCGTCGGGCATGATGAAGACCACAGGGTTTATCAGATTGCCTGGCCGATGGGTGTGGTGGCAGGTCTGATTCCCAGTACCAACCCGACTTCCACAGCCATGTTCAAAATCCTGATCGCGGTCAAAGCGCGCGATGCCATTGTCATCGCCCCCCATCCATCGGCTGTCCGCTGTACCTACGAAACGGCAAAACTGATGGCCCAGGCGGCAGAAGATGCAGGCGCTCCACAGGGTCTGGTAAGCTGCCTGCAGCAAATCTCTCTGCCGGGCACCCAGGAATTGATGAATCACAAATATGTCGCCGTCATCCTGGCTACGGGCGGCACCGCCATGGTGCGAGCAGCTCATTCCTGCGGCAAACCTGCCTATGGTGTTGGCCCGGGGAATGTCCCTGTTTATGTTGACCGTTCAGCCGATCTGGAAAAAGCCGCCCGCTATATCGTATGCAGCAAAGCGTTCGATTACTCCACCATTTGCGCAACAGAACAGGCTGTGGTTGCCGACCAGCCGATTGCCAGGCGCCTGGCTGAGCTCATGGAACTGAATGGGGCATATTTTGTGGATGAAGATCAGGCAGATGCCTTGAGACGCCTGCTGTTCTTCCCGGATGGATCGATCAACCCTGTCACGGTTGGAAAATCTCCTCAATATCTTGCTGTCATGGCAGGAATTCAGGTTCCCCAGTCGGCACGCATTTTGGTGGTGCGCCTTGACAAAACCGGGCGCGAAGAGCCACTATCGCGGGAGAAGTTAACCACCGTCCTGGGATGGTATGAAGAGGATGGGTGGGAGGCAGGCTGTGAACGCAGCATCCAGTTGATTCAATTCGGCGGGCGTGGTCATTCCCAGATTATCCATGCAACCGATGAAAAAGTGATTATGGCTTTCGGTCTGGAGAAGCCCGTTTTCCGCATCATGGTGAACACGATGGGGACATTGGGCGCAATTGGTTTGACCACCGGCCTGATGCCATCACTCACCCTGGGTTCAGGCGCCATTGGTGGCGCGATCACCGGGGATAATATCACGGTTTACCATCTGTTCAACATCAAACGCATGGCTTACGAGACCACCCAGCCCCCGGCTGCTGCTTTCCTGCCTGGCGAACCTCTATCCGGGTCCTCACCCCAGGAGATTGAGAGAGCAGTGCGCGCAGTGATCAATGAAATCCTGGGTACATCATGAGAAAAGGAGCGTCCCACCCAAAACACCCACTCATCCCCTCGTTTATTGAGATGATACTAAAGATACTAATGATAATGAAAGGAATACAAAATGACTCTAGATACTGCATTAATTGCCTTAGGAATGGTTGAGACCAAGGGTTTAATCGGCTCCATTGAAGCCGCCGATGCCATGGTCAAAGCCGCCAATGTGGTTCTGATTGGTTCGGAATATGTTGGTGGCGGTTTTGTTACCGTGATGGTTCGTGGAGATGTTGGCGCAGTCAAGGCTGCCACGGATGCCGGTGCGGCTGCTGCCAAGCGGGTTGGCGAGCTGGTCTCGGTTCATGTCATTCCACGACCGCATTCTGATGTCGAAATGATCCTGCCACAGCACACCAAGGGTACCATTGGCGGGCGTGCAGCCGAAGGTAAGAAGTAAATCATTGGGCACTCGTCGTCCCAAAACCAGCCCGCTGCCTGGAGCTTTTCCACCAGCGGTTGAGGAATATCTCGCGCGCGCCGAAGCGGTGATCCTGCCTTATCCCAACGGGCATGCGGTTGAACCCATCCCGCTAATAAAAAGTGATTTAAAGGTGGGTGTGGATCTTGGTACAGCTTACCTGGTTCTGGCAGTGCTCGACCAGAAAAACCGACCGCTGGCAGGGGAATACCGCTTTGCACAGGTAGTGCGCGATGGTCTGGTGGTTGATTTTATCGGAGCAGTGGATATCTTGCGGGAAATGAAACTCAACGTGGAAAAACGCATTGGCTGTGAACTGACCCACGCAGCGTCTGCATTCCCACCTGGTGTGCCCCGTGCTGAAGTGCGTGCCACCGCCAACGTGGTGGAAGCTGCCGGGCTCACCTGCACTGACCTGATCGATGAACCCAGCGCCGCCAATAATGTACTCAAGCAGAAAAACACCGCCATCATAGACGTCGGCGGCGGCACCACCGGCATCGCCGTGATTAGAGCCGGGCAGGTGATCTACACAGCCGATGAACCCACCGGCGGTACTCATTTTACGCTCGTCATCGCCGGGGCTTTGGACATCAGCTTTGAAGAGGCTGAAGAGTTGAAAAAGAAAGCATCCGAACAATCCCGTCTTTTCCCGATGGTGCGACCGGTGATGGAAAAAGTGGGCAGCATCATTTCCCGGCATGTGGCAGGGAAAGCCGTGGATAACCTGACCCTGGTGGGAGGGACCGCCTGCTTCCCCGGCATGGCCGGTGTGATTCAGGAATATACCGGGCTTCCGGTGCGGGTACCCTCACGCCCGATGTTTGTTACCCCTCTGGGAATCGCCTGTCACGACGGGTTTAAGGAGATTTATGGCTGACACTTTTTCGTTACGCTGTTATTGTTTTTTGGACCGGATGCAAGCCCAATATGCTGCCTTTGTCGGCACTGTCACGCAGGGCGACCTCCCCACCGAAGGTATGGCTGCATTGTATGTTGAGGTTGCGCCGGGCAATGAAGTCTTCCGGTTTGTAGATATTGCCGTCAAGGCTACTGAAGCCAAGCCAGGGGCTCAGATTGTCGAGCGCGAATTTGGCATGTTTGAGGTGCACTCCCTCAATCAGGCCGCCGTGCTCGAAGCTGGGGCTGTCGTGCTGAGCCGCCTGAATTTAAAAATAGAGGACCGCATCCGCCCGCAGGTTGCCTCAGTGCAGGTCATCACCCGCATTGACCCATACCAGGCACAATTGTTGAACCGCTTCCGTCGCGGCAGTATGCTTGTACCGGGAGAGACCATGCTCGTCCTGGAATGCGCCCCGGCGGCTTATATCAATTATGCCTGCAACGAGGCTGAAAAGAAAGCCACCATCAAGATCGTGCATGTCTCATCTGTTGGACGATTCGGTCGCATGTGGCTTTCTGGGACGGAATCTGAAATCATCACTGCCCGCAACGCTGCCATCCAGGCCCTGGAAGGTCTGGAAGGAACGAACGAATAAAATCAGGGAGTAACCATGCCCAAAACGTTTTATACCGAACATGAAATTGAAGATCTGGTCAAGCGCGGTGTTACATCGCTGGAACTGAATGATAATACTGTCCTGACGGAGCTGGCTTATGAGAAAGCCGGCCGGTTGGGGCTTAAGCTCACCCGTCCGTTGCTGCAACCGCCCAGTGCACCGGTACGGCCTTATATCGCCAGAGAAACACAGCCCGGTCCTCCGCCTGAAAACCAGCCTGCCCAGAAAAGTGACGATCTCAGGCAGCGTATCCGTGAGGCGGTCACTGCCAGGTTGGGAAGCCAGGTTGATCCAACTCTTCTGGATGGCATCATCAACCGCGTTCTGGAAAACGTTGAAAAGAAACCTTGAGGTTTCTGTTTCACCAACGAGAAACCGAAGAATCTCTGGAGGAATTTTCCACGCTTTCCATGTTTGTCCAGGAGTAACGCCAGAATGTTAAGCGAGATCAGGAAATAACCGCATGTTATTTGGACGTGTTCACGGCAGCGCCATCTGTACCATCAAATATCCCGGCCTGGAGGGATTAAAGCTCCTGGTGGTGCAGCCATTGAACAAACGGCTTGAGCCGCTTGGTTCCCTGCAGGTTGCCGCAGACGTGGTTCATGCCGGGGTGGGCGATCTGTGTGTGATGGTGCGTTCGCGGGAAGCCGCACTGGCCATGCCGGATGTAAAATTCGTCCCGGTTGATCTGGCATTGGTGGGCATTGTTGACGAGCTGGAGGTGAGACCGGATGGAGAGTTCGATTTCACCCTGAAGGCGGGCTGGACGAAATACACATGATCCTGGGAAAAGTTGTTGGCACCGTGGTCACAACCATCAGCCACCCGCATTACAAAAACCGGCGGCTTCTGGTGGTTCAGCCGCTTGTTCTCCCCGGAGACCTGGCGGATGAGGATTTCATCGCTCTTGATAATACCCATGCCGGCATCGGTGACACCGTACTGGTCAACCGGGAAGGCAATGGCGCCCGGCAGGCGCTCAAAAACCCGGATGCCTGTGTGATTTCTGTGATCGTTGGGATTGTGGATTCTGTCTGTGTATCTGAGGGGGAATAATGATTAGATTTGCCCAATTTCACGTAAAGGATAACGTATAATCTAGGTATCGAAACGAGCTTTTAGGAGAAATGCCATAGAACCGCAGGCAGGAATCCTGATTGTATGGACTGCCGTGAGGTTTTGCAATCTCAACAATCTTGTGGAAAGGAAACAGATATGACGGTACCAGGACCAACCATCGTAATCTTTGGTGCCTCCGGCGACCTGACGCAACGCAAACTTGTCCCGGCTTTGTATACCCAGTGCGTGAAAGGCCGCCTGCCGGAGGATACACGCATAGTTGGTTATGCCCGCCGATCATATTCCCATCAGGAGTTCAAGGATTTGCTGCGGGACGGCTTGCAACAGAATGATCCGGATGGTTATGATCCTGCCCGCTGGGAAACGTTTTCCTCCTCCATCTGGTATTTTCAGGGTGACCTGGGTATTGAATCGGATTTCCTGAAATTCGATCAGTTCCTGAAGAGTCTTGAAAATGGCCCGGCAGATCGCCTGTATTACCTGGCTACCTCTCCAGAGTATTATGCTCCAATCGTGGCACACCTGGGCAAAGCCAAAATGGTGAAAGAAAGTGAGGGGTGGCGGCGGATTATCATCGAAAAACCCTTCGGTCATGATCTTTCGTCTGCGATTGAACTGAATAATGCTGTGCACGCGGTTTTCAAGGAGAACCAGGTGTACCGCATTGATCATTACCTGGGCAAGGATACTGCCCAAAACATCCTGTTTTTTCGCTTTGCAAACGCCATTTTCGAGCCAATTTGGAACCGAAACTATATTGACAGTGTGCGCATCACGGTCGCTGAGGATGGCGATGTTGGTCACCGGGCAGGTTATTATGACAAAGCCGGAGTTCTCCGGGATATGTTCCAGAACCACCTGCTGCAGTTGTTGACCCTGATCAGCATGGAACCTCCTGCATCATTTAATGCCGATGCAGTCCGCAATGAGAAAGTAAAAGTTTTGTCTGCGCTGCGTCCAATTCAAATAGAGGAAGCATCCCAGAATTCTGTTTGCGGGCAGTATAACGACTACCAGCAGGCTCCGGGAGTCAACCCGGGTTCTGATACGCCAACCTTCGCAGCCGTTCGCCTGTATGTGGACAACTGGCGCTGGCAGGATGTCCCGTTTTATCTGCGTTCAGGGAAAGCCATGGCCAGCAAGGTCTCGGATATTACCATCCAATTTCGCTGTCCGCCGCATTTGATGTTCAATTTCTCAAAAGACCAGCGGCTGGAACCTAACGTTCTTGTGATCCGCATCCAACCAGATGAGGGTGCGCACCTGCATTTCTCTACCAAAGTGCCGGATACCATCCAGGATATCCGGCCAGTAGATATGGACTTCAATTTTCGTGATTCTTTCGGGAAAAACTCAATGCCAGATGCTTATGAACGGCTGCTGCTGGATACCATTCACGGTGATGCCTCTTTGTTCACCCGGAATGATGAAATCGAAGCAGCCTGGCGCTGGATCGATCCTTTCTTGAAAGCCAACATGATGCCTTCTTACGCTCCAAAGATTCATCCTTATAAGCGTGGCACCTGGGGGCCGGAAGAAGCACGTACGTTTCTTCGCAGAGACGGGCGTATCTGGTGGACCAAGCTCAGTCATGTCGATCCCTGAACTTCTCATCTTTCCTGATCCCCAGGCGCTGGCTGAGGCATCTGTCAACCTGTTTATCCGCCTGTCTGACCGGGCCATTAAATCGCGTGGATATTTCTGCGCGGCGCTCTCAGGTGGATCCACTCCCCGCGCCACCTATACCCTGCTTGCCTCAAAGGGATACAGCTCACAAGTTCATTGGCCAGCCGTGCATCTTTTTTGGGGTGATGAACGCTGCGTTCCACCCAATCACCCGGATAGCGATTTTCGCATGGCAAAGGAAGCCCTGTTGGACGATGTGCCCATCCCTCCAGGGAATATTCACCGGATACAGGGGGAGCTTGACCCTGTCCTGGCAGCCAGCAGCTATGAAAAAGAATTGCGAGCCTTCTTTGGCACAACCCTGCCCCGCATCGACCTCATCTTCCTGGGATTGGGCGAGGATGGACATACCGCCTCACTCTTCCCGGGTTCCGCGGCCATCCACGAACAAGTCTCCTGGGTAATGTCGGTGGAGCATCAGCAGCCACCCCCTCCTCTGGTCCCCCGCGTGACGCTGACACCCCCGGTGCTCAATGCCGCTGCGGCAGTCGCGTTCCTGGTAACTGGCAGCGCAAAGGCCGAACGCGTGGAGCAAATCTTACACCGCCCATTACAACCCGAGGTGCTACCCGCCCAGGTTGTCCAACCAACCAATGGTGATTTGTTCTGGTTCCTGGATCACGACGCGGCAAGATACTTGCGATAATTCATCCGGCTGAGTTCTTTTTCGTCAACTTTACGCCGGACTATTCGGAACTTCAACCACTTCAACCCGATCCCGTCCATTGGCTTTGGCAGTATACAGCCCGCTATCAGCAGATTTTATCAGGTCACTCACGCACAATCCGTTTTCAGGGTAAGAAGCGACACCCATGGATACCGTAATCCCACCGAGGGATTGCCCACGGAACATGACTGTTAAACTTTTAATCGCCTGGTGAAGTTCCTCTGCACGCTGCCGCGTGGTTTGTATCTTGCTTCCGGGGAGGATAAAAACGAATTCTTCACCCCCATATCGACAGGCAATATCGCCCCCCCTGAAATGCATCCTGATCACTTTTCCAATCTCTTTCAAGATTAAATCCCCGGCATCATGACCATGGGTGTCATTAAAGTCTTTGAAATGGTCGATATCCATCATGACAACTCCCAGGCTAAGTTTTTCCCGCCTTGCCCGCAGGACTTCCCGTTCCAGAGTTTCTTCCATGTACCGCCGGTTAAATAAACCAGTAAGCGAATCCCGAATCGACTGTTCGCGCAAAGTCTCCCGAAGCCGGAGATTAGCCAGCGAAAGCGCGATCTGCTTGGATGTGGTTTCTGCCAACGATGAAAGTGTGTTCAGATCCGGCGTTCTTCCTTCCTTGTGTTCCACCTGGTCCAGCACAGTTTCAATGTGGAACACTCCAATCATCTCTCCCTGGGCGAGCATGGGTATGCACAGGGATTTTTTTCCAGGGGCATAATCAAAATGCCGGCAGCTCACCCCCGGATTAGTATCATCCACCCTGTGCACATGACCGCGGCGCAGTGCCCAACAGTCATCCGGTGCAAGCACTTCCTTTCCATCCCTGGATTGATAATTTCCCCAGGGCGCAGTGATCCCCATCTCATTCTCCAAAGGGCTGTACAAAAAGAGCGCACCATTTGTCAAAGGGAACAGTTGCCGGGCGTATTGGCTGATTACCGGAAAAACATCGGTCAGTGCATTGCAGGATTGCAACATGTCACTCATTTCGGTCAGTAAAGTAAGTCCTTCAGATTGTTGCGCTATTTTGCCAAGAGACTGGCTCAACCGGGAATTGACCTGGAGTAGTTCCTCTTCGGCCTTAACATGTTTTTCGTGCTCACGCAGGGATAGTGCGGCGGTCAGGTAACTGACAATCCCTGTAACGACTAACATTGATGTTTGCATGAGAATTCCAATCAATGTCTGCACACTTAAACCGGAGAAAAGATGAGGAAATATCAGGGAACATGCGGCAAACAAACCATTAAGCAAGATGCCGGATTTACTCATAAAAATGCCCGAACTGATGATACCTGCCAGAAAAGTGATCCAGAAACTGGTTGGATACCCTCCGGTGATGATCACAATGGTCGAGTTGGAAACAATATTGATCAAGTTATAAGTAGAAACCAACATTGTTTCGTTCATAAGACCATTGACACGCAGGCCCAGGAAAAGGTTAATCGCTGTCTGGCTGATCATAATCCCCAGGACAAACGGCCAGTTGTGACCTGCCCATCCTCCAACCAAACCAAGGAAAATCACTAACGAATAACCACCGTTAATATATGGCAATAATCGAACACCCATGTTGTATCGAAAATCGCTTGCCTGATTAGAAATTTGCATACGTATTCACCTTTTGGCGGACATGCCTTTGTATCCATTATACCCAGTCTGGCTTCTGAGCCCTTTGAGTTGTATAGGGAGAACAACAGGCAGTTATTTCCGCGGTGGGCATTTATCCAAGGCAATAATCTCCTTCCAGATTTATTAAATCTGGTATAAACTAACCAATAAACAACAAATCGAGGTAACCATCATGCCCCTCAAACATGTTCAAGTGCGGGTACCCGCCACAACTGCCAACCTGGGTCCTGGTTTTGACTGTCTGGCACTTGCCCTGGACTTATGGAATACCGCTGAATTTTCAATTGGGGGTGATTGTATGCGGGTGAAAGTAACGGGCGAAGGTGAAGGAAAGCTACCAGAAGATCAGGAGAATCTGGTTATGCGGTCCTTTTTGTATTTTTATGAAACCCAGGACCTGGCGCCCCCCACCGGTCTGCAGGTCGTCTGCCACAATGATATCCCGGTGAATTCAGGGTTAGGATCCAGCGCTGCGGCTGCCCTGGCAGGGCTGTTGGGGGCAAATGTCCTCAGCGGCATGCAGCATTCC
>Ga0315273_10011216_pt1 | contig 11459 bp, 9 predicted proteins | sample YL17G02_0_MG_FD_205753 | JGI IMG/M metagenome (GOLD analysis project Ga0315273, IMG submission 205753) | Sediment microbial communities from Yellowstone Lake, YNP, Wyoming, USA - YL17G02_0 | ecosystem: Environmental > Aquatic > Freshwater > Lake > Sediment | place: USA: Wyoming | collected... | reverse complement strand
GGTGGACACGCAGACGGGGGACGTGCGTCCGGTGCGCCACATCGCGGTCGACGATTGTGGCAGGATCTTGAACCCGATGCTGGTTGACGGACAGGTGGGCGGCGGGCTTGGTCAGGGCATCGCGCAGGCATTGTTCGAGGAGGTCCGCTACGACGAGACCGGCAACCCCGCGACCGGCAACCTGGCGACCTACGCCATGCCGTCGGCGGCCGAGCTACCGTGGTTCGAGATCGCCCACACCGAGACGCCGACGCCGCTGAACCCACTGGGGGCGAAGGGGATCGGAGAGTCGGCCGCGATCGGCTCGACGCCAGCCGTGCAGAGCGCGGTCGTGGACGCGCTGTCGCACCTGGGCGTGCGTCACATCGACATCCCGCTTTCGCCCGAGCGGGTGTGGCGCGCGATCCGCGAGGCTGAGGCGGCGCGGGCTAAGACGTGATGGACCCGGGACGGATAAGGTTCCGACCCATGAGCCAACAGGCCCCTGCATGGGAACAGCGACTCCGCGCCCCCGTCGCGTCGATGCCGGACTGGTCCCCGAAGGCTCCCGACCACGTGGTTTACGAAAGCACCGAGAGCGGCGTGTGGCAGGTCCATGCGTGGGACGCTGCCACCGGAACGCGTAGACAGGTGACGGATCACCCCGTCGGAGTGGTCACGGGGTCGATCTCGGCCGACGGGACCGACGTGTTGTGGTGGCAGGACGAGACCGGCGACGAATCGGGACAGTGGTTCGCCCAGCCTTTCGACGGCGGCCAGACCAGCCCGTTCCTGGAAGGCGTGCCGATCGGTTGGAACGAGGGGTTCGCGCAGGCCGCAGGCATCGTGGCAGCCTCCGTCAGTGACCGAGATGGGTTCGCTGTCTACGTCTCGATCGACGGCGGCCCTGCCAAGGAGACGCTCAGGAGCTCCGATTGGCTGAGAGTTGCCGGCGCCGACGGTGGGTTCAACCGCGGCGGGCTCTCCGCGGACGGCACCATGCTTTGCCTGGAGCACTGCGAGGGCGGCAACATGATGCATCCAGCGCTGCGGGTGATCGACCCGAGTAGCGCAGCGGTCGTGGCGGAGCTCCGAGACGAAGCCAAGGGCCTCACGGCCGCGGCCTGGTCGCCCGTGCCGGGCGACGGCCGCCTGGCCCTGGTCCACGAGCGCACCGGGGAGCGAACCACCGCGCTCTGGGAGCCGGCCAAGGGTAGATGGACCGATCTGGCCACCGGCCTGACCGGCGAGGTCGTGGCGCTCGACTGGTGGCCCGATGGGTCGGCGCTGCTGCTCTCCAACCTGGTGGAGGGGCGTCATCGTCTCCACCGATTCGACCTGTCGTCCGACACGTCCACGCCGATCGATCACGATGAGGGGCAGATCTCGGGCGCGCGGGTCGGGCCCGACGGCACCGTCTGGTACCGGTGGGCCGATGGCGCGTCTGCCCCTCAGGTCCGTGACGACCTTGGCAACGAGGTTCTGCGACCCGAAGGCGAGCGCGCGGTTGCGGGCCAGCCCTATGTGTCGTTCCGGTTCGACAACCAACACGGACAGTCGGTCCACGGCTTCTACGTCACGCCGGAAGGTGAAGGCCCGTTCCCGGTCCTGATGCGTCCGCACGGCGGTCCCACGTGGCTGGACGAAGACCGGTGGAGCCCGGAGGTCCAGGCCTACGTCGACGCGGGGCTGGCGGTGGCCATGATCAACTACCGAGGATCGACCGGCTACGGCGCGGAGTGGCGGGACACGCTCATCGGCGACATCGGCGGGCCCGAGCTGGAGGATCTGAACGCGGGGCTGGCGTGGTTGGTGGATCACGGGATCGCCGATCCGTCGCGCGCGGTCATCGGCGGCTGGTCGTGGGGTGGGTACCTGACCCTGATGGAGCTTGGCAAGCACCCCGACCTGTGGCTCTGCGGCATCGCGGGCATCCCCGTCGGCGACTACGTGATGTCCTACGACGACATGTCGCCGGACCTGCAGGCCTACGATCGCGCGCTACTGGGCGGCACACCGGATGAAGTGCCCGAGCTGATGCGCGATCGCAACCCCATCAACTTCGCCGACAACGTCCGCGTGCCGGTTCTTTTCGTCATCGGCGAGAACGACAGCCGGTGTCCGTACCGCCAAGCGATGGCCTATGTGGATCGTTTGGCCGAGCGTGACCACCCGCACCAGGTCTACCTGTACGGGACGGGGCACGGTTCGTTCGATACGGAGGAGGACGTCCGGCAGATCGGAACCGTCCTCGGGTTCCTGGCCGAACACGTGCCGGGCGTGAGTGTGCCGACCGGCTAACCTGACCCGGTGCCGACCTGGCTCCTGGTCCTCACCGCCATCTTGCTGGGCCTGCTGATCTGGCGGGTGGGGATCGGCATGCTCCGGTCCCTATCGGGGGGAGGCGTCGACCGCACCAAACCCGAGGTCGAAGACGTGGAGGAGCTCGAGGTCTCCATGGTCTGCGGGGAATGCGGCACGGAGTTCCGGGTCACCCGGCTGGGCGAGTTGCAGATCCCGCGCCACTGTGGCGAGCCGATGCAGGTGGTTCACAGGCCCTCGAAGGGCTAAGGACCCAGGCTTATCCACCGGCCTCGCGCAGTTTGTCCACCGGTTATCCCCAGTTCGGCGTCGTTCGGGGTTCCCCACAGGTGTGGAAAGCCTTGTGGAAGGATCACATCGGTGTGATTCGCGCGATGGAGCTAGCGGATCATCGTGGTGCCGAGGAACCCGACGCCGATCATGCCCAGGCCGACCAGCAAGGCGACCGGGCTCGTCTGGCTATTCGTGAAGGGCAGGATCCCCATGTAGTTGAGGACGATCACGATGACCCCGAGGCCCATCAGAGCGAGGACCAAAGGCGGGTACCAGCGAGGGCTCGACTTCTTCCGCGGCGCCTTCTTCGCCGGCTCCAGCTGGTAGCGGCCCTTATTAGAACTTCGTGAGCGGGACTTCGGCATGGCCCGATGTTACCCGGGGAACAGGTGCAACGTGGCCACCGCGGCCGCCTCGACGGCGGGGCGCGTGAACGGCAGGGGATGGTGTTCGCCGGCCGACCAGAGCGGCGTCTGGTCGTTCCAGTGGGGAGAGGCGGGGTTGCCGGAGACACCCGTCGGCAACACGCCGATCGACCGATCGAGGTCTGACAGGTCGTAGACGGCGCGCCACGACGCGATCACGGCGGGTTGGTAGCCGTCGCGTCCATCGAACCCGCCCTGCATCACCGTCTGCTCGTCGCCCCCGAGCTCAACGTCGGCCGCGGTGAAGAGGGGCTCCAGACCGGGCAGCGCGCCGAGCGGGTGCACCAGCTGAAGCCGATGCAGCGCCCCCCATCGCCACTCGGCGGGATCGTCTCCCAGGTGCTCGCGGAGTTCGGCCAGCGCGTCCGCGAGCGCCGCGCGCAGGAGGTCGTGGTCAAGCCAGCCGATCGGATCCCGCAGCAACGCCGGCAGCACTTCGCACTGGAATACCTCGCGCCACGTGTGATACCGACGGAAGAGCTCGTCACCCAAGCGGGGTTCCAGCACGCGTCTCGCGATGTGTCGAGACCAGACGTTGAATATCGCCGCGCCCGCAGACCCGGCGGCCATGTCGCCGTCCCAGTCGCGGAGGACGTCGATCGCAGTGCGCTCTCCGCCCGTATGAGGCTCGACGGCGAGCAGCGAAGGGAGAGCCTCCCGTGCGGGCAGCGAGACGGTGTCCGATTGGATCGCGGCGAGAGACGCGACGTCGTGCGCCGGGATCGCCTCGAGGCGCTCCACGATCCGCCGCGCCCGGTACGGCGTGTGGAAGTCGTGGCCGATCAGGTGCGGGTAGGCGTCGTCGTGGATCCGGTTGTTGGCGGTGACGACGTAGTCGCGCTCGGGGTCGACCGACCAGGGCAGCTCCTCGAACGGGATCCACCCGTCCCACTCATGGTCGTCGGTCCAGCCAGGAACCGGCGCGGTGCCGTCCCCGCCGCGCCGGATGGGGAACCTACCCGTGCACTGGTACCCGATCGTCCCGTCGACGTCGGCATACACGAAGTTCTGCCCGGGGCATTCCAGGCCCCGAGCCGCGCGGCGAAACTCCTCGAAGCTGGTCGCGCGCGCCGCGTCGATGGCGAGCGATGGCCGGACGCCGCACTCGAAGCCGGTCCAGCGCAGCGCGTACGTCTCGGTGGGCGGGAGCTCGATGTACTCGGCGTGCAGATCGCCGACGACCGCGGTCTCCAGGATCGGACCGTGGCGCGTCTCGAGGACCTGCACCACGATGGGGTTGGCTGTGCCGCGCACGTGGATCTCTTCGCGATGGATCGTGAGCGGCTCCCAGACATCGTGGTGTTCGGCTGACGTGCGATCCTCGTTCAGGTGCTCGACGTAGAGGTCCTGGACGTCGCCGGTCACGTTGGTCACGCCCCAGGCGTGGTGGGCCGTCGTGCCGAGCAGGATCCCCGGTGAGAATGTGAGCGCCACGCCGCGGGCCTCGTATCCCGGCGCGCGCAGGTGCAGCTCCATCCACACGCCCGGCTGCACCGCCAGCAGATGGGGGTCGTTGGCCAACAGCGGCTTCCCGCTCGTGGTTCTCGACCCCCCGACCACCCAGTCGTTCGAACCCTGCCCCTTGGGGTGCGGCAGGCCGTCGAGCAGACGGCCGGTTAGAGAGCCCGCGACCACCTTCGGAGGGTCGGCCGGGAGCGGTGGCAGCAGGATCTCCACGGCCTCGGCCCCCAGCCGTTCGGCGATCGCCACCCGCAACAGCTCGGAGTCCCAGTTGCCCGATAGACCCCATGCGAGGTAGACGAACGCTGCGGCCCACGCGCTCTCGCCGGTCGGGAGCTCGGGCGCCAGGTCGAGCAATGTGTACTCGACCGGTGGAGCAGGCATCGCCGCGATCCACGCCTCCACGCCCTCCCGGAATCGGGCGTGCATCGTGTGGGAAGTTTCGTCCCACCCGGCCGCCAACCGTTGGCCCGCACGATGGAACCCGACCGTCCGCGCGAAGCGGTCGTCGGGAAGCGTCTGGTCGGCGAACATCTCCGACAGTCGCCCGTTGGCCGCGCGGAGCATCAGGTCTAGCTGGAACAGGCGCTCGCCTGCGGTGACGAACCCCTGCGCGAACCAGAGGTCTTCAAGGGACGCGGCCGTGATGTATGGGACGCCCCACCGGTCCCGTAGCGCCTCGACCGGCTTACCAAGACCGCGCACGGTGAACTCGCCATCCTTGGGGAACAGGGACGCGGACGCGACGGCGCGGAGCTGTTCGACGAAGTCGCTCATCGGCCGCGAGCCTACCGGGCGGCGGGCTCGGCCGAAGGCTCCTCGCCCTCGCGGACGTTGCCCAGCCAGCTGGCGTACATCCCCGCGTATACGCCGCCGCGCGCAAGAAGCTCGGAGTGCGTGCCCTCCTCGACGAGTCGGCCCTCGTGGAGAACGAGGACGCGGTCGGCGTCCTCGGCGGTGGAGAGCCGGTGCGCGATCGTGATGACTGTGCGCCCTGCGGACAGGCGCCGGAGCGCTTCCGTGGCGCGGCGCTCGGTGGCCGGATCGACGGCGCTCGTCGCCTCGTCAAGGATCAGGATCCCCGGCTGGTCGATCTGCGCCCGCGCGAGCGAGACGAGCTGCCGCTCGCCGACCGAGAGCGCCTCGCCTCGCTCGCCGACGCGCGTGTCGAGACCGTCGGGCAGCGAGGCCGCCCAGTCCGTTAGGCCGAGCTCGTCGAAGGCCGTCTCGACATCGCGATCTGACGCTCCCAGCCAGCCGAACCGCACGTTCTCGCGCACGGTCGTGTCGAACAGGAACCCGTCCTGGGGGACCATGCGGATGGCTCGCCGTCGTGACGTGGGAGCGATCTCGCGAAGGTCGACCCCGTCGACCTCGATCCGCCCATCCGCAGGGTCGGCCAGGCGCGCCAGGAGTCTCGCGAACGTGGTCTTGCCGCCACCGGTCTCGCCTACGATGGCGAGGTGCGCGCCGGCACCGATCTCGACCGAGATGCCCCGGAGCACCTGCCCTCCCTCGCGATACGCGTAGGCGACATCGGTGGCGCGGAGAGCCAATGCGCCTTCGGGGAGTTCCACGCCGTTCACCGGTTCCACGATCTCCACCGGCAGATCGAGCACCGTGAGGATCTTCCGCCAACCCGCGATCGCGGTCTGGGTCTCGCTGTAGATCTCCGGGAGGTCCATGAACACGTGCAGGAAGACGTCCGACAGGAAGATGAAGGCGACGACGTCTCCGAAGCTCAGTCCCCAGCCCGGTCCGAAGGCTGCGCCGAGCGCCACGATCGAGGAGACGGCGACCGCGTAGAACATCGTCCCCATGGGGAAGAGCGTGGACGAACGCCAGTGCGCAACGATCTGTGCTTGGTAGCGTTCGTCGATCGCCCGTTTCACGCGGACGTCGGTGCGGTCCTCCAGCCCGTATGCGCGAACGACCGCCGCGCCCATGACGCTCTCCGAGACCTCGGAGAGCAGCTCGCCCACGCGCGTGCGCACCAGGTCGAAGGCTTGTGTCAGACGCGCCTGCATCGAGAACACGAACACGAGTAGCGGGATCACCAACAGCACGACTGGGATCGTGAGCTGCCACGAGTAGGCGAGCATCAGCGTGAGCCCACCGATCGCCAGTGCGAACGAGACGATCCAGGCGATCGCACCCCATTCGGTGAATTGCGAGAGCGTATCGACGTCGGCGGTCACGCGGGCGACGAACACACCGCGCTTCTCCTCGGACTGCTCGGCGATCGAGAGCCGGTGGATGTGCTCGAACGTCCGTACGCGGAGCGTCATCAGTGCCTGCTCCGAAGCCTGCACCAGGCGTCGCGCCGCCGCCCGGCCTGCGATGTAGGTGAGAACGACGAACCCGAATGCCCAGCCGCAGACAGAGAACACGTACGCGGGCTGGAAGCCGCCGGTGAATCCGTTGTCGATGATCTTCTTCAACAGAACCGGGATGACGAGCGCCGCGACCGTCACCCCGAGCGAGATGACGACCGTGAAACCCAGGCCCTTGCGCAGCTCCGGGGACTCGCGCAACCCGCGCCGCAGCACGGAGCGGGCGCTCTGCAGATGCGGCGGGATCTCGAGCTCGGGCTCGGCCACCGGCACTTCCTGCTCGACGGCGACGGCGCTCATCGTGAGATCCGTTCGTATGCGAGGATCATCGCGGCGTACCCGGGCGTCGTCGCGAGGAGCTCTTCGTGCGAGCCGGACGCGCGTAGGCGGCCGTCCTCCACGTAGAGGATCCGGTCGGCCAGGCGGATCGTGGACAGCCGGTACGCAACGACGACGAGCGTGGTTCGGAGCTCCCGGCGAAGGGCTCCAAGGATCTCGGCCTCGATCGTCGGATCGACGGCGGAGGTCGCATCGTCCAGGATCAGCAGTCTCGGATGCCGGACGAGCGCGCGCGCCAGCGCGACCCGCTGCCGCTGACCTCCCGAAAGAGTGTGCCCTCGTTCGCCGACGATCGTGTCGTAGCTGTGGGGCAGAGCGCGGATGAACCGGTCGGCCTGAGAGATCCTTGCCGCGTGGTCGACCTCATCGGCTGTCGCTCCTGTATCGAGGGCGATGTTGTCGCGGATGCTCGCCGCGAACAGGAAGCTCTCCTGGAACACGATCGCGGTTGCGTCCCGCAGCGAGGCGGCGTCCGCGTCGCGGAGGTTCACCCCCCCGACCAGCACCTGTCCTCCGTCCGGATCGTCCAGGCGGACCAGCAGCTGGGCGAGCGTGCTCTTGCCGACGCCCGTCGGCCCAACGATCGCGACCGACTCGTTGGCCCCTATCCGGAGCGACACGCCGTCGAGCACGCTCAGATCTCCGTACGTGTAGCTGACAGCCTCCAGCTCCACGTCGAGCGGTCCCTCAGGCATCATCACGGGATGCGCGGCCGGCTCCACCGTTACGGGTTCGGCGAAGACCGCCTCGAGGCGCGCGTAGCTCACCACCGCTCGGGGGAGCTCGGAGAGGATCCAGCCGATGAACCGCATCGGCCACGAGAGCAATCCGAAGAGCGCCACGAACGCGATCAGGTCCCCGAGCGTGACGTCGCCTGTTGAGACGCGCCACGACCCCACAGCCAGGAGCACGACGATGCCGAGGGTCGGGAGCATCTCGAGCGCCGGTTCGAAGCCGGCCCGGATGTATCCAGCCTGGACCCGCTCGTCTCGGAGCGCGCGCGCCTGGACCGCGAGGCGTTCGGTCTCTTCGGCCTCACGCCCGAGCGTCTTCACGACGAGCGCACCGTCGATGCTTTCGTGGGCGACCGCGGAAACATCTCCGATCTTCTCCTGAGCGCGGCGGGCAGGGCCCTGCATCCGCCTGGCGAAGCGGTGGTTCATGAGCGCCAGCGCCGGGAACAGCAGGAAGCCGATCAGCGCGAGGAAGGGGTCGGTGAGGAGGAGCGCGATCATGGCGAACACGACCAGGAAGATCACGCCACACGCGAACGGCACCGGGTGCAGGACGTCGACGGCCGCCTCGACATCGGCCTCCATGTGTGCGAGCAGCTCGCCGGTGGGCGTCTCCTTGTGGAACTGCAGCGACAGCTCGCGGTAACGGTCGGCGACGCGTCTCCGCAAGGTTGCCATCACCTGAGCGCCGGCCACGCCGCTGTAGTAGCGACGGATCATGATGCCAACCGAGCGGAGCGTCCCGGCGATCATGATCGCCAGGACGGCGACCCAGATCGTCGACGCAGGGACGCCGCCCGAGAACGCTGGCTTGAGCACCTTGTCGGTGACCTCGCCGAAGACGATCGTGAGGCCGATCGAGGCCACGGCGTAGAGGAACGCGCCGCCGACCGAGATGAAGAACGGCTTCGGATGCACCTTGACGTAGAAGACGACCAGTCGCATGCCGCGCATGAACAGACCACGTTCGTCCAAGGTGCGTGTCTCGACGTGCGTCTGCACTCCCGCTCCCTCTGTTCGCGCCCAGGAATCCTACGCAAGCCGACCGGAGCTCGCGCCGCCCGTCGTCGCTAGCCGGTTGGGTCAGTCCGCCACGCGGTAGAGGCGCCACGGACCCGGTACGCCCTTCAGGTCGTGCTCGCCGGCGTCTTCGAACGCGAGTCCCGAGCCGGCGACGAGATCCTTGACCGTCTGTGAGACGAGAACCTCAGAAGCGATCGCCTGTGCTGCCACCCGCGCACCGATCGACACGGTGATTCCGCTGATCTTGCCGTCCATCAGCTCGCACTCGCCGGTGTGCACCCCCGCACGGATCTCGATCCCCAGTGCCATCACGCGCTGCGTGATCTCTATCGCACAGCGGATCGCTCGTGCCGGGCCGTCGAAGGTCGCGTAGAACCCGTCTCCCGCCGTGTCGGACTCGAGCCCGCGCCAGCGCCCGAGGGCGTCACGGACGATCGCGTGGTGTTCCTCGATCAGGCCTTTCCACCGGTGGTCGCCCATCGCGGCCTGCTTCTGTGTAGAACCCACGACGTCGGTGAACAAGACCGTAGAAAGGATGGTGTCGAGCTCGGGTGCGGCCAGCTCGATGCCGACGAACTCCCGGATCGCGTCCAGGACGGCGAACTGCTCGTGGATCTTCAGCACGTCCTCGCCGGGGAAGAGACGGATCTGCGGCTGACGGAGGAGCGTTGCCAGATACTCAAGCGTTTCACGGTCGCGCTCGCGGGCGAGGAGCAGCACGGGCGCCGTGATCGCCGGCATCGCAGCGCGGACGTCCGTGGCGTCCGCGATCCACGCCATCTCGAGGGCGACGTCGGGGGTCGCGGTCTGCCGGCTGAGCCAACCCCATGGCACGGCCTCGGTGTCCGCACCTGAGGATTGCCAATCTCCGAACCGGTAGGTGTCGGTCCCCCAATGCTCGGCCGTGTCCTGCCGGAACCGTTGGAGGATCTCCGGGCTCGAGCCGTAAGGGTAGTCGGGCGCCCTGGTCACCCGTGCCGTCGGGTACCACCAAAAAAGGGAGTGCACCCGTTGGGGGTCCGAGGCGGCGAACAGCACGTTCGCCGCACCACCGTCGAGCGCCCCACCCAAGACCGGCTGTTCCGAGCCGACGGCCTCGAGCACCACCTTCAGGTCCGTCACGCGGGTCTCTAGGTCGGCAGGGGCAACGTTCCGGCTGGAGGCGCCGGTCCCGCGCCGGTCGTGCAGGATCAGCCGCGAGAACGACGCGAGGCCACGGAACCACTCGGCGAATGGTCGGTACTCCCAGATCGTGTCGACGTTCCCCATCCACTCGAACTGCCAGACGATGTCGATCGGACCGTCGCCGAGTGTCTGGTACGCGATGTAGACACCGTCGGGCGTCTTGGCGTAATGGGTCTCGGGGATCACGTCCGCCTGCTCTGAGGCTCACCCACGCAGAACTCGTTCCCTTCCGGATCCTGCATCACTGTCCAGATCCATGGTTCTTCGGCTTCCTCGGATTCCTTAACGGTCGTCAGGGTGTGCGCGCCGGCTGCGGTCAGCCGCTCGATCTCCGTCTCGATCGATGTCTCCGGCGCGAGATCCAGGTGCACGCGGTTCTTGACCACCTTCGACTCAGGGACCCGGATGAACAGCAACGCAGGGCTAAGTCCCGAGGGATCCTCGATCGAGGCCGCTTCCGAGTCGGCTATCTGATCCCAATCTCCTTCCTCGTAGGAGAGCGTCGCTGCCCAGAACGCCGCCTGTCGGACCGGATCGTGGCAATCGAAGGTCACTGCCAGCATCTTGGTCGGCATGTCATCCCCCTTGGTCGGCGATAGTCGATGCTGAGATGGACGCTTCAATCGGTCATGGTGACATACGCTCGCACGGTGACGGGTCTCGTGGATCACCCTCTTTGGCTCATGGGCTCCAGCACGCAGAACTCGTTCCCTTCAGGATCTTCCATCACGGTCCAGATGTGGGGATCGACGTAGCCCTCAGCTGGATCTTTCAGGGTCTCGATGGTGCGTGCGCCGGTCGCGACCAAACGCTCGACCTCCGCCTCGAGGGGTCCGTCGGTGAACAGGTCGAGATGGACCCGGTTCTTGACGACCTTCGACTCCGGCACCTTCATGAAACCGAGCGACGGTCCGACCCCGGTCGGATCCACGAGCAAGACCTCTCCGGCGTCTTCGTTCGGAGCCTGGATCTCATAGGCAAGCGCGATGGCCCAGAACTCAGCCACCGCTCGTGGGTCGTGGCAATCGAAGGTGGTGAAACCGACCTTGCTGGACACGTGGACCCCTTCCTCCTCCGTGATCTCCCGATGCTGAGGCCGCCGGTTCCGGCGGTCAAGGGACCCGCCTTGCGGGGCGGGGTGCCCCCTGGAATGATGCGGGCATGACCGAGCACCGGCCGTGGTTCGCGACTTGGCGCGACGGCGTGCCGAAGACCCTCGAGCCCTACCCCGAGGTCTCCGTCTATTCGCTGCTGGCCGACTCGGCCGCTGGCTTCCCAGACAGCGTGGCGCTGGCGTTCCTTGGCAAGCACGTGAGCTATCGGGAGCTGCTCGCCGAGGTGGAGCGCTTCTCCGCCGTGCTCGCCGGCCTCGGCGTGAAGAAGGG
>Ga0315273_10011215_pt1 | contig 11459 bp, 9 predicted proteins | sample YL17G02_0_MG_FD_205753 | JGI IMG/M metagenome (GOLD analysis project Ga0315273, IMG submission 205753) | Sediment microbial communities from Yellowstone Lake, YNP, Wyoming, USA - YL17G02_0 | ecosystem: Environmental > Aquatic > Freshwater > Lake > Sediment | place: USA: Wyoming | collected... | reverse complement strand
GCCAACCATGGAAGATGGCACCGGCCTCCTGCTGGGCGCGAGTGCCGTAGAGGAAGGCGTTCGCCTCGGTGGGGTTCGTGATGAACGATGCCTCAGAGACGACCGAGGCCATCGAGGTTCTCTTGAGCACGGTCAGGTCGCATCGAACGCTTGGGGACTGGTATCGGATGTTGAATGTGTCGCGTATCTTGTACCCGACCTTGAGCGCCAGGGCAGAGGTCGAATCACGCCAGGCCCCGGCGGCGGTCTTGGTTTCATTGCAGTAAGCCATCTGCGTGCGGTTGACGGTGGTATCATCACTTCCATCGTGATGAATGGAGATGAACTCCTCAACCCCGAGCGATTCTGCCATCCGAGCGCGATCAACGTTGAAGATCTTAATGTCCGTCTTCCTCGTCAGCCAGTAGTTGCTCAGTTCAACAAGTCCACGGGTGTTCAAGATCTGAGCCAGGCGGAGCGCGACTGCAAGATTTAGGTTTCTCTCCGTGCACAGATTGTTCCAGCATGTCGCTCCAAGATTGTAGCCTCCCGAAGTATCGGTGCCGCCATGTCCGGGATCTACGAGGACGCAGGGAATGCAAGGGCCGTATTGTGCATGCACGGTCTCCCGAGAAACGCCAAAGATGACCGCGAGTTGGGCGGCGGCCAAAAGGATGAAATGGATCATGCGCCTTGTCATTTGACCTCCACAACAAGGATTCCGGATGTACCCGCCGGGACTGCAAGAGCTGTGCCATTGGGGGACCATGATGGTCTATCCAATCCTCCGTGCTCGTCCGAGACAACCATGCTTGACTTCGCATCCCTCATGCTGTACAGCCACAGGGTTTCCGCGACGGTTGTATCAGCGTCCTCCACGAGTCCGAGATACGTGAACTTCTCCCCGTCCGGGGACCAGACGATGTCCGTCACGCCACGCATGAGCCGGTCTTTCCCTATGACCCGAGTCCCGAACTGTGAAATCAGTTCAGATCCAGTTGTGTCCATGATCACCCATGCATCTCTTTTCGTGCTGAGGGCAGCAAAGCGGTCGCCTGACGGAGACATGGAAACCATGCCAAATTCTTCACCTGAAGTGAGTTGGCGTCCCTGCGAGCTCATAGTGTCAGTTCGAACTAACCAGATATCACCCCAAAGCGGCGAGTACGGTGTCCCAGGTTCGCGAGTGATGACCCGCTTGGAAGACCGCCAGCGTGTCGTGTCGGATGATCCGAACCTCATCGGCTCGAACTCTGCTGGCCCCAGTGGGGACCCGAGGCACCTGAAATACCCAACGGTCCCGTCGCCAAGCCGCCACGGTCCGGTTATGACTGTACGAACCATTCCCCCACCGACAGCCATCACAAGCTCTTGAGGCCCCAAGGATCTGAGCACTCCGAAGCCTCCCATCCCAGTGTCCCGCGCTATGGTGACATTGAAGAATGTGACGGTATCTGATTTCCTTCCCCGGCGCTGGTCGTAAGTGAAGACCAGACTCGAATCTGACGCCCAGACGAAGCGGCGCACTGGACCATCCATGACCTTGGACCGCGTCCCGCTGCCGTTGGCATTCACCGCATAGACGGCGCCGTCGTAGAGAAACGCGATCGTCTTCCCGTCCGGGGACCATTGTGGGTCACCGCCGGGGCCGAGCTTGATGATGTCGCCTGGAGCGGCCTGCGCTGGCGATGAGACTGATACCAACAGTCCCGCCGCCAGCAGAATCATGAGTCTTGCTCTGGTGGAACACATGCCCATCCTCCCCTTGTTAAAGGTTTAACCAACGACCCGCATCGGTCGTTCGCCCAGAATGTCACTCCGAAATGGACCGGGAATTGCGGCCCGCCGTACCCTCGGCGCTTGTTCTGCAATTCGGTCCGACCCAACTAGGTGTCATCATAACGTGGAACTCAAGTGAAATCGTTCTCCGGTCCGATCCGCGTCGCTCCCGTTGTTTGGTTCTTCATTTCCCCCGCCGCCGACGGTTGTGGTGAGCGTTTGGAAGGTGTCGGCGGCAGGGCTTTGGCGATCCGCGTCCCCCGATCCATCTTGCGATGGAACCCGCGGAGAATCTCGCCGCCAGGACGCATAACAACTCTCGTGCCATGTGCGCAAGCAGGGCCCTTTTTGCGACCGCTCTGTTGATTTTCAACGGGTTACGAGAAAACGCCCTCTGACTTCGCGCACGTTCCGAGACGCCCAAATGCGTAATGACTACGCACCCCCATTACGCACCCAAGAAGCGCTCGTTGTGGGACAGGAGGTTACGCGACTTGACGTGCGTAATCGCATTACGCAGCCTAAATTCGCACTTCCTATAACCAGTTGATGGTCAATAGATAATGCGGGCAATGGGTGCGTAATGGCATTGCGCACGCACCGGTCACCGAAAAAAGGCGGTTCACCCGGCGAACCGCAAGGAGGACTTCACGTTGTCAGTCCGGCACAATTCAATCGGTCTCCAACAGGCAGCGTGCCCCTGACTTCAGGGGGTGTTGAGAAAAGAGGTGCCACGGGTCTTCAGATCCGTGCCTCATACTGGGGCGTTCGGCGAGAGTGCACGGCTCCAAGGAGCCATGGCACCGCCAAGCGGAGAGGTCATGAAACCGATTCTAGCGGAGTCTCGAAAGCAACTGCGCGATGACCGCCCCCTGGATCCACAGACGGTTCTCTGCTTCGTCGAAGACAACCGACTGCGGGCCATCGATGACGTCGTCGGTGATCTCGCGCCCGCGCTCTGCCGGGAGGCAGTGCTGGACTATGGCGGTGGGCTTGGCATGTTTCAGCAGCGATGCGTTGACTTGGAATGGCTTCAGCAAATCGGCCTTCGCAGCCGCCTGGTCCTTCTGTCCCATCGAAGCCCAGACGTCCGTGTAGATAATATCGGCCCCATCCACGGCTTCGAGTGGATCATGTGTGATCGTGATCTTGCTCTTCCCGGTCCTGCGTGCCGCTTCGACAATCGTCATGTCTGGCATTGTACTCGGGGATGTCCCCAGGCGCAAATCCATGGGGATGCGTTCCGCCAGGTCGGCCCACGAGTGGAACACGTTGTTGCCGTCACCTAGGAACGCAACAGTGAGATTGTCGATCCGGCCCAAGTGCTCTTGGGCGGTCATGATGTCGCCCAGCACCTGGCAGGGATGATGGGCATCCGTAAGAGCGTTGATGACAGGAACCGTGGCGTGACGCGCCAGTTCATCGACATCGGACTGCTTGTATGTGCGAATCACAATCAGCCCGAGGTAGCGCGACATCACTTTGGCCACATCGTGGATCGACTCGCGCACGCCAAGTTTGATTTCCGCGTCGGTGATGAACATGGGATGGCCGCCGAGACGAAACACGGCGGTCTCAAAGCTCTGTCGCGTCCGCAGCGATGGTTTGTGGAAGACTAATCCTGCGACCTTGTCCTCCATCGGCCGAGGTGCGACCCGTCCGGCTTTCCACCGCCGAGCCCAGTCGATTGTGGCGCGGATCTCGTCGGAAGTAAAATCCGTTATCCGCAGAAAACCCTTCGCGGATACACCACGCGGCATTCCAGCCAGCGGGGAGCGGTCTGGCTTCTTGATGGATGCAGCCGCTTTCGGCTTGGGCCTTGCTTTGGACGTCCTGACCGTGGCTTTCTTTGGCTGGGTCTTGCTCTTCTTGATCGGTCCTGCTTTTCTCTTGTTCTGAGCCATGAGTTCTTCCTGAGATTTGTTGCGCCGACCCGCACGGGGCCGGGCATTTACAGTATGTAGCGGCTTAGATCCTCATCTTCAACAATATCCCGCAGGATCTTCTGCACATCACGCCGGTCGAAGACAACCTTCTTTGATTTCGTGTTCGGCGCGCGGAACATCAAGTCCTCAAGCAGCAGTGTCATTACTGTGTGCAGGCGGCGGGCCCCGATGTTCTCCGAACGCTCATTCACCAGATGGGCCGTCTGTGCGATCTCGTCGATCGCGGCGTCGGTGAAATCGATGGTGATCCCGTCGGTCGCCAGCAGCGCCTTGTATTGTTTGATCAGCGCATTCTGAGGTTCGGTCAGTATCCGGTAGAAATCGGCGGCTCCGAGGCTGTCGAGTTCGACCCGGATCGGAAAGCGCCCCTGGAGTTCCGGTATCAGGTCGGACGGCTTGGAGATATGGAACGCACCGGCCGCGATGAAAAGCACGTGGTCTGTCTTGACCATTCCATATTTGGTCATCACGTTCGTGCCTTCCACGATCGGCAGGATATCGCGCTGGACCCCCTCGCGTGAGACATCGGGGCCGGCACTCTTGGAGCGGTCACCGGCAACCTTGTCCAACTCATCAACGAAGATGATTCCGGATGTCTGCGCGCGGTCGATGGCCTGGCTGATGACGTCATCCATGTCCACCAGCTTGTTTGTCTCCTCAGCCGCGAGCAAACGGCGGGCCTCGTCGACAGACACCTTCCGCCTCTTCGTCTTCTTGGGCATCATGCCCGAGAAGATCTCTTGGACGTTCACGCCCAGTTCCTCCATCCCCCACGGCGAGAATACCTCGACAACGGGGTAGCGGCCGTTGGGCGTGTCCACCTCAATCTGTTTCCCGTCCAGAAGTCCCGCGTTCAACTGGTCACGCAGTTTTTCGCGCGTGCGTTCCCATTTCGAGCGTGCTTCGGCAAGCTCGGCGGCCTCCTGCCCGCGGCCGCGTCGCGCGATCGGCGGCAGAAGAATATCGAGCACTCGCTCGTCCGCCTGTCTTGAAGCGCGTTCCGCAACGTCGATCGCCTTCTCCCGCTTGACCATCGCCACGGCCAGGTCGGTCAGATCGCGCACCATCGACTCGACATCGCGGCCCACGTATCCGACCTCGGTGTACTTGGAGGCCTCTACCTTGAGGAAGGGTGCGCCGGCCAACGCCGCCAAGCGCCGCGCAATCTCGGTCTTCCCGACGCCCGTCGGCCCGATCATGATGATATTGTTGGGGGCGATTTCGTCCCGGAGTTTGAGATCAACCTTCTGGCGCCGCCAGCGGTTGCGCAATGCGATCGCCACCGACTTCTTGGCCTTGTCTTGTCCGATAATGTAGCGATCCAGCGCCGCGACGATTTCCTGCGGCGTCATGTCTCGCGGCGATGTTGCCGGGCTTGGTCGTTCGCTTCTTTCCGTCAGTGTCGATGAGGGCATCAGAATCCTCTACAAGACTTCTATCGTGATGTCTTTGTTGGTGAAAATGCAGATATCGGCGGTGATCTCCAGGGCTGTCCGGACAATCTGCTCGGCATTCATCTTGGTGTGCTGAACGAGCGCCCGTGCCGCCGCCAGAGCATAGGGCGCACCCGATCCGATGGCAAGGACGCCGTCATCGGGCTCGATGACGTCACCATTCCCCGTGATAATGAGTGAGTGCTGGGCATCCATCACGGCAAGCAGGGCTTCCAGCCGGCGCAGATACTTGTCCATACGCCAGTCTTTTGCGAGTTCCACGGCGGCGCGCGGAAGGTTGCCGCCGAACTCATCGAGTTTCACTTCGAAGCGCTCAAAGAGCGTGAATGCATCGGCGGAGGCACCGGCAAAGCCCGCCAGGATGCGTCCCTCGGCAATCCGCCGCACCTTCTGGGCCGTGTGTTTCAAAATGGTGTCATCGAAAGTGACCTGACCGTCGCCACCCAAGGCCGTCTGGCCCTTCACGGTAAGACCCAGGATTGTCGTCGAACGCCACATGCGGCGGATCCCCTTTCCTAACCGGAAACACGATCTCCAGGAAACGCATCCCGGTACACGCGGGAGAGATGCTGGAGACTCGTGTGTGTGTAGATTTGCGTCGTGGCTGCGTCCTGGTGGCCAAGCAACTCCTTGAGAGCCATCAAGTCCGCCCCGTGATCCAGCATGTGCGTGGCGAAGCTATGCCGCAGCCGGTGGGGCGAGACATTCCCCCCAATTGCGCTCGAAAATGAGCGCTGCACAATGCGCGCGACCGACCTCCCCGTAAGACGCTCTCCTTTACGGTTGACCAAGATCGGGCATTTCTCGCCCAACGCCGCCTCAGGTGACTGCGTTCTCAACTCCAGCAGAGACTGCGCCAGATACTCACCTGTCGGCACTACCCGCTCGCGGCTCCGTTTGCCAAACAGACGCAGGGTGCGGGCCTCGCGATCGAAATCCCCCCAATTCAAGCCTACAACTTCACTGAGGCGCGCCCCCGTGGCATAGAGAATCACAACAAAGCAGCGGTCGCGCAACTCCCAGCGAGTGTGTCCCGGCAATGATTGCAGCCAGTCGCGCATCTGTGCTTCGCCGACAAAACGGGGTAAACTGGGCGCGAACTTGACCGATGGAACACGGTCGGACCAGTCGTGCGGTGTCGCCCCCCGGCGGTATAAGAATCCCATGAAGGACCGTAACGCGGCTGCAGCACGGGCAATCGACCGGTTGGCAAGTCCCTGGACCGCCAGCGATGACAGGAAATCCTGGAATCGTCTCGTGGTCAGCACGCGATCCTTTGGCGCAGCAGTCGTCAGCCGCTGCGACTCCAAGAATCGCCCCAAGTCGCGCCTGTAAGCCTGCACGGTGTGCTGCGAGCAACGCTGCGCCCCGGTCAAATCCTCAAGAAAAACGTGCGCCCAATGCGCTAAAGCCTGTTCCATGGTTGCATCCGGAGGTGGTAGCAGCGGCCGCGATCCGATACCGGCAGCGTCATTGTCCCACCGGCGCATGAAGTTACACCAGCGCGACACGAAACACAATGGCTGACTTCAAGTGAAGTATCAAGGAGGGTGTGGCAGCGCGATCAGACCGCAGCCGGCTCGGGCACGGACTCGACTGCCGTGGAATGCCCGCACGATGGACACTTGTAACTCTCACTGTGAGTCTTCGTGTTCTTGAAGAGCATGAAGGGCGATTGGCACTTTGGGCAAGGATGGGGCACCGGACGGTCCCACACGGCGTACTTGCACTTGGGATAACGGGAACACGAATAGAACGTGCGTCCGGTTTTTGTGCGACGCGGGACGAGATCTCCTCCGCAGCCTTCTTCGGGACATGAAACACCAGTGGGGATCGCCCTGGTATTCCGGCATTTCGGGTAGGCAGAGCACGCCAGGAATCGTCCGAAGCGGCCGGTGCGAATCATCATGGGCGAACCGCACTTCTCACAGACCTGGTCGGTCGCTTCGGCGCCGTTGGAACCATTGCCGCCCAAATCGGAAGTATACCGGCAGTCAGGGAACCCGGAACAGGCCACAAACTTCCCTGTCCGCGACCACTTGGCAACAAGCGGCGAACCGCACTCCGGACATTTTTCGTCCAGTTCCTGCCGGTGCGAGTTCTTGATCTCGGCGGTGCGCGACGTGGCATGGCGAAGCGACTCCGAAAACGGCTTGTAGAACGCCTTCATGACATCGGTCCAGGCGTCGGTCCCCTCTTCGATGCGGTCGAGCTCGGTTTCCATCTCGGCCGTGAATTCGACGTTGAACAAGTCGGGGAATGCCTCGACCAGAATGATGTTCACGGTCTCGCCCAAGTCGGTCGGGGCGAGACGACGGTCTTCCAAACGGACATAATTCCGCGCCAGAATCGTCGCGATGATCTGGGCATATGTTGAAGGCCGGCCGATACCGTTGGCCTCCAGTTCACAAACAAGAGTAGCTTCCGAGAATCTGGCGGGTGGCTTGGTCCAATGCTGCTCGGATTTGACGTCCTCAAGAGTCAGCCCATCACCGGCCTTCAGCGGCGGCAGGACCTTGGGTGCCTCTTTTCCCCCGTTCTCATCGGCTATGTCCTCGTAGAGCTTTAAGAAACCAGGGAAGATCACCTTTTCCGCGCCAGTCTTCAGCGTGTACTGTTTCACCCTCACGCTTTTCTTCGCCGATCCTGCAACTTCAGCGGAGATGTCCACTGAAGTGCGCTCAATCTGCGCCGGACTCATCTGCGAAGCGAGGAACCGGTCCCAGATCAGTGAGTACAGCTTCAATTGATCCGCGTGGAGGTGGCGCTTGATCGCAGCGGGCGGAAGATCGAAGTAAGTCGGACGGATCGCCTCGTGAGCATCCTGCGAGCGGCCCTTGGACTTGTATACAGGTGGCTGATCGGGTCGGTACTCCACGCCGAATTCTCTCTCGATCAACTGGCGCGCACCGTCGACGGCTTCCTGCGCGACTCGTGTCGAGTCGGTCCGCATGTACGTGATCAGCCCAACCGAGCCGCGTTTGCCAATTTCGACGCCCTCATATAGGTGCTGGGCCACCATCATGGTCTTCTTCGGCGAGAAGTACAGACGGCGGGCGGCATCCTGCTGCAGGGTCGAGGTTATATAAGGTGGCGGCGGATTGCGTTTCTTTGACTGAACTTTGACGTCAGCGACTTTCAGCGTGGCATTCCGCAGGTCGGCTTCCACGCGACGTGCTGCGGCTTCATTTTGAACCTCGAACTTGTCACCATCAGCCTCGGCCACAGTCGCCGGGAAAACCGCTTTCTTGCGATCAGCGGTCTTGAACAACGTGGCTTCGATCGTCCAGTATTCCTGCGGCTTGAAGGCGCGGATTGCGGCTTCCCGTTCACAGATCAAACGCATCGCCACAGACTGAACACGCCCCGCCGACAATCCGCGGCATACCGTCTTCCAGAGGAAGGGGCTGACCTGGTACCCGACCAGCCTGTCCAAGACACGGCGTGCCTGCTGCGCATCGACCTTGTCCTGGTCCACTTTGCCTGCTTTTTCCAGTCCTTCGAGGACGGCCGATTTCGTGATTTCGTTGAAGGACGCGCGCAGTATACGGGCCTTGGTACCCTTCAGCGCGCCGGCCACGTGCCAGGCGATAGCCTCGCCCTCCCGGTCCGGGTCCGGCGCGAGATAAATGATCTGTGCTGTCTTGGCTTCTTTTCGCAGAGCCTTGACGACCGCCTCTTTGCCCTCGATCGGGACATACTCAGGCCGGAAATCCTGCTCAATGTCCACTCCAAGCGACTTGGTCGGCAGATCGAAGATGTGGCCGCGTGTGGCGAGTATGGAATAGTCGCCGCCCAAGAACTTCTGCAGAGTCTTGGTCTTGGTTGGTGACTCAACGATGACTAGATGTTTGGACATTCCTCAGTTCCCGAAGCTGGTGTTAAGTTCTCTCGGACCAAACGTACAACCCGTTCTGCCTCTGCCGTGTTCCTTACCGGAACTCACACTCTGAAGTGGTCGGCGAGGCGTCGGACCGGCCGACCTCGCCGGGCCTGATAATCAGTATCGGGTCGCGTGACACAACCATTAGAGCCGGTCCAAGTGCGGACCCGTCAAGAGCATCCGAAGAATCGCCCTGGGCCCGATTACGCGGCATCCTCAGGACGTTTCACCTCGATCCTCCCATCCAGCAACTCCGTGAGAGCATTCGAGGTCATCTTCAGACGTTTCAACTCCGCCGCCTCGTCCTCGAGACCACGCTCCTCCAAGGCAAGTTTCTTGGCATTCAACTGACGCGCCCTGGCGGAGGCGATCAACACCGCTTCATAGCGGTTCTTGGCGGTTTGCTGCAACCCTTCCAGGCTGCGCAGGTGCCGGCGCCGCAAGCGCTGCGGCAGCTTCGCCCAGTCGGATTGTTTTGGTGCAGATGGAGCGAACGTCTGCCCCTCCAGTTCGTCCTCTTTCCGTGACTTCAGGTTCGGAGTGGAATCGTTAAATCCCATGGAAACACCTCGTGTTGAAGTTAGGTGCAAGCCGGGTGCACGCGGGTTTTCGCTGTCCCAGTCTCATACAGGTACTCAATACGATGGTAATGAGAAAGCCGATTGCGATCTCAACGTTTATCCTCTGATCTCAAGAGTTCCGCGCGGATGATTGCCTCACAATCTGAAACGCATTGTTCGAGAGTGTCGTTGATCACCCGGTAGTCGTACTCCCGCTGTCGTCGGAGTTCCTCGCGTGCGGTGCGCAGGCGGCGGCGCCGCTGAGCTTCTGTCTCCGAATGCCGGCCCTCCAGCCGTTTCTTCAGGATCTCCCATGACGGCGGCGAAAGGAAAATCGTGACGGCCGACGGTACGCTCTGTCGCATCGCGGCCGCACCCTGCACATCCAGATCGAACAACATGACCCGCCGTAAGCGCCGGGCACGGACGATGCTGGCTTTGGGAGTCCCGTAGAACTGATCGTGAACGCTCGCCCATTCCACAAGCTGCCCGGCCTTCACCAGGCGTTTGAATTGGTCAGGACTGACAAAAGTGTAATGTGTGCCGTTTCGTTCCCCGCGCCGCTTTCCCCGGGTTGTGACCGAAATCGAGTAGAGGAACTCCAGATGCCGGCTGCGAAGGGCGCGTATCACCGTCGATTTGCCCCCCCCCGAAGGAGAGGAGATGATCACGAGCAATCCTTTTCCGGTCCAGCGATGACGCATGAAAGTGTTCCCTGCGATTGATCACTCAATGTTCTGCACCTGCTCGCGGGTTTTCTCCAGCTCCTCTTTGAGATTCACAACAAGAGTCGAGATCTCGGCGCTGGCCGCCTTGGATCCGATCGTATTGACTTCCCGGTTCAACTCTTGCAGCAGGAAATTCAGCCGCCGACCTGAGGGTTCGCTGCTTTCGATCGCATCAATGAAATGCCGGCAGTGGATATCCAGACGCACGCATTCTTCGGTGATGTCGGTGCGTTCGGCCATGTATGCGATTTCCTGAGCAAGGCGCTGGGGGTCGTATCCGCCGGCGCCGAGGATCTCGTCGATCCGCTGGGTCAGTTTCACGCGGTACGCGTCCACCTGCACGGATGCCAGACCTTTGATTCTCTCCCCAGCCTGCCGGATAAAGTCCATGCGCTCACGGAAGTCCTTCGCAAGCTTGAGACCTTCATCCCGGCGCATCTGAGTCATTTGGTCCAGCGCCTTCTCCAGGGCCTCCCGGACTACATTCTCGACGGTGCCGGCTTCATTGGCATTCTCACCGCCAATCCACACCTCTGGAAGAGCCATCACGTCCGCGATACTAAGGGAGCTGGCCATTTGGTGCTTGGCGGCCAGCCGTTTGATGTTTTCTATGTACCAGTCGGCCAGAGCTTCATTGAGCTGGACCGGTGACTCGAAAGTAGTGCGTTCCCATGCCAACTGAGCCACGACCTTGCCACGTCCAACCTTGGCTGAGATCGTGCTCCTCAGGGCCGATTCATGGGAGGCCATCCACCGCGGCAGCCGCAGGGAGACTTCAAGATAGCGGCTGTTCAAGGATGTTACCTCGAACACCGCTCGGAAACCATCGCGATCGACTTCGCCCCGCCCGAACCCTGTCATGCTTGAGATCATGCCAATGCGCCTCAACCTTCAAAAAACAACCAATTTAGGCATCGGCATTACCCCAAGTCAACCGCTTTTCCCCTCGCAGATGGAACACGGAAGGGACATCATCCCCCCTTGAGTGATCTGATGATTTTTAGCCGGACGGGGCTGAGGGACTTGCGGGAATGGCTGCGCCGATGTGATTGGCCAGAAGGCCACCCCTCAAAACAGTGGACACACGACTCCATCGGATCTTCTCTTGGTGGTGACCAAACCGTGCCAAG